>Ga0079226_10000098_pt1 | contig 52405 bp, 56 predicted proteins | sample Poulit2014_FD_76345 | JGI IMG/M metagenome (GOLD analysis project Ga0079226, IMG submission 76345) | Agricultural soil microbial communities from Georgia to study Nitrogen management - Poultry litter 2014 | ecosystem: Environmental > Terrestrial > Soil > Agricultural land | place: USA: Georgia...
ACAGATAGTTAATAACTATCTGTTCTTTTTATGAGGCTTTTTTAAATTTATTTATTTCAGTCGCTATCGTCGCAGTTATGATTGTCACAATTGAAAGTGGTAAACCAATCATAATCGGATGAATTCCGTAAGGGTGACCGAGTAATTGCCAAGTAACAGCTGACCCTAAGCCAATCCACATCGTTAATACTCCTGTAAAATGGGTTGGTTTATCTGAAAACAAACCAAATATGATTGGTGCGAGCAAACCAGATACAGCCATTGCAGTTCCAGTCACCATTAAATTAACCAATCCGGGAACAGTTAACGATAAAACAAGAGAAATAATCGAAACAATCAAAACCGAAAATCGACTGTATAACAACAATTGTTTTTGAGTTTTATTTTTTACATTTGGTCGAATTAAATCATTCACAATGGAAGTAGATCCTGCAATCATAAATGAATCCGCAGTTGAGATAACAGCGGCAAGTAAGACAATAATCATGATGATAACAATAGAAAATGGAAAAACATCTTCAATGACATAGTAATAAATGAGTGTCGGATCAAAACCAGTTAAATTTAAACCAAATCGACTAAAGACACCAATTGCTATCATAATAGCTCCAATTGAAACAGCAATAATCATTGAAATCCAGTAAGCATTTCTAGCTACTTTTAAATCTTTAGCTGCCCAAATACGTTGCCATACATCTTGTCTGATAAATTGATAAAAAGCTAATGTTAATAAATAAATCATAATTTGATTCGGCGTAATATTTAATACACTCAACATGTCACTTTCGTTTAAATTTATTGCATTAGTCGAAATATTTGACCAACCACCAGAAAATTTAATCACAACTATAAATAAAAGGATTGTACCTGCTATTAATAATGTTCCTTGAATAACATCTTGCCAAATAACTACTTTTAAGCCGCCAACATACGTTTTAGCTGTTAATAAGATCCAACTTATGAAAATTCCTAGTGTCATATTTAAATCAAGTGTTAAATTTAAAATTGATGCAACAGCTACAAATTGCATTCCTGTCATCGCACAGTAGGCAAGTAAATAACTAATCACTGTTGGAATGCGTGCTTTTTTACCATAACGAATGGCTGCGTAATCTCCAATTGTTACAAGATTATATTTCTCACCTATTTTTCTTATTGGTTGAAGTAAAAATAAAGCTAAAATAATTACAACAAAAAACATCGTAATATGAATCCACTGTTCTCCCATCCCTAAACTATAACCATTTTCCATATAACCAAGTAAAGTTGCTCCACCTACACCTGTTGAAACAAAGGTAAGCATTAATGGATAAAATGAAACAGACCTGCCTGCTACATTATAATCTTCATATGTTTTTACATTTCTTTTCATATATAAAGATAAGATAAATAAAAATAAAAAATAAAAAGCAACAATGAGTCCTAAAATTATTTGTTCCGTGTTACTAAACATCCAATCATCCACCTTTAAACATTAAATTGTTTCCTTTTATTTAAAACAAGGTAAATACAAATATAACATTTTGGATCATTCAATGCAATAGCTGACAAGGTGGCAATCTAAATGCGATTTCAAGTAGGTTATTAGTTAATAAATTAAGATAAAAAAATACAGTAGCTAGTTATATTAGCTACTGTAATTTTATTTATTCAGATACCGGAACAACAGCACCTTCATATTTTTCTAAAATAAACTCTTGAATTGCTTCAGAACGTAAAACTTCAACTAATGTTTGTAATGCTTCATTATCCTCATCTTCAGATTTTACTGCAATCACATTAACATAAGGTGAATCGTCTCCTTCGATGTATAAGGAATCTTCTAGTGGATTTAATCCCGCTTCAATCGCATAATTCGTATTAATAACAACTAATGTATCTACTTCTGTTTCATATAATTCTGGTAAAAATGCTGCATCATAATCTGGTGTGAATTTTAAGTTTTTTGGATTATCTTCAATATCTTCCATTGTTGCGTCTGCAACATTCACATCATCAGCTAATGTAATTAATCCAGCACTTTCAAATAAACCTAAGACACGACCATGATCAGATACCGAATTACTTAAAATTACTTCTGTACCTTCTTCGACTTTTTCAATGTCAGTTATTTCTTTTGAGTATATTCCCATTGGTTCAATATGAATCCCACCAACATGTGTGAGGTCATATCCTGTATCTTCAACAGTTTGCTCTAAGTAAGGTATATGTTGGAAGAAATTAGCATCTAATTCACCACTTGCTAAGTCATCATTTGGTAGTACATAATCTTCATACGCTTCAATCTCAAGTTTGATTCCCTCTTCTTCAAGTGCTGATTCCGCTTCTTCTAAGATTTCTGCGTGCGGTACACTTGATGCACCAATTTTAAGTGTTGTTAATTCTGTTCCATCACTTGCTACTTCTGTTTCTTTTGCGTCATCTTGACCCCCACAAGCTGCTAAAACTGCTAATAATAATACTGAGAATAAAATGAGTATTCTTTTCATGTTTATTTTCCCCTATCTTTTATCTAATTTTTTTGAAATAAAATCACCAATAAATTGAAAGATAAATACAATAATCACAATAATAACTGAACAAACAAGAACAATATCAAATGCACGACGTTGGAAACCTGCATAATAAGCATAACTTCCAAGTCCACCTGCACCAATAGCACCTGCCATTGCAGTATAACCAATCAATGCAATTGCTGTAACTGTTATACCTGAGATAAGTGCTGGCATTGATTCAGGTAGTAACACTTTAAAAATAATACTTCTTGTTGTTGATCCCATCGATTTTGCTGCTTCAATCACCCCTTTATCTATTTCTTTTAATGCTATTTCAACTAATCTACCATAAAAAGGTGCAGCTGAAACAATAAGAGCAGGTAATGCACCATTAGGTCCTCTAATTGTACCAATTAAAAAATATGTAAATGGAAACATTAATAAAATTAAAATAATAAATGGTATAGCACGAAACACGTTAACAAAGGCTGCTGTAATAAAATTAATAAATTTATTTTCTAATAACCCATCTTTATCCGTTAAATAAAGAAGTAATCCAAGGATGATTCCCAAAATAAATGTAGCAGTGAGGGAAATCAATGTCATGTAAAATGTTTCATAGGTCGCTTCCCACAGTTTTTCTACATCAAGATTTTTAAAATCAAGTGGCATCTTGAACGACCTCCATTTCTACAGAAGCGTCTTTAATAAATGCTTCTGCTTTGTTAATTTCTACCGTTTCACCAATAAGTTGAACTGTTAATATTCCTAGAATACCATTTTTTGTTTGTGTGATTTTTCCTTGTAAGATATTGACATGAATATTAAATTGCTTAGATATTTCACTTATTAAAGCTTCGTTTGTAGCTGCACCGGTAAAATGTAATCTAACAATTTTTCCTTTTTTATCTACATAATCAAGTAAACTTTCTAATGTGTCATCTTTGTCTGATTCCATCACAACTTGCTCGACAAACTTCTTAGTAACCGGCTCTTGTGGATTAGAAAATACATCTATAACACTTCCCGATTCAACAACTTTCCCTTTTTCCATCACGGCTACTTTGTGACATATCTTTTGAATAACATTCATTTCATGTGTTATTAAGATAATTGTTAAACCAAGTTTTTCATTAATATCAACTAGTAAATCTAAAATTGAATTTGTTGTTTCAGGATCAAGTGCAGATGTTGCTTCATCACATAATAATACTTTAGGTTGATTTGCCAGTGCTCGAGCAATACCGACACGTTGCTTTTGGCCACCACTTAATTGTGCTGGATAAGCATTTTCTTTACCCGTTAAACCCACTAAATCAATTAATTCTTGAACTCTCTTTTTGCGTTCTGCTTTAGGGACTTTAGCAATTTCAAGTGGAAAGGCAATATTTTCTTCAGTTGTACGCGACCATAATAAATTAAAATGTTGAAAAATCATACCAATTTCTTGTCTTGCTAACCGCAGCTCTTTATTTTTTAAGCTCGTCATGTCTTTACCGTCAATAATTACTTTTCCATCTGTTGGTTCTTCTAACCGATTAAGCAAACGAACGAACGTACTTTTTCCTGCTCCACTATAGCCAATCACACCAAAAATTTCTCCATCATTTACATCTAGTGTTAAAGCATCAACAGCAGTTACCGATTTCTTATCTAATGTAAATACTTTTTTTAGATTTTGAATTGAAATCATTTATACTTCCTCCATACAATTTATTCTCATACTACTTCTTACTTTCATCACCTACACTATCACCCGACGTATTTTGTTTACGAATCTAATGAAGAGATATAACTAATCTAAAACAAAAAAAGCCTTCTGCTCTTTGAGAACAGAAAGACTAATGATTAGCTTTATGTTCTCTCATCTATCAAAGTAAATACTTTGCAGGATTTAGCACCTTTTCAATTTTAAAAATTGAAGGTTGCCGCGGGTTCTTTGGGCCAGTCCCTCCACCGCTCTTTATAAGAGTTTGTTAGTTATATTAAATTCTAATTGCAAGTTAAAAATAGAATATCATGCTACACTTTGACTGTCAATCAAAGCGATTCTGATAAGGTTTTCAATTAAGAATACTGTAGATATCTAAAATCTTCCATAAATGAATATTCTTTTTACTGCATGACAAAATCAGACTACCTTAACGATAATCTGATGTGTCATTTCATATTTAAAAATAACTAACTTTAATCAAGTGACATGACAATGCGTCCATCTATTTGACCTTTTTCCATACGACTAAAAATATCATTAATATTTTCTAAAGGTTCAACAGATACATTCGCTTTAACTTGACCGCGTGCTGCAAAATCAAGTGCTTCTTGTAAATCTTTTCTAGTTCCTACGATTGAACCTGTTACCGTTTTACCATCTAAGACGGTATCAAAAATAGGTAGAGGCATATCTTCATTAGGAAGAGCAACAGCTACAAGCGTACCTCCACGTTTTAGTGAATAATAGGCTTGTTCAAATGGCTTTTTAGCAACAGCAACGCTAATTGATGCTTGAACCCCGCCCACTTCATCTTGCATAAATTTCACTGGATCAACATTTGCAGAATTGACTGTTTTATCTGCGCCTAATCTTTTCGCAAGCTCTAATTTATCATCTTGAATATCTACTGCAACGACATTAAACCCCATTGCTTTTGCATATTGAACAGCAAGATGTCCTAACCCACCAATACCAAAGACAGACACCCAATCACCTGGTTTTGCACCTGAAATTTTTAATGCTTTATATGTTGTTACACCAGCACAAAGAATCGGTGCAATTTCTTCTGAACTAACATTATCAGGTATTCTACCTGCATAGGAAGCAGGGACTTTAAAGTATTCTCCATAACCACCATCAACAGAATAACCTGAATTTTGTTGGTCATGACAAAGTGTTTCTCTTCCACTTAGACAAAATTCACACTCGCCACATGCTGAGTGTAACCATGCATTACCAACACGATCGCCAACTTTGATTGACGTAACTCCTTCACCTACTTTTTCAACAATTCCAACAGATTCATGACCTGGGATTAAAGGTAATTTCGGTTTTACAGGCCAATCGCCAATTTTCGCATGTAAATCCGTATGACAAACACCTGCAGCTTCTGTTTTTACTAATATTTCACCATACTCTAATTCTGGAATAGGTACTTCTTTTATTTCAAGGTCTTTTGAATGCTCGTTAATAACTGCTGCTTTCATCGTTGTTTTCATGAATCATTCCCCCTTAAAATTTAAATTCGATTTTTAAATACAATAACTTTAATACATTCAAAATCATAACACAATCACACTAAAATGAAAACGTTTTCTTTTATTTTCTAATTAACCTTAATAAGTGACTTTATCGTGGTATAATGATAGATAATTACTATTCCTCAACACGATTAATCAATTAGTTACTTCGTTATTTCTAAATTATATTATCTGAGAGGATGTGTTTATGTTGAAAATAGATGCTGTTTTTGAAGGTGGTGGCGTAAAAGGTATTGCTTTTGCAGGTGCCATTGCTGAAGTCGAACAAGCAGGTTATACATTTGAAAACATTGCTGGTACTTCTGCCGGAGCTATTGTTGCTGCTTTAGTAGCGGTAGGATATACTGCTGAAGAAATAAAAATCGAACTCGAAAAACTCACCTACAATAAATTTAAAGATGCACGTGGCTTAAGTAAATTGACTAATATTTTATTTAAATACGGTATCTATAATGGAGATTATTTTGAAAAGTGGATTGAGACATTACTAAAAAGAAAAGGAATTACTACTTTTGGGCAACTTATCACGGAGTATCCTGAAGAAAAATATAAGTATAAACTTCAAATTATTGCTACAGATATTACCAATAAAAGACTCTTAATTCTTCCACAAGACCTTAAATATTTTGAATTAGATCCGGATCAATTTAGTATTGCTAAAGCAGTGAGAATGAGTATGAGTATTCCTTTATTTTTTAAACCGGTAAAAATTAAAGATAATCACGGTAAAGAACACTTCATTGTCGACGGAGGTGTTTTAAGTAATTACCCAATTTGGCTGTTAGACGATAATACGAGTAATCCACCTTGGCCTACTTTTGGATTTAAATTAATCGAACCCGATAAAAGACAATTAAAAGTCGGTGAAAAAGGCCGGATTAAAAATTTGTTTAATTTTTTAAAATACCTTATTGGAACGATGCTCGAAGCTCACGATAAACTTCATATTTCCAATTCTAAAGGTGATTTTGATCGAACGATTGGTATTTCTACAACAATTGTTAATGATGGCCTAGAAAAAGAAATCAAAACGACTTATTTTGATATTACTAAAAAAGAAAGCCAGCTTCTCTATGATAATGGAAAAATAACCGCCAAACAGTTTTTAACGACATGGAACTTTGAAAAATGGAAAGACGATTATAGAAGATAAACTTTCAATCTGATAAATATCAACTGGTTTACTTCTCTATTAAAATATGATATAAATAATATAGAGGGTTAGCACTCACAGACTTTAAGTGCTAATTCATAAAATTAATAAGGAGAGATTAAATATGGCTGGATTAATACCTTTCAACCGAAAGAATCGCGATGGCAGTAAATCTAATTCCTTAAGACCGTTTGACATGATTGATAACTTTTTTGATGAAACTTTTAGTAACTTACCTACTTTTAACAAAAATGTACTTTTTGGGTCATTTAAAGTAGATGTAAGTGAGACAAAAAATGAATACGTTATTGAAGCTGAACTTCCTGATATTAAACGTGAAGAAATTAATATTGCTTTAAATGAAAACAGACTAACTATATCTGTTGAAAGAAAAGATGAACAAGATACAATTGACGAAGAAAAGTCTTATATTCACAAAGAAAGACACTATCAATCAATGCAACGCTCGATTTATTTAGGTAATGCTGACTCTGATTCAAGTAAAGCAGATGCTAAATTAGAAGACGGCTTGTTAAAAGTGATTGTACCTAAAGATTCAGAATTTCAAGAGCCAGATGAGTCACAAAAAATTGAAATTAATTAATAAAAACCCATTTGTCAATGACAAGTGGGTTTTTTGATGCAATAAATAATTTATTGCATCAATGATATTTAACCTAACTATTTTCAATAACTATAAAAGTTCAGTTTTTTTACACATTTCTCCCCCTTTACTTAAACCTTTTATGCTAATCTAGGGTGTGGAGTTGATAATAATGAAACAAACAAACGTATTATTAAAAAATGCGATTCAATTTATTCAAGAGTCTTATACTGAACTTGAGATTTCTGAAGAAGAACAAATTAAACGTATTGAAGAAATAAAAAATGAAATCCATCATACAGGAACATATTCACACACACACTTAGAATTAACACATGGGGCTAGAATGGCTTGGCGTAATAATAACAGATGTATTGGGAGACTACTTTGGAACACACTACATGTCTTCGATGCACGAGATATTCGTACAGCAGAAGATGCTTATACTAAATTAATCGAACATATCGAATTTGCAACGAATGGTGGAAATATTTTATCCACCATAACTGTCTTTGCACCACGTACTCATAATCAAGACCCGATTAGAATCTGGAATCATCAATTATTACGTTATGCTGGTTATGAATCTGGGGGAGAAGTTATTGGTGATTCGACATCAATTGAATTTACTAAAATGTGTGAACAATTAGGATGGAAAGGGAAAAAAACTCATTTCGATCTTTTACCTTTAGTTATTCAAGAACGAGGAAAATCACCAAAATTATTTGAAATCCCCCCTCACATCGTTAAAGAAGTTGATATTACACATCCTGAGTTTAAAGCGTTTGAATCATTGAACCTAAAATGGTACGCTGTTCCGATTATTTCAGATATGCGCATGGAAATTGGTGGCATCAACTATCCAATGGCACCATTTAATGGTTGGTATATGGGAACTGAAATTGGCGCAAGAAATTTAGCAGATCAAGATCGTTATAATGCACTCCCTAAAATCGCTAATATTATGGGACTTAATACTAAATCAAATCGTTCTTTATGGATTGATAAAGCTTTAATTGAATTAAATGTTGCCGTCCTTCACTCGTTTGAAAAAGCTGGCGTGACACTTGTTGATCACCATACCGCTTCAAAACAATTTGAAGCTTTTGAAAAAAACGAACGTAAAAACAAACGTCCCGTAACTGGTAACAGAGCATGGTTACTACCACCACTCTCATCAGCTACAAGTCATATTTATCATAAACCTTATAAAAATGATATTATTACACCAAATTATTTCTATCAAACTGATCCCTATAGTAATTAAAAAAGAGTTGAAATGAATTATTCCTTCATTTCAACTCTTTTTTTATAACTTACATATCTAGTGCTACAATCATTTCTATTTCAACGGGTGTATTTTTAGGCATAACTGGCGTACCAACTGCTGATCGTGCATGCTTACCTCTTTCAGAGAAAATATCCACCAGTAAATCTGATGCTGCGTTTAAAACTTCTCCTTGATTTGTAAATCCTGTTGCTGATGCTATAAAACCAGTCACTTTTATTACTTGTTTCACTTTAGCTAATGACCCAATTTCTGCCTTTAAATTAGCTAACATATTTAAAGTGCATATTCTAGCTAGTTCTTTAGCTTCTTCCAATGTAACGGTATCACCCACTTTACCTTCTTTAGGTAAGTGACCATCCACATAAGGTAATGTTCCACTGATATAAGCAATTCCTTCATGAATAGAGACAAGTAAAAAGTTTTTAGGTGCTGTTGTTGGATTTGGTAACTCATAACCTAACTCTTTAAGTTTATTTTCAATCATTTAAGTTCCTCCTTTAATAATTTTAACCTTACCACGTTTTTACGACATATTTAATTATTTATTAAAGATAAACAAATATTTTGTTATTACTTTTTAAATTTTCTCTGCCATGATATTATTTAATCTTACTTAATATCAATGAAAGGAATCTGAATTTAAATGTTAAAACGATTAAAATTACCTGGTTGGATTGTGATTATTTTATTACTTACTGGCGTCTTTTTTGGATTTAATAAAGTAATTGCAAATGTATTAGATAAACAACATGAAACAAAAGAAACTACTGTAAATAAAAGTATTTATCCCGGAGTGGATATCGAAACCCATACAAAAGAAACTGATTTGTATACTCTTTCTGTTAGTCAACTGTACACTCAAGATAAACAGATAAACAATCCAATTAATGAATGGATTGAACAAGAGAAATCTATTTTTACATCTAATGTAAAAGAGTCAAAGAAATCACTTGAAAAAAATGGCTTTCGTGCTCATTTGAACATTAAAGCAAATACAGAGATAATAGGAAAAAATATTTATGCCTTCGATTTTGAATCTTATCAAATAACAAGTGGAGCAAATGGAATGACAAATAGAAATTCACTGATAGTGGATTTAAATTTAAAGAAACAATTAGAAATTAATGATATTTTTCAGTTAGATGAAAATTCAATAAAAGATATACAAAAGCTTATTTTGAACGAATTACATAATGATAAAGAAAACAGTCTCTATATTTTTGATGATTTAGTAGAAGAAGTGATTGAAGATCCAAATCAATGGAAATGGTCTTTTGACGAAGATAATATCATATTTTATTTTGACCAATATGAAATAGCTGCAGGTGCTGCAGGAGCAATTCAAGCAAAGATTCCTCTTGAGAAAATCAAATTAAATTTAACTGAAGATTTTTCTAATAAAATAGATATAAAATCAGCAAATGATGAAAGTCAACAAGTTAAAAATAGCAGTAAACAAAAATCAAAACCTAAAAAGACACTCAATCCAGATGGCAAATATGTGGCATTAACTTTTGATGACGGACCACATGCTGATGTCACACCAAAAATTTTAGATACTTTAGAAAAAAACAATGCGGTAGCAACATTTTATATGCTTGGTAGTCAAGTAGAATATTACCCTAATCTTGCTAACGAAGTTAAAAATGCAGGCCATGAAATTGGTGACCATACAATGAATCACCAAGATTTATCAGTCTTAGACTTTAATGGTGTGCAAAATGAGATGCGTAAATCACATCAAATAATTACTGATACAATTGGCCAAAATCCGACAACGATGCGACCACCCTATGGAGCTTGGAATGATAATGTAAAAAAAGTGGCTCAGCAAATGAATACACCCATTATTATGTGGTCTGTTGATTCACTCGATTGGAAAAGTCGAAATGCCACAGCCGTTCATGATAAAGTGATGTCTAATGTCACGCCTGGTGCCATTGTTTTATTACATGATATACACGCATCGACTGCTGAAGCATTACCACAACTGCTTCATTCTCTCAAAGATGAAGGATATGAAACAGTAACCGTCTCACAACTTTTAGATTTGAAGAACGAAAAAAATGTGGGTCCATATCATAGTAAATGACATAAACATTAGAGGATAGAAAGAAGATGGTAATCACCATCTTCTTTTTTTAGTTCAAATTTATTTTTTAATAGTTAATTTATTAATAATTTATGGTAAAGTAAGATTAATTAGATTATTACTTAGAAAGCGAGGTATGTTCATGAAAGATTCCTTATCTTGTTCGCATAAAAGTTGTGTATCAATTGTGCCTATTTTTAATCATTTACAACCTGAAGAATTAAATGAAGTTATGCAAGTTGTTCAAAATCTTTCATTTAATAAAGATGAATTAGTCTATCATGCTGAGGATATTTCTGACGCTTTATATATTGTAAATAAAGGTAAAATTAAAATTTATCGTTTATCAGAAACAGGAAAAGAGCAACTTGTTCGAGTTTTAAAGCCTGGTGATTTTACTGGGGAACTTACTTTATTTAAAGATAAAACGGCAACACAAGAAGCTTATGCAGAAGCAATTGAACCTTCTTCTATTTGTATGATTCAAAGAAATGATTTTCAAGAATTACTTTTAAAGTACCCTTCTATTTCTTTAAAAGTATTAACTGAATTCTCTAACCGTTTAGAAACGTCAGAAAGACAAACAACAAGTTTTGCAACTGAGGAAACTGACACAAGAATTGCTGTTTTTTTAAGCGAATTGATTGATAAAGATGGTGGTAATAAAAAAGAACAAGCAGTTTATCTTCCAATGGCAAGGAAAGATTTAGCTTCATACTTAGGGACCACGCCAGAAACTTTAAGCAGACAGTTAAAAAACTTTGAGAATAATAACCTGATTAAACAAGAAAATAATCGTAAAATTATCATTTTAGATTTAGACAAGCTTTTACTTGTCTAAAAAACAAATTTAATGCTAATTGAGCTTCTCCCCCTAAAATAGGCACTTAAAAAAGTGTATCTACTTTAGGGGGTTTTTATATCTTTCTACACCTTTTTATTTGGATTTATTTACTTTAGATAACTATAATCTAGTTTCGTTAGATTATTTTTAAATATAACGATTAGTTTCTTTTATTTAGTTTGACTCTCTTTATTAAGGGTATATATATATAGTATCAGTTCATCACTATTTAATGTTAAGTGATAATTTGAAGAAAGAGATGCAAATGGAATAAAATCAATAGCGATTTTAGTATCAAAAATCATTTTCTTCACCTGCTTAAAAAATGATTATAAAATCAGTTTTTTAAGAAAGGAGAATATAAAAATGAATACAAATCTAGATATAAGAGAAAAAATCTCTATATTATGGATAGTTGTGATGATAAATATGATTTTTGCAGATATTCTTTCTTTTATGCAACCAGGATTTTTGAATGATATAATAACAGGAAACACTCCATTTGAAATAACACAAGAAATTTTGTTAATATTTGCAGTGATATTAGAGATACCAATTATAATGATCTTTCTCTCAAGAATATTGAAAGCTAAAACCAATCGTTGGGCAAATATCATTGCAAGTGTAATTACTATTATATTTGTTGTTGGTGGCGGTTCGCTAGCTTTACATTATATATTTTTTGCAACTGTAGAAATAGTGATTTTATTACTAATTATGATGTATGCATGGAAATTGAGTTAAAAATAAACTAAAGGCTTATCCATATATCACTGGATAAGCCTTTTAAAAATAGATTTTATTTTACGATTTACATGTTACCTATTCCCCATAAAAGCATTCCCACGATACCATTAATAATTGATAGTCCAGAAATTACCACAGCGAAACTAATATTATTTCTAAATTCCTTATAAGCGGCTATCAAACCAATAAGAGTAACTATAAACCAAAGAGGTGTAAATATAAAATCACCCATTTTTCCAGGTATGATAATATAAGAATCCATTAGATAAAGAGTAGTCAGATAAATAACCCAATTTAATATTATAAAACTTAAGGCTAATAATGAAAATAAATTAGGTTTGGTATTAACATTTGTTTTATGAGTCTTTAATATAAGATATATCACACTTATGACTATGATGACTATCACTAGTCCTACAATTTGTATTAAACTCATAAACTACACTCCCTCTCTTTAAATAAAGTCGTATTTTAAAATAGTCCTAACTTATTTTTATGATGTCGTTCAAAACAATAGAGTTGAACTCTTTTGTTAATAATACACCTTTCTGTCTATTAAAAGATACTATTTATTTATAAATTAAATATATATTGAAACGAGAGTGCAAAAGAGTGTTGTTTACAGATTTAACATCTTATTACAGTGTAAATTTTTTAATTCTAAACTGTAAAAATTATCGTTTACTATATTCTTTTCATACATAAATTTTTTATTTCCCTGCCTACTAGACAGGCGCTGAATTTAAACAATAGACCTACTTTTATAACAATTTTTTATTCTATTTCAACAATACGATTTACGCTTAATCTATGATGACTGCCTGAGGAGTCCGTTATTTGTATTTCTTTAGTTAAATCATCCATTTGATTAATGTTACCGATATATTTTATCATCTCCCCTTCTTGGTAATAAGTAAATTCTAACCTTGTGTTTTCTTTTAGTGCTTGTGAAATAATTTCATTAAACTCTTCATGTTTATGATCATCTAGTATCGGTTTTTCTAATTTATTTAAATTTTTATGATATTCTCTTAGCAGCTTCACATGTTCTGGCAATATCATTGAAGCCCATTTAATGTGACCTCGATCTCGAATCAACTTAATCACCTACTTTCTTTATTCTTTGTGACCACCTACTAATTTTGATCGTGTTATTGCTGTTCCAGCATCTGTCAAAGAGACAGCTCTAAGTAATGCAGTTGATCCATACGCACTCCGAATATCATCCATCGTTTCCCCAAGCTGACGTATTTGCCATTTTTTTGGATCAAATAAACTAAGTTGTAAAAAAGCTTCGTCCTCTAATTTGGTTATTGATACAGACACTTGTCGAACAGGGCGATGATCATAATTTTCATTAAATAATATTTGGCAAACTTTATATATTTCCATCGTATCGTTAGTCGCTTCAGGAAGTGTTCGCGATCTATAAAATCCACCACCATAAGCATGCTTACTATAACCAATGCCTAGTGAGATTGTGCGTCCAGCTTGTTTTTTCTCTCTTGCTCTTCTAGCAACATCTTCACACATCTCTAAGATTACGACACTCACTTCTTCATGTGTTTGATAATCTCTAAGTAGTATTTGACTTTTGCCATAACTCACTTGTCCTTTGCTAAATTTAGTATCACCCATTTTAGATAAATCAATTCCCCAAGCATGATGATAATATTGATTACCCATGACACCAAATTCATCTTCTAAGCTCGTAAGACTTGCATGAGCCAGATCACCTACTGTTAAGATTCCCATTTGATTTAATTTTTTTTCTGTTTTTTTTCCAATTCCCCACATCTCACTTAAAGGATAAACTGGCCACAATTTAGTTGGAATATCTTCAAAATCCCACTGTGCAAATCCTGTTTTCTTTGCTTCTAAATCAAGTGCTAACTTTGCCATAAGCATATTAGGCCCCATACCTGCCGTCGATGGTAAATTTAATGTCTCATAAATATCTTTTTGAATCTCTTTAACAGTATCAGCAGGTTCCCCCCATAATTTTTCAGTGCCTGTTAAATCAATAAAACTCTCATCGACGCTATAAACATGAATCGCTTCAGGAGGAGCATATTTATGTAAAATTTTCGTAACTTCCATTGACATCTCAAGAAAATAATTCATTTGTGGATTAAATAGTTTAATTTCAGGATGATTTGGAATCTCGTATAAACGCGAACCTGTTTTGATCAAAAATCGTTTTTTCATTGGCGGTGAAGCAGCTAAAACAACAGATCCTTTTTGCTTTAGGTTACCAACAACAGCAATCGGAACTTTTTGGACATCTAAATCATGTAAAGTAGCGATGCAACTCGCATAAAAACTAATCATGTCTAAAATTGCAATATGCCGGTTTGGAAATTTTGTATAATCAATCATCCAACTACCTGCTCATTTGAAGTAACTGGTAGCAGCGTTAAAATACGATTAATTTTGAAACATTGGTTAAATGATTTTAAAAAATAATATCCTTTACATGAACCTGTACTCACTTGATCTATTTTTACTCTTTTGTGATTTAGTTTTTCATCTTGCGCTAAATAATTTACTTCAATTTTATTAGTTTGTTTAAGTGATGTGATTAATTGAGTATGCATCGAATTTCTTCTTTCTTTACTTTTATTATATAGAACACTTGTTCTGTTTTCAAGTACTGATTTTTAATTTTAGCTTCGTTTTATTTTTATTTAAGAGGGTAAACTATATTTAAGACAAATTTTGGAGGCTAAAATAATGAATAAATATTTGAATTTAAATAAAAGTTTTATTAATGGTATTTGGGTTGATGGTAAAGAAAATAAATCAATTTATTTAACAAACCCCTATAATGATGACATACTAGCTACAACTCATCTTGCTTCACTAGATCAAATAAATGAGGCATTTGCTGGAGCAAAAGCAGCACAAAAAACGTGGGGAAAAGATGCCGCTAAACGGAAACAAGTCATGACATCTGCACTAGAGTATTTTAAAAACAATCAAAAAGAAATTAGCGAATTGTTAACTTTAGAATCTGGTAGTACACAAGTTAAAGCTAAATTAGAAGTAGACTTAACAATTGGAATTATGGCAGAAGCAATTGACATGGTTGATGAAATAGGTAAATTTGATGAAAAAGAATCGATTATTCCTGATAAAATAAATGAATTTTATCGTTTACCTAAAGGTGTTTTCTCTTCTATTGCGCCATTTAATTTCCCACTTTATTTATCGATGCGAACAATCGCCCCCGCACTTGCTTTAGGAAATACAATCGTCCATAAAGCAGACTTACAGTGTGGGTTAATTTCTGGTTCGGTAATTGCTAAAGCATTTGAAGAAGCTAATTTACCTGCTGGTGGTTTCCAATCACTTCTTACGAACTCAAAAATTACTGGCGACATTATGTTTAATCATCCAGATGCTAATTTTATTAGTTTTACAGGATCGACACCTGTGGGTAAACAAATTGGAAAAATTGCTGGAGAAGAATTAAAAGATGTTGCTTTAGAACTTGGTGGAAATGGACCTTTCTGTGTGTTCGATGATGCTGACATTGATCAAGCTGTTGATGCTGCTATTTTTGGTAAGTTTTTACATCAGGGTCAAATTTGTATGATGATTAACCGGATAATTGTTCATGAGCAAGTCTATGATGAATTTACTAAGAAGTTCACTGAACGTGCTAAAAATTTAAAATCTGGCGATCCACGTGATCCAGATGTTGTTGTTGGTCCACTTATTAATAAAAAACAACTTGATAAATCTGAAGAAAACATCCAAAAAGCAAAAGATGCTGGGTTTGATATTTTATTAGAAGGTGAACGACTAGGAAATGTGTTAACACCTACAGTGATTGGAAATGTGAATAATGATAGTGAGCTAGCGCAAACAGAGCTATTTGCACCAATTGCACTTATTTCAAAAGGTAAATCTAATGATGATGTCATCGCTCAAGCAAATGCAACAGAATTTGGACTGAGTTCAGCCATCTTCTCAAAAGATGAAGCACAAGCAAGAGACTATGCTTTAGAATTAGAGTTCGGAATGACACATATTAATGATCAACCTGTTAATGATGAACCGACAGCTTTATTTGGTGGTATGAAGCAAAGTGGAATTGGCAGATTTGGATCACCATATGTGATCGATGAATTTACGGAAGGGAAATGGATTTCTGTACAAAAAAAAGCACGTAAATATCCATTTTAAGAAAATAAAAACGAGCCTAAATAAGTTAGGCTCGTTTTTTACTTTAATTTTAATCACGCAATTTATTTAACCTATCTCGTGTTTCTTGTGATAGAGAAGCACCGATATCCATCAATTCAATCATATCTTTAAATGCACGATCTGGTATTGCTAATTCACTTACCTCATCTTCTGTAAAACCAAGATCAATTTCATTTTCTTTTCCTGCTTTTATTTTCGTAACAAATTCGGGTTCAGTCACAAACGGCGTTGAGGCACCTACAAGGTCTGCAAACTGAATAGCTTCTAGAGCTTTATCTGGTGAATTAATTCCACCCGTGGCCATAACGACTGTTCGGTTTGCAATATAATCATAAACAACTTGATTCATAAACTCTCCTTGATACTTTCCTTGTCTTATCTTTTGCTTGTAAATATTTTTCCCCCAACTGGCTGTTGCTAAATAATCAATATCAGCAATTTCAAGTATGCGATCAATATACTCTAAGAATTCCTCAGCGCTATAACCAATTTCGTTTCCACGCGTTTCCTCTGGCGTTCCTCGGTAACCGAAAATAAAATCTTTTGGTGCTTCTTCTTTGATTACTTTTTGAACAGCTGAAATAACTTCTAATCCAAAGCGCATACGATTTTCTAAATTATCAGCACCATATTCATCCTCACGTTGATTTGAAAATGTTGAGAAAAATGTTTGAATTAATAAACGCTGTGCCCCAGATATTTCAATCCCTGAAAATCCTGCTCGAATCGCCCGTCTCGTTGCTTCTGCATATTGTTCAATGACTTCTGCAATTTTTTCTTTACTCATTGATTGTACAGTATGTTTAATTGGTGAGTTTAAATGTAATTCACTCGGTCCATAAACTGTTCCAAAATTCTGAAGTGCAATTTTAGAAAATCGTCCTGCATGGGTTAATTGAATAACAGCTTTAGCACCACCCGATTGCATTGCTTGAGCAACCTTTTTTAATCCTGCGATACTTTCATCACGATCAATACTAAAACCATATTCAAATAATTGACCATACTTCTCAATATAAGCTGCACCTGTCACTTGTAAGGGGGCAGAGTCTTTCCGTCTTTTTGCATATGCAATATCTTCTTCAGTCACATACCCTTCTTTTGTTGAAGAATTAGTAATCATTGGTGATAACACAAAACGATTATCTAACTCAACACCATTAGGCAATTTGACTGTTTCAAATAGTGATTTATATTTATTATTTGTTTTCAATCCTGTCGCCTCATTTCCATAAAAAACGATTTCAGTCTTTATCCAAATCTACTATTCATTAGAAAGATTGTCAATTTGATTATCTAATGAATCTTGTTATAATTAAAAAGAATGATATTAATATGTACATGTTTTAAAAATATAGAAAGAGGGATTTAGATGAAAAAACGTGGTAACTTTTTATTTGTTGAAAAAAATGATGACACATATACAATCAGCATGACTCCTGAATTACAAGACGATGTAGGAACAATTGGTTTTGTTGATTTTATTTTAGAGGACACTTTCAATACAGGCGATCCTATTTTAAATTTAGAAGCTTCTAAAACAGTACTTGAAATGAGTACACCACTTGCTGGAAAAGTTGTCGAACGCAATGAAGCACTAACTACAGAACCTTCTCTTTTAAATTCAGCTAAACCTGAAGAAAATTGGGTTATAAAATTAACAGATGTAGATGAAAGTGAATTTAATAATTTAGAAGATGCTTAAAACATTTCTAGACGACCAGGTAATAATATCCAGGTCGTCTGTTCTTTTATGACGTCTAAAATTAAGGAGAGACTTATGAATCAACATGAACAACTTGATTATTTAATTGACTACTTATTAAATGAACAACCTGATAACCAAAGTTTTTTTAATGATTATCAGCGAGATACACTCGATGATAAATTTGAATTATTTAGAGGTTTATGTAATGTCAGAGCACCTCAACCTATTTCAGATGACTTTCTTAACATACAAGATGATTTTTTAACTCATTGGAACCAGGATCGACCGCTTGTTTCATTACAAGATTTAACAGCTATTCAACCTCAACTTTATCTTTGGCAAGGTGATATAACCCGTTTGGATGTAGATGCAATCGTTAACGCTGCCAACAGCAGGTTACTTGGTTGCACACAAGCAAATCATACATGTATTGATAACATTATTCATACACGCGCAGGTGTTCAATTACGTTTAGCTTGTGAAAAAATTATTCAAACACAAGGCCGGAAAGAACCTGTTGGTAAAGCTAAAATAACACAAGCGTACAACTTGCCAGCAAACTATGTCATTCACACAGTCGGCCCTTATGTCGATCAAAAAAATGTTTCACCGATAAAAGAACATTTACTTCAGTCTTCTTATCGCTCCACACTGGAGTTGGCTGAAAAACATCAATTAAAATCAATTGCTTTTTGTTGCATTTCAACAGGTGAATTCAATTTTCCTAATCAACGAGCTGCAGAAATTGCTATAAAAACAGTAAAAGATTATTTAACTGAAACACAGTCAACTATGAATGTTATTTTTAATGTGTTTAAAGATAAAGATTTAGAAATTTATCAATCGATTTTAGAACAAAAGGAATAGGTGATCAAGGTGCAAAAATACTGGGATACATTACAAAATAAAAATGATTTAAATCAAACAGATTTACTAGCTAATTTAATTGAAGAAGCTGAAACTATTGTTGTTGGAATCGGTGCAGGTATGTCTGCTTCAACAGGATTCACTTATGTGGGTAAACGGTTTACAGATGCTTTTCCTGATTTTATTGAAAAATATCAATTGTTAGATATGCTTCAAGCGAGTTTATTTACATTTGCAGATGAACCAGAGTATTGGGCTTTTCAAAGTCGTTTTGTTTTAATGAATTATTTTGATCAACCGACCGGGCAAGCTTACGTTGATTTAAAAAAGATTTTAGCTAACAAGTCATACCATGTGATTACAACAAACGCTGACAATGCTTTTTACGCAGCAGCATTTAATATGGATAAAGTTTTTCGTATTCAAGGCGAATATGGTTTATTACAATGTTCAAATCACTGCCATCAGCAAACGTATCAAGATGAAGAACTCATGCGCCAAATGGTGAAAGAACAAAAAAATATGCGCGTTCCTGAAAATCTTGTGCCTTATTGCCCAAAATGTGACGCACCACTTGAGGTTAATAAACGAACGGAAGAAAAAGGTATGGTTGAAGATGCTTCTTTCCATGAACAAAAAGCACGATACGAAGATTTTTTAGCACAAACTAAAGACAAAAAAACCCTCTTTTTAGAAATAGGTGTAGGACATACAACACCTCAGTTTATTAAGCATCCTTTTCATAAAATGACTAAAGAAAATGAAAAAGCTTTGTTTGTGACGATGAATGAACGAGACTACTTCATTCCCCACGCAATTCGACAGCAAAGCATACAGATTAGTGATGATATTGAAGATACCTTTCATTCAATTATCACTAATAAAATAAACAATTAAAGGAGCTTTTTTATGTATTTAATTTTACCTAAACGTAATGGTAAATGGATTTACGATCCTAGTGTTTCTATGGCTATTCAAGTCTATGTTAAAGATCATTTATTTTTAGATGATGATGTTTTATTTCCATATATGATGGATCCTGTTGTACAAATTGGTAAGTATCAAAATGCTTATGAAGAAATAAATCAACCTTATCTCGATGAACATCATATCAAAACCCTTCGCCGAGATACTGGTGGTGGAGCTATTTATCTTGATGATAAAAATATGAGTTTTTGCTTTCTACTCGAGGGTGACCAAGATATATTCGGTAATTATAAACGACTTTTTGAACCTGCTATAAAAGGACTAAAAAAGTTAGGTGTTACAAAACTTGAACAAGAAGGTCGAAATGATTTATTACTCGATGGTAAAAAAATTTCAGGCGCGGCAATGACTTTAGAAAATAATCGTATTTATGCTGGTTACTCCCTTTTACTCGACCCAAATTATGAAGCAATGGTCAATGCTTTAAATCCTAATCAGAAAAAAATTCAATCTCACGGTATTAAATCAATTAGAAGTCGTGTAGGCGCAATTCGACCTTATCTCGCTCCAGAGTATCAATCAATGGATGTGTGGGAATTTACTGATTTTATGATGTGTGAAATTCTCGGTATTGACCACATTGATGAAGCGAAACAATATGTTTTAACAGAAGATGACTGGGCAAAAATCGATAAATTAGCTAAAGAAAAATATAATAACTGGGATTGGACCTATGGTAGTTTTCAATACTTTGAATATGAAGTAGGAGAACGTTTTCCCATTGGAACAATTAATATTGGCTTAAGTATTAAGCAAGGTAAAATAGCAAAATGTAAAATTACGGGCGACTTTTTTGGAAAAAAAGAAATATCAGATATTGAACATGCACTTTTAGACACACGCTTAAAAAAAGATGAATTAATTGAAGCATTGCAAGCTTTTGATTTAACTGATTATTTTGGTGAGATTACGGCAGAAGACCTCATAAGTGTCATCTTAAGTATTCCAGCTAAAAAATAAGTAAAAACCATCTACATCATGTAGATGGTTTTTTACTTATACTTGAATTTCACCTAAGAAATCTTTTAATCGCTGACTTTGTGGATTTTGAAACATTTCATTTGGTTCGCCTTCTTCAACAATATAACCACCATCAATAAAAATAACCCGGTCACCAACATCACGAGCAAAATTCATCTCATGAGTGACAACAACCATCGTCATCCCACTTTTGGCTAAGTCTTTCATTACTGCTAATACTTCTCCAACTAGCTCAGGGTCAAGTGCTGAAGTTGGTTCATCAAAAAGCATGACTTTTGGATCCATCGCCAACGCTCGGCAAATCGCCACACGTTGCTTTTGACCGCCTGATAAACTACCAGGATAAGCATTTGCTTTATCAGATAAGCCGACTTTTTTAAGTAATTCAAGCCCTTTTTTATTAGCTGCCTCTTGTTTGACTCCTTTTACTTTAACCGGACCTAAGGTAATATTTTGTAATACGGTTTTATGAGGAAATAAATTAAAGTGCTGAAATACCATCCCAACTTGTGACCTGATTTTAGGTACATTGGTACCACGAGCTGTGATTTCTTGATTATCAATTGTTATTTTACCTTCTGTTACATCTTCAAGTAAATTAAGACAACGTAAAAAAGTACTTTTTCCTGAGCCAGAAGGTCCAATAATACAAACAACTTCTTTTTCTTTGATTGTATTGTTCATGCCTTTTAAGACTTCGTTATCACCGAAATGTTTATGTAAATTTTCTACTTTAATCACTATACATCAAGCCTCTTTTCTAAACGACGTAAAATTATACTAGCAGGGATTGTTATCGCTAAATAAAATAAGGCGACCATTAAATAAGGCCCAAAGTATGAAAATGACGCTGCTGTATATGCTTTACCCTGATAGACTAATTCTCCCACTGCAATCGCAGGAAAAAGAGAAGTATCTTTTAAACTAATAATAAATTGGTTACCTAAAGGTGGAATCATCCGGCGAAATGCTTGCGGCCAAATAATATACCACATCGTTTGATTTTTAGTTAATCCAATTGAATCTCCCGCTTCAAATTGCCCTTTATCAATTGACTGAACACCACCACGCACAATTTCAGCAATATAAGCACCTGCGTTAACAGCAATAGCAATAACGGAAGCTGTGATTTTATCTATATTAAGACCAAACAAATCTGACAGGCCAAAATAAATAAATAAAATTTGTACTAAAATTGGTGTCCCGCGAATAATTTCAACATATACTGTACTAAGACCATAAATAAATTTGTTTTTCGAAATCCTTCCCAAACCTGCAAATGCTCCGATGACAAATCCAATTGCTACACCTAAAATCGTAATAATAAAGGTATATTTTAACCCTTCAATTAACCATGGGACTGATTTAATCATATGTTCTAAAAATGGAGCGAATTCAATTAATTGATCCATACTACACCACTCATTTCTATTTAGAAATATCTTTTATCATATGTAAGAGAGAAAAGCTTGAAATCTCAAGCTTTTCTTTGTTAATCTTATTTAATTAATTACCTTCTGGACGCTCACCAAACCACTCTTCATAAATATCATCATAAGTACCATTTTCTTTAATAGTTGTTAGTGCTTCATCGAATTGATCACGTAGTTCTGAACCTTTTGGAAAAGCAATACCGTAATCTTCACCTGTTAATTTTTCACCAACTGTTTTTAATTTATTATCTGCTTCTGTTTCAGAATAAAATTGAACATTTGGTAAATCATATAAAACAGCATCTGCTCTACCCGCTAATACATTTTGATATGCTTCAATAATACCTGGGAATGCTTCAATCTTAGCATCTGTATTTGCAGTTAAATACTCTTGACTTGTCGAGCCTGTTCTTGTTGCAATTGTTTTACCACTAACATCATCGATTGATTTAATATCCTCATTGTCATCTTTTACAGCTAGAATTAATCCTGCCTCATAATAAGGTTGCGTAAAATCAATTGATTCTTTTCTTTCTTCAGTAATTGTCATTCCTGCAATTGCAGCGTCGAATCGTCCCGAACCAACACCTGCAACAATCCCATCAAAGTCTAATGTTTCAAATTCAATTTTAACTCCCGCTTCTTCGGCAACTGCTGAGATTAAGTCAATATCGAAACCTACTAATTCACCTGAATCTTCATCAATATATTCAAACGGAACATAACCATTATCCGTTGCAACAGTGTATACATCTTTATCATCACTCGTTGCTTTTTCTGTTCCAGCATCATCAGTTGCTTGATCAGTTTCACCTGCATCATCTGATCCGCCACATGCTGCTAAAACACCTATTAACATAATTGCAAATAATGCCATCAATAATTTCCTATTCATGTTCGTCCCCTCCTATTATATTTTTATTATAGCATAATTACTTCTTTATGGAAGCGCACTCAACAGAATTTTTAAAATATTCTGTTATTTTTGTAGGTTCTGATTAAACAACTTAATACATTTTATTAATAGATTAACGCATATTTTTACTTAGTCGAAGCACAATTTTTTTAGTAAAAAAGAAAACTAACCGTTCTTTTTTACTAGATAATATAAGAACGGTTAGTTAATTTATTCTTTTTGAGATTCAAAATATAATTGTTGAAAGGTTTCATATAATCCCTTATCACGATAGTTTTTCGTAGACCCTTCACTAATTACTTTCCCAGCCTTTAAAAAGATTACTTCATCAGCAATCTCTTCGGCAATATGAAGGTCATGCGTAGAAAAGATAACTGTCTGACCATTTACTTTTGCTCTTTGCATCATTTTTGAAAATTGCCTCACCCAATAAGGATCGAGTCCATTTGTTGGTTCATCTAAAATAAGTACTTTAGGCTTTGCTAAAAGTGATTGAGCTAATAAAAGACGCTGATTCATACCTTTAGAAAATGTGCCAACTTTCTCTGTTAACTTATCAAGCAAACCAACTTCTTTAATCACTTCGTTTATTCTAGAATTTCCAATCTTTTTCAAACGTGCATAAAACTGAATTGTTTCTTTTGCTGTCATTGATTTTTGAAACTCAAAGTCGTCTGGCATATAACCAAATTGATTAATAAATTCTGATTTAGCTTGTCTTTTAGTATAACCATTAATTGATACTTCACCTGTTGTAGACTGAATCAATCCGGTGATGAGACGAATAAGCGTACTTTTTCCAGCACCATTTCCACCACATAATGCAAGAATCTTACCTGACTCAAGCTGATAATCAATTGGTGACAGTATTTCTTTTTTACGTGTTTTTTTTGAAAGTTGTTTAATATCAACTGCTACATTTTTAAGCTGTGCCATTTTTATCGCCCCGATTCCAAACAAAGCCACCAACTATAATTGAACCAATAATCCAACTTAAAAATACTAAAATAAATATAAGTATACCTGAACTACTTAGCGCCCATGTAATCCACACGTCATAACTCGCACCAAAAACAGACCCGCCACCAATCCGCATAATTGAAAACACACGAACAAACTCTGCAGGATTTAAAATCGTTAAAGCCTGAAGTACGGGCTGAATCATTTTGTAGGATGGTAATTGACTAAGTAAACTAATCATTAATAGAGGCCAAATAATAATTGTTAAAAACCAAATACCAATTCCACCAACGAGTGCCTGCCAACGATTTTTTGTAAACGCTCCGATTAATAACGCAATACTTAAGTAAACAAGTGCTAAAATAGCTGAAAATAACCAAAGAAAAACAAGTGTTGAAAAGCTTAACTTACTTCCAAATAACACCGTAATCAGACCTGCTAAACCATAACTAAATGAAAGCATCACAAGTAAAATGACTGCCAGACCTAACCATTTACCCCATAAAAATTTATAAGTTGAAATCGGGTATGTAGACAAAAGTGCCCAATGACCATCTTCTTTTTCAACCGATGCAGAAAGACCACCTAATAATAAGGTAATTAACGGTAATAAATATAAGGTCATATTCATAATCGTCCCGGTCATATCAGTATATCCTTCAGTCATCAAACTATCCGATTGCAAAAGTAAAATAGCTGTCGTAAAGATAGATAATAAAATTAAAAAAGAATATGTCCATGGGTTTCTAAACCCTAACTTAATTTCTCTTTTGGCAATTGTTAAAATACGCAATGGATTATCATTCCTTCTTTTTACTTCTCATCGTGATTGTGATCGCCCTCATCCATGTCCATCATTTCTTTATTTTTCTCCATCATCTCTTTATTCATTTTCCATTCATGCTCTTCTAATTCTTCTGGATTTAAAATTTCACCTAGACCTTCTTCCTCTACATACTTTTCCGCATCTGCTTCATCTTTAAATGAAATAACGCCATAAGCCATTGGTGTTTGAATATTTTCATCATAAACAAATGTCGTATCTTTTATTTGAATCCATTCTTCTGTATTAAAATCTCGAACAAATTGAGCACCAATATTATCTTCGCCGTTTTCTTCAACCCATTCATATAAACAACCTAAATCATCAAACTTTAACGCTTTATCATTTTCTAAAACAATTTGTGTCGCATGCTGATTATTTGGCACAGCCATCGCACACACTTCACATACATCTACTTCTGGGTCAATATCTTCTGGTTCATATGCAAGTTCTTCTGTTTCAACTGAATCTTCTTTTTCGACATCTTCTTTTGGCGTATCATCCCCACCACAAGCCGCTAAAACAAGTGCAAAAATACTAATCATTATAAATAAAATTGAATTTTTTTTCATTATGTTCTTACCCCCATAAATATTATTATCAAACTCATAAATAACAAACTTAAACTGCTAAAAAGAATAAGTAAATAATCGTTTTTTTCTGTCGGTGCTTCAGCCAATTTATTTTCCATAAGCGGCGAAGCATCAATCATTTTTTCTTCTTTAGGTGTCGTAAATAATTGCTCAAGAAAAATCATTCCTGGTGAAGCAAACAATAACTGAAACGGCGGATATTCATCCGTCAAATTATAATAAAACGGATCAATCTCATACGGTAAATCACTTCTATTGTTACCTGTAAAATCTAATCCTAAGTGATCACCCCAATAATTTTCATTAATATCATTATGAGAACTGTCTTCTGCTTGTCCTTGGGCAACGTTAGCAATAAAGACATTATCTTTTATCTTGTTATTTTCTGCTAATTTAAATTGTAAACCAATATAATTATGGCTCACTTCATTCATTGAAATGTCATTTTCTTTCGCACTTTCAACAAATATTCCAACTCGATTATTTAAAATCTTATTGCGTGTAATTATGCCATCTTTAACATCGAATAATAATAAGCCCAATGACTGCACACTTTTTTGATTGTTTATTAGGATATTTTCATTCACTTTTGTTCTTTTTGTTCCCATCACCATCATGCCACTAACATTTACTGATGATTTATTTTTTTCTAAAACAGTGTCTTCTGTAAACATTAAATGATACCCATAACGCCCATGCGATATATCATTATCATAAACTTGTGTATGATTACTACTTTCAATATACATACCATCTCTGATATGCTTTATTTTCGTCTCAAAAATTTTATTATTATCTGACTTCCATAAATCAATACCATGCTGACGTTCGCTAATTGGATTTGATTTTTTTCCAATTATTTTAATTTTCGATAACTCATTATCATGTGCATCATCTAACCTAATTCCAAATTGGCTTGTGTTTATTTCTAAGTTTTTTAACGTATTATTATTTCCATTTACTAAGATTGCTGTCGACGCCTCTGCTTCACTTTTATAATCAAATGATACATTTTCGATTGTTACATCATTTGCTTCAATCGAAATAATTGGGGCTTGAGTACTTGATGTAAGAATTACATTATCGCTTCCAATTAAATGAATCGGTTTTGTAATTGAAACACTCTCATTATAAGTTCCTGCAGCAAGTTTAATCACTTCACCACGACGTGCTGAATCAATTTGCTCTTGTATCGATTGATCTTTCGCCCCGAAAACTTCGGGAAATACTAAGATAAATATAAAGCTAGAAAATAAAATTAGGATGATTCTTTTTATATAAAGTTCCTCCTTTCAATTAATCTAGATTTATCTTACTAACTTTCATTATAACTGTAAAAAAGGTAAAAAAAAGAACTATTTATAACATTTTTGTGACATGTTAATGTAATATGTTATATTATAACAAAAACAAACAAGTTCAGATGGGTTCTACTTTATGACTTCTTCTAACAATTCAATCACATGCGATATAAACCATTCAAATCAACACTCATTATCTATACCTTATTTTAAGGAGGTAATTAAAATAACTAAAAAAATTATTTATGGCTTAATCGGTGGGATTGTCATTGCATTCATTGGTTTAATTGTTGGTAGATTTATTGGAGTAAATATTGGTGGAGATTACTTTCCACACTTTCAATTTATGGGTGGTAATGGGTATGAAGCGACTGGCTATTTAGGTGGTTCGATTGGTGTCTATAGTCGGGATGGTGATTGATGTTTTTATCGGCGTTAAATTTTCAAATAAAAGCAAAAAAATTTAATTGTTTTTTTAAATAGAAAGACAGAGCTCACTAAATTTTTTTTAGTGAGCTCTGTCTTTCATAAATTATTTATTAACACGTTCACGTAATTCACGTTTTAGAAATTTACCTACAGATGTTTTTGGAATCTCTTCCATAAAGATAATCTCATCTGGTAACCACCATTTAGCAAATTGTGGCTCTAAGAATTCAAATATCTCTTCTTTGGTTGCTGTTTGATTTGGTTTTAATACAACACATGCAATTGGACGCTCTTGCCATTTATCATCTGGAACAGCAATGACAGCCGCTTCAAAAATAGCTGGGTGAGCCATCAGTGTATTTTCTAAATCAACAGAAGAAATCCACTCACCACCACTCTTAATTAAATCACCCATCCGGTCGACAATTTTAATTGATCCTTCTTGATCAATTGTGACAACATCTCCTGTATACAACCAACCATCTTTAAAAGCATCTTTGGTCCGGTCATCATTATAGTATTCATCAGCAATCCATGGACCTCTAACAAGTAATTCACCCATCTCTTCACCATCTGCTTTAATTTCATTTCCATCATCATTAACCACTTTTATATCGAGTCCAGGGACAACTAAACCTTGACGTGCTCTAATTTCTAAACGTTCTTCTTCTGGTAAATCCATTTGATAACTCTTCAAGCGTGCAATTGTAACAATCGGTGTTGTTTCAGTCATCCCGTAAGCATGAATAAATGGAATATTAAACTTCGATTCATAAGAACGAATCATCCCTTTTGGCGCAGCTGATCCTCCACACAATATCGCACGTAAATGACTTGTATCATATGACTTACTTTCTAACTCTTGTAATAATCCAAGCCAAATGGTCGGCACACCTGCACTAATCGTCACTTGATATTTTTCTATCATTTCAGCAATGATTTTGGGTGTCATCATGGGTCCGGGCATTACTTGGTTTGCACCTAGCATGACAGAAACAAATGGCATCCCCCAAGCATTAGCATGAAACATTGGTACTACCGGCATCACACTATCTGATTCTGATATTGCTGCTGTATCCGTCATACTTAATGCCATACTATGCAAAACAATCCCGCGATGCGTATAAACAACCCCTTTAGGTTTTCCTGTTGTTGCCGATGTATAACACATCCCTGCTGGATCATTTTCATCAATATCTTTAGCATATTCATATGTTTCATCCCCATCAGCAACAAGTTGCTCATAAGAATAAAGTGGTTCAAGCGTTGATTCTGGTAATTCTTTGTCATCACTCATAACAATAAATGCTTTTACAGTCGGTATTTCATCTTTTACTTGTTCAATTAAAGGTAATAAATCAACATCAATCAGTAAGACTTTATCTTCAGCATGATTAATAATATAAATGAGATGTTCAGCTGCAAGTCGAATATTTATCGTATGCAAAACAGCTCCCATCGATGGGGCCGCAAAGTAAACTTCTAAATGACGATGATGATTCCAAGCAAATGTACCCACTCGATCGCCTTTTTCAATGCCTATCTTTTCTAAAGCACTTGCTAAAGCACGTGTTCGCTTACCAATTTCTGCATAAGAAAAATGGTGGATGCCTGTATGTGTCCGTGAAATGACTTCTTTTTTAGAAAAGTACTTTTCTGCTCTTTCTATTAATGAAACAAGTGTTAATGGTGTGTCCATCATTAGTCATTCAACTCCCTTTGTCGATTTTTAATTCGCTAGGTAGATTTTCGTTTTACCTTTTAAAACAACTTCTTTTGTTTGATTATAAATATTTATTTTAAAAACAATTAATCCTCTTTTACCATCAGTCGATTCTTTTTTATCATGTACCGTAAATTCACCAACTAATTCATCACCTGGTCGCACTGGTTTTGACCAGTTTAGTTCTGCACCCACACCACCTAAGCACTCTTTGCCTAAGATATCCATCTTAATCCACTCTGCCCAAACAACACTTAATGTTTGGAAGCCTGATGCAATGAGTGAACCATATGGACTTTCTTTTGCTAACGTTTCATCCGTATGAAAATATTGAGGATCATATTGTTTAGCAAATTCAATAATTGCTTGTTTAGTTAATGTCACTTTAGGCGTAGTAAAGTCATCGCCCACATTAAATGCGTTAAATTTCATAACATACTCCTTTCTTTAAATTTGATGAACAGGCTTTTTTTCGTTTAATCCCTCACGAATTTTATATTTTAATATCTTTCCTGAGGTATTACGTAAAATAGCTGATTCCTCATAATAAATCCGTGGTATTTTAAATTTCGCCAGACGTTCTTGCGCAAATTTAAATAACGCATCATAATCAATTGCTTCACCTTGTTTTGGAACGACTATAGCAACAGGCTGTTCACCCATTACTTCATGCGGTATTCCAACTATAGCAATTTCTAATATAGCAGGATATTCATACAAAACATTTTCAACTTCGGTTGAATAAATATTTTCTCCACCTGAAATAATGACATCTTTTTTTCGGTCAACAAGTGTTAAAATACCTGCTTCATCCATTGTTGCTAAGTCGCCTGTATATAACCAGCCATCCTGAAAAGTTTCAGCGGTTTCTTTTGTATTATTATAATATTCTTTCATCATCATTTCACTACGAAGAATAAATTCACCTACTTCATTTGGGGAAACATCTTCACCTGATTCATTAACGACTCTCACTTCAGTACTTAACTTAGGTATGCCGCCTGCTCCAGCATATTTTTTGTGTTGTTCTGGGTTTAAATAAACACCGCCCGGTCCGCCTTCTGTTAAACCACAAAGGTTATAAATTTGATCATTTTTAAACAACACCTTGATTTGATTAATTAATGACACTGGCATAGGTGCGGTTCCATACCCATAACGTTTAATCGATGATAAATCATAATCTTTATTATTTGGAACTTGAAGTAAATAGTTGTACATCGTTGGAATCCCAAAAAAGAGACTTATTTTTTCTTCTTCAATTGTCTTTAATACTTGAACAGGATCAAATTGCTGATGAATAATTTGTGTAGCACCAATAAATGTCGCTGAAATTAAAAATAAATTAAGTTGTGCTGAATGAAACAAAGGAGCTAAATGCAAAATATTATCGTCTGGATCAATTTTAAAAATCAAACTCGTATGAATACCAACATGTAAGACACGATGATGATCGAATAATGCCCCTTTGGGATTTCCTGTTGTACCTGATGTATAAAGGATTTCAGCATCATCCCATTCATTTACGATTACATCTGGTTCCTCTATATCATCCAGCATAATAGTTTTGAATGTATCTTGTTCTTTTAATAATAGTTCTTTTGAAACAAGTAATTTAATCGCTTCGTTAGATGTGATAGCGTTTTCAATTATTTCAGCATAAACAGGATCAAAAAAGAGACAAACCATATCTGAATCTTCAATAATATAACGTACTTCACGACTCATTAACCGATAATTAATCGGAACAGCAACAGCACCAACTTTCATAATCGCGTAAAATGAAATAACGAATAAGTCAGAGTTTTGCATCATCAATCCAACTTTATCACTTTTTTTAATTCCCTGAGCAATCAAACCATTGGCAAGACGGTTCACTTCTTCATTTAATTCACGATACGTATAAGTCTGGTCTTCAAACTTTACAGCAATTTTATTAGGTGTTCGGTTAGCATTTCTTTGTAATGTTAAACCAATGTCCAATTTTATCCCTCCGCTGATTTATTTGAACAAACCTAGCTTCAAATACTACTTATTTGATTGTTGGATTTTTATTTAATTGTGGTGCCAATGATCTTATTTCTCCAGGAGTTTTGGATAGTTTAATCGGAATACCAATCTGTTGCAACTCTCCTAGTTGTTCATCAAAGATTGTTTCAATCATCTCACGTGCGATTACTTGTGGATCGTTAACCATTTCTTCTAATGTATTTACTGGTGAGACACAAGCTTCAATATTCGAAAAGGCATCTACCCATTCAGCTAATGATTTGGTCATGATTACTTTTTGAATGTCTGCTTTTAATTGATGTTGTTTGTGCAGCGGTGCATTTAACAAAGGAATCAAGTCTGTTCGATTAATTGTTGTACAAAAATTAACCCAGAATTTCTCCTCAACCGCTCCGACTGCTAAATAACGCTCATCTTTCGTTTGGTAGATATTGTAATTTGCATAACCTCCATCTAATAACTGGCTCCCTCGTTTTGGTAAGTTACCTGAGGTTAAATAATCTGGTAAAACTGTTTGGAGAAGCGAGATCACACCATCCATCATACTTATATCGACATATTGCCCTTCACCAGTTTTCTGACGATGAATTAAACTCATTAAAATACCGACTGTGGCTGGTAATGCACCTCCGGCAATATCTGCTATAGTTGTCCCTGGTACAACCGGATCCCCATCACGTGGTCCCATTAAATCAAGTAAACCCGCATAGCTCAAGTAGTTAAGATCATGTCCCGGTAAATCTTTATACGGCCCTGTTTGACCATACCCCGTAATTGCACAATAAATTAATTCAGGACGTCTTTTCTTTAAAGTAGCATAATCAAGACCTAATTTTTCCATCACACCCGGACGAAAGGATTCAATTAACACATCTGTTTCATCCACTAATTTTAAGAGTGCTTCTTTGCCAGATTTTGTTTTTAAATCTAATGTCACACTTTGTTTATTCCGATTTAAAGAATTAAAAAAAGCACTTGATCCCCCTGATGATTTCGGACCTATAAACCGTGCGTAATCACCTAAACCAGGTTGCTCTACTTTAGTAACCTCAGCACCAAAATCAGCAAGCAACATCGTACAATAAGGCCCTGGTAACAATCGAGTTAAATCAAGTACACGAATTGACTTTAGCGGCAAGATAAACCCTCCTTTCAAACTTTTAATCTAAACGTTCAATAATCGTCGCATTTGCCATCCCAAAACCTTCACACATTGTTTGTAAACCGTAACGTCCACCTGTTCGCTCCAGTTCATGCATCATCGAAATCATTAAGCGAGCTCCACTCCCACCTAATGGATGACCTAAAGCAATGGCACCACCATTGGGATTTAACTTTTTAGGATCCGCTCCTGTTTCTTTTAACCAAGCTAATGGCACAGGTGCAAAGGCTTCATTAACTTCAAATACATCAATCTCATCAATCGATAAATTTGCTTTTTTCAAAACTTTTTCTGTCGCTGGAATCGGTCCGGTTAACATCAAGGTTGGATCTGACCCCACTACAGTTCTTGCAAGTACTCTAAAGCGTGGTTTAAGGTTTAATTCTTTTGCTTTTGTTTCTGACATTAATAAAAGTGCCCCTGCACCATCACTCATTTGACTTGAATTTCCTGCCGTAATTAACCCATCTTTTTTAAAGACCGGCTTTAAGCCAGATAATGCTTCAAGTGACGTATCTGCTCTTGGTCCTTCATCTTCAGTAACCACTTTTGTTTTCCCATTCGTAAGCGTTATTTCTAAAGGCATAATTTCATGTTTAAAATAACCCTGCTCCTGGGCATAAACAGCTCGCTTGTGACTTTCTAATGATAATTCATCTAAATCTTCTCGCGTATGTCCCCATTTTTCAGCAATCAATTCTGCAGATATTCCCTGATGAATAATCTCATGTTGATCCGTTAAGCTTTTACTATTGCCCACATCTTCGCCATGTTCATTTTTTCGATTTGAAAAAATCGGCGCTCGTGTCATACTCTCAACACCACCAGCAACGACAACGTCCATATCCCCACTTAAAATCGCTTGAGCCGCAAAATGAACAGCTTGCTGGCTTGAACCACATTGTCGATCAATTGTTGTGCCTGGTACTTCAACAGGATATCCTGCAATCAGAGCAGCTTGTCTGGCAATGACACCGCCTTGTTCACCTGCTTGTGTAACACAACCATAAATAACATCATCAATCTCACTTGGATCAATCTGTGTACGTTTAATTAATTCTCTTAACGGCGCAGCGGCTAAGTCCTCTGCTCGTATATCACTTAAAGCACCTCCTAGCCTTCCAACAGGTGTTCGAATCGCATCAACAATTACTACATTATCCATAATTAACCTTCATCCCCTCTCACTTAATTATGTTCATTTAATTTAAGCCCATTTTACCAGCTATAATCACTTTCATAATTTCATTTGATCCTGCGTAAATCGATGACACAGCAACATCTCGGTAGCGTTTAGCAACTTCATATTCTTCCATGTAACCATAACCACCATGGAGTTGCATACACTCAGCAGCTACTTTCTTAACTAAATCAGTCACCCACCATTTAGCCATCGATACTTCTGTTACAATATCTTTTTTATCCATATGTTCATTAATTAATCGGTCAACAAATGTTCGACCAATAGTAATTTCTGTTTGTAATTCAGCAAGCTTAAATTGTGTATTTTGGAACTGACTAATTTGTTTACCAAATGCTTTTCTTTCAGTAACGTAAGCTATCGTTTTTTCTAAAATTAACTCAGCACTTGCTATACTTTGAATTGTTACCATTAAGCGTTCTTGTTGCAAGTGTTGCATTAAATAATAGAACCCTTTATTTTCTTCACCTAATAAATTCTCTTTAGGGACACGCACATCATTAAATATCAGTTCACATGTATCACTTTCATGTTGACCGACTTTATTTAATTTTTTCCCTTTTGTAAAACCTGATGTTCCAGCTTCGACAACGATTAAACTAATACCACGGTGAGCCGGTTCTACTTTAGGGTCTGTTTTACAAACAACAATGGCAATATCAGAAGTGTAACCATTCGTAATAAATGTTTTTTCACCATTAATAATATAATCATCACCATCTTTAATTGCTGTTGTTGAAATAGCTGCTAAGTCAGAACCTGTATTGGGCTCTGTCATAGCAATTGCAGAAATTAATTCACCTGTCGTTGCTTTTTTCATCCATTTTTCTTTTTGTGCTTTTGTCCCCAATGACTCAATATAAGGCATAACAATGTCATTATGTAAGCCGACACCAATTAAACCGACACTCACCCGGTCAAATTCTTCAGAAGAAATAACGGAAAAACCAAAATCTGTATTTAATCCGCCATAAGCTTCGTCAAATTGGGGACATAAAAAACCATTTTCACCAAGTTTTTTCCAAAATGAGCGGGGTATTTCTTTATTTTTTTCCCACTCATGAATATAAGGCACAGCTTCTTTTTCTAAAAAGGCACGTAAAGCCTTACGATACATTTCATGTTCTTCTGTTATATAACTACGCTTCATTATCACTCACTCCAATTTTTAATTCGATACTTTTTATTTCGGTTGCATTCTAATCGCACCATCTAGTCTGATTGTTTCTCCATTTAACATAGGGTTTTCAACAATACTTTGGACGAGTTGTGCGTATTCCTTAGGATAACCAAGACGTGGTGGGAATGGTGTCATTTTACCTAGAGCTTCTCTAGCCTTTTCAGGTAAACTTTCAAATAATGGTGTTTCAAATAGACCTGGTGCGATCGTCATCACGCGAATGTTTCGGTTTGATAAGTCTCTTGCAATCGGTAAAGTCATACCGACAACACCACCCTTTGATGCACTATAAGCGACTTGACCAATTTGGCCATCAAATGCTGCAACAGACGCCGTATTTACGATCACGCCTCGTTCATTTTCATCGTTCACTTCGTTTTCAACCATACGTTCTGCCGTCAAACGAATCGTATTAAAAGTACCAATTAAATTAATTTCTATTACTTTAGTAAATGCATCTAACTGATGCGCACCTTCTCTGCCAACTGTTCGCTCTGCAATTGCAATCCCTGCACAATTTACGAGCGCATTCACTTTACCAAATGTATCAATTGCTGTATCTAAACCAGCATTAACACTTACTTCACTTGTAACATCAACTTCAACAAATTTTACATTTTCACCTAATTCTTTTGCTAAGTTTTCGCCTCTGTCTGTTTGTAAGTCAAAAATGACTGCCTTACCACCTTGATTGATAATATTTCTAACCGTTGCTTCACCAAGACCTGATGCGCCACCTGTTACTACTGCTACTGTTTCTGTTAATTTCATTTAAATACTCCTCCTTGTAAGCGTATACATTTTTAATATTATTTTTTTACGATTCGCATCGTATAATCAGTTACTAACTGTGCGAAAGCCTCTATACTCAGAGCACCTTCTTCTGAATACCATTGTGTCACCCAGTTCATTGCACCGAGTAAAACATTTCTTGCTACTGGAATATTTTCTACTTTAAAATCTCCTGCTTTCACCCCTGCTTCAATCAACTCATCATAACAAGCGGCATATGCTTCGCGTAAATGATATATTTCAGTTAATTGTGTTTCGGAAAAAATTTCAGTAGGATTTGCCATCAGTAAAAAGCCTGCTTTTTCTCTTAAAGAATACTCAATATGTTTACGAATTACACCTGCTAATTTTTCTTCGCTTGTTAACTCTTGTTGATTCACTGATTTAACATTTTCTATACTTTGCTTTAAAATGCGGATTTGACTTTGAAAGACTAAATCTTGTTTTCCTTTAAAATAATAATAAAGCGACCCTTTAGTCATTAATAAATGGTTTGCAATATCTTCCATTGTTGTACCATGATAGCCTTTTTCAGCAAGAACAATTAATGCTGAATTTAAAATTTTATTCTTTTTCTCGGCAGTTTTTCGCTCCATTAAAGACAAGATATTATCTCCTTTCAAAAGTTCTATATTGATTACGGTTTATTCTATAGATTCAATTTTTGAATGTCAAGTCAATTTTTTAATAATTTAATTTTCTTTTGTAAAGAAAAAAGTGTAAACCATTATTTGGCTTACACTTCACTCATCTTGTTTCATATTTACAAAAGGTGTATGAAAATCGAGCTTACCTCTGATTTTTTTAATGTTTGTTCGATTACCTGCTAAATAATCGGCAAAATCAAATGTTACTGGCATCCGGTTACCACCAATTGCAAATAATGCCTTTTTCTCTTGTGGTAAATACGCTGCTGTATGAATCGTTCCAGCAGACGCATCATATTTTTCAGAAAAAATGGCTTGATCACGATTATTTAATAACTGATAAGCTTTGATTAAATCTAAATCATCACTATTTTGCTGTTCTATCGCTTGTTGTCTCTGGATTGATTCTTGCGTCCGGTAGCGATTTTCTTCAGTTAATACTTCAAAATGATTGGTACTTATATTAGATTTTCTAGCAACAACTCTCCGTGCTGATGCTTCGACAACATATGTTTCACCACTTAAGTCTGTTAATACATAACTAAATGTCGTTCGGTGTGGGATTTCTTTTAATAAATCAATCGCTTCTTGTACAGTCGCACATGTTTCTAAAATGATTCGACCAATCATATTACATAAAAATCCATCAGCAGAACCGACTCTATTAACAAAATTATAACCCATGGCTAAGCCTTTTTGATTTAAGCCATCTGTTCTGCCGGTAATTTGCATCGAAGGACCAATCGTTGCATAGCCTGAATCTGTTGGCTGATAAATGACATATCTGCCTTCATAATAACCCGGGTGACTATCATAATTGCGTACCATGAATTCAGAACCTGTTAAAATCGAACAACCACTACGAGCATACTCAATATAATAACCACCAAATTCACGATAGGCATCTTCAATCGGCCAATTTAATGCATCAGCAAGCCCTTGTAATTCATCTAACATGCTCGGGATAAATGTTAAAAAGTATTCTTTTGCTGTTTTAATATCTATAATAAAATGACGTTTTCTTTGAGATTCCCATTGTCTTTTTCGATTTATCAGAATAGATGAATTTTTTAATAATTCACCTTGCATATAACCAAAATCATAATGGCTCCCTGTAAATTGAATCACATCACTATAATATTGATTCATCTCACTTATCTCCTTAATCTTAAATAAGCATATCCTTATCCATTTTAGCATGGATAGTGGTCGTGAGATAGATTGCTGCTTTTAACCATAAAAAAAGCCTGTCTGAAACCAGACAAACTTTTAGTGTGCCGTTATTTTTCTAAAGCAAGCTTAATATGGGCTAAGTGATGTTCTTCATGCCACGACAATTTCAACATTTTTGTGCCGACTGAAATGATACCATTTTTTTGGTGAATAAATGTCCGCTTTAGTTGTTCTTCTGTTAATGTTTTTCCTAAAGCATTAATGCGTAGATTTAACCCCTCAAGGATTAGGATCGAAGCTTCAACAGGTAATTCTGTATCAGGCTCTACAGCCCATTTATCTTGAATGAAGTTAGGTGCGGTTGGTTGATCATCTGTTAAAGCAATTTTTAATCGTTGATACATATTTAATTGAGAATCTGCAATATGATGGACAAGTTGACGCACATTCCAACTCCCTTCACGGTAAGTTTTATTTAAGTCTTCTTCTGTTAAATGATCAACTGTTTCTCTTAATCTTTTGGTGTAGTTTTCAATTTTAGCTAATGATTGTGCAACATCATTTAATGTCACTGTTTCTGGAACGTCTAATGGACCGATTGGAAATTTAACATTCATTACTAAATTCACCTCTTTTTTAATCTATTTACTTACTACCAAAACTGTTTCATTAACAATACCATAAGTTCCTCTTCATATTAACCTTTTAGAGAGATTTGTTACTAATTTTCTGAATATTCATTCTCTTTTATGGAATAAAATGCTATTATGGTTTCTAAAGGGGGCAGTAATTTATGAAGTTAACCAAGACGTTAGTTACCGGACTTGTTTTCATAATGCTACTTGTGAGTTGTTCAAATAAAGCGTTTGACGATGCGATGGCAAATGGCAAGGCTGCACTTGAAAATGAAGCATTTGCTAAAGCCGAACTATCTTTTGAAGACGCCCTCAAACATAATTCAAATGACGAAGAAGCTAAACGATTACTTAAACAAACAAAACAAATCATTGAAGCAGAAAAACTACTTGATAATGGGCGTTTAAAAGACGCTAAAGTAGCATACCAAGAAGCACGAATGGATAAGGGTTCACCACATATAAATACGCATGCTAAACATCAATTAAGTGAAATCAATCAAGTTACTAACAAATATGAAGAAATAGCTGCTAAACTTGATGAGATTGAACAACTTAAAACTGAACAAAAATATGAAGAATCACTTGCACTCGTTGAGCAAACCATCCAAACAGATTTAAGTCATCAAGCACTAAAACCGTTAAATGATAAGCTAACCGATTTACAAGTGGAACTTGAAATTGCGATTAAAGAATCTGAAGAAAATGCAAAAAAACAAGCGCTTATTAATCAAACAACTGGTTACTGGCAATATATCGATAATGAATTTGAATTTTGTGAATTTACAAGCGATCATTTCGTATGTGCAGTTGCTGCAAGTGATATATATTTTTACAATTGGATTTCTGAGTGGGATGTAAACCTTACAACTCAAACTGTGACGATTACAACTGATATTGGCTCAACCGGTACTATCCATTTTCCCCATGAAGACCTTTTAACCTTTGGTGAAGATAATTACCGACGTGTCAGTGAAAGTGAAGTCAGACAAAAACTGGCTGAGATAGGTATTGATGATGTGGATGAATTTTTTAATATTCATCGCTATGAAGAATGGGATAATGAACATGATTTAATCATTTAAAACAGCCGCTAAGTTTATGACAAGCTTAGCGGTTGTTTTTTAGTTGATTATTTAATTAGAGAAAAGTGTGGCACGACTTCTTCTGACAATTCAGCAATCACTTCTTTGACAGGTCGTTTTGAAAACTTTACATTTAAAATCACATGATTCACACCGATAGCTTCTAGTGCAGTTAAATAAGCAATTAAATATTTGCGACCACTGCGAAAACCTAAATGGATTGGTGAAGGGGCTTCTTCAGGATCACTTGCTAAATCGATATAAAGTGACTGAGCGAATGGTTTAAAGTAGTCTGTTAATAAACGAAAACTTTCGACAATTTTTCTTTGTTCATCTGGATTTCTCGGAAAGCTTAACCAACCATCGCCATGTTCTGCAATCCATTCTAACGACTGAGCAGCATGCCCCGTAATTAACATAGGAATATCGCCTTCTTTTGGTTTAGGAATAAATTCAGCTCCACTTAAATTAACCCGGTCTGTCTGAATTTCTGGATGCGACTGACTCCAGACAGCTCTCATCACGTTAAATGACTCTCTAAATAATTCCCCACGCTCACTTCTATTTTTTCGGTAAGCAGTAAATTCAACCGGACGATCACCAGTTGCGACACCAAATAATAAGCGTTGATTCGAGATTAAATCAAGAGATGCAGCTGATTTGGCGACATCTAATGGATGACGAAAACTTGTAATCACACTTCCTGTCCCTAAGGCGATTTTTTCTGTATGAGAAGCTACATAACTTAAAAACACCCACGGATCATATATTTGCCCAACGTCACCAAAAAATGGATCATTTAATGGAATATCTCTTACAAACAATGAAGCAAAACCTCCTGCTTCAACTTGTTTTGCTAATTTCATCTGTTCTGTTAGATCCATAATCGGTGTACTACCCTCATAAGCTTCAAGCGGGAAAAATAATCCCAGTGTTAATTTATTTTCTTTAAACGTTTGAGTATAGCCTTGATGATTAATAAACGGCATTATTTAACCTTCTTTCATAATAAATTTTACTTTTAAACATCCTACTTGCTACTCTATCAAATATTCACTAATTAAAAAACGACTTGCTTTAAGTAAATATGATAAAAGAGATTGTATCTATTAATTATTTTTGTTATATTTATTTTAACACTACTTTGCATAACAAGATAGGTGGTTAAATATGAATCTACGTAGTCAATTATTAAAAGGGATATTAGAAGGATGTATTTTAGCCATTATTAAACAAGGTCCGACTTATGGCTACGAATTATCGATTAAGTTAAATGAATTTGGTTTAACAGATATTAGTGAGGGATCAATTTATCCAATTTTATTAAGACTCCAAAAAGATGATTTAATTAAAGGCAAAATGAAAGCTTCATCTGCTGGACCAAAACGAAAGTATTACTATTTAACCTCTGCGGGTGATGCAGCATTGACTAAATTTATTGAACACTGGGAACATCTTAAACAACCAGTCGATTTGATTTTAAAAGGAGGCAAAAAGAAATGACCGTCAAAGAACTCATTGCACTTAATAATGAAAAACAAGCTGAATTAAATGAAGCTAACAAAGAAGATTATGAAGCAATCCTCATCTATATTCGATTAAACTCAACTAAATCCGAACGACAGACTGAAGAAATTCTTCTCGAATTACTCGAACACATTATACTCAGTCAACAAGATGGCAAAACAGTGCGCGATATTTTTGGTGATGATTTAGAGGCTTATGCTAAAGAAATCATTGATGAAATCCCTAAAGAAACACGCAAAAAACAATTAAAATTTGGGATGCGTCTGATTTTTATATTTCTAGCAGTATTTAGTTTTTCACGTGGTGTCATTGATATTGGCTTATATTATTTATTTGATTTTGGTGAGATTGAACATATTTATTATCTTGGATCAAGTCTCACAATTATTTTAATTGATATTGTCATTGCTTTACTTGGTATCATGCTGATTCTTTATTGGTTTAAAATAACTTTATTTCAATATAAACACCACTCAAGCATTAGACAAATCATTGAATTATCACTCATTATGTCAGGATTGCTCGCTTTATTTATATTAGTTGCTTATTTCATGCCTGACTTTGGAACACCACTTATCATTTCAAGCTTTGTATTTTTACCGCTTGGTCTTGGTTTATACATGTTAACATTTTTATTTAAAAACAAACACACTGATTCAGATTAATCAGTGTGTTTGTGCTGTTTTAAATAATCGTGTGAAAAAATAGCCACTTCAATAATTAGAGCAAGTAATACTACCCAGGCCCAAATAACTAAAAGATGTGATTGAAGGTTTGGATACAAGGAATAAGCAGGATTTTCGAGTACTAAGAATGTAAAGACATAAAACATTCCAAAGGTAAAATTACGCGACCATTGTGAGACATGATAAACACACAGGCCTTGTTTAACACCAAAGGTATTAATTCGCTGTTTAGCTCGCAGTAGTTCAATCATTTCAACGATGACAATTAAAATAAATGTTATTAGCCATAATGTTTGCACAATAAATGGAGAAAATGTTTCGGTCGTGCCAAGTAAAAAAATACCAAGCGCCATAATTATGGCAGCTGAAGCGGTGTCAATCATTTTTTAGATTCTTGGGTATACATGATGGACACGACCATTCTCAGATAAAAATAAAAAACTTACAATCATCTATCTTTTAAGCTAGATGATTGTAAGCTTTTTATCTGTTACTTATTTAATTTCAATGACGATTTTACCTTTTGCATGATGGGTCGCACTCAAGTCATGTGCTTTTCGTAAACCTTCTTCAGTCAATGGGTACGTATGACCAATATTTGCTTTCACTTTGCCTTCTTCCATTAACTGACCTAACTCAGCTAATTGTGCACCATTTGGGTTTAACCAAAGCGATTCTGCAGTAATCCCATACTCTTTTGCTTTATCTGCATCTGGTTGACCAGCAATTGATACAAGACGACCACCTTCTTTAACAATTTCATAACTTTTGTCTAAAATGTCGCCACCCATTGTATCTACAACTAAATCAACTTTACTCACAACTTCTTCAAAGTTCGTTGTTTGATAATTAATAAATTCATCAACACCTAGTTCTTTTAAGAATGTTTCGTTTTTCCCACTTGCTGTTGAAATAACATAGGCACCAAAACTTTTAGCAATTTGAATCGCAAAACTTCCCACACCACCTGACCCTGCTTGAACAAAGACTTTATCACCAGATTTAATTTGGCCAAAATCAACAAGACATTGCCAAGCAGTTAAACCAGCAAGGGGTACTGAAGCCGCTTCTTGGTAGCTTAAGTTTTTTGGTTTTAAAGCAACTAACTCTTCATCAACCGCAACATATTCAGCATAGGTTCCGTTTTCCATCGCTGGACGCGCAAAGACTTCATCACCCACTTTGAATCTTGTCACATCTTTACCCACTTCACTAACAACACCTGCTGCGTCCCAACCTAAAATAGCCGGGAATTCAAATGGAATTGCATCTTTCAGATAACCAGCACGTAACTTCCAATCAATCGGGTTAATTGATGTTGCATGCATTTCAATTAAAACTTGATTATCTTCAGGTTCTGGTATGGGTAATTCTTTTTCAATTAATTCTTTTGATTCACCATATTGTTCAATTACGATTGCTTTCATGTTTCATACTCTCCTTTTTATGCTATATTAATTGTATACCACTCTAACAAAAGGTATACATATACTTACTCAACATGTTTTAAGCTCATCCAAGATAGGAACGATAAAATAAGGGGGTGTTTTAGATGAGTGTTGTTTCAATCACAGGTGCCATGATTATTATTATTATGTGGTTAACACTTATTGAATTTGATAATTATACTGAAGCAGAACGAACAAGAATTATTCAAAAAATTAAACGAACACCTGCTTATTTAATAACTGTGTTTTTAATGCCTCTAGGCATTGTGATTAACACAATAGGAAATTTCTCAAATTCTTTTTTACTCGCAACATTTGGTTCTGTGTTAATTTTTTTACAAGCCATTATTATTGCCGCTTTATTTTGGAACCGAAAACGTTGGAAGAGCCTTGTTCTTTTCATTATTGTCGGCTTAGCCATTTTAATTTACTACTATTTAATTTATCTAAATAAGTCATAAATTGTATTAAAGTCTTTTACCATTTCAATATCAAGTGCCGTGACACCTTTAGCCCGCCATGAAGACATTTCAAGTGCAACTTTTTTATAATATATTTTTATAATTGGATGGTGTTGTCGCTTTTCTGAATACTCGGCAATCCTCTTAGCAAAATTCACACCATCCAGATAAGTTTCAAATAGATATTGACGCCCGATCCATTGTTCATCGACTTGTTTCCAATCCGGTAAACCATCCAAGGCTTTTCTGAGTTCTGCTTCATTTAATGGTATCATTTGATAATCATCTTCTGTTTGATATTCTTTCATGGTTAATCCCCCCACTTACACTTTACCCTTTCAATCAGAAATTAATCAGTTTGTAATTTCTCACTAATATATTCTTTCAAATAAAAAAGATTAGTCTAAAACTAAGAATATCATTAGTTTTAGACTAATCAATTATTACTTAAAACTAGTTTACTAAAAGCTTATTTACATTGACAGTCGTTGATGGGAGCGACTTGTCCAATATGGGATTTAACCTGATTTTGTTTCATTTTATCCCCTATTCTAAATAACTTTTTAAACTAATTTACTTAAAGCCACTTGAAGATTTTATCCTTCAACACCGACAGCTTCAGTTTGATTAATACCTTTTTATTTTCACTTTATTTTATTTCTGGTAGGTTCTTCAAACGAAAAACCGTCAAGCGATTAGTGCGGCCGCTTTTTTATAAGTGTCACTCTGATTCTTTTCCTGCACTATCAATTTCCAACCTAGGATTAAAGGAAATTCATCCAACAGTACTTTCTTAAACACATCACACGTTAATCAATTGCTAAATTGATTTGTTTGCATTTCATGCAGTTCTTAATTACCTTACAATACTGGTTTGTTGTCTTTTTTCTAAACACTTTTGCTTAAACCATATTGTTCAATAACGACTGTCATCTTGATAAGAAATGCTCCCACTTTGGTACTACTTAGTATATACCCGCAAATTTAAAAGCTAAACATATTTTTAAAAAGTTTTTTATTTTTTTTATTTATTCAAGATTTTAGTCAAAATACTCACCAATTTTATCAAATTCACGGCAGTTATTAATACATGTGAAGCTTCTTGAGTTTGAAAAGGCACTAACGCGCGTGAGTGAAATGTATAGTGCATCTAACATGTGTTTCCACTGTTTCGTTTCATTTTCAATTCCTTCTAGCAGTAAAATGACATGTGAGCTTTCCCACCCTTTATAGCTATGATAACTCGCCACTTTTAAGCGGTCTTTATCTGGTTGGAACATCCACTTTTCATTTCTTCGGTTACTTTCAGGATCTGTTTTATTTACGTCATAAACATGAGAAACTTTCCATGCGGAATCTTCAAATGCCTTAACGACATTAATCCCTGTTTCTTCATTCATGGTAATGATCGTAATGTCTTTTGCTGTACTCACGTTCTTTTCAAGGATTGTATTTATTTTTTCTTGAATTAACGGAATTCTATTTGCATTAAGATCAACATTTTGCCAGTCAATATCGGTAAACAAATCAATTTGTTCACTTGTCGCATTGAGTCGTTTTTCAATACCAAAGACATCACTTAAACGGTCAATTTGATGAACAATCCCATTTGGTAAACGATGCGTGATTGATAAGTGACCAACTTGACCTTTAAAACCAATCCCAGCAATTTCCTCAGGATCTTTAATCCAGACACCTTGGTCTTCATACATGCTTTGGGCTTCATCATACATCACTAGTAACTCACCTTGTTCAGTATAGATGTTTTTTAAAAAGCGCAACCAATCACCTGAGAAATCTTGCCCTTCATCAATAAATATTGAATCAAATTGTAAGTGATTTAAAAAGTCAGTTTGGACTTTTTCTAACACTGCTTCCATCGCCCATTTTGGATATGTTTCAACACTCGATCCAGGTACATTAAGACCAAGTTCAGTAATTAATACTTTTAAAAAGCCGTGAAAATGCGCAATTGTTAAATGACTTTTTAGTAATGTAGAATCATTACCGACAAACTGCTGATTACACAAATCACGGAGATAATGTCTTAATGTTATATTATAAGTAAGGACTAACACACGTTCACCACGCGTAATCGCATCAGCTGCTTTTGTTGCAATGACAGCTGTTTTACCAGACCCAGCAACACCACCCCACCGACGAATACTCCCTTTTGAACAGGTACAAGTCGATATTGTTCTGGAGTTAGCGTTAAGCGACGTTTATAGTGACGTGTCTCTGTACTCGGATGTAACAGTTCAGATAGATTGGCTACAAGGTGTTGAAGCGATTTTTCTGGTCCACGCGTAAATTTTGATCGATCAATAAAGAGACTAGATGGAAAGCGGTCATCATCTCTTTTCGATTGATCATTTGTTAACTCATCTAAATCTTTTTTTGTCCAGATAAGACAGGTGCTTGGATCAACTTCGCCAACAAAATTTAAAGCATCTGCTCGTGACGCATGATGAAAATAAACAATTGGTGTCATCATATCAAATGCTTGTTTACCATAACTTTCGACCGCTTCGAGAAATGAATCGAGTTCATATTTTAAAATTAAATTTTTGTAGCTTGTGATTTGTTTCACGGGATTATCTGTATAATAGTTATCTGTTGCTCCTTTAACCTGGCTATTACTTAAATAATCAGGTGCTTCTAATGACCAATCTCTTACTTCAATTAATAAAATACCTTTTTGCGGATGCGCTAAGATAAAGTCAGGACGCATTGAATTAAGATGAGGCTTTTCATATAATGTCCAGCCTGCAAATCGCTTGGACTGTTTAATTTTTTCAATTATGTATGTTTCACTTTTAGTTAATTTATTTTTAGTTGATTGAATGGTTGTGACTGATTTTTTCATCAATGACACTCCTTTATCGTAAAATACTGATGATTTAAAATAATCTTATTACTCTAAGTATATACTATCACAGCTAATTTATAAATCTGTTGATAAATTTCTCTTTTGATAGATTAGATTAGAAATATCCTTTATACTAATAGTATAAGACTGGAGGAATGAAGATGTTCCAGAAAGAAATTAGACATTCTAAACGTTACCGTGAAATTATTAATGTTATGGTAAAAAATGGTTTAAGTCACCTCTTATATCGGATTGGACTTACTAATCGGAAAATGAGTGATTTAAGTGACGTGGATGAAACTGTTAGTGATAATTTAATTAATCTAGGTTATAAATTAAGAATGGCCTTACAAGAATTAGGGCCGACGTTTATTAAGCTCGGACAAATCGCGAGTACAAGACGTGATATTGTCCCTGCCGCAATAGGAAAAGAACTTGAAAAATTACAAGATGATGTGCAAAGTTTTTCAATTGAAGAAGTGGAAGCAATCTTTCAAGAGGAATTTGGTAAATCGACAGATGAATTGTTTGAATCTTTTTCAAAAGAACCTTTAGCAACAGCATCAATTGGACAAGTTCATATTGCACATCTCTTCTCTGGTGAAGAAGTAGCAATTAAAATCCAACGACCGAATATTAAGCAAACGATGGAAACAGATTTAGATATTCTTTTTCACCTTGGACGCTTAATTGAAGATAAAACAAAATGGGGGAAAAATTACCGCATTCACGATGTCATTAATGAATTTTCAACTTCCTTAAGACATGAACTTGATTATTTAATGGAAGGTCGTAATGCAGAGAATATTAGAAGGCAATACTTCGATGACCGAACGATTCATATTCCGAGGATATATTGGGACTTTACCTCACGCCGGATTCTGACGATGGAGATGGTTCACGGTATTAAGGTAAATCACATTGAAGAGTTAAAAGCAGAAGGTTACAATTTACCTTTAATTGCCGAGCGAATAGCACGATCACTCTTTAGCCAAGTATTAGATTACGGTCTTTTCCATGGAGACCCACACCCTGGCAATATATACATCTTACCAGGCAATGTCGTTTCATATCTTGATTTTGGTATGGTCGGACGCTTAAATGACCAACTAAAATTTCATTTTGCCTCATTAATGATTGCGGTGCAAAAAAATAGCTCTGATGAAATGATTGACGTTTTACAAGAAATGAATTTGTTAAATAACGTTGAAAATATAGATGTTTTCCGTCGCGATTTGGATAATTTATTTATTAAATATTATGATGCTGCATTGATGGATATTAGTTTAGGGCAGCTACTTATTGATATTTTTGCACTTGCTTATCGTCACCAGGTAGATGTACCAAATGATATTACTGTTTTAGCAAAAGCGATTTTAACAGCTGAAGAAATCATTGAACAATTAGATCCTGAATTTAGTATTATGAAAGCTGTAGAACCCTTTGCGATTAAAATTATGGAAGAACGCTATCACCCAAAAGCCATTTTAAATCGTGCGTTCCAGGAATCTATGGAAGACTTAAAAATACTGCGTAATATACCTAAAGATGTAAAAGAAATGATTTATACAGTTAAAAAAGGCCGCTTAAAACTTAATTTTACAATTGAAGATGCAAATACTTTCTTAAAACGACTCGATAAGATTAGTAACCGGTTATCATTCAGTATTATTCTACTATCCTTTAGTATTTTAATGGTTGGTTTGATTATCGGAACAGCAATAGCTGGAGAGGCAACAATACTATTTAGGCTCCCTATTGTTGAATTGGGAAGTTTAGTTGCAACAGCAATGTTTTTATTTATGCTCTTTGCCATCTTCAGATCAGGCCGAATGTGAAAAATGCCCCGATAAGTTGTTAATATAACAATTTACCGGGGCATTTTATTATTAAAATTCAATTTTCACATCATGTCTACCTTCATAATCATAATCATCATGTGAAAATACACTTAAAACAAACTCAAGTTCTTCTTCCATTTCAGGCAAATCACCTTCATAATTTTCAATAACCATAACAGCATTGGCACGCTTTCCACCTGCAACTGTTTCACTAAAGAAGACCATATCATCAATCATAACGCCATCTGCTGATACTTCATGTGCTTGAACTTCAATTGTGTCCTCTCTTTTATTTTCTATGTCTATATTAATTTCATATCTTTCTTCGTCCCATTCTGGATTATCAATTTTTTTGATGCCCGTTACATTTGCCGATAAATGTTCATTATCTACTAATGTTTGGTCTAGCTCTTGAGAAGCTTCGTCTGTACTTTCATTTTCTTCAGCAGCTGTTTCTTCTACTGTTTCTTCACTACTTTCTTCCGATGTTTCTACAGACTTTACTTCTTTTTCTTCAGACTCTGCACAAGCCCCTAAAACCATCACAAATGAAGCTAATAAAATTAAAAATAATCTGTTCATTTTTATCTAACTCCTTTATTTTAATACATAAAATTATACCATAAATTATTTAAAAATACTTTTTATGGTAAAAATGGTATTTAGTAAGGTTTGTGTGGTTAATATGTATGACTAGTAGAACAAATCCATGATTATCACTATTCTTTTTTGCATTAAAATGTATAGTAAGAGATAAATAGCTTTTCTTAAAATTATAGATTATATGTGCTTATAGTGTAACTTTGATGATAAGGGGATACTCATATGAACGAATATAAACGTAAAAAATCTATTTTGTTAGTGAGTTTGCATCTTTTTTTAGCAGTGGGGGCGATTGGTGGAGGGATCATCCTTCTAATTGATCCAAGTGGAGAACTAGCCGGGATATCTTTACTTTTACTAGATGGATCTCTTTTTAACAGTTATTTTATTCCTGGTTTGATACTGTTTTTGCTACTCGGAATATTACCAATTATCGTAGCAACGGGTTTAATTAAACAATGGGACTCAATCTGGCTGGAAAAATTAAATATTTATAAAACGAAGCATTGGTCGTGGACATTTTCTTTATATATCGGATTTGCGTTAATTATTTGGATTATCATGCAAGTTTTCATTATCAAAACGTTATTTATTTTACAATTTATTTTTATTATGCTCGGAATAATTATTCAAATAGTGACACTTTTACCTCTTGTTCAAAGAAATTATTTAAAAGACACCAAAACACCCCTAAAGTAGTTACTTTAGGGGTTATCTTCTTACTTTTTATACACCTACAAATCCTCTGACTTGTCTTTTTTTAATTTCTTCAGGCCAATTAAGTTTTTCTTTCTGCCACGTTCGGCCTGCATCAATTGAAGTGTAGAACCCTGTATTATTCACTGCATAAAAGACGCCTGGTTCTGACTCATGAGCAAGTAATTGAAGGACTGCTGAGCCGTCTGGTTCAGGTAAACCATCCGAAATTACTTCCCACGGGTTATTGCCTTCTCTTCTGACGAGCACGGTATGTGCTTGGGAAGGTTGATACGAGGTGCGAGCTATTTTCCCGGCTGATGCGATAATGATATCAGGATTACCTGAATCGACTGCAATATTAACCAGGTAGCCATAGGGATCAAGTCCTTCATTAATTGTTTGCCAGGTCTCACCGCCGTCTAAACTTTCTGCATAGCCACCACCAGCCGCTTCATAGATACGTCCTTTGGCTTGCTTTGTCATCGTTAGTTCATGACTATCAAACTGTGACCCTGCTTTGCGGTCTTCCCATGTCCTTCCTTGATCAACACTTTTCATCACGCCGCCAAGCTCAATACCGACATAAATTCGTTCGGAATGATGTAAGTCAGGTTGGATTGTTCGAACGTGATGTGTCTCTGGACGCGGCGGAAAACTCCATGTGGGCTCAGATGGTAAATCAAGTAAGCTTGGGAAGCTTGTCCATGTTTTCCCACCATCTTCTGAGCGGAATAAACCACTTGGTTCTGTCCCTACCCAAACAACATGATAACCATTAATCACTTCGGTTGGACTGATTGTGACACTTAAAATGCGTCGATGTGTAATCCCCTCTCCAGCTGGTTGCCACGTCTTACCATGGTCATCACTAATAAATAAACCATCATCAAATGTCCCACCGTATAAGCGACCCGCTTTAATCGGGTCAGCTGTTAAACATAAAAAGACATGATCAGCTTCATTCTCTTCTAGATGCCATGCTGAATCTTGTTTACTCACTTGATACACTGAACTACCTGCAACAAAATAAAATGAAACAGCCAAATGAATCATCTCCTTATAATTTATTTCACTTTATCTTTATCATATCATTAAATAGCTGAATAATTGATTAGTTAATGATTAAAATTTTCAATCAAATTACTAGGTCTTTTCACTTGTTTCTTGGTAAAATAGATTAATAAAAAGTTCGGAAGAAAATAAGGCGGAGGCGGATGGATCATGAAAGTAGCAATTATTGGGATGGGTGTTGCAGGGACAAGTGTTTTACGTGAATGGACAAAAGCACAAAAGCTTAATCCATCAATTGAAATCACCGTATTTACTGATAAAAAGACATTTGGGAGAGGAAAAGCATTCCAACAAGATGATCCTCGTTTACTCATGAACCAATCAGCAAAGTTTACTTCGGTTAAGCCTGATAATCATCGTGATTTTGTCGAATGGATTAAAATGCGTCACAACGATGAACAGCCAGAAGATAAATTTTATCCACGAGCTGAGTTTGGAGCGTATGTTGCTGAGCGGATGAATGAATGGCTTGCTGAATCAAAAGCAACTGTCATTTATGACAAGGTTGAATCGATTCGCATTGTAGATCAACATTACCGTCTCACCTGGGCTCATCAGACAGCAGATTTTGATGCGGTTCATCTGTGTACCGGTACTTTTCCTTATAAAGACCCTTATGACTTAAATGACCACCCTCATACCATTGCAGATCCCTTTCCAATGCAAGAGAAGTTAGTTAAATTACCCCAAGGTGCAACTATTGGTGTCATTGGTATGGGGCTGACGAGTATTGATGTGTTTAGATATACACATGCCCATCGTCCAGATATAAACGTCGCTTTCTTTTCACGCTCAGGTACATTTAAAACACTCATTAGTGATATTGATTCAATTGAAAATCAATACATTACGCGAGAAAATATTGAGCAGGAAAAAGCTAAACATAACGGTCTCATTCCTTTAGCAACTTACTTAGATTGGTTTAAAAAAGAACTCACATATCTCAAATTATCACTTGATGAGCCATTAACAGCTGAATCACTTGGTTCTAAACAATCGATTAAACGTCAACTAGCCCATCAAAGTGAAATTGACATCATTCAAGTTGTGCTTAAAAATATTACCCTACTGCAAACAGATATTTGGTCTACGTTAACTGAAGCGGATAAACATCTTTTCATAGATAAATATTATAAAGCATGGGACAAATTACGTGCTCCCTTCCCACCAGAAACGGGTGAAGACCTCTTTAAAGCATGGGATGAAAATGTTTTTCAAGTTTATGATAATTTAGTTCAGGTTACTAAAAATGAGTCTTCATTTACGTTCGAGCTTGATAATGATGAAACGATTAAGGTCGATTATGTCATTAACGCAACAGGTAATGATATTAACGTTACATACGATATGGAAGAAGTTCCGCTCATTAGTCAATTAGTTAATGAACGCATCATTCAAGCAGAAACATTTGGCGGCATCCAAGTGACGGTTCCCACACTCAGTGTCGTGAGTCAGAAATATGGTGTATTAAACACCTTAAAAGCACACGGCCAACTGATTGCCGGTATTCAATTTGGTAATAGTTCAGTGCGAATCATTTCTAAAAGTGCCCGGGCGTCAGTGGAAGATATCGTTAATCAGCTTGAAAACAAAGTATCGTCTGATGTTTTATAGATATTATTTTTTTGGAAAGTTAACATACTTATCAATTAAAAGTATGTTAACTTTTTTATGTTAATTTAAATTTAAAAATTTATTTAAATGTTTCGATCTCCCGTGACGACGAGCAGATCTTCTGTTTGAAGCAAATCACGCGAAAAGGGAGATGTTATAATATTATCCTTGTATATTATATTTAAGGTTTTAGTCTTCCGACTATCAAAGGAAAACCTTATGAACCTAAAGTTATTTCTTATTGGTATTTCCTCAATTATTTGAGAAAATATACTTAATGGATTGAG
>Ga0079226_10000099_pt1 | contig 52357 bp, 59 predicted proteins | sample Poulit2014_FD_76345 | JGI IMG/M metagenome (GOLD analysis project Ga0079226, IMG submission 76345) | Agricultural soil microbial communities from Georgia to study Nitrogen management - Poultry litter 2014 | ecosystem: Environmental > Terrestrial > Soil > Agricultural land | place: USA: Georgia...
CGATCTTCGAGCTGCCGTCGACGCGATCCGACTTTCCCGCCGTACCCTCGGCACGATCAAGGGGAACCTGTTCTGGGCATTCGGCTACAACGTGGCAGCACTCCCGCTGGCTGCCGCCGGACTGCTCACCCCCATGATCGCCGGGGCGGCGATGGCATTCAGCTCGGTGTTCGTCGTCGGCAACAGCCTGCGGCTCCGCCGCTTCCGCAGCACCACCCCGGACACGCCCGACTCCGGCGCTCCTGGGGAGGGCGCTTTTATATAAAAGCGCCCTCCCCAGGAGCGGCGTCGAATGGGAGCCGGGGAAGTGTTGCGGTGGTGTGCTTACCTGGGAGTGCGTCACATTCGCAGCACACGCGCCAGGACATGCAGCAGGACCACGCCAAACAACGCTATGTCGCCAACCATGATCGGGCCGTACGACGCTGCAAGGCGCTGATGAACCAGATCGCCGGCATACGCATCCAGCCGCATGCCGGCGACCCCAGCGTCGACGGTAGACACGATTCGCCGGAAATACGCACCCGGTGTACCCAGTGAAAACAACGTTCCCAGTGGCCTGTACAGCACATACGCCCATGCCGGGCGCTACCGGCAGCTGGTTATGATGGCTCGGTCCGGTGGCCGTTCGATATGTACCGTCCGCACTAACGGATTCATACTCGGACCGACTGTCGCACATCTCCGCGTATCGTCTTGAATCATTTCGCAGGCGAGTATTCGACCAAGACCCACGCTCCGAAGGCGTTGCTGGAGAAGTGCACCTTGCCGATCTCGATGTCGGTCCGGGAAAGGAAGTCATTGACCATGCGGTCCAGTTTCTTCTGCGAACTCGCCGTAAACGTTTTGATCTGCATTATTCAGCGCGCTCCTGTTGTTCTTGTTGTCGTTCACGTTGTTGGTTCCCGCTTGGCAGGCGCGGGTGGTTCGGTGTCGAATGGTTCTCCGTTCGCTGGCATTCCCGCCGACGATTGGCCGTTGTTGTCCAGGTTGGTGAATCGCATGGGCAGGCCTGCGGCGACGGACAGGGTGGGATGATCCTGAAGTTGCAGATGCAGGTGCGGTTCCGTGGAGGTGCCCGAGTTCCCGCAGTGGCCGAGCTGCTGTCCGGGCTGGACCGATTCGCCCGCGCCCACACGGAGTGAGTGTTGTTGGAGGTGCGCCAACACCGCGTAGACGCCGTCGCCGATGTCCAGCACGATGTGGTTGCCCAGTATTCGACCGGGTCCGAGCAGCTCTCGCACGGTTTGGACGATCAGGTAGGCGAAACCGGGCACCGAGTCGCGGCTGAAATGGTCGCGTTGCCGTCCGTGCGCACGCACCACACGGCCGGCGGCCGGGGCGAACACGGGCTGTCCGAACCCGGGGAACGCCTCCGGACGCTGGAACGGTGGCCACCAGCCGAACCCGGGGCGTGAGTGATCGTCCGGCTCGTGGACGAGGTCGATCGCGTACGTCTGCCCGTAGGCGTGGAGGCCGTGACTGGGCACGCGGGTCGCCGGGCTGTTGACCGGTAGCCACCGTCCGGTCACCGGCAGCACAACCCCAATGGGCTCGCGCCGCACCGTGCCGATCCGCAGATACAGCGCCATACCCACGGCGAACACCGCGAGTCCGGGCCAGAACACCCACCCGGTGGGGACGAACACGGCGACCAGCAGCATCACCACCCCCACGGTGCAGAGCGGTAGCCGGATCCTGGCGCACACCACTGGAATACTCGTCACGACTCCTCACCGGCTCACCGCTGTGCGGCAGCCATCACGACCAGGAGGGGAACCACCCGGGTGGTGGGCACTTCGTAGCGCCCGCGGCCCACGGTGCGCAACCAGCCCGCGCTCACCAGCTGTCGCAAGTGGTGATACAGCTGGCCGCTGGTCCCGACCCCGTCGAGCTCCCCCAATTCGGCAGCACTGTGGGTGCCCCGTAATACTTGCTGTAGCAGTATCAGCCGCACGGGTTGACCCAGCGCGGCCAATGTCTCGGATGCCACGGTCCAGTCCGCCTCGAGTAGCGAGTCCGCACTCACACCCTGCTGCCACTCGACAGGTTCGTCATCGACGGACACGCTGCCGGTGAACAACACTGCCCCCGCACCCGCAGCGCGGGCCTTCAGGCCATTCAGTGCCCAGAATTTCTCCGTGTCCACCGCCGTGTCCCACGCCCCGTCACCGCAATCGTGGCGGTCTCGGTGCTGCAGCGCAGCGACCTGCCTCTCCAGCTCCGACACACGGGCTGCGAGATCGGTCACCTCAGTAGTTTCGGACGACACGACGACGATAATACATAATTACGTAGGAGCAGGGGAGCAGTGGAGTGTCCGGCAGGGTACTCGTCGAACAAGCTCGTCGTCTGCTGCGCGCATCATTTGGACAGCTCACGCCTTGTGCACGTCTGTGCGCGGGGGCGTCCTTGCGGCGGTTCGGCGTCCGCAAATGTCAGACCCTCGCGATAGGTTTCCTCGCATGACACGCACGGTCTACCGCACAGCAACCTCGTTTACCGGACACATCGCCGACGAGCAGAACTCGTTGGACTGGCTGTTCGCCACACCCCAACACGGCTATGACGACCACGAGCTGTTCATCAGCGACGTCGGCGTCATCGTGGCAGGATCAACAACGTACGAATGGCTCCTACGTGAGACCAACGTGCTCGCGCAACCACACAAGTGGCAACAGTATTACGGGGCACGGCCGATGTTCGTGTTCACGTCCCGGGAACTGCCACGTCCGACTGGGGCGGATGTGCGTTGTGTCCACGGTTCAACGGCCGACCATCTTCCAGCGATCAGGGCCGCGGCTGACGGGAAGGACGTGTGGATCACTGGTGGTGGCGATCTTGCCGGCCAGTTTCTGGATGTTGGTGCGCTGGACAAGATCGTCATGACGGTCGCGCCCGTGGCCCTTGCCAGCGGGGCCCCGCTACTTCCACGACGGGTTGAAGCCGATCGTCTAAACCTGCACAGTGTCGAGCAGCGTGGCCAGTTCGTCCACATTGTCTACACCGTCGACCGGGAGCAGGAGCAGTGACAGAGTTACTGTGGCGACCCGCCGAGCCCTGCCGTCGTCGAGCGGGAACGCGAAAATCCGCGCAATGCCGGGATGAGTAGGTCGGCATGTGATCTCCCGGTCCGGGAGCGAACGCTGGGTGGATGTCCACCACGTCGGCGTTGCTGTCGGCGAGAGTTCCGGTCGACTACTCTTGGTGGGCCTGCACCTGGCCTGCGAACCCCGACTACGTCTGGGCGCCGAGAACGAGGGCGGCATCGGCCGCGACTTTGGAAGCCCGGAGTGCGACGGCGGTGTCGACGTGGGCGAGTTCGACGCAGTTGTCGCCGCTGCCGATGGTGCCGCTGCGGCTGCGTTTGCGCCACACTGCTGTGGTGAGACTCGCTGCGGGCACTGTGCGCCCCTTTAAGTGGAGTACCGGGAAGCCAACTGTGTTAGTGGCTCGCCGAGGCGTCGGGCAAGAGTGTTTGTGAGCGGAGTCGGATCAGTACCGGTGTCATGTCCCGGATGTTCTTCCGATGTTGGTCTACTCCGGACCAACATGCGAGCCCGTCGCCGTTGTGGTCGGAGACGGCCCGTTACGGTTCCCAGAAGATGTTGAGCGTGCGGGGTACCAGGGCGAACTCCCGTGTATCCGGTTCCAGTTCATTCGGTTCGGTCGAGGTCAGGCGAGGTGTCGACTCCAGAACAGATCGTCGTCCCACCCCTGGGGCATGCCCATACCGGCGAGGTTCATTTGCGGGCGCCCGGACATGAGTTCGTGAAGCCGCCGTGCCCAGCTGCTGCGGGGCGACACAGAGTCGAGGACGGATTGTAGCGACACGAGCACCGGATAGAGGCGTTGTCTCGATCTCTCCGGGAGGGACTCGGACGCGTGAAGCCATGAAACCGTGGTCGAGGTCGGGATCAGTGGGTACACCCCGAGGCCGACGTTCCACAGTCGTCCGTGGTGGGCACAGATGTTCCGTACTCGGACGTAGGTTCGCATCCAGGACTTGAGGACTGGTGCGGGTAGGCCGACGCTGGCTGCGATCGCGCTCTGATCGCCCTTGCGCCTCAGATTGCGAATCACCCCTTCCAACTGGCCGAGGGTGAGTGTCTCCACCATGAGCCACGACGGCGGTAAGACGGGTGAGCCATAGGCCGTCAGGTAGTGCTCGAGAGCAGAGCGGTGAACCAGCGAACCGTCGACGACATCTGGCGACCTGCCCAGCTGACGATCGCAAGTCTGCTGCACGGTCTGCTGGAAGTTCGCGTACTTGTCGTGTTGTTCGAAGTGGTCCGGATTCGTGTACCAGTGTGGGTCGTTGTATCTGGTCGACATGTGGTCGGTGAGTGCCGCGCGGATGGCGACCTCGACACGTTCCAAGGCGTCCATGACCAGCAGCCGTAAGGCACGATCGAAGGTATAGAGGTCCAGCACGTCGTCGAACGAGGTGTCCGCACGGAAGAGGTGGTCGGGACGCCCCTGCTGGAAGGGGATCGTATACGGCGAGAGCCGGTAGTACCCGATATGACGCAGGTATCGGCGCGCCCTGTCCGGATCAGGAATATGCAGACCGCGATCGGAGAGCAGTCCCACGAGCTCGTCGAGTGTCAGCGGTGGCTTCTGGTAGTACAGGGCGCCCCGAGATCGCTGCTTTCCGGACACGTGTGCCACTCCCCAGATAGAGAAAATCCCCCAAGTGCGCTTCCTGGAGAGGCGTGGGGGATGTGATGCCATGAGATTAGCAGACCCGCGGTCGGCGTGTCACGGGCGGATCCTGCTTGATTGGCTGTTCCGCTCGGTTGATTCAGCCGCGACAGTCGCGACCGAACCGGGTGGCAAAGCCCGACCACGTGTGTGCGTCGAGGACGAGCGCGCCGTCGGTGGGGGCTTTGGAATCGCGCAGCGCGACGGCGGTGTCGACGTGGGCGAGTTCGACGCAGTTGTCGCCGCTGCCGGCGTTACCGCTGCGGCTGCTTTTGCGCCACACTGCCGTCGAGAGGTCCACTGCGGGCACCACGTGCTCCCTTTGATCAGCCGGAGAGGTCGTTGGCCAGTTGCGTCAACCGTGTCGCCGAATCTTTCGGTGACAGTGTCTGGCTGTGCAACCGGTCGAATACCAGTCTAGCCTCTTGGACGCGTTCTGGTTTGTCCAGGTGTATCCCGCCTGCTACGTGCGATATGTAAAGCAGGTCTGGCTCCTCCGGTTGGGGGAAGTTCAGCATGGTGAAGGAACCGTTCATCGCGTCGTGGGCTCCGGTGTTGAACGGTAGGAGCTGCAACGTGACGTTCTGAAGCTCGGTGGTGTTGGCCAGGTGTCGGGCCTGTTCGGCCATGACCTGCGTCCCGCCGACTTCGCGGTGCAGGGCGGCCTCGTCGACGATCGCGGTGAGTTCGAGTGGGTGGTGCTGGTCGGTGAGTCGTCGTTGCCGGATCAGCCGGACTTGGACGTCGTTCTCCAACCGTTCGGCGCTGCGGGGCGCTCCCGCGCTGAGTTGGGTCCGCATGTACGCTTCGGTCTGCAACAGTCCGGGGACGTTGAGGCCGCTGAATTCCAGCACACCGGTGGCTTCGGTTTCCGCGTCGACGTAGCCCATGTCCTCGATACCGTAGGCCCGCCACCACCCGTTCTTGGCGGCCTGCCGGGACAGGTCGAGCAGGTCGCCCTCCAAATGGTCGTAGAGATCCATCATCGAACGGATCAGGTGCACGTCGGCGCGTGTCTCGCCGGTTTCGATGCGGTTGAGGCTGCTGCGTGTCTTGTCCAACTTCGGCGCGGCCTCGTCCAGCGTCATGCCCGCTTTTTCACGCAAGTGTTGCAGCCTGCGCCCCAAACGGCGCCTGCGGTATGTGGGGCTGGTGTGCCCGGTCACTCGCTCTCCTCCCACCAGGACAGTATGCGCCGATCGTCGCACCGGGACAGCCCGAACCGGGAATCCCAGTTTTGCACACCCGGTGTGTGCCTGTCCCGCGTGGACACTCCACTGACGTGTAGCGCTTTTGTGCAACAGCGCTCTCGTCATGATCGGAACGAAGGAGGATGACCAATGAGTACGCATGCACGGATTTTTCGACTGGTGAACCCGGTGGACAAGCTGGAAGTGTTCGCGATCGGGATCGAAATGGCCGACCAGGCCATCACTTATCGCGAGGGTAACCAGTTCGGGGTGCACACCTCGGCGGAGACCGCGCGGCTGTTGTTCAGTAAGATCACCGAGCTGCGGCTGATCTGGGACGACGACTTCGAGGACGCGCCGATCGCGGCGTGACATGCGTGGCGTCTTCCGGTCACGTGCCGGGAGATGCCACGCATGTTCGGGTTCGCGTGGGGCGATGCTTCCGGGCCGGTGGTCGCTGTGCTGGCGAGCCGGGTTGTGGCGTGCGCTCGTCAGCCGCCTTGGCTTGCGCCGCGGATCGTCGCGCCGGCGGCCGACGCTTTGGCGAAGGCATCCTCACCGGTCAGACGTGAGTCGTAGGCGGTGGGTTCGTACCGACTGAGGATCGCATCCGGATGCGACGTGGGGCGGTGGGACCGGCGCCACGACACGAACGAGAGGACGGCAACCACCGGAACGAGTACAACCAGTGTCGCCAACCAGTCCGGCATCGGTGCAGCCCTCCTCGCGGTGGTGATCCGAGTGACAGTCATGCTACCGCTCGAACACCGTCAACATCAAATACCAGTGGCGCCGACGACCCAGTGACGTATCGCAGTGTTCGTGACCCAAGAATTCGGTCACCGGACCGCGTAGAGCAAGTCTGCAGGATCGTACAGACATGTTAATGGTAAACATGGCTTCGGCGGTCGATATGTTCGATCTCGATCGCACCATCACCCGGAACGATGCTGTAGATCACACGGTAGTCGCCGCGTCGCGCAGAGTGCAGGCCGGCCAACTCGTTGCGCAATGGTTTACCGAGGCGATACGGGTTGCCTGCGAGCGGTCCGAAGATGAATTCGAGGCATGCAGTGGCCATTTTCTCGGGTAATTTCCCGAGGTCACGCTCTGCTCGAGCTGTAATGCGAACCTGATATGAACGGTCAGTCACGTCAGACCGTAACGTTCTTTCAGCTCGTCATTGTCCGCGTAACGCCCTGCCTCGCCATCTTCCTGGCCCTCGCGAATTGCTTGGACAGCACCCGGAGTTCCGAGAATCTCCAGCGTTTCCTCGATCGCGGCGAGGTCGTCGGCCGAGATCAGCACAGCAGCAGGTTGGCCGTGCCGGGTGATAGTGACGCGGTCATGAGTTCGTTCGACGTCTGCCACGTATTGTGACAATTCGTCGCGGGCATCGCCGAGAGGTACAAGCGTCATAGGACGAGTATAGCCAAAAGTGTGTGCAACGTCGAGTTGCACTGCGAGGTTTGGACGATGCCGAACCACCGGCAGGATCACGTTGCGCTCTGAGGGGGCACGGACACTCGTCGGATCGCTGCTCTCGGCCACGTTCCTTATCGTGGCGTCGCCGGACCAGGTCAAGAAAGTCGGAGATCTGTTGGGGAGGTTGGAGACGTGCCGACGATCAGCCTCGGAGAACGGCTCGTGTGGCTGCGCACGTTCAAACGGGGTGGTCACGTGCTGGGGACGGAAGGACACAGCACCGATCTGGTTCCCCTGGCACCGATCTTCGCCGGGGCGCAGTGACGGGATGGCGTTACTCGGAATCCGGTGCGAAGGGTTCGACTTGGACGCACGTGCATCGGTGTTCGAGGTGGGCGCGCATGGCTGCGGTGGCGCCGGTTGAGTCGCCTGTGCGGAGGGCGGTGAGGATTTCCTGGTGTTCGGCGGTGCTCTCGTGCGTGCCGTCGACCACGTGCCCACCGAAGATTCGGTAGCGTTGCATATAGCCGTTGAACGATTCGAACGCTTGGGCCAGGAAACGGTTGCCGGTGTTCCCGGCGATCAGACGGTGGAATGACCAGTCCGCGTTGAGGAAGTCCTTGAAGGCCCCGTACTTCGGGCTGGTTGGGGTGTTCTGCTGTGCTGTCACGGTGGTGGCCAGTTCGTTAGACGAATTCCGTGTCGGCGCGGACACGGGCGCATTCGACGCTGACCGGTTCGAGGATCAGGCGCATCACAATGAGTTCGACGAGTCCCTCGACGGTCGGCATGTCGGAGATCCGGTAGCCGCGCCGCGCGGCCCGTTACACCATGCCGGTGGATTCCAACCTGGCGAGGGGCTCACGCGCCGGTCGGTGAATGTTCGACGAGCTCGGCCCACCACGCGGACTGCGTACGGCGTGCGAATGCTGCGGGATCGAAGGCGAAGGCGCGGTACTCGCGTTCCTGGAACTCGAATGCGCCGATCTCGGCCATGCCATAGTGCCGGTGAACGGCGAGCGATTTCTTGTTCGCGGGGTTCCGCTGCGACGAACACGCCGCGGTGCCCTCCTGGAACTGAGCCAGTAGCGTGTCGTCCATTGTGCGCTGCACGAAACCCTGCTGTGCCCTCTCGGCCGGGGTGAGGTCGTTTCCGCGCGTCGCTGCCACCAGTGTCCGGATTGCCGGACGGGTGGCGGAATCGGACGGGCGGACTGTGATCGACATACGTGGTACTTCCCGTGACATGCTGTCCACCCGCTAGTGTGCCGGTTGCAGGAACTCGAGTCGGTTGCCGAACGGGTCGTGGGCGTAGATACGCCGATAGCCCGGGAATTCCGCGTCCCATTGGACCGGTTGTCCCGCCGCGGCGAGTCGGTCGACCAGCGTGTCCAGTTCGGTGACGACGATGCCCGGATGTGCCTTGCGGGCAGCCCGGAACTCGTCCTCGACACCGAGATGTAACTCGACGTTCCCGGCACGGAACCAGGCACCACCGCGGCTGGCGAGTGCGGGTGGTTTGGCTATTTCGGCCATGCCGAGCACGTCGATGAAGAACTTGCGGGCTTCGTTCTCCGCACCTGCCGGCATCGCAAGCTGCACGTGGTGCACTGTCTCGAACATCGCTACTTCCCTTCGCGCTGGTGTCGCGGCGATACGGCCGGGCCTGGTGACGGTCCCGACCGTGTGACGACGGCCGGATAGTACCCTGCTGCCCACTGTCGACGCCGTGGCGTGAGTGACACCTGGTCGACCATTCGCCGCGTCTACTCGCCATCGCCGGCGTCGTGGAACGGATCTGCGCGTGGTGACCAGGACTGTTCGGCAGGAACGGACACGAGCTGGTGTTCGGGGTAGCGCAGTGCGGTAAGTCGCCCGCCGAACACACAGCCGGTGTCCAGACAGATCGTGTTGTTCACCCATTCAGCCGCACGTATCGGGGTGTGTCCATACGCGACGTTGCCTGGCCTTGGTAGTCCTGTGTCCACTCGCGACGTACCGGGAACCCGTGTTCGTCGGTTTCCCTTGTCGGATCGCCGTAGAGTGCGAAGCTCCGCACTCGCGGTGAACACCGGCCATGATATTTCTCGGGAAGCCCGGCGTGAGCGATCACCAGGTTCCCACCGTCGAGCACCAGGTGTGGTGGGAGTTCGTCGCAGAACTCGCGCACCTCGTCACGGAACTCCTCGCCGGTCACATCGAGTTGGTGCAGCGTTTCGGCCAGACCGTGACCGGTGCGTACGCTGTTGCCGCGTAACGCGCGTAGCAGTTTGTTCTCGTGGTTACCGGGCACGGCCAGCGCGTTCCCGGCGGTGACCATTCCCATCGCCAGCCGCAGTACACCCGCCGAATCCGGGCCACGGTCGACGAGGTCACCGACGAACACGACACACCTTCCGTCCGGATGGGACGCGTTCACTGGATTCCCGTTGTCATCCCGGGATATCGCGTAACCGAGCGCACCCAACAAAGATTCCAATTCGGACCTGCAGCCGTGGATGTCGCCGATCACGTCGAACGGGCCGGTGTACTCCCGGTGATCATTGGGTAGCTTTTCCCGCTGTATCCGGACAGCATCGACTTCGTCGACACTGTGCAGCATGTGCACCTCACGGAAGCCCTCGCTGCGCAACCCTCGCCGTGACTTCGTCAGCTGTTGCCGGTGGCTGCGTACGACTTCGGCACCGTGGCTGCGGCCGCGCCGCGCGGCATCGCGGGATACGCACACGGCTTCGGGCACGTCGAGCACGATCGCCACGACAGCCACATTGTGCTGTTTGGCGAGTTCCACCAGGCGCTGCCGTGCTCGTGGTGTCACGTTGGTGGCGTCGACGGCGGTCAACCTGCCCGCTGCCAGCCGTTTCTCGACGATCGGATGCAGCACTTCGAACGCCGCCGAGCTCGCCGCCTGGTCCGCCTCGTCGTCGGAGACGAGGGCGCGGCAGTGATCACTGGAGACGACCTCGAAACGTCCGAAGTGCTGCGCGGCGAAGGTGGACTTGCCGGAACCGGTGGCGCCGACCAACACGACCAGCGACAGTGCGGGGAGCGCGATGTCGGGCGATGCTGTCGACGATGTCAACAGGCCACCTCCAGGGCGTTGTGATTACTCGTCGATCGTATCCGTATGACTCGTGTCCGCCGCAGGTTCGTGCGGCGCCGGGTCCAGATCGGTCGCGATGGTGGTGATCGTGCGCAGCGCGTGGGTGGTGACGGGATGCTCGCGCCCACCCCGTCGGGTGGCGGCGATGATTCGTCGCGCGGGCGCCGGTTCGCCGTGCAGCGGGATGCGCACCACCGGGGAGTCCGCCGCCAGCCGGGCCAGCCGTGGCACGAGGATGATGCCGAACCCGTGGGCGACCAGTGCGGTGCCCGTGTCCCACTCGTCGGCGTAGTGCGCAATGGTGGGGGTGAAACCAGCTGCCATGCAGGCGGTGCGCACCAGGTGGTGGTAGGTGCTGCCCGGGCGGCCGACGATCCACGATTCGTCGGCCGCGTCAGCGAGGGTGACCCGCCTGCGGGTGGCCAACGGGTGGTGTTCGGGGACGACGAGGTCGAGGGGGTCGTCCAACAGGGGCTGTTGTTCGAACCGGGTGTCCGAGGCCGGCGGGGTGTCCGCGGTCGCGATCAACAGCGCGAGGTCCGCGTCACCGGCCAACAGCAGGTCGAAACACCGGGCGGGTTCGGCCTCGATGACGCGCAGCCGCAACTGTTGATACCGGTCGCGCAGCTCCGCGGCCGCGGGAGGTAACAGGTACATCGACGCGGTGGAGAACCCGCACAACGTGAACGACCCGCCGGGTTCGTCGGTCGCGGCGGTCAATTCCGCGCGTGCCCGTTCAGCCTGCAACTGCAGCACCTCCGTGTGCCGGAGCACGATGTTCGCCTCGTTCGTCAGCCGGACACCACGGCCCGACTGGGTCAGCAGCTCGACGCCGAGCTCGCCCGCCAACTGGCGTAGCTGGTGGGACACGGCGGACGGTGTGTAGTGCAGTGCCGCCGCAGCGGCCGTGATCGTGCCGTGATGTGCCACCAGTTGCAATACCTGCAGCTTCGGATCGATCATTTAATAATTTTACACGGTCGTGTGTACAAATGTTCGCTTTTCCACAGCAATGGGTGTGGGCACGCTGGGGGTGTGTTACTGCGGGATATTGTCGAACAGGGCAGCGCCGGAGTCTCGGCGAACCGGCGCGCACCTGCGGGCGTGTCGAAGCGACAGGTGCGCACGGCCGTGTACCTGCTGGTCGTGCTGACCATCGGGGCGTACCTACCGACTCCGCTGTATCCGGCGTATCAGCACGCGTTCGAGTTCAGCGACCTGACGATGACGCTGATCTACGCGATGTTCGCGCTGGTCAGCGCCCCCGCACTGCTGGTGTTCGGGCCCGCATCGGACACGTTCGGCGCCCGCGTGGTGCTGCGCGTCGGTATCGCGGTGGCCGCCCTGGCGTCGGCGTGTTTCGTGTTCGCCTCCGGCCCCGTGTTGCTGCTGGTCGGCCGTGCTGCGCAGGGGCTGGCACTCGGCACGGCCACGGGGGCCGCGACCGCGCTGATCGCACGCCACACGACCGGTGGCGCTCGGACTCGGGCACTGCCGGTGGCGAGCATGGCATTCGTGGCAGGCACCGCCGCAGGACCGATCGTCGCGGGCATGATGGCGCAGTACCTGCCTTTCCCCACGGTGTTGCCGTATGGGCTGCACCTGGCACTGTTGGCGATCGGGTGGTTCCTGGTGTCCACTGTGGCCCGTCCCGCGTCCCGCACCGAGTGGCGGCCGACAGCGCCGCATGTTCCGGCGAGTATGCGGTTACGGTTCACCGCGGCGGCCGCCACCGGATTCCTCGCCTGGACCGCGGCCGGGCTGTTCCTCGCGGTGATCCCGTCCGTGCTCGGTAGGGGCGCGCACGTCGACAACCTCGCGATCACCGGCGGTGTCGTGGGTGCGGTGTTGGTGTGCTCCGTACTGGTGCACCCGCTGGTGTCCCGAGTGGGTGCGAGACGTGCCCAGCTCGCCGGGCTGGCGGCTTTGCTGCTGAGCCTGGTGGCATTGGCGTTGACAGGCGGTGCCTCCCTGCCGGTGACGCTGGCGGCTGCCGTGGTCGCGGGCATCGGGCACGGGCTGGGCTACGGCGGCGCGACCGCTGCCGTGGACGAGGTCGCGCCGGACGGGCAGCGCGGTTCGATCAACGGTCCGTTGTATCTCGTGTTCTACCTCGGCGCCGGCGTGCCCGCCGTCGCAGTCGGCTTGCTGACGCTCTGGTACTCGCTCGACACGGCGATTTCGCTGCTCAGCATCGGAGCAGCTGCCCTGGTTCCGCTGGCGGCTGTGTTCCTGTCCAGTCGAGTGTCCACAATGATCTTCGGGATCCGGGGGAGTGCCGTGCAGGAAGTGACGTGACATCGCTCGTTCGAGGCTGTTTACTCGCCAGTGCCTCCCAGTGGGCCGTGTGGTACGAGACTTGTGCAACTCGGAGGTGACAATGGCGATTACAGCATCGGAAGCTCGTAAGAACCTGGTTCCGCTCATAGAGCAGGTCAATGACGAGCGTGCGCCCGTGGAGATCAATTCCCGGCGGGGTGATGCGGTGTTGGTCTCACGAGAGGAGTACGAAGCGTTGCAACAGACCGCGCATTTGGTGCGGTCACCGGCAAATGCTCGTCGACTGGTGGAGAGTCTCGCCCAGGCATGGGGCAGTACGGGTGACGAGCAGTCCTGGTCATCACCGACCAGTGAGTAACACCGGCTGGTTCGCCGTATCGACGGAGACGATGTCGTGATTCTGCGGTCGTGGTACCATGACCGCTGAGTCCTCCTCGCGACGTTCTCGGCAGGATGTTCGCGTTCCAACCCATCCCGTTCAGGATCCGGTGAACCAGATACGGACGAAGGCGTCCTGGGCCACTAGGAAGCCGACGATCCCGATGATCCATCCCATGGCACCGACACCCTTCGTGCTGATCCAATGATCGAGGCGCTGCAGTAGTGGTTCGACGTGAGCCCGGCTGGCGATCCGGGCGAGCAGCAACGCGATGCCGGGCAACACCATCACGACGCAATAGCAGGCCAACAGGACCAGAGCCACCGCCGTGGATAACCCGGACGCGGTGAGTACTCCGATGGCCGCGAGATACGGCAACATGGTGGCCACCTCGGCCAATGCTGCCAGCAGCGCCAGCCCGCCCAACCACAGCGCCGACGAGTCGGACATCGCCCGTTCCCGCCACCGGGCCGTCCGGGACGGCCCGGACTTTTGTCGCGCACGTTTCGGGTCGAAACGCGGAGTCCAACTGAACACGAGCAGGCCGAGACCGAGCGCGAACTGTCCCCACAACACGACAGGACTGTGACGCGCGTCCTGCAGCAATGAACCGATCCCATGAGCTCCGAGCATGACGACCGTGCCGACGACGAAATAGAATGCCGCAATCGTGACCAGATAGACCAGAATCCTGTCGACGCGTATCCGTCCCGGCGTCAGTAACAACCAAATCGGAATGAACAGCGTCCCGATACTCGTACTGTCGACCAGTGCGAGCCCGGTCAACGACAGCAGCAGTCCGACAGTCACCGGTCCCCCAGATGTGCACGAGTTACGATACTCGGCGAAGCGGGAAACACCAGCGGTACGTTATCGGAGCGCTGGTGTGCAACGCAATTCCGATGCGTGACGTACCCGCTGCGCATCGCGATCCGCTCGCGGCGGTCACGTGGGTTCACGGAAGATCGCTTTGCGGCGTACCGAGTTCTTCGAGTTCGTCGCGTGCCTCGGCGTGCTCGGCCAGGTACGCAACTATGCGCTCGCCTGCTGCCCGGATGGCGTCGCGTCGCACACGCTGGGCCTGGGCCTGGGCCTGGGCCTGTGTCACTTCGTGCGTGAACGTACTCGAATCCGTGTCCATGACATCGATTCTGCGCGGATCACTCCCAGTGACTGGATCCGGTGGAGTATTGTCCGCCATCGAGGTGCAGGCTTGCCAACCGTTGTGGGTCCGACAGAATATTGATTTCGGAGACCAACCCCTGGGTGACGGCCAGGGCCTGTATCGCGGCCAGTCGCCCGTTGAGTGTGGCTACGATACCGGGACCGGCATTGACCAGGGCGAACGATTCCCGCACGTTACCCGCCCGGAACGCCGTGGCCTGTCCGGCGACCGCTGTCGCACCCTGCACGAGTTTCGATCCGGCGCCGCCGGTGTCGACACGCAGCACGACATCCGGATGCAGCAGTTCGACGAGTCGGTCGAAGTCGCCACCGCGGGCGGCCGTGAGCCACGCGTCGACGATCTCGCGTTGCCGCGCCCGGTCGGGTCGCTGGTCCGGCCGGGTTCCCTGGACCTTCCGGCGGGCGCGGCTCGCCAACTGCCGGGGCGAGGCCGCGGTGCGCTCCACCATCGCGGCGATCTCGTCGAACGGGACGGCGAACATGTCGTGCAGCACGAACGCGAGCCGCTCGGCCGGGTCGAGGGTCTCCAACACGGCGAGCAGCGCGAGCCCAACGGAGTCCACCGCAGCGCTCTGCTCGGCGGGATCGCTCGCGTCGTCCGACTCCACCACCGGGTCAGGCATCCGCACATCCAATGGGTCTTCCCGCCGGTTCGACCGGGCGCGCAGCATGTTCAGGCACTGCCGCGAGACGATCGTCGTCAGCCACCCCCCGATGTTCGCCACGTCGTCACCGCCGGCGCGGGCGACCCGCAGCCAGGTTTCCTGCAGCGCGTCGTCCGCTTCGGCGAACGAGCCGAGCATCCGGTAAGCCACGGCGCGCAGCCGCAGCCGGTACTCCTCGAACCGCGCTGCCCAGAATTCGTCGTCCGGCACTGTCACATCCTCTCGCCGATACGGGTCACCGGCTCGCCGACCGAGCCGACGCCGTTCCCGACGACGTGTGGGCCGAGGCGGGAGAACACTACGACGAGCAGGGCCTGGCCGAACTGTTGGTCTCCATTGCGACGATCAACGCTTGGAACCGAATCAACGCCGCGACTCGGCAACCCGCCCCCGCAGCAGGCTGACCCGCGGTTTCCGAAGTGTCCGTATGCCTGGGGTGGGCAATATGTCGACATATTGCCCACCCCAGCGGCGCCGGTGCGTCAGACTGCGTTGCTGCGGTCCGTGGCGGTCGTCGCGCCGTCGCCGACGAGGGCGAGGTACCCGTCCTCCAGGGTGGGCTCGGCGCGGCCCGCCGCGGGATCGGGTGCCTCGTCGGCGACGATCCGGTACTGCACACCGCCGGGCTGTTGGAAAGCGCCCGCGACGGTGCCGACCGTCGGTGGTGACCCTGCCGTGTCGAGGGTCCAGACTTTTCCGCGTGCGGCCTCGCTGAGTTCACCGGTTTCGCCCGCGAAGACGACCCGCCCGTCGGAGAGTACGGCCAGGCGCGGGCAGGTTTGTGCGATGTCGTCGACGATGTGGGTGGATAGCAGCACCGTGCGGTCTGCGGCGAGCCCGGCGAGCAGGCTGCGGAACCGGATGCGTTCCTGCGGGTCGAGCCCCGCCGTCGGTTCGTCCACAATGAGCAGTCGTGGTTCTGCCAGCAGTGCCTGGGCGATACCGACTCGGCGTTTCATCCCGCCGGAGAACCCCTTGAGTTTGCGTTTCGCCACGTCGGTGAGCCCGACCAGGTCGAGCACCTCGGCGACCTTGGCGCGGCGTTGTGCACGACCCTCGATGTCCTTGAGCAGTGCGACGTAGTGCAGGAACTCGGCAGCGGAAAGGTCAGGGTACACGCCGAGCTCTTGGGGAAGGTATCCGAGAGTGCGCTTGACCGCCGTCCGACCGTCACGAGTCGCGAGGTCGTGTTCCCCGATCCGCACCGTTCCGGCCGTGGCAGGCAACACGCCCGCGAGGATCCGCATCAGGGTCGTCTTGCCCGCCCCGTTGGCGCCGAGCAGGCCGAACATTCCGGTTGGGATGGACAGTGTCACGCCCGCGAGGGCCGTCACGCCGCCGCGGTAGGTCTTTTCCAATCCGGTGATGTCGATGTCCATGAATACTCCTCCGTGGTTCAGCTGCGGGAACGACGTGCCAGTAGCCACTGGCCGATCGTGAGGGCGACGATGGTGACCCCGAGCAGCAGTGCCATCTCCGCGAACGCGGCACTGGTGCTGATGTGCGGACGGAGGAACTGCAACGGACCCGGCCAACTCGCCCAGAGCCGGTCGCTACCGAACAGTCCCGCGCTGACATACGCACCCACCGGGGTGAGCAGGCTGCCGTTCAGGCTCGGTATCCACTCCGGATTCAGCGCGTTGCCCCAGAACCAGTAGCCGATGAACAACACCCGGAACAGCGGCGCGGAGATCGCCACCGGCACCAACAGCGCGAATGCTGCCACGAACGCCAACCCGGGCAGGCTGATCGCTCCGAACGCGGCAATGCCCCAGCCGATCGCGGCGACACTGCCACGGTCGAACGCTTCGTAGACCCCGACGCCGATGATGGTGATCAGTACGGGTATCGCGCTGGCCGCGAGGGTGCCGAGGTACTTGCCCCACAACCGGGTGCCGGGCCCGGCCGGCAGGGCGTCCAACAACCCGGACACCCCGAGCTTGTGGTCGCGGGTGAGCCGGTCGGCCAACAGTGTGCCCACCCCGACCGGCAGGAGCAGGTTGAATCCGATCATCCAACCACCCATCACCTTCGGCAGTGGCGCATCCGCGGGTAAGTTGGCGGCGAACTGCGGTCCGGCCGCGACGAACATGAACGCGAGCAACGCGGCCAACACGAGCCACAGCGACCGTTTCCGGATCTGCATCCGGAACTCGTAGGCGAACACCCCACCCAGCGCCGTCATCGAAGTCATGCGTCCTCCCCGGCCAGTAGTCGGTGTGGGCGGGACAGCAACGCGCAGGTCCCGAGCAACAGGGCGGCCGCAGCCACCAGCAACACCAGCCGGTTGATGCCCCAACCCGGCATGCCCGGGACCATGGACGTCGGGAACAGGTACAGCTCACGCAGCACCGGCGTCCCGACGAACAACGGGCTGAACAGCAGTTGCACCAGCCACACAGCCGCGACAAGCCCGCTGGCCGCAGCGGCGTTACGTAACCAGACGGCGAGGAACGCACCGAGCATGCCCAACAGCAACAGTGGCGCGGCCCATACGAGCACGCTTTCCCCAGCTACGTACTCGGCTGGCCACCACCCGGTGGCCAGCAGGATGACGTTCCCTGCCAGTGCCAACAGCGCGGGCCAGCCCACCGTGACCGCGAGTCTGCGCAGCAGCGTGACCGCGTATCCGGTCGGCATCGATAGCTGCAGCTCGACGGCAGGGTCGCGGCCGACAAGGCTCGCGCCGCCGATCCCCGCTGTGAGCGGCAACCCGACCTCGAGCCACCCCACCAGCATCCGCATGGTCTGCTCGTGCGTGGCCGATCCCGCCATCATCGCCGCGGCGAACGCTGGCACGGCCACACTCATGACGAGCGGTGTCACCACCGCCGGCCAACCGGCCCGGGCGGCTTCGTGCCGCCACAGTGCCGGGCGCAACCCTGGCCCCGTCGAGATGGCAGCCCACTCGTGTGGGGATCGTGTCACCGCGGGCGGCTGCCGCGGTCGGCCGTGACTGTTGTCCATACCCGGTGTGTTGCAAGCACACCCGTAACGGTTCACTCTCCGGCGGTCGGCGCTCGGTGGCTGCGTGACGCCAGTAGCAGTGTGGCCAGCGTGATCACGGCAGCACTGCCGAGGGTGGCCACGTTCGTCGACCACAGTGTTCCGACGACCCGCTGGGCGATTCCCGGAAGGTCCGCGGTGGACATGGTGGTGAGCACGACCGCTGCCCACAGCGTCATCGACGCGGCCATTGCCAGGTTCGGGCCACGCCACACGGACACCGCGAGGCTGATCGCCGAGAGCAGGCTCATCGGCCCGAGCCAACCCGACACGATCGACCACAGGCTGCCCGCCGAGCCGGTCCAGGACAGAGCTGCGGAGGTCACCAGTCCGAGGGCCAGATCGTAACCGAACACCAGCGTCAGCCGGGCCAACAGCACGGTGCCGGGTGACGTGGGGCTGGCGACGGCGATTTCGAGGTGCGGGTCCACTCGCGGTCCGTACACCACCGCCAACCCGACCGCTGCCACCATCGGAGCGATGAACGCGAGGACCGTGCCCGCCGCGTCCCGTGTCCCGGTTGCTGCCAGTGCCCCGCCCAGTGCCATCACCAGCGCCGACGCCAGCCAGAGCCTACGATGCACCAGTGGCAGCTGTCCGGCCAACAGCGCGCCCGCCTGCCGCAGCAGCGCGGGACGCAGCATCCGTCGGCGACTCGTGACGAGCTCGGCGGTGCGTGGTGTAGCTGCGGTCCGTTGCGTAGCAGTGTCGTGCTGGGCCCGGGCGAGCACTGTGCGCACGATTGCCCCGCCGGGGGCAGCGTCCGTCGGCGCGGCCTGTCGTGTTCCGCCACGTACCGCCTGCCAGGCCGCCAGTTCGTCGCGGCACGCGGCGCAGGTGTCCAGGTGTGCGGCGATCGCCGTGTGCTCGTCCGGTGACACGGTGCCGGCGACGTAGCCCGCCAGCATCTCCCACACGCGACCGTGAGTCGCGGCATCGTGTGTCATCGCTGCTCCTCCAACTCCGCCGCCAGCGCGGTTTTCGCGTGTGAGACGCGGCTCTTGACGGTTCCCACCGGCACGTCGAGCACCGTTGCGATCTCCGCATAGGCCATGCCGTCGACAAAGACCAGTCCCAGGACTTCGGCGTGCAGCGGCGAGATACGGCTCATTGCCGCGGCGATCTCCGCCTGTTCGGCGCCCGCGAGGGTCGCGGCTTCCGGTCCCGGTTCGCCCGAGGCGACCTCGGGGGCTTCGGCGAGGTTCACCCACTCCAGGCGTTTGCCACGCAGCCGGTTGTGGGCCTGGCGCCGTCCGATTCCGAACAGCCACGTCCGCACGGTCGACCGTCCCGCGAACTCGCCAGCCGAGCGCCATGCCGCCAACAGCGTGTCCTGCAGTATCTCCTCGGCCGTGCCGCGATCGTGGGCCAGCCGCAGCAGATAGCCGTACAGTGCCTGTCCGTGCCGCTCGTAGAGCGTGGCCAGCGCCGCACCGTCGCCGCCTGCCATCGTGGCGACCAGTTCGGTGTCCTCGAACCGGGCGCGGGCAGCGCGGGGCGGCTGTACCCGCGCCGGACCGTCGGTACTGACTTCTCCCACACCGGGTGTGTAGCAGCCGAACGCGAAAAGGTTCACGGTGAGCCGGGATGTGGCGTGCTGGTGTCGTGCGGCGCCGGGTGCCTCCGGCCCGGTCAGTGGTTCGGTATCGCTCGTGGGTACCTCTCCGGAGGAGAGGTTTGTGTCCGGTGCTGGTGGGGTAGTCGTGGTGAGCTCAGCAGACACGTGTAGCGGAGGCATTCATGGCCGAGAACGCCCATTTCCGTACGGCGGGTTCCGGTGGTGTACCGGTGTTGACGGTGCGGGATGACCGCGGTGTGCCCATGCGGGAGCTGGAGTTGCCGCATGGTGTTACCAACACCGCACAGGCCGATGACGAGCTGCGTGCCGCGGGGTTTGTTCGTAGCGCCGACTGGACCGAAACCGACGATGGTTGGGTCGCTCCGGTGAAATCCGACAATTCGGCGTGAACACTGGCCACGGCCGGTGGTGCGGGAGTGGCTTGTGTGCGACCACGCGGATATCGCCGGATGGTTGAAGAGCCTGGTCCCACGACCGCCGGGGCCGACTCCGTGGGAAACACAAACCGGCTGGGATTGTGGGGCGGGTACGCCGCTTTACCGTGTTCGCTCGATGTCGTACCGAGTGGGACCGAAGAAGTCACGGGCGTCGGGCAGGTAGAGCACGACGATCGTCGCCGCGACGACGGTGAGGTTGACACCTACCGCAACGCTGGTGACCGTGCCGCCGTACATCTGTCCACCGAGGGACGGTATTCCGAGCAGGATCCAGATACCGCCCAGGAGGGTGAGCCCGATACGGGCCCATCGGGATCCGCGGTATGTCGCAGCCAGTGTTGCCGACCACACCACTGCGACGACGATCGTCGCGGTGAATGCCCAGTTCCACGCGACCATGGCGGTCTCGGCAACTTCGGCGCGTGTGACCGGATGATCCGGTGTGGACAGCTCAGCTTGCAGCGTGCGTAGCGCGGCGTCGTCGAGCAGCATTCGGGCAACAGCCATGACGAGCAGGCCGAGCAGGGCACTTGCGATGCCGAGCGCGAGGGCGAGTCGCACGCATCCGGGCCGTGGCGGCCTGGGGCGTGCTTGCAACACAGTACGGTCGTCCGGCACGGTCAGCTCGCGGGGTCGGCCGGAAGCGCGAACAACGCCCGAGCCTGTTCGTCGAGGGCGATGTCGCCACGAGCATGGCAGACACGCACCGACTCGCCCAGAGTCGCCAGCAGCCCGTCGGTGTGTACCAACACCTCCAGCGGGATCGTCACCTTCCGGCCACGGGCATCACGCATCCGCAGGTTCTGCCCATCGACGTGTGCCGAGGTCAGCTCGGTGGTAATCGCCCAGGAATCACCGCGTCGGACCCAGTCCCGGCCTGCTGCATAGCCGAAATACTTCGGTACGAGCACGAGCCCCGTCGTGACGAGACCGATCAGACCGTACTTGACCGGCCCCAGTGCGTCCATCACGCCCGACATGTTGAGCAGGACCAGTACAACGAAGGCCACAAGGGCCACGAGCACCGCAACGACGATGACGGCGCCGGGTACGGAACGCTGTGCGAGCGCAGGCCCTCGACCCTTCGGTGGTTTCGGTGCCAAACCAGCCCCCTCGGCCGACACGATTACGGGATCGGATTGTCGCACGTTCCCGTGTCATCGACTCTCCACGGGATTGGGTGCTGCGGGCCGTGTGCGCGGGTGTTGCTCCCTGGCAGCGACGGGCGACCGTCCGCTGCCATACCCCACCCAAGCGGTGTGTCGATGATCTCGGACGAGGGTGTCAGGGCGAGCATGGTCGAATGACAAGATCGCACAATCGAGGATATTCGATTCCCCGCAGCACGACAGGGAAGGACAACACCAGATGAGTGAACAGACCGGGGTGCCGTCGGCGCGGATCGACGAGACCGTGCCGAGTGTGGCGCGGGCGTACGACTACATGCTCGGCGGTAAGGAGCATTTCGAGGTCGACAGGAATCTGGTGGACCAGATCGCCGGTGTGTTTCCGGAACCGGGACAGTTGGCGTGGGTGAACCGTCGATGGATGACCCGGGTGGTGCGTTTCATGGCCCGAGATCTGGGGATCGACCAGTTCCTCGATGTGGGGTCCGGGCTGCCGACCACGGAGAACGTGCACCAGATCGTGGGCCGACACCAACAGCACGGGTCGGTGGTGTACGTCGACCACGACCCGATCGTGGCTGCGCACGGTCGTGCGCTGCTGGAGGAATCCGAACGATCGTCGTTCGTGCAGGGGGATCTGGCTGACCCGGATCGGCTGGTGTCACACGAGTCGGTCGCCGGCGCGCTGGACTGGGATCGCCCGGTCGGGTTGGTGCACGCGGCCACGTTGCACTGGGTCGATGACGCCCGGGACCCATGGGCGGTGATGCGGCGGTACCGCGAGCTGTTGCCGTCCGGGTCGGTGGTGGCCGCGTCGCACCTGTACCACCCGGGGGGTGAAGAAGGGGAGAAGGCCGACGACATCGCGCGGCGGGCCACGGACGCCGGCATGCCGGTGACTTTCCGGCCGCGTGACCAGATCGCAGCACTGTTCGACGGTGTCGAATTGTTCGAACCCGGGCTGGTTCGACTGGCGGAGTGGTGGCCCGAGGGGCCGCCGACGTTCCACGATCCGTGGGACTACGTGTTCCTGGGCTGCGTCGGTCGACTCTCGCCACGCGAAGCGTGAAGGATCGCCACGGACCCACAGTCCGCACATGGGGCCTGCTGCTGTCTGGGAGCGAACCCTGCCCGCCCGGCAGCGCCGTGCGCCGCAGAACGCAGCTCACGATCACCGGATGAATGACTTGCAATTCTAACTTAACATGCTAATATAGCTGGTATGGATGGCGGACTCAGCTTCGACCTACACGCATTGACCAGCAAGCTCGACCGTGCTGCCGACCGGATCCTGCGTAGCGAACGCGACATCTCGTATCGGCGGTTCCTCGCGTTGTATCTGGTGACGCAGCTGGATGAACCGACACAACGGGCACTGGCCGAGGCACTCGGGGTGACCGAACCATCCGTCAGCCGCATGACCGGTGTGCTCTCGGATGCCGGTTACCTCGACACGGGAAGCGCCGAGTCTCACGGCAACCGGCGCAGACTGAGTCTTACGCCGGACGGTGAGAAACTCGTGACCCGGTGTCGTGAGTTGCTGGAGCACCGTTTCACCCGACTCGTCGAGTCCAGCGGCGTGCCCTACGACCACTACGCCGAATACACCCGAATGCTGCTGCGGACGCTCGATCCGCAGCGAGGGGAGGGGGACCGATGAGCGGGGCGACACTCCTGGTGACCACACACGCGGTGACCGCGGCCGTTGGCCTGTTGCTGGGCGGGTACCAGTTGGTGCGGCGCCGCAAGGGGGACCACACGCACCGGCTGCTCGGCTGGGTGTGGGTACTCGGCATGCTGTTCGTGGCGAGCAGTTCGTTCGCGATCCGTGATCTCCGGGACGGCCAGTTCAGCCTGTTGCACCTGTTGGCTCTCGTGACGCTGACCAGTTTGGTCGTCGGCGTCGTCGGCGCGCGGCGCGGCAACATCCGCGCTCACCGGGCCAGCATGCGGGGGAGTTGGTTCGGCCTGGTCGGGGCGTTCATCCCGGCGATCGCGATACCCGGCAGAGACATACCGACTTTCACGGTCACCAACCCGGTCGGGGCGCTGTTTGTGGCCCTGGCTGTGGTGTCACTGACTGGAGTTCTGATCGGACTCGCGCATGCCATGGACCGGCGGAGGACTCCAGGCGGCACTGTGCCCTCCAGGCAGTCGGCGGAGCGTGGAACGGTCCTGGCGAGATCGCGTCGTTGAGGTCCTGCGATCCCGGTCTCCCGCGGTGCTGTCGACAACGCCGCTGCGGCGAGGACGTATCCTTCCGGACGTGAGTGACTCCGACAGGCGCACACCCGCCACGAGCCGGTTGACAGCGTTGGTTCGAGGGGTCCGCACCGCCGACCGACACGGACCGACAGTGCGGACCCTGCACACGGTGCGTCGCCATGTCGCCGGTGGGCACGCCGACCAGACCCCGTTGAACAACCCGCGCGGATCCGACCGGGTTGCGCGGTTGATCAGCGAAGCCGCCGGTGAGCACCCCAGCGTGACCCGGGAACTCGGTCTCACCGCCGTGCAGATCTGGCAGGCTGCCGCCCGCACACGCCGCCGGCGGGGGTCGAGCAGCCGGCAACGCACGATCGTGTTCACCGATCTGGTGTCCTTCTCCGAATGGGCACTGCACGCGGGTGACGAGCAGGTGCTGCGGTTGTTGCGGGATGTCGGAAGCGTCAGCGAGCGGACCATCACCGCCCACGACGGCACCGTGGTGAAGTCTCTCGGTGATGGCCTGATGGCAGTCTTCGACGACACCGCGGCGGCGGTCGCCGCGGCCGACGCCGTTGGCACGGCGGTCAGCGCGATCACCTGTGGCGGGTATCGTCCACAGTTACGTGTCGGGCTGCACCGTGGGACCCCCCAACGGGTCAGCGGGGACTATCTCGGGGTGGACGTCAACATCGCTGCAAGGGTCGCGGACGCTGCGGCGGGCGGCGAAATCCTGATCTCCGGAACCGCATTGGCCGAACTGGATTCCGGACGCTACCGTCTGCGCCGCCGCCGCAGATTCCGTGCGAAGGGCACTCCCAGAGAGCTGGAAGTCTACTCGATCGTGCCGCGTCACACGGACCCGCAGGCTGGGTCTCCCGGTGTGTAAAGCGACCCAGCCTGCGGCGGACCGATCAGGAGGTTTCGCGTTCGGACAGTTCGGCGTCGGTGTACTCGCCTGTGGGAGTCGTGTCGGCATCGGTGTGCAGCTCGTTCTCATGGGTGCGCAGTTCGACACGACGAATCTTGCCGGAGATCGTTTTCGGTAGTTCGGTGAACTCCAGACGGCGCACCCGCTTGTAGGGTGCGAGGTTCTCCCGCGCGAACCGCAGGATCGACAGGGCAGTCTCCCGATCCGGACTGTAACCGGTCACCAGCGTGATGTGTGCCTTCGGCACCGCCAGCCGGATCGGATCCGGCGAGGGCACCACAGCCGCCTCCGCAACAGCCTCGTGTTCGATCAGCACGCTTTCCAACTCGAACGGGCTGATCCGATAGTCACTGGCCTTGAAGACGTCGTCCGCACGCCCCACATACGTGAGGTAGCCATCGGAATCGCGCCTCGCCACGTCACCGGTGTGGTAGAAGCCGCTCGCCATCACCTCGGCGGTCCGCGCGTCGTCGTCACGGTAGCCGACCATGAGCCCGAGCGGACGGTCGTTCAGGTCCAGACAGATCTCGCCCTCGTCGCTGACCGTGCCGGTTCCGGGGTCGACCAGTGCCACGGTGAAACCCGGCAGTGGCCGTCCCATGGAACCCGGCCGGACCTCCTGACCGGGTGTGTTCGCCACCTGTACGGTGGTTTCGGTCTGGCCGAAACCGTCGCGGATCGTGACACCCCAGGCTTGGCGGACCTGTTCGATGATCTCCGGGTTGAGCGGCTCGCCCGCGCCGACCACCTTCCGCGGGGGCGCGGCGAGTTCGGAGATGTCGGACTGGATCAGCATCCGCCACACGGTCGGTGGGGCGCAGAAGCTGGTGACACCGCATCGCTGCATGTGCCCGAGCAGGGCCTGGGCGTCGAACCGGGTGTAGTTGTAGATGAACACGCAGGCACCGGCATTCCACGGCGCGAACACGTTACTCCACGCGTGTTTCGCCCAGCCGGGCGAGGCGACGTTCAAGTGGATATCGCCGGGTTCCAACCCGATCCAGTACATCGTCGACAGGTGCCCCGCCGGGTAGGTGGCGTGTGTGTGTTCGACCAGTTTGGGGGCGGCGGTTGTTCCCGAGGTGAAATACAACAGCAGTGTGTCGTCGGCACGGGTGACGCCGTCCGGTGTGAACTCGGTTGGTGCCGAACTCGCCGCTGTGTAGTCGAACCAACCGTCGACCGGTCCACCGACTGCGATCTTCGTGTAGTCGCCGGGCACCGCGGCGAAGGTGGCCGCGTCGCTGGTCCGTGCGACGACGTGGCGCACGTTGCCGCGGTTGACACGGTCGGTGAGGTCCGAGGCCGCCAGCAGGGTCGAGGCCGGGATGATGACCGCGCCGAGTTTCATTGCCGCCAGGATTGTTTCCCAGAGTTCCACCTGGTTGCCGAGCATCAGGATCATCCGGTCACCCCGGCGGACACCGCGCTCATACAGCCAGTTGGCGACCTGGTTGGAGCGCCGGGAGAGTTCGGAGAACGTCCAGCTTGTCTCGCTGCCGTCCTGTTCGACGATCCATAATGCGAGACGCTCCGCGGATGCCGAGGCGGTGGCAAGGCTGTCGAACCAGTCGAGCGCCCAGTTGAATTCGTCCAGCTCCGGCCAGCGGAAGTTGGCGTAGGCGGTGTCGTAGTCATCCAGATGGTCGAGCAGGAAGTCGCGGGCCGTGACGAACGCGGCCAGTGACTGCTGTGAAGTCGAGGTCATCGCCGTCTCCTCGGTGTGTCATGCCGATACGTGTCGTTGGTGTTACAGGTATGTTCTGTGCCACTTCGGGATGTCGCTACCCCCGAGGGGGTAACAGTAGTGAGTGTCGGAGATCACACGTTTGATTCTGCCATTGTACAGTGCCCGCGCAGAGTGACGTGATGTTTCCAGGTGTGGTAGGTGATTCCTCGGTGACCGATGCCCGGCTGTATCAGTCCGCGTTGGATATGTTGCGGGAGCGAACCGGGGCCGATGTCGCATTCGGCGGTAGCGTCGCGGATGGCAGGTTGTCCCTGTCCGAGTTCCGTGGCGCCTTGACGGATCGACTCGTGGGACTGCGCGTGGCCCCCGGTCTGGGACTCGGGGGTGCCGTGTTGGCATCCGGCCGGCCGGGCAGGGTCAGCGACTACGAGAACGCGACGTCGATCACGCACGATTACGATGATCCGGTGCTCGACGAGGGGCTGCGCGGGGTGTTGGCGTCCCCTGTTGTGGTGCGTGGTCGCGTGCGCGGTGTGCTGTATGTCGGGGTGCGCACGGATTCGGTCCTCGCGGGACGTACGGGTGAGGCATTGACACAGGTCTCCCGCGAGGTGGCCGGTGAGCTCCGGATCGCCGACGAGGTGCAGCGGCGCGTATCCGCTCTGACCGGCGACGGCAGTCAGCAGGCCCGGGAACTCTCGGCAGAAATCCGGCAGATCGCCGGCGAGGTCAGCGACTCACACGACCGGGAACGCTTGCTACGCGCCTGCGCACGGGTGGACGGCCAGGACGTCGGTCCGGCCGCGGTGGCGCCGGAGGCGTTGTCGCCACGGGAACGGGACGTGCTCGACGGGGTCGCCCAACAGTTGACGAACGGTGAGATCGCAGTCCACCTCAGGCTTCGGACGGAGACCGTCAAGGCGTATCTGCGCAGCGCCATGCGCAAGCTCGATGTGCATTCGCGACACCGGGCGGTGACCGATGCACGGCGCCACGGCATGTTGAGCTGACCCGTCCCGGGTCACACGGTCATGATGCTGATCATGGTGTGGCCGCCATGATCAGCCGCGCTGCGGGTGTGTGACCGCGTATGCTCGACACCGGTGGTTGAGCAGATCGATTTCGCAGCGGCACGCGGCTACGCGATCCCGATGCGCACCCGCTTTCGCGCGCTCGACGTACGTGAGGGCATGCTGCTCCACGGTCCGAGAGGCTGGGGTGAGTTCGGTCCGTTCCCCGAGTACGGCGATGAGGAGGCCGCTGCCTGGTTGGCCACGGCGGTGGAGCAGTGCTCTCTCGGCTGGCCCACACCGGTTCGGGACCGGGTGCCGGTCAACTGCACCGTGCCCGTGGTCGCTCCCGAACGAGCCTACGAGATCGTCGCATCATCAGGCTGCCGCACGGCCAAGGTCAAGGTTGCCGACCATCGCGGGTCACTGGTCGAGGACGAGGCGCGACTCGAAGCCGTGCGCGACGCGCTCGGCACCTCGGGAGCCATCCGTGTCGATGCCAACGCGGCCTGGGACGTGGACACGGCCGTGAGACACATTCCCCGGCTCGAACGGGCGGCCGCCGGGCTGGAGTACGTGGAACAACCCTGCCCGGACATCGCCGAATTGGCAGCAGTGCGTAGACGGGTCGACGTGCGGATCGCCGCGGACGAATCGATCCGACGTGCCGAGGACCCGCAGCGTGTCGCCGTCGCGGGGGCCGCCGACGTCGCGGTCATCAAATGCACTCCGCTCGGCGGGGTGCGTCGCGCATTGCGGATCGCGGAGGCCTCGGGGCTGCCGTGTGTGGTGTCCTCCGCGCTGGAAACCAGTGTTGGCTTGTCCGCACAACTCGCGCTCGCGGGCGCACTGCCCGAACTGGAGTTCGCCTGTGGATTGGGGACGCTGGCGCTTCTCGACGGTGACGTGGTTGCCGGGGAGAACTCGCTGCGCGCGGTGAACGGGTTTCTCCCCGTACCACGAACGGCGCCGGAACCGGACCCGGAATTGCTCGCGCGCTATGCGATACCGCAGCGGGAACGTCAGGAATGGTGGAGTGACCGGCTTCGGCGGGCATGGTCCGTGTTGGCTGCGTGGTCGTGACGGGGCCGCCGGCCGCCTGCTGACGGGAGTGGTGTTGTCGTGCTCGGCTACTCGACTTCGACGAGGAGGGTCTCGTCCTCGACGACGACCACATCGCCGTGGAAGAGCTGTCTGCCACGACGTGACTCCGGCTCGTCGTTGACCGTGACGGCCGCGGCAGTGAGGAGTTCCTTGGCGTGCACCCCGTCCTCGGCAATGTTGGCGAGTTTGAGGAATTGCCCGAGTGCGATCGGTGCACTCTGGATGGGCACGGGTTCGGCGGACATGACTCGATTGTCCCCGATCGACTCCGCCCGTGCCGAGTTGGTGCCTGACTGACGTGGCGGTGCCGCCCGGGGAGGCGTTGACGTCTGTCCCCGTGCCGGCACCGCCACGCCGCGTCAGCCGTTGCGTCGTATGTCGTTATCGTTCACGGCTCACCAGTCGACCTGTGGGGAACGGTAGAAGTTGATGCCCTGTTGTTGCCACCGTTCGCCTTGGTCCGCCAGACGGCTGGAGAAGGAGTCCCAGTCGTGACTCGACTTGGGCGACCAGCCGATCTCGGCGATGGCGGGCAACCGTGGGAAGGCCATGAACTCGATGTCATCCATGCTACGCAGGGTTTCCGAGAACAGCTCGGCCTCGACGCCGAGGATGTCGTCCTCACCGATACCGTCCACGGTTTCAGCCGGGTCCCAGGAGTAGGATTCCTTGAGCGTGGTCGGGCCCGCCCAGCTCAGGCCGAGCTCGGTGTCCTCGTTGTACTTCTGGTCCACGTACGCCCGGTCCGCGGGTGACATCAGGATCTTGTTGGCGTTCGCGGCCGCATCGACCACGTCCGAGGGGTCACCGTTGGGATCCCAGTACTGTGGGACGACACTTTCGGGAGGTTCGACTGCGGAGATCTCCTGCCATCCCATGGCCCGTTTGCCGTTCGCTCGGACCATCGGGACCACCTTGTTCATGAACTTCCGGTAGTCCTCGGCGGTGGTGGAATGTGCTTCGTCGCCGCCGATATGGATGTACGGCCCGGGCGTCATCTCCGCCACTTCCTCGATCACGTCGGAGACGAACTCGTAGGTGATCTCCTTGTCGATGCACAACGAGCTGTAGCCGACTTCGATGTCCGTACGCGGTTCCGGAGCCACGCCGTCACAGTTCAGTTTCGCGTAGGTCGACATCGCCGCTCGGACGTGGCCGGGCATGTCGATCTCGGGAACGATCGTGATGTGTCGTGACTGGGCGTACGCGACGAGCTCCTTGTACTCCTGCTTGGTCAGGTATCCGCCGCCGACACCGTCGACACCGGTACCCTCACCGCCTCCGACCGGTGCCAGTTTCGGCCAGCTGTCGATCTGGATTCGCCACCCCTGGTCATCGGTCAGGTGCACGTGCAGATAATTGATCTTGTATTGGGCGATCTCGTCGATGTAGGTCTTGATGTCCTTCAACGGGTGGAAGTGTCTGGCCAGATCCAGCATTGCCCCGCGGTAGGAGGTGCGTGGATAGTCCACGATCTTCCCCCCGGGCAGGGTCCAGACCTGTGACTGGATCGAGTCCGCCCCGATCGCGCTCGGCAGCAGTTGGCGCAGCGTCTGGACGCCGTTGAACAGGCCGTCCGCCGTGTTGGCCTCGATCACCACACCCTGGTGGTCCGCCTCGTAGGTGTAACCCTGGTCGCCGATCTCGGGAATGTTGTTGCCGAGCTCGAGTGAAATGGCGGGCAGGATCGAGTTCTCCGCCTTGTTCACCGGAAACGGGTATCCGGTGGCTGGTCGGAGTTGTTCGGCCAGGTACTGACCGACCTGTGCGGCTTGCTGTGAGCCGGGCTCGGTACGGATCTGGGTGACGGGGCTGAGCCAGAAGTCCGTGTCCTCGTCCGGGTGTGTCTCGACGGGAGCCGGTATGACATCGGTGAGCTGGCGCGCACCATCCACTTCGATCGACTCCGGCTGTGTCGGAGTGGTTTCCGCCGCGGCGGGTGTGGACAGTGTGCCCGCGCACAGCAGTGATGCGCCGAGCACTGCGAGTAGGGATTTACGTGTTCGCACGAAACACCTCCGTTGTTGGTGAACGCGATCACCAACAAAGGTATAGACCAATGTCGGTGAACACATCCGCCAAACGGCGTAATCTCGGGAAATGATTCAACCAACAGTCGGGCTCCCGGTCGCGTCGCGATCAACGAGGACCGACATACTGGAGAGCGTCACAGTCCGTCCGTAAACTGCCGCGCCCCGCGGGGTGGGTGCTAAGGAGCCCGTAAGTGGAGACGATCGCAGGCGCCCTGCTCGCGTTCGCGCACGAACTCTTCGGCCCGGGGTTCTGGCCCGGTGACTGGGTGTGGGCGACAACCACAGCGGGCGCGCTGCTCGGCTTGTTCCCCGTCGTCGGTGCCATGATCGTCGCACTGATTCGGAAAGGGACCGGGAATCGCTACGACGGTGTGATGATGGGCGTGATCGGCGTCCTCGGTGTGCTGACGGTATTGGTACTGCCCGCCGTGTTCGCGAACGGTATCTCCGAGATCTATCGCTCGGTGGCCGCTGGTCAACCGACCGAACTCGCCGCACAGGGACTCGTCACCATGGGCGAGGAGTATGCCCTGGTCGGGCAGCAGGGCCAGTACCTCGGCGGTGGGGCCAATGTTTACGAGATCCTCTTCTACCCCTCCGGCGACTCGCTGCGTTACGGCTATTACCTGGGAGTGTTGGTCGGCCTGCCACTGTTGATCCTACTGTTCGTCATGCTGCAGGCACGCATCGCATTACGACGCGGTCCCAAGTGGCCGGGGAGGTTCTTCTGGATCGCGTTCGTGCTGTGCTTCTTGGCGACCGTGACGGTCGCGGCGAACACCGCTGCCCACCTGTGGATCGGGTTCCTCCTGGTCAGCGTGCTCGGTCTGATCCCGATCGCGTTGCTCGGCCCACCGAGTTGGCATCGCATCAGCAACTCCGGGGCAAATCGGCAACGACGCCGTGAGCGGCCGCCGGAGCCGGACCGGGAGCCCGCTCCGGCCGAGCGGTCACGCGGGCCGTACCCGGCAACGGCGGTCGCCGCACCACCGACGCCCACACCGGCGCCCCCACTGGCCGCTGCCGCCGCGGGGACAACGACTCCCAGCAGCCGGTACCGACGCATCAGACAGCTCGGTTCCGGAGGCTTCGGCACCGTGTGGGAAGCGCTGGATACTCAGCTCGACAGGACCGTGGCACTCAAAATCGCCCACGCGCCCGACACGGACACCGAACAGCGTATGCAGCGCGAGGCGCGAGCGCTCGCCGCGCTGAACCATCCGAACTGTGTACAGGTGTACGACCTCGCCGAGGAACCGGACGGCTTGGCGCTGGTGATGGAGTATCTGCAGGGCGAACCACTGGCACGAACCGTGGACACCAACGGCCCACTCACCGACGTGCCGGCGGGCAGACTGTGGGCGACGCTTGCCGACGCGCTCAGTACCGCGCACGAGAACGATGTGCTGCACCGCGACGTCAAGCCCTCCAACGTGGTACTCGACCCGTCCGGACTGCCCCATCTGATCGATTTCGGTATCGCCCGCGCCAAAGGGGACGCAACGCTGACAGCGAGCGGCATGATGATCGGTACGCCGGACTATGTGGCCCCGGAGATCGCGGAAGGAGCCCCCGCCAGCCCCGCATCGGATGCCTGGCAACTTGCCGCCACCGTCAGCTTCGCACTGTCCGGGCACCCACCGCGCGGCACCAGGGAGACTCCCATGGCCGCGCTGATGGCCGCGGCCCACGCCGAACCGCTGAGTTACCTGCCGCAGCACAGTGTGCACGCCAAACTGTTGACGGCCGCACTCGACCCGCGGCCCCAGAACAGGCCCACGCTGCGTGCCGTGTACCACGAGGTCGGGGGCTGGCTCAGTCGGGCAGGGGAACGGGTCGACGGACCCGTCACCCGGGTGATCCCGGGCAGCATGTCGCGGTGACGCGCGGTGCGTCAGCGCCAGGAAGGCAGCCAGAGTTCGGACTGCCAGTGTTCGGTCGTGATCGACGTGCCATTGAGGATCGGCCAGAGCCACGCGAAGTTGGCCACGACCAGTCCGACGTACAACGACACGACCAGCAGTCCCGTGCCCCGTCGCTCGAATCCGAGCCGGGTGCTACCGAGAATGTGCCCCAGGACCAGCGTGATCCCCAGAATGAGGAACGGCGCCATCGGCGTGGCGTAGAAAAAGTACATCTGCCGCCGAAGATCACCGAACCACGGCAACAACCCCGCGAAATAGGCGGTCAGCACCGCCGCGTACCGCCAGTCGGTACGGAACACGGCACGCCAGACGCCCCAGGCCAGCATCGGTAACGCCAACCACCACATGGCCGGGGTGCCGATCAGCATGGTCGCCCGCACGCACTCCGATGCGCCGCAGCCGGTGGCGGCGGGCCCATCGGCGTAGTAGTACAGCATCGGCCGCAGTCCCATGGGCCACGTCCACGGTTTCGACTCCCACGGGTGTGGATCGTCCGTCGGTGTGTAGAGGTGCACATGGAAATCGAGCACGTTCACCGAATAGGCGACCAGGGATCGCAGTGCGTTCGGCAGCCAGCCGAACGGCCCCGTGATGTTGTGAATCTCCACGTAGTGCCGGTCCGTCGCGGTCTCCGAGGCGAACCACGCCCACCAGCTACCGAAATACACCAACACCGCGATCAGCCCGACACCCCAGATCGCGGGCAACAGGTCGCGGCGGAGCATCCCCAGCCACGGGTGCTGCATCCCCGCGGCCTTCCGCGCGGCGACGTCGAACAGCAGGCACATCACCCCGAACGCCAGCACATAGTAGGCGCCGGACCATTTGACCGCGGTTGCCAGACCCAGCAACACGCCGCAGCCGAAACGCCACCACCGGAACCCCAGCCGCGGCCCGAACGGGGTGTCCCAGGCCCAGCCTTCACGGACCGCGACGGCCAGCCGGTCCCGCACCTGGTCGCGATCGCGGAGCAGGCAGCCGAAAGCACCGACCACGAACACGGTCAGGAAGATGTCCAGCATCCCCATCCGGGACTGCAGGTGCAACACACCGCCACAGATCGCCAACACGCCGGCGAGCACACCGAGCAACGTGGACCGCGTCAGCCGCCGTGCGATCCGCACGATCAACAGGATGATCACGGTTCCTGCTATGGCGGCAGAGAATCGCCACCCCCAGCCGTTGTAACCGAACAGCCACTCACCGATGGCGATGAGCTGTTTGCCCAGCGGCGGATGCACGATCAACTCGTAGCCGGCGTTGTCGGCGTACCCCCCGTTGCGCAGCACCTGCCAGGCCTGGGGAGCGTAGTGTTTGCCGTCGAACACCGGGCTGCCGTTATCGGTGGGGAATCCCAGGTTCTGGAACCGAACGATCATGCCGAGCAGCGTGACCAGCATCGTGGCGACCCACGCCCGCATCCGGTCGTTGGGCATCGGCCTGCCGAGCAGACTCGCCTCACGATCACTCGGTGGCTTGGGCGCCCTACGGGGATCGGGGCCGTCCCCGCCGAGTGGGCGGCTCAGCAGCGTCGTCACGCCACCCGATCCTAGAGGCGAGTGTGTGAACACCGAGTCCGTGGTGCGGGCTCCACTCGCTACAGTGGGGAACCATGTCGACGAGTTCCCGTTCCCCGGGCGAGCTGTTGTTGGCCGGGACACCGCTCGGGAACCCGGGCGACGCCTCCACCCGGTTGGTCACCGCCCTGCGGGACACCGAGGTCATCGCTGCCGAAGACACCCGGAAACTGCGTACGCTCGCGACAGCGTTGGATGTCCGGCTCACCAGCAGGGTGGTCAGCTTCTACGAGGAAGTGGAAAGCCAACGAACCCCCGGACTGCTGGAGGATATCCGCGCGGGACACACCGTGCTGCTGCTGACCGACGCGGGAATGCCCAGCGTGTCCGACCCTGGGTACCGGCTGGTCACGGCATGTGTCGCGGAGGGACTGCCCGTCGGATGCCTGCCGGGGCCGTCGGCAGTGACGACCGCGCTGGCGGTGTCCGGACTCGCCTCCCAACAGTTCTGCTTCGACGGCTTCGCCCCACGCAAACCCGGTGAACGCAGCAGGTGGCTGCGCAGACTCGCCGCCGAACCACGGACCACCGTATTTTTCGAATCGCCGCACCGACTGGAAGCCACGTTGGCTGCAGCGGTCGAGGCCCTCGGTCGTGAACGCGCGGTCGTGGTCTGTAGGGAGCTGACCAAAACCCACGAGGAGATCCGGCGCGGGAAACTCGACGAGCTTCGTGACTGGGCCGCCCAGGGGGTGCGCGGCGAGATCACCGTCGTACTCGCGGGGGCGCCCGCGGCGGCGGTGGAGGTCGCGGACCTCGTCGACGAGGTGCGGGAACGGGTGGCCGAGGGAGAGCGACTCAAGACAGTGGCCGCGGAGGTCGCCGCTGCGGCGGGAGTGTCGAAGAAGGAACTCTACGACGCCGTACTCGCCGCACGCGCGAGGTGAACTCGCTGTCGCGGGCCGGTGCCACGCCGCGGTCTGGTTCAGTGTCCACCGAGCAGCTCCACCAGCGGGTTGGCCTTGTGTTGACACTCCTGCCACTCCGCTGCCGGATCGGAGTCCGCGGTGATTCCGCCGCCGACCCCCAGTGAGACGGTGCCGTCGTGGCATTCCAACGTGCGGATCGCCACATTGAGCTCCGTACCGGCGACCGGTGACGCCATCCCCACCGCACCGGTGTACACACCCCGCGGTTCGGATTCCAACTCGGTGATCAGTTCCAGTGCGGACGCTTTCGGTGCTCCTGTCACCGATCCCGGTGGGAACGTGGCCCGCAACAACTCCGTGTCGCCGACATCCCCGGCCAGGGTTCCCTCCACGGTGGAGTCGAGATGCCACACGCCCGGAGCGGGGCGTACGGCGAGTGGTTCGGGAACGTGGACGCTTCCCGCGGTGCACACCCGACCGAGATCGTTGCGTACCAGGTCGGTGACCAGCACGTTTTCCGCGACGTCCTTGGGAGATGTGCGCAGCGCCTCGGCGAGGTGCTCATCCGCCGCGCCGCGTCGCGGCATCGTGCCCTTGATCGGTGACGAACGCACCCTGCGACCACGGCGGGACAGGAACAGTTCCGGCGACAACGACACGACGGCGCCCCAGTCGCCGGCGAGGTAGGCGGCGCGCATCGGACGCAGGGTGTCCACCCCGGCGGCGAACAACCCGGCCGGGTGCCCATCGAACGATGCCGTGATCCGGGTACAGATGTTGGCCTGGAACAGCTCGCCCGCAGCGATCGCCTCGACGCACGAGTGGACGGCGGTGCGGTAACTGTCCGCCGCGGGCCAGCACACTCGGCTCGGTGCGCCAACCGTGCCCGGTGAGCTCGGGTGGGCCAACACCCCGTCCAGCTCATCCGCCACGGCGTCGGCCGCGGTGTCCGCCCGGTCCCCACTGTGTTGCTCACCGCCGTCCTGCTCACGGCCGTCGGAGTGTTCGTCGAGTAACGCTTCGAACCACCACTGTCCCGACCGGTCCAGCCGCAGGACCTGGGACGTCCACCCCCACACCGCCGTCGGTAACGGGCCGTTGCGGATGCCGGGATCGGTCAGCGCGTACGACAGGTAGCCGAACCAGCCACCGCCGACCGCCCCGGCCGCGCTGTCGGAAGGGTCGCATGTCACCGCAGGCTGTCGTGCCGGTGTGGTGAACGCATCCTCCGACCGCGGCATCGGCGTGGTGTCCAACGATGGGGCGAGCACGGCCAGTGACCCGAACCAGTCACCGCACAGCGCGGCGGGGGGAGGTAGATCCGCTGCTCGGGCCCGCGCGTCCAGCGCGAGTAGTGCCTGCGGTGGCGCAGCGGCCGCGCGCAGCCGCCTGCGGAACAATCGCATGCCGCCATTCTCGTCGTGACGGCTGCGGCCCCGGTGCACTGGTTGGCGCTCGGGCGACACGGATCACGCGATGTGTTGCGCGGATGTCGCGTTTCGCGCCAGGGACGGTCGGGATGGTGATTCCGCTCAGGCGGCCGCTGAGGTCACGCACGACACCTCGCCACCCACTCCACGCACCGCAGCAGCCCCCACGCCTGGGTCGAGCACACCTAGAGCAACAGGTCATCGAGTGTGAACGGATACACCACCGCCGCGTGTCCGGTCCGGTGCTGGTGAATCCCGAGCCGTGCCTCGGACCAGCCGGGGCGCCCCGCGATGCCGTTGTGCCGCACGATTCCCAGAACCACCTCCGGATCGGCCCACTTGGCAGGGTGGAGGTGACGGACCCAGTACTCGTACGTGGCGTGCACCTGAACACGCCGGACACCGGTCACGCTCCGGACCGTTCTGAGCCATGATTTGACGAACCGGTCGTCGAGTCCGTCGACGGCCACATGCAGGGCCGGGGCCAGACAACCCCGGGTGAGCGCTCCCAGCGGTGCGGCGAAACGTGCGGCCAGTCGGGCCTGCTCCTCCGGTCCACCCGGCCGCGCGAAGTGCCGCACTCCGGCATGTAACCCGGCTTCGCGGGCGGCGGTGACCTGTTTGCCCGCGTCCGGGTCACGCCAGTTCATGCTCTCGGTCGTGGTGACACACGCGAACACGGCGCCGTCGGCGCGGACAGCGTCCCAGTCTGCCACGGTCTCGTGATGAGACAGCGAGATTCCGAATTCAGCCACCACAACCACCAGCGACCCGGGTACGCGTTGTGATCACTCTAGAGTGTGTTCCACAGGTGTCCAGCCTGCGGGTGGCGGGCCCGTGTCGTCAGGCGTTCTCGCGCTGGAAGGTCCGCGCGCCCCACCACACCGCGAGTGCGGTGATGACCAGGAGCACGACACTTCCGGTGAACAGGGTGTCCACCGCGAAGTCGCCCCGGAACGAGGCGCGCTCCGCGTCCACGATGTGGCTGAAGGGGTTGATCCGCGAGATCCAGTACAACCAGGTCGGCGCGAGGCCTGTCGTAATGGGAATCAGAATGCCGGACAACAGCAGCACCGGAAGCAGTACCGAGTTCAGCAGCGCGGGGAACGACTCCTCACTCTTCAGCGTCAGAGCGAGCGAGTAGGACACCGAAGCCATCGTGATGCTCAGCAGCAGCACGATGAGCAGACTGAGCACGACACCGCCGATTGGGGCGCGCAGCCCGAACGCCAGCACCGCCACCACGATGAGCAGAATCGCCTGAACAATTGCCTGCAGCGCGTTGTTGAGCACCTTGCCGAGCAACAGTGCCACCCTGCTCACCGGTGTCACGCGGAACCGTTCGATCACCCCGGTCCGGTACTCGCGCAACAGCGCGAAACCCACGAAGGAGCTGCCGAACAGTGCCAACATGACGATCAGTGCCGGGGTGAAGATCGTCCACACGTCGCCCGGCGGAAATCCCGGGGTGTTCTCCACCATCCGCTCCATCAACGGACCGAACAGCACCAGATACAGCAGCGGCTGCATGATCTGGATACCGAGCCAGGTGGGGTTGCGTACGGCGAGGCGTAGCTCCCGCCGGAAAATCAGACCGATGTCACGTAGCATGCCCCGCCCCCTCGGTATCGTCCTGGTGTGGTTGCTCGGTCGGGCTCGGAGGTTGCGCAGACTGCTCGGCGTCCCGCAGGCTGCGTCCTGTCAGCGTCAGGAAAACGTCGTCCAACGTGGGGCGCTGTACCTGGGCCGAGAGCATGGCGATCCCTGCGCTGTCGAGCCCGCGCAGCATTTCCGGCATGGCTGTGTCGCCGCGCGGCACCCGGAAGCTGATCGACTCGTCGCCGGGGGTGATCTCGTGGGCACCCGCGATCTCCCCGGCGAGTTCCGCGGCACGTGGCACTGACGCACTGGGGACGCCGATGGTGACACCGTCGCCCGAGACACGGGCCTTGAGCTCCTCGGGGGTACCTTCGGCGACGATCTCGCCGTGGTCGATGACCAGGATCCGGTCGCAGAGCGCGTCCGCCTCGTCGAGGTAGTGGGTGGTCAGGAAGATGGTCACCCCCTCTTCCGAGCGTAACCTGCGGATGTGCTCCCACAGGTTCGCCCGGCTCTGTGGATCGAGCCCGGTGCTCGGCTCGTCCAAGAACACGAGGCCGGGGTCGTGCACGAGGCCGAGCACGATGTCGAGCCTGCGTTGCTGCCCGCCGGAGAGCGTGTTGGTCAACCGTTGTTCGAGACTGGCCAGATCGAGTTGGTGCATGAGTTCGTTGCCGCGTCTGCGGGCCTTTTGCCTGGACAGGCCGTAGAGCTCACCCTGGAGTTCGATCTCCTCGAGTACCTTCGACTCGCCTGCGGTGCCGCCGCCCTGAGCGACGTAGCCGATGCTTTGACGTACTTTGATCGGGTGTTCGCGCAGGTCGTGCCCCGCGACCGTCGCTTCGCCCGCGGTGGGGGAGAGCAGGGTGGTGAGCATGCGCAGTGTGGTTGTCTTGCCCGCGCCGTTCGGGCCGAGGAACCCGACGAGTTCGCCCGAGCCGACATCGATGTCGACGCCGCGCACGGCCAGTACGGGTTCGGAGCCGCGCCCCTTCTTTCGGAACTCGCGCGCGAGCCCCCGCGCCTTGATCATGAATACCCCTCGGGGAATCGGTTACGGAAACGCCGCTACAGCATGCCAAGTGTGTCCGACACACTCGAACGAATAAATCCGGGACACCCTGAGAAACCCCTGACGTGCGAACCTGTCAGGAATCCGAGTCTGCCAGGAAGACGTGTCGGCGAGCCTGTGACGAGTACACGCGGATCCGCGTGCGACAAGTCGTTTCGGGCGCCGGCCGGGGCTTTCGGGAACCGGCCGAGGTACGGGTCGTCTGAAGGGGAGCGGCTGATCGGTTGGCGTGTGCGGCCGGTGCCCGGAACCTGGTTGTTCGGGTCCGTCGCCGATTCGGTCTGCGACGTGTCCATATGAGGCCACGACCGCGGGACCCGCCGACCTGCGGGCGTATCCGGCGACCGTCTCCGGCGATCATCTCTGGCGACGGTGCGTGCTGACGAGGGAGATCCCACGTCGTTGACCCCGACCATCCCGGCCGGTGGTGGCGCGGCTCCCGGCGCGCACTGATCACGCTGACCTGCGTAGGCTGGACAACCATGAGCACCCCAGTGTTGACGGCGGTCGCGTGGCCGTACGCGAACGGCCCGCGTCACATCGGCCACGTGTCCGGATTCGGTATCCCCTCGGACGTTTTCGCACGGTACCAGCGCATGGTCGGGAACAACGTGCTCATGGTTTCCGGTACGGACGAGCACGGCACACCGATCCTGGTGCAGGCCGACAACGAGGGGCGTACCCCCCACCAGACGGCCGATCTCTACACGCGGCAGATCGCCGAGGACCTCCGTGGTCTCGGACTCAGCTACGACCTGTTCACCCGGACCACCACCGGCAATCATGCCGAGGTGGTGCAGGAAATCTTCCTCGCCCTGTATCGCAACGGCTACGTCGTGCCGAGGACCACCACAGGCGCGGTCAGCCCCAGCACGGGGCGCACCCTGCCGGACCGTTACGTCGAGGGAACCTGCCCCATCTGCGATTCCGACGGTGCCCGGGGTGACCAGTGCGATAACTGCGGGAACCAACTCGAGGCCGCCGAGCTGATCAATCCCCGCTCGCGGGTCGACGGTGAGGTGCCGAAGTTCGTCGAGACCGAGCATCTGTTCCTCAACCTGCCCGCCTTCACCGAGACCCTGGGCCAGTGGCTGTCCACCAAGACGGAGTGGCGCTCCAACGTACTGAACTTCACCCGCAACCTTGTCGAGGACATGCGGCCCCGTCCCATCACCAGGGACCTCGATTGGGGAGTGCGTATTCCGCTGGACGGGTGGCGGGACGCGACACTGAAACGCTTCTACGTGTGGTTCGACGCGGTGATCGGATACCTTTCGGCCAGTGTGGAGTGGTCGCGTCGCATCGGCGAACCGGATGCCTGGAAACAGTGGTGGACCAACCCGGAGGCAGAGTCCTATTACTTCATGGGCAAGGACAACATCACCTTCCATGCCCAGATCTGGCCCGCGCTGCTGCTCGGCCACAACGGCGCGGGGGACATCGGCGGCACCGTCGGCTCGTACGGCGCGCTGAACCTGCCCGGAGAGATCGTCTCCAGCGAGTTCCTGCGCATGAGCGGCTCGAAGTTCTCCACCTCACGCGGCACCGTTGTCTACGTCAGCGACTTCCTGCGGGAGTTCGGGCCCGACACATTGCGGTACTTCATCTCCGTCGCGGGGCCCGAGACCCAGGACACCGACTTCACCTGGGACGAGTTCGTGCGGCGCACCAACTCCGAACTCACCAACGAATGGGGCAACCTGGTCCACCGCGCCGTGACACTGTCACACAAGAACGTCGGCGCGGTCCCTCGGCCGGAGCAACCCACCGATGCCGATGAGAAACTCAAAGCGTACTCGCGGGGTGCGTTCGACACCGTTGGTGGGCATCTGCGGCGATCCAGGTTCCAACAGGCCGCCAGCGAGGCGATGCGGGTGGTCACCGCGGCGAACAAGTATCTTTCCGAGCAGGAACCGTGGAAGCTCAAGGACAACCCGGAACGCAGGGACACGGTACTGCACACCGCGTTGCAGGTCGTTTCGGACGCCAACACGCTGCTGACGCCGTTCCTGCCGCACGCCGCGCAGCAGGTGCACGAACTTCTCGGCGGTACCGGCGTCTGGGCAGCCCAACCCGAACTCTCCGATGTCGAGGACCTCGACATCGCCGGCAAGCGGAACCCGATCCTGACCGGCGACTATGCGGCAGAGCAGGCCCGGTGGTCCTCGACACCGATCGAGGTGGGGCGACCGCTGGCCAAGCCGGAACCGTTGTTCGGCAAACTCGACCCCGAACTCGCCGAGACCGGCCCGGACTTCGCCCCGATCAGATCGTGAGAAGGAAGCATCGAGCGTAACGTGAGTAAGAAGGAACTGCCGCCGGAGCCGGACCCGTTGGGCGTTCCGGTCGTGGACGCGCACACCCATGTGGACGCGTGCGGCGCGGAGACCGGGGCGCAGCGGGCGGCGATCGTCGACCGTGCGCAGCGGGCCGGGGTGGGCAGAGTGGTAACGGTCGCAGATGACATCACGGCAGCACGTTGGGCGGTCGAGGCCTCCCAGGCGGATGATCGTGTCTTCGCCGCCGTCGCGATACACCCCACGCGTGCCAAGGACAGCGACGCGGACATGTATTCCGAAGTGGAGCGACTCGTCCGCTCGGAGGGGGTCGTGGCCGTCGGTGAAACCGGGCTCGACTACTACTGGGACTACTCACCCAAAGAGGACCAGTGGGAGGCATTCCGCTGGCATATCGACTTGGCCAAGCGTGTCCGACTGCCGCTGATGATCCACGATCGGGAAGCCCATGAGGACATTCTGGACATTCTGGACTCCGAGGGAGCGCCGGAAACGGTGGTGTTCCATTGCTTCTCCGGGGATGCTGCGATGGCTCGGCGGTGTGTTGAGGCGGGATATGTGCTCTCCTTCGCCGGAACAGTCACGTTCCGGAACGCGCGTGATCTGCATGAGGTGGCCCGGTTGGTTCCACCGGAGCAGTATCTCGTCGAGACCGACGCCCCGTTCCTGACACCGCATCCGTACCGCGGCAGGCCGAACGAGCCGTACTGTGCTGCGTACACAGTGCGCGGGATCGCGGAGTTGCGTGGCGAGGACGAACAGCTGGTCGCCGAAAGTGTTCGACGTAACGCCGAACGTGTTTACCGTCTGCCCGCGACGGCGGACGGCTGAGGTGCGTCGCCTGCGAGATCGCACAGCGGACCGCCGCAGCCCGCGCCGTCTCTGACACGATCGAGTGATGTGCTTCACGAGCCGTCAAGAGATGTTTGCACGAACCCACCGCACCCGTTACGATTCCGTAATCGCGCTGGCTTTCCATGGGAAGCGCCAGCGTGGCCGCCAGTCACGTCAGTGCACGTCGGGGTAGCAACACCAAGGACACGAATTGGAGTTGCCATGGATGGCGCTGACTGGGGGAGTCGGACGGTACGGCCATGTGTTCATGGTCGGGAAAGGGATCGACCCTGTGACTGACAGTGATGTGCGTTCACGGCGCCAGAGCCTGTTGCGTAGCGGTGCCGGTGGTGGCGCATACGGCGCGGCCACCCGCGAACAGAGCCCGACGGCCGGTGTCGGGCTGCTGGAACGCTCTGTTGATTCCGCACGGCCGGATTTCAGCGCGGAGCCCGAGATCACGGCACAGGATGTGCGTACGGCGCTCGGTGAGGACACCGACACGCTGCTCGACGAAGCCGATCTGGAAGTCGACGAACTGATCCGGCTGATCAACGCCGAGACCACGATGCTGCCGCCCGTGAGGCTCCCCGAGGACCTGGAAGCCGACCAGGATCTCTCGGACGGTGAGCAGGCTGCTGCAAGCGCTGCCGAGGACCACGTGCCCGGTGTGCTCGCTGCCGACGTGAAGACCTGGAAGAAGCGTTTCCTCAAGGGTGCGGCGTTGTCCGTACTGCTGACGCTGACAGGTGGCGGCGCGGCGGCGCTGGCGATGGACAAGAACGTCACCGTTGAGGTCGACGGCAAGGAACGCACCGTGCACAGCTTCGGCGACACGGTCGGCGAGGTCTTGGACGACGCGGGCATCGAGGTCGGAAAGCACGACGCGCTCTCCCCCTCGCCGCAGGCCAGTGTCGGCGACGGTGCGGTGATTCACCTCGAACGTGGCCGCCAACTGAACCTGGTCGTCGACGGCACCGAGCGTGCTACCTGGGTGCGCGCCGGCACGGTCGGCGAGGCGCTGCAACAGCTCGGTATGAGTGACATGGTCGCGCAGAAGGACGCCAAACTCTCCACCCCGATGAGCGGTCAGATTCCCTTGGACGGAATGACCCTCCGGGTGAAAACACTCAAGCACGTCACACTGTTCGACGGAGCGAACGAGCCCAGGGAACTGACCACCCACGCCCTGACCGCGAGTGGTCTGCTGGACGAACTCGATATTCAGCTCGGCTCGGACGACAAGGTCGTGGAGGGGCTCGATCTCGACCTGACCGACAACGCTGAGATTCACATTACGCGTACCGGCGTGACGGTGAAGAAGAAGAAGGAATCCGTCGAGCCCTCGGTCAAGGAGATCGAGGATTCGGACCTGGCCAGCGGCAAGAAGGTCGTCAAGCAGGAGGGCACGCCCGGTAAGGAACTGGTCGCGTACGAGGTGACGGTCCGTAACGGAGAAGTGGTCGAACGCGACGAGGTCTCCTCGAAAGTTCTGGAGGAACCAGAGCCCAAGATTGTCCGCGTCGGCACCAAACAGCCGGAGATCTCCGGCGGTGCCGTGTGGGACCGACTGGCCGAATGTGAGTCGGGTGGTGACTGGCACGTCAACTCCGGCAACGGCTACTACGGCGGTCTCCAGTTCGATGCGGGTACGTGGAGCTCCTACGGGGGAACCCAGTACGCGGACCTGCCGCACCAGGCTTCCCGCGCCGAGCAGATCGCCATTGCCTCGAAGGTGCGTGATGCTCGCGGTGGCTATGGAGCCTGGCCCTCCTGCTCCGCGCAGTTGGGGCTGTCCTGAGGCAGCGGCCTCCAAGCCATCCCACGTTCGCCGCGTGGGCGCGGTGTCTAGGCTGGATGGGTGGTTGAATCACCGCACGGCGCACTTCTCGGTGCCGCCGAGATCCGTTCCCTGACGGAGCAACTCGGAGTACGCCCGACCAAGAAGCTCGGCCAGAACTTCGTGCACGATCCGAACACGGTCCGTCGGATCGTGCAGCTCGCCGGGCTCCACGACTCGGAGACGGTATTGGAAGTAGGGCCGGGACTCGGTTCGCTGACACTCGGCCTGCTGGAAGCGGGGGTGGCGGTCGCCGCAGTTGAGGTGGACCGTGCACTCGCCGAGCTACTGGCTCGTACGGTAGCCGAGCGAGCCGGCTCTGCCGCGCCGTTGACGGTCTGCTGTACCGACGCGTTACGGCTGCGGGCGGGTGAGTTGCCGGTGGAACCATCCGCATTGGTGGCGAACCTGCCCTACAACGTGGCGGTCCCGGTGGTGTTGCACCTGTTGGGCGAGTTGACCTCGCTGCGTCACGGTCTCGTGATGGTGCAGTCGGAGGTAGCTGATCGGATGGCCGCGGCGCCCGGAAGTCGATGCTATGGGGTTCCGAGTGTGAAGCTCGGTTACTACGGAACTGCGCGGCGGGTGGGGGCCGTACCGCGGTCGGTGTTCTGGCCGGTGCCGAATGTGGACTCGGCGTTGCTGGAGTTCCGGCGTCATGAACAGCCATCGGATGTGGACCGGGGCCGCTTTTTCTCCCTGGTGGATGCTGCCTTCGCGCAACGGCGTAAGACTCTTCGGGTGGCGTTGTCCGGCTGGGCCGGAAGTGCCCCGGCGGCGGAAAGCATGCTCCGTGCCGCGGGAGTGGATCCTCGTACCCGGGCAGAGCAACTCGCTCCGGACGACTTCGCCCGCCTGGCCCGCGTGGGCCTTCCATGATGTCGGGTCGGCCCGTGAGCTCGTCGGACATGCTACGGGCGCGACAAACCAGCAGCAGTACGGGCCAACTCGGGGACGTGGCGGGACGACACCCGGGTGGCTGTGATCTGTGTCGTGAATGTGATCTGTGTCGGCAAGCTTGCGTAAGCCGGTAGGTGTTCGGTGTAATTCTTGGTGGGTCCATCCTGAGCGGTTGAGAGACCTGGCTTGTCGATACCGCAGCAACCACCCGTCCGGGCAGGTGCTAACGCCAGGACCGATGGAGGTTGTGATGTACCGGTCCCGAATGCTGACTCGTCGCAGGGTCATTGACGAGGGTCGCCGCACGGTCAGTGCGTGTTGACGGTCACGTCCCCACGTCCGACCGTTCGCGCAATCCTGGAGCATTCGTGATTACCGTTGACAATGTCAGCAAGTCCTACCCGTCGAGTCAGCGTGGCGCACCCCCGGTGCGTGCGCTGCACAACGTGAGTCTCGAGATCGGGGCGGGATCGTTACACGGGATCGTCGGCACCGCGAGATCCGGAAAATCCACGTTGGCCCACTGTGTCGCCCTACGGGAACAGCCGGACTCCGGCGCGGTGCATCTCGAAGGGGTGCACACGGCGGATGCGGACACACGACGACTCCGGCGGCTACGCAGGCAGATCGGTTTCGTCGACGAGCACACCGAGCTGCAGCATGATCGCACTGTTGCGGGCAACGTCGCAGCACCATTGGAGCGTCGCGGTCTCGAGGGGATGCCCCGGCGTGAACATGTGGGGAAGCTGCTCGACGTGGTTGGGCTCGCCCGTGGGGCCTCGCGGCCTCCCGCCGAGCTGGCGCAGGGGCAACGCATACGCCTCGCCCTCGCCGTTTCGCTGGCGGCGAACCCGTCGGTGTTGGTGGCCGATGATCCGACCGCCGGCCTGACGGCTGCCGAAACCCCCGCGGTGTTGACGGTGTTGGACCGGTGCGCGCCGAACTCGGTGTCACGGTGTTGATCACTACGGGGGACAGCGGTGTCGCGCGGCGCGCGTGCGACAGCCTCAGCCTGCTTCGGGACGGCACGGTGGTGGAGAGCGGCCCGGTACTGGGGTTGCTCGGTGATCCCGGGAGCCGGACCGCCGAGTTGTTGTTGCCGGCGGTCGAAACCGACCACGGCCAGGAAGCCCGTTACGAACGCACAGTGGACGTGGTGCTCGTCGGCTTCGCGGCTGTCGGGGCGTTGTTGCCCGAAGCGTCGACGCGATTCGATGTCGAGCTCGCCACCATTGGCGGGGGCGTCACTCGACTGGGCGACACTCCGGTGGCCCGTTTCCGGGTCGGTGTCCGTGGTCGTCAGGCAGATGCGGCGTTGACCTGGATTTCCGAACGCGGGGCGCAGGTTACTCGGACCGTGGACGACTCGTACCAACTCGCGGCCTGAAACGTCCGGTTGAGAGCGCCACGTAAGCTGGAAGGGTGCTGTCCGTAGTTCCTCGACCGGTGACCGTGAAGGTACCGTCAAAGATCAATCTTCACCTTTCCGTCGGCGACAGTCGCGATGACGGGTATCACGACCTGGTGACGATCTTTCAGGCGACTTCGCTGGCTGACGAGGTCACCGTGGCCGTCAGTGAGCACGCGGGCGTCGAGGTGTTCGGGGAGGGTGAGACAACCCTCCCCGGCGGAAACGACAATCTCGCCTGGCGCGCCGCGGTGGAACTGGCGCAGTATGCCCGGCGCACCGGGAGGGGTGCGGAACCGGATGTTCGGGTGACCATCCGCAAGGCCATCCCGATCGCGGGAGGCATGGCCGGCGGTAGTGCCGATGCGGCGGCTACCCTGCTGGGGCTGGCCACGTTGTGGGGACTCGACGTTTCCCGGGACGAGTTGGCCGGGATCGGCGCACGAGTGGGCAGCGACGTCCCGTTCGCCCTGCACGGTGGGACGGCGTTGGGAACCGGGCGTGGCGAGGAGCTCATGCCGGTGTTGTGTGGTCACACGTATCACTGGGTACTCGCGTTCGAACAGGACGGACTGAGTACGCCGCAGGTGTACGGTGAACTCGACCGGTTGCGCGCAGCGGGGGAACCGCCGCGCGTGGGATCGCATACGTCCCTGATCGAGGCGTTGTCCTCGGGAGACCCACGCAGAGTGGCATTGTTGTTGGGTAACGACCTGCAGGCAGCCGCGCTCTCGTTGCGTCCGGGCCTGCGGCGGACCCTGCGTGCGGGAGTCGGCGCGGGTGCCTTGGCCGGCATTGTCTCCGGCTCGGGCCCCACGTGTGCGTTTCTGTGCCCCGATGGGGACTCGGCTCTGGAGGTCGCCGCCGAACTGGCGGGAAGTGGGGTGTGCCACACCGTCCGGGTCGCCCGCTCCCCGGTCCCGGGGGCCCGCGTCGATGGCGGTGAGGACGATTCTCACCCCACGCCGCCACAGGTGCACGCATAACCGGTTCCGCCACCGAAGCAGCGCGCAAACGAACCTCGAAAGAGAGGAGCCGATGGCAAACCTGATCAACCTGGAGCAGGTGAGCAAGTCCTATGGCGTGCGCCCGTTGTTGGACGGGGTGTCGTTGGGGATCGGTGCGCGAGCACGGATCGGCGTGGTGGGACTGAACGGTGGTGGTAAGACCACCCTGCTCGAGGTTCTCTCCGGTGTCACGGATCCGGATACCGGTCGGGTGAGCCGGGTGCGTGACCTGCGGATAGCCATCGTGACGCAACGTACTGATCTCAGCAGCAGTGGTACCGTCCGTGACGCCGTACTACGGGACTTCGACGCCGACTACGAGTGGGCGAGCGATCCCCGAATCAGGTCGATCGTGACCGGACTCGGTATCGATGACCTCGGTCTGGAATCAGCGACGGCGACCTTGTCCGGCGGCGAGCGACGTCGGGTGGCACTTGCCGCAGCGCTGGTCGGTGACCTCGACCTGATAGTTCTCGACGAACCGACCAATCACCTGGACGTGGAGGGTGTGCGTTGGCTCGCGGACCATCTGCTGGCGCGTAATGTCGCGGTGGTCGTGGTGACTCATGATCGCTGGTTCTTGGACACGGTCTGCTCCCAAACCTGGGAGGTCGTCAATGGCTCCGTCGAGCAGTACGAGGGTGGTTACGCGGACTGGGTCTACGCGCGTGCCGAGCGAGAGCGTCTCGCGGCGGTCGCAGAGGAGAAGCGCCGCAACCTTGCCCGCAAGGAACTGGCCTGGTTGCAACGTGGCGCGAAGGCGCGCACCTCGAAGCCGCGCTTCCGGGTCGAGGCGGCCGAGGCGTTGATCGCGGACGTCCCACCACCGCGCGACACGGTCGAGTTGGTTTCGTTCGCCAAGCGCAGGCTGGGCAAAACGGTCCTCGAGCTGGAGAACGTCGATCTCGGTGTGGGGGACCGAAACCTGGTGACGAACCTGACCTGGCGAATCGGTCCGGGAGATCGGATCGGACTGGTCGGGGTGAATGGTTCGGGCAAGACGACGTTGTTACGGCTGCTCGCCGGAGAAACCTCCCCCGGAACTGGCAGACGCATCGAGGGCAAGACCGTGCGTCTGGCGCATCTGCGGCAGGAGTTGGAGGATCTCCCCAACGATCGGCGTGTCCTACAGGCGATCGAGGACATTGCCCGCAGCGTGACGTTGGGTAAGCAGGAACTGTCCGCGTCGCAGCTGGGCGAGCGGCTCGGGTTCCCGACAGCGCGGCAGTGGACCCCGGTCGGGGAGTTGTCCGGTGGGGAGCGGCGACGGCTGCAGTTGGTCCGGCTGTTGATGTCGGAACCGAACGTGCTGTTGTTGGACGAACCGACCAACGACCTCGATATCGACACCCTGCAACAACTGGAGGATCTGCTCGACTCGTGGGCGGGGACTCTCATCGTGGTCTCACACGACCGTTATCTCGTCGAACGCATCTGCGACAGCGTTTACGCGTTGTTCGGTGACGGCGACATCACCCATCTTCCCGGGGGAATCGACGAGTATCTGCAACGCCGACGGCAGGTGGAGGAGTCGGCACCGGCCCGCTCGAGCGGCGGCAAGAGTGCGGGTGAAACATCCTCGGCACAGTGGCGAGCCGCCAGCAAACGGTTGTCGAAGCTGGAGCGGCGGTTGGCGACTCTCGAACAACGGCAGGGGCAGCTGCACGACCAGCTCGCGGAGGCCGCGACCGAGCCGGAACGCCTCGCACGACTGGATGCCGAGCTCAAGGAGGTACTCGCCGAGAAGGACGAGGTCGAGCAGGAGTGGCTGGAGACTTCGGAACTGGTGGAGTAGCGGGCCGCCTGACCGCGTTGCCCCGGCAGTCTCGCGTTTCGCCGGGTCCTGGCCGATATTTCTGCGTAGGCTGACACGCATGAGCAGTTTCGTGGACAGGATGGTGCAAAGCGCCACCGGTGTTGCGGGCGCTCGTTGCGGCATGGTGACCGGAGTTCCGGACGACCCGACGCGCCGTAGTTGGGCTGTCGTGCACCAACGGGCGCGTAGGGTCGCGGGAGCGTTGTCGGAGACGCCGGTCCCGCCCGGCAGTGCAGTCGCGATTCTTGCCGTCGAACCGGAGTTGGTCGCGGCGGGAGCCCAAGGGGTGTGGCTCGCCGGTGGAAGCGTGACGATGCTGCACCAGCCGACGGCGCGTACCGATCTGACCGAGTGGGCCGTGGACACGGTGCGGGTGCTCGAGTTGATCGACGCTACGGTGGTGTTGCTGGGCGAGTCGTTCGGGCAGCTTGCTCCGACTCTGCGTGAGCACGGCATTCGATACCGGATGTTCGCTGAGTTGTTGTCGGCCGATCCGATCGCCGCACCCCTCGAGCGTGATGCGGAGGACACGGCGTTGCTGCAGCTCACCAGCGGTTCCACTGCGGAACCGAAAGCGGTGCGGATCACCCATGGCAATCTGATGTCGAGTGCGACCGCGATGGCGCGGCGGATCGAACTGGACACCGCACCGGACACCCCCGGCGATGTGATGGTGTCCTGGCTGCCGACGTTCCACGACATGGGCATGGTCGGGTTTCTGACCATGCCCATGCTGTTCGGGGCGGAGCTGGTGAAGGCGACACCGGCCGCGTTCCTGACGAGTCCGTTGTGTTGGATGGAATTGATCACCCGGTACCGGGGAACGATCACTGCGGCGCCGAACTTCGCCTATTCGATCGTGGGACGCCGGATGTCGGGGGAGGCTGACCGGCAGTACGATCTGTCATCGTTACGAGTGGCATTGAACGGTGCTGAGCCGGTGGACGAGCAGGCGGTGGAGACGTTCGTATCCGAGGCCGGGCGGTTCGGGATGTCGGCCGCCGCGGTCTTCCCGGCGTACGGCATGGCCGAGGCGACCCTCGGGGTGTCGTTCGCCCCGTTGCTGCGGGGGCTGGCCGTGGACGTTGTCCGCGCGGACGCGTTGACGGCGGAGAACACTGCCGTACCGGTCGACGCTGACGATCCACAGCGGGGTGGTGAGGCGGTGCGAGCGCTGGTGAAACTCGGTACGCCGCTGCCCGGGCTCGAGCTCGGTATCCGTGACGCGGCGGGCAACTGGCTCGCGGAGCGTGAGGTCGGTGAGATCCAGTTGCGCGGTCCCGCAGTCACTCCGGGATACCTCACCGCCGACGGGCCCTGGGCCCCCCACGACGAGAACGGGTGGTTGCCGACGGGGGATCTCGGCTATCTCGTGGACGGCGAGGTGGTGATCTGCGGGCGGGCCAAGGACGTCATCATCATGGGGGGACGCAACATCTACCCGGTCGATGTCGAGCGGGCCGCCGCGGCGGTCGACGGCGTGCGAGCGGGCAACGTGGTCGCGGTTCGACTTGCCGAGGGAACGCGGCGTGAACGGTTCGCTGTCGTGCTGGAGTCGAAGTGGACGGGCAATCAGCATGCCGAGGCAAAGATCGTACGGGAGGTGAGCGCACGCGTGCATGCCGCTGTGCAGGTACGGCCGTACTCGGTGGTGGTGCTGGCTCCTGGCGAGCTGCCCAAGACGCCGTCCGGGAAGGTGAAACGTGCCAATACCGCCGATCAGTACGTTGGTGATATCACCGCGTCCGGCGCATGACCGTCGCACGCGGTGCCATGCCGGACGCGGCCCGCTGGGCAGTCAACCGTGTTCGCCGTTGACCGACGTGTTCGCGGTTGTTCCCGGTTGTCGTTGTTCGTCCTGCGGTGCTGACCGACACTGTGGCACCTGGTAGTTGACACGGGCCCCGCTGCGCTCCAGGAGTTCGTCTTCCAGTCGGTCGAGGAACAGGTCGACCTCGCGTTCGTCGTAACCTCGTTTACCGACGAACGGGCGTGTGAACTCGACGTGGTGCACCTCGGCTGCGGTGAGATCATCCGTGTTCCGCAGGGTGTCCGCGGTGCGGCGCAGTAACCGGTCGACTTCGGCCTTGGCGTAACCGCGTCTGCCGATGGCAGCGGTGGCGAAGGAAACGTTGTCGACGTCCGTAGCGGACAGCCTGCTCTGCCGCACTCCTGAACCCTCCCGACGGTATGGAAATGCACGGATCCACACCGTGCCTACCTCAGGAAGGGATGATTGTGCCAGTGGCAGCTCGAGATTCCAGTCCTACGGGCGATCGGGCAGCCCGGCAACGAGCACTGTGCGTAACGTTCGGGTGGGCCTGTTGCGCGGACTCGCTCTCATCGCCCGTGGAACGAGTTCTGTGCCGCGGCGAGCCCCGAGGTGACCAGCGTCTGCACCGCGTCCGCGCAGTTGTCCACGTGTTGTGACAATTCACGACGTTCGGCGCTGCCGAAGTCCTTGAGTACGTACTGGGCGGGATCCATCCGCCCCGGAGGTCTGCCGACACCGAAACGTACCCGCGGGTAATCCGGTGTGCCGAGTGATTTCGTGATCGAACGCAAGCCGTTGTGCCCGTTGTCGCCACCACCGAGCTTGAGCCGCACCACTCCGTAATCGAGGTCGAGTTCATCGTGAACGACGACCACCCGAGCAGCCGGAACCCCGAAGAACCGCGCCGCAGCACTCACCGGCCCCCCGGAGAGATTCATGTAGGAGTGTGGTTTCACGAGGCCGACCCGGACGGTGGCGCCCGGAAGTCCCAACCTGCCCTCGAGTACGTCGGCGCCCGTCTTGTGACGCTTGAAGCTGCCCCCGACCCGCTCGGCGAGTTCATCAGCGACCAGGAAGCCCACGTTGTGTCGATTCCCCGCGTAACGGGGGCCGGGATTACCGAGGCCGACGAGTAGGAACGGCTCGCCGGCTCCGGAATTCCGTCGTGGTGCAGACTCCGCCATGGACGTAGCTTAGGACTCTTCCTGGCCGGCTTCGCCGTCCTCGGCCTCCTCGGCGACGACACCGGCACCCTCGGTGTCGACGTCGGCCTCCATCGACTCCTCGGTCGGTGCCTCGTTGACAGCGACCACCAGCGCCTCGGGGTCCGTGGTGAGCTCTGCTCCCCTGGGGACGGTGACGTCCGAGGCGTGTACCTGGGTACCGGCCTCGGCCTGTTCGAGGGAGACCTCGAAGTACTCTGGGATGTTGAGCGCATCCACCTCGATCTGTACGGCGTCGAGATCCTGCGTCACCAACGTACCCGGCAGCGCGTCACCGGTGACGTGCACCGGAATATCCACAGTGACCTTCTCACCGCGCTTGACGACGAGGAGGTCCGCGTGCTCGATGTAGTTCTTCAGCGGATGCACGGTGATCGTTTTGGTGAGCGCGAGCTCGCTCTTCTTGTTACCGTTCTGCGCGTCGTCGATGTTGAGCGTGATGACCGCGTTCTGGCCGTTGTCACGAATGACACGAGCGAAATCGACGGCGGGCAGCGAGAGGTGCCGCGGATCGGTGCCGTGACCGTACAACACCGCGGGGATCTTACCGGCACGGCGTGTACGGCGGGCAGCGCCCTTACCGAACTCGGTACGCTGTTCTGCAGACAGGCGTATCTCGGCCAATTCTTGCACTCCTTCACTGGGGATCACGCTGTGATGTTCGGCGGCGAGGTCAACGACGCGCGCAGCGGTAGGACCGTGAGCCGCCGCGTCGATCACGTCGAGCACGTCA
>Ga0079226_10000100_pt1 | contig 52271 bp, 44 predicted proteins | sample Poulit2014_FD_76345 | JGI IMG/M metagenome (GOLD analysis project Ga0079226, IMG submission 76345) | Agricultural soil microbial communities from Georgia to study Nitrogen management - Poultry litter 2014 | ecosystem: Environmental > Terrestrial > Soil > Agricultural land | place: USA: Georgia...
AAATACTTGCATTGTGAGGAAATTTATTTTGAAAAAAGTAACGATTGATTGGCACTATTGGATGACACGTTTTTTCTTTGTCTTAGCTATTATTTTAGCCTACAAGTTTATTACAAATTATACTTACTTCCTAGCCGGTTTAAAAAGTTTTTTAAACGTTCTTTCTCCTTTTATTCTAGGATTTATCTTAGCCTATTTACTAAATGGCATTCAAAAAAAGTTCGAAAAGTTTTTTCATTTTCTAGGAGAAAAAACAAGTATCAATTTCTTTAACAAAAGTAGTCGTGGATTAAGTGTCTTAATCTTATACCTTTGTCTATTCTTTTTATTTTTTCTAACGCTTAATTACGTTATTCCACTCATTGTAAACAATGTATTGGATTTGATTAACTTGCTTCCAGCCTTTTATAACTACTTGACAAATCTAGTTGAAAAACTACAAGCACAAGGCGCTATTGAGAACCTGCATATTGAAGAATTGATTGAAAGAGTGACTGGTGATTTTTCTCCAGAAAAAATGTTGGACCAATGGCTTCAAGCACTGACTTCCCTCGGGTTAATTACCAAAGGGCTTTCTTCTTTTGTGTTCAATACATTTTTAACGTTAATCATTTCAATTTATACGCTTTTGTTAAAAGATTCTATTCTCTCATTTATTGATAAAATTGCGCAAAAGATCTTTTCTGAAGCTCTTTATCTAAAGAGTAAACATTTGGTCCAAACAACCAATACAATTTTTTATAAATTTGTTAGTTCACAATTTATCGATGCTTGTATCATAGGCGTTTCTTCTTCGATATTACTGAGTATTCTTGATGTAAAATTCTCTCTCACTCTAGGAATACTTCTAGGTATTTGTAATATGATTCCTTACTTTGGATCTATCTTTGCTTCTGTTATAACTGGGGTGATTACTTTCTTTACAGGCGGATTCAATCAAGCCATTACTGTCTTAATTTCTTTAATTATTTTACAACAAATTGATGGTAATATTATCGGACCTCGTATTATGAGTGGCGCCTTAAATTTAAACCCTATCATTGTAATCATATCCATCGCCATCGGAGGAGCTTACTTCAATGTCTTAGGAATGTTTCTTGCTGTACCAATAGCCGCTATTATAAAAATTATCATTACGAAGTGGTTAGATGATTCAGAAGATAACGTTGACTTATTAGAAGAATAAAATACGCCTGCAAAGCATTCAAACTTTGCAGGCGTATTTTTTTATTCTTCTACATTTTCATTTTGAAAAACAAGTTGGTCATTTAATAAACCGATGATTACTTTAGTTTTTGGCATGACTCGACCTGCTATGATTTCCTTTGCTAAAGGTGTCTCTACCTCGCGGGTAATGAAACGACGTAATGGACGAGCACCATAAGCTGGTTCATAAGCTTTTTCAGCAATCCAATTCTTCGCTTCATCAGAAATACTCAAATAAATTTCTTGAGGCGCTAATCGTTTAGAAACTTCGACAATAATTTTATCCACGATACTTTTGACATCTTCCAAATCTAATGGCGTAAATAAAATTGTATCATCAATCCGATTTAAAAATTCAGGCTTAAAATGAGTTTGTAGCATCTGCATCACTTGGGTTTGAACGGTTTCTGGAATCGAACCATCTGAAGTCACCCCTTCTAATAGAAGTTGAGAGCCGATATTACTTGTCATTATCAAGACAGTATTCTTAAAATCTACGACACGCCCTTTTGAATCTGTCAAACGACCATCATCCAAGACTTGTAATAAAATATTGAATACATCAGGGTGTGCTTTTTCTATTTCATCCAGTAAAATAATCGTGTACGGATTACGTCTTACTGCCTCGGTCAGCTGTCCACCTTCTTCATAACCTACATAGCCTGGAGGAGCTCCTACTAAACGAGAAACAGAATGCTTTTCCATATATTCACTCATATCGATACGTACCATATGATCTTCAGAATCAAATAAGTTTTCAGCCAAAGCTTTGGCTAGTTCAGTTTTTCCGACACCAGTTGGTCCTAAGAATAAAAAGGAACCCAGTGGACGGTTAGGGTTTTGTAAGCCTGCTCGAGACCGAAGAACCGCATCACTAACTGCTTCAACTGCTTCGTTTTGACCAATGACTCGTTGATGGAGTGTATCGCTTAGTTTTAATAACTTTGCTCTTTCTCCTTCGACTAATTTGGTAACAGGAATTCCCGTCAAGCGCCCAACAACTGTCGCGATTTCATTTTCTGTTACTGATTCTTGAACCATGCGAATGACCTGATTGTCTTCTTTTGATTCAAGCTCTTTTAATTCTTTTTCCATTTGTGGAATCGTCCCATGACGTAAAACCGCTGCTTTTTCTAGATTATAATTATTCTCAGCATCTTCTAGTTCATGTTTCGCTTGATCGATTTCACTACGTTTTTTGGAAATCGTATTGACTTCTTCTTTTTCGGTTTCCCATTGCATTTTCATCGTATTAGCTTCTTCCCTAAGTTCAGCTAATTCTTCTTGCAAACTTTCTAAACGTTTTTTAGAAGCATCATCGGTTTCCTTTTTCAAAGCAGCTTCTTCGATTTCTAATTGCATTAAACGACGGGTGACTTGATCAAGTTCAGTCGGCATCGAATTCATTTCAACCCGAATGGTGGCACACGCTTCATCGACCAAATCAATGGCTTTATCTGGTAAAAAGCGATCCGTGATATACCGATCCGATAAAGTAGCTGCCGCAACTATAGCATTATCATGGATATTTACTCCATGATGAATCTCAAAACGTTCTTTTAAGCCACGTAAAATAGAAATCGTGTCTTCTACTGTCGGTTCTTGTACCAATACTTTTTGAAAACGGCGTTCAAGAGCTTTATCTTTTTCCATATATTGACGATATTCGTCTAAAGTAGTCGCACCGATTGTGTGTAGTTCACCACGCGCTAACATTGGTTTCAAAAGATTGCCAGCATCCATACTGCCTTCTGTTTTGCCAGCACCAACAATATTATGAATTTCATCAATAAATAGGAGAATCTGTCCATCTGATTTTTTAACTTCTTTTAAAACAGCTTTTAATCGTTCTTCAAATTCCCCGCGATATTTAGCACCAGCAATTAACGCACCCATGTCTAGTGAGAAAATAGTTTTATCCTTTAGATTTTCGGGGACATCTTTTTTTACGATTCGTTGCGCCAACCCTTCAACAATTGCTGTTTTACCAACACCAGGTTCGCCAATCAACACAGGATTATTTTTGGTCTTTCTTGATAGGATCCGAATCACATCGCGAATTTCTTCATCACGCCCAATAATGGGATCCATTTTGCCACTTCGTACTTCTTTTACAAGGTCAACACCATATTTTTCTAACGCTTTATATTGTTCTTCTTGATTTTGAGAAGTCACATGTTCCCCTTTTCGCATGTTTTCAATGGCTTGGCGAATTTTCTTTTCGTTCAAGCCTTGTTCTTGCAAATATTTTGTTAAACGATAATTTTTTAATTTCATCAAAGCCAATAGAACAATTTCAGTCGATAAAAATTCATCTTGAAATTCTTGTCTCAAGCTGTCTGCTTCAGTCAATAAATGATACAAGTTTTGACTCATGTTTTGACCATACTGGACATTGCCACCTTCAATAGTTGGGTATTCGTCGAGTGCTTTATCAATTTCATTTTCAAACTCTTTTGTATCGACACCGGCATCTTTATAAAAGTTATGGGCAAATTGGTCTGCTTGTAAAAAAATTTTCCATAAATGAACGATGTCAATCTCTTGATGATGACGTACAACAGCAACTTGTTGTGCTTCTGCAAGTGCACTTTGTAAAGTCGTTGTCATTTTTTCTATATTCATTTTGATTCCTCCTCGTTCCGATTCAATTTCTATTATACTTATTTGGTCAAAATTGGTCAAACAAAAACTCTCTTCTATAAAAAAGAGAAGAAAAGTTGTCTTTTCTCCTCACAGTTTCATTTAATTCTTCATCTGATTTTCTTCTTTTATCTCTTCTACTTCTCCAGTAATCGCCTGTTTTCGATCATGTAAGACATAGAAAAATCCTAAGATAAACGGTAACACGTAAGAAGAAAACCGATATAATAACATCGAAGAAACTGCATCAACAGTTCCAACAAGAGGTTTAAAAAGCAACATATAAACAAATTCAAAAGAACCGATACCAGCCGGAGCAGGAATAACTCCAGACAATACTAATGTAAAACTAATCATTGCAAAAAATAAAGGAAAGCTCACTTCAGGATGTCCCTTTCGTAAAATGACAAAAGGAAGTAAATACCACATGGATAGCTTCAATAAATTAAGAAGATAGATTCTAAAAAGAGCGGTACGATCTTTTAAAATGGAGTATACCGTTTCTCGCAAAGAATAGACTTGGATATTGGATCGATCGATCCACTCACGAAATTTTTTCTTATGAAAAATTTTGTTTGAAATAGAAACAAATAAAATTTGCAGATTTAAACTGATAGTGATAAATAAAAAAAATAAAATAAGGAGTGCTGTCCCAATGATACCAACCAATACAAAGGGCATAACAGAAGGAATGTTTCTCTTTAAATAAGAATACTGAAATACAAAAGCCAAAAGAGCATAAGTCAATATGGCCAATTTGTACATAATCATATGTAAAGCAGCAACTCCCACACCTTGAGAAACCTTCAACCCTTTCTTTTTATAATAATTGATCTCAGCTAATAATGTTCCAGCCCCAAAAGTAACCACTCGTGTAAATGCTGCATAACAAGAGGTAAGCGCCCCATCTAAAATGGTAAACTTTTTTGAAAAACCTTCCACAGTTGCTTTAATTGACCAACCCTCAAAAAATTGATAGACCACTCCTAAAAAAGTAATACCAAATAAAATAGAAAGTGGCGTGTCTTTTAATTCATATAAAATATCTGACAATGAGTGCCTAATTACATAAAACATAATTCCAAAAACCAGTACTAGTAGGAAAATATTTAGACTTAGTTTTTTCTTATTGCTTATTTTCATAGAGAACCTCTTGAATTTTTAATTTTTTGTTTATTGTTATATGCTTTCGTATAGGCATACTACAATTAATAAAAAGAAAGAGAGAGAGAGAGAGTTGACTGAAAATTTCTTTCTATCAATAAAATTCGCCTAATAAGCAACTATTACTTTTTTAAATAAGAATCCCATTTGAAATAAAAAGCCAGAACATCTATGACTCAAGTCGCAAATGTTCTGGCGTAATCGAGCTTAACAATTCTATTTTGCAGATAACTCCGCAATTTTAATAATTACATCCGTTGCTTTTTCCATTGCTTGTAAAGAAACATATTCGAAGCGACCATGCATGTTTTCTCCACCAGCAAAAATATTTGGTGTAGGAATCCCCATGAACGAAATCTTTGAACCATCTGTTCCACCTCGGACAGGTTCAATAATAGGTTTGATACCAAGTTCAATCATTGCTTTTTCTGCCAAGTCAACACTAGTCATATCTTTTTCAATAATTTCAGCCATATTATAATATTGATCAGAGATTGCAACAGATACTCGCTTTTGTTTATAACCTCTGTTGATTTTTGCTTCAATATCACGTAATAAATTTTTTCGTTCTTCAAATTTATCACGATCATGGTCACGAATAATATAAGTCATCTCGGCTTCATCAGGAGTACCTGTGAAACTTAATAAATGAAAGAAACCTTCTCGTCCTTCCGTTTTTTCAGGAACTTGATTAACAGGCAATTCTTGATGAAAATCAATGCCAAGTTGTAAAGCATTGATCATCGTATTTTTGGCTGTTCCTGGATGAACATTTTTACCTTGGATGGTAATTTCAGCTTGGGCTGCATTAAATGTTTCATATTCTAATTCTCCGACTGGACCGCCATCCATTGTGTAAGCAAAATCAGTATTAAAGTCAGTCACATCAAACTTATCAGCACCTGTACCAATTTCTTCGTCTGGTCCAAAAGCGATACGGATTTCACCATGGACGATAGAGGAATCTTGCGCCAATTTTTCCATAGCAGTCATGATTTCGGCAATTCCAGATTTATCATCAGCACCTAGTAGCGTTGTGCCATCTGTTGTAATTAAAGTTTGTCCTTGATAATTTTTCAAATTAGGAAAATCTTCTATATTTAAATCGTAACGTCCCTCTTTATCCAAAGGAATCGAAGAAGAACCATCATAATTTTCAATGATTTGAGGATTAACACCGACTGCATTAAAATCAGCCGTATCCATATGTGAAATAAAACCAATCACAGGGATTTCTTTAACCGTGTTGGCAGGAAGCGTTCCTACAACATAACCATTTTCTGATAGATAATGAACATCTTTTAGACCAATATTTTCCATTTCCTTTTTTAGTTCTTTGGCAAAAGCCACCTGACTTGATGTAGAAGGTGTTGTGGTGCTCGTAGCAACAGATCTTGTTTCAGTTTTTACATAGCGTAAAAAGCGTGGTAATAAATTTTCATACATGGTATCAATCATTCCTTTTCTTTAGATTAGAGATTACATAAATTGAAAGGGATCAGTATTTGTCTGAGAAGCAATAAAGTCAACTTTCCAATTTTCTTCTGCCTTCCATTGATTCATTTTTTCTATAAAATAAGGGACACAAACTTCTTCGATATGATGACCAGGATCGATGACAGTTAAGCCAGCTGCCTGCATATCGTGAGCAGTATGATAATAAACATCACCGGTAATGTACACATCGGCTCCTTTTAGTAATGCTTCGGGGAAAAACTTACCTCCCGAACCACCACAAATCGCAATTTTTTGTACCTCTTTTTTAGGCCCTGCTGGTTCGATTAATCGTAAGCCGGTTAACCCAAATTTTTGCTTAACTTTAGTCACCAATTTTTCAATAGGTATTGGTTCTTCTAAAGTGCCAATTCTCCCGAGACCGTATTTAATTGGCGAGTTATCTAGAGAAATGATATCAAATGCTGGCTCTTCATAAGGATGAACAGCATACATCGCTTCTAGTACTTGGTCTTTTATAAGAGCTGGAAAAATCACTTCAATTCTGGCTTCTTGGACCCCTTCATTTTCATCAGCTTTTCCAATCGTTGGATGTGCTTTTTGTGTTGGTGTAAAGCGCCCTGTTCCAACCATAGAATAGCTTGTATGATGATAATTTCCTTGAATTCCAGCACCGGCATCGCCTAAAGCTTGCCGCATGTCACGGCTATTTTCAACCGGAACATAGACAATTAGTTTTTTCCAAGTAACAGTATGAGTTTCTTTTAAAAAATCTTGCATTTGGATTCCGAGCATCTCACAAAACCAATCATTTAAACCATCTTCTATGATATCCATGTTCGTATGAGCTGCATAGACGGAAATATCATGTTGGATCAAATCTAGATACATTTTTGTCTGTGGATCATCTGTCGTCAATTGTTTAATCGGTCGAAAAATAGGTGGATGTTTGGCAACAATAAAATCTACTTTTTTCTCAATCGCTTCAGAAACAACTTCTGGACGAACATCTAAAGTCATCATAATTCGTTGAACATCCTTATCTAGAGTACCAATTTGTAAACCAACAGGATCTCCTGGTTCTGCTAACCATTTGGGACAGAATTGTTCAAACCGTGAAATAAATGTTTTTGCAAAAAGACTCATTGCAAAACCTCCTTTATCCAAAGTAACTGTTTTTGTAGCTCCTTTATTTTTTCAAGTCGAGGATTTTTCGCAAGCTGAAGACGTTTAAGAACGTTTTGTTTTTGATGAGAAGCATGCATCCATTTTTTTTGAAAAACAGGATTTTTTTCTGTCATCAAAAAAGGACCAAAAAATAATTCTTTTTCACTATACGCTGCCTCTTGCATGGGACTTGCCACAATCACTTCATAGATTTTATTTTTTTCCTCGATGATTTCTTCATGAGTGATACCAAATCCATGACCACTCAACCACAAGCGAACTTCATTTTCGTCCAGATTAGGTTGTAGGACCAATCGTTGTGTCTTTTTTAATTGTTTATTTTGCCAGCCGTTTTCTAAAATGGATGCGATCAATTGGCCGCCCATTCCTGCGATGACAATCGTATCAATGGCATCACTTTCTTTTATCGCTGCTAGTCCATCGGCTAAACGAACCATAATTTGTTCTTGTAACTGACTTTTCTGCACTTGTCTTTGCGCTGTTTCAAAAGGTCCTTTGATGACTTCTCCAGCCACAGCAAAGTTTATCTGCTTTGTTTTAATTAGATAAACTGGTAAATAAGCATGATCTGAGCCAATATCAGCCACCCGATCTCCTGGCTTAACTTGAGCTGCCACACAGGCTAATCTTTTTGATAGCAGCAATTCATTCATAATTTTTCCCTCTCATAATCGAACAAGATTCTCTCAAACAACTAAATCCTAGTTTGAAAGAATCTGTCCATCTATTCAATTATTTTTAATTCTTCAATATACTGACCTGGAACTTGAGGTGGAATAGACATCGTCATTATTGGCAATCCTTTTAAGGTGACTTGTACTTTCATCCCCTGTTCAAGTTCTGAAAGTTCATCACTTTCATCGCCAGAAAGATTGAAAATAACACCTTCTGTCTCAAAACTTGCTGTGATATTATCAGGATCGTCAATAGCTTCCACATTTTCAAGGTATAACTGCATTTCTTGTTCTTCTTCTGTCAAACTTGTTACAGTTGCTGTAAAAGTAGCTGGAGCCTCTTGACTAGATTCTGTTTCAGAAGAAATACTTGCCGTTTCTTCTGGAAGTGTCGTTTCGCTTGTGTCATTGGTATCATTAGTTGCCGAACAAGCAGAAAGCAGGATCAATCCCACAAAAAAGGGTCCTATTTTTTTTAAAATATTCATCTATTGTTGCTCCTCTCTTTTATTTTTGCTTTTTTAATCAAGAATCTTTACGTCTATTTCTTCCCGTCATTTCAACCTCTTTTGTCAAATAACGAATACGTTCCATAATTCGTTTCGCTTTTAGTGGTTCCTCTTCTCCCCTTTGTGTTACCGAAAGATGCTTTTCTAATTCATCCATGGTAAAGTTTGAGGTGAAAAAAGTTGGCAATTCTTCTTGCATCCGATATTGCAAAATGACACCAAAAATATCATCTCTAATCCAACTGCTCATAGCATCTGCCCCAATATCATCTAACATTAAAACCGGGGCTTTTTTTAAAGTAGCGAGTTTTTCTCCTACTTGGTCTTTAGCAATGGCTTGTTTCATATCTACTGCAAAACTCGGAAAATGAAGTAAGGTCGTGGGATAACCACTTTCTGCCAATTCCTTGGCGATGGCTCCTAACAAATAAGTCTTTCCAACACCAAAACTTCCCATCAAATATAATCCCTTGTGAAAATCTTTTGGTTCATCTTGATACGCTTCAAGAAAGTCGATAGCTGCAATTATAGCTGGCCCTCTGCCAGCGGTTTGATCCAAATCTTCAAGTCTTGCTTTTTGAATATCTTTGGGCATATTGATCGTTTGAATGCGTCCAATTATTTCTTCTTGACGGCGTCTTTTAAGCAATTCTTTTGTTGGTACATAAGTCACATCGATTGAGTGAAAATTTAAAGAAAGGTGTGGCTCATAACCAGGAGCAATCATTGTTGGGTCATTGACAAGAAATTTTTGTTTTTCTTGAACAAATTCATACAACTTGGCATAGCTCCGTTCGATTTCTTCAGAAGATAGTTTGTCAGAATGGGTCTCTAAAAAGTTTTGAACATCCGAATCTTTTAAAACTTCATCCATCATTTCTTCATAACGAACCCGATAATTTTTGTGATTCATCAATTGCTTTAAATTTTTTCCCACATCTTCCATTATTATTCACCTTCTTTATATTTGATATATTTTTTAAGCCGTTTGTTAATAGCTACTTGCTTATCTTTATCCTCAATGTCCACTTGCGGTTGATCGACCCAATCAGGTAAAGTTTCCTTACGAATCGGTCGATTTCTTCCATTATTTTTATTCCAAGCAGGCATCTTCTTGGATTCTTTTGCCTCTTTCACAAGTTTACGAACGTGTGAAATGGCTGCTTCAGGACTTTTAATCTGCTTTTCAGACCAATCCGTGGCGATTTTATTTATAAATTTATCAGCTAATGTACTGTTATTTTGTATCACTAGCACATAATGTAACAATACATTAATGACGCTATTGGGTAAGGGACTCTTTTCAACCAAAGATTTTAATACCCATGTTTCTGAATCTGCCACATAGCTATGTTTTTCTTCTTTAATTGCTTCTAAAAAGATGTAAGGCGCCGTTTCTTCGCTCATCTCGATTAATTCGACATCTGCATTCGAAAAGCCATTTTGTAAAAGTGAATTAAAGCGTCGTTCTTTGTTTAGGTTCTTCTCGTTATCTTGGAATTTCTCTTTTTTGGTCCTTTTTATCTTATTTTTTTCCAAAATACAAGAATTGAGTTGTTTTTCATCAACAATACCATTATCTAATTGAACGACTTCACTCATTAATTCCACTAATGTCAATTCATCATAGCCATATAAGTCATGATATAGAACCAATTGTTTTTTAAAGGATTCCGTAAAATTATCAGAGGCAATAAACTTCTTTTCAGCCAAAGAGTTGAGAAAAGTCCAATCCAATTCCTCTTGGTCAATTGGGAGGTCTGTCTCCTGTTCTTCTTGAAAAGAATGAGCAATCTGATCCAATTCAGGCATTTTTTGACTAAAACGCCGTTCATCTAAATTTCCATATACTTCACGGAATTTGCTTGTCACTTCTTTATAAGAAGAAGTATCGATTTTAGAGGGTTTAAAGCGTTCCTTCAACTGTCTAAATTTCCGTTCACCTACTACATTTTCTAATAAAAAGCTATAAGTAATATCTTTAAAAAAATTCTGTGGATGAATGGGTTCTTCTAACTGATAGAGAAACATTTTTCCAAATTCAGAATCTTGTTTCACAAAAACTCGCAAAAGTCCCATTGCCTCTAATTTTTTTCGGGCCTCTAAAAAAGCAGGTAAGCCAATATTTAGTGCATCTAACATGTCAAGATGCACGAATTCATTTTCATAGCTATCATTGGCATCTCCTAAAAAGCCAAAATACAAGGCCAAAGCTTGTGAACCTATAATTGGCTGGTATAAATAAATTAATCCCTCATTTCCTTCTTGCGTCAGAGGTAATTTTTTAAACACTTGATAAATTTGATTCGGTTGTACTTCATCCCAGGTACTTCTCAACGATGGATCCTCCTTATTGCCTATTCTTCTGGTTGATCCGTATCTTTTGTTTTATCTACAATATCTTGTAGTTCTTTCAAAAAGACTGACATATCCTTGAATTGACGGTAAACACTTGCGAAACGAATATAGGCAATTTCATCAACATCTTTTAATTCTTCCATGACAAATTCCCCAATTTTATTACTAGAAACTTCATTTTCTCCCAATTCACGTAGTTTCCTCTCGACATGGTCGACAATTTGTTCCATTTGTTCCATGGAAACGGGTCTTTTCTCTGCAGAACGAATAATACCACGCAGAATTTTTTCCCGATTAAACTCTTCCCTTGCACCATTTTTCTTAATGACCAATAGCGGGCTTTCTTCGATTCTTTCAAATGTTGTAAATCGATACCCACAATTTTCACATTCTCTTCTACGACGAATCGTGCGTCCATCATCGGTTTGACGACTATCGATCACGCGTGAATTGTTATGATGACATTTTGGACAATGCATGATTTCACCTCGTTTATTTTTTTAAAAATCCTTCTATTTTTCATGATTATAATTTTTCTATAATTTCAAGTTCTGTCCTTATTATAACATGAATCCCCTTTGTCTTAACAGAGTAAAGGCATAAAAAACCCTAGAGATATCTAGAGTTTTTATACATCTTTACTATTTTTTGTTTTATTTCATCAAATAAATTCCATCTTTTTTAACCAACGATCAATTTGCTGATAGAGATTTTTCACATTGTCTTGATTATCAAAGACAATATCGGCACTTTTTTTCTTTTCTTCAATTGAAAATTGACTTTTCAGTCTTTGGTCAGCCTCTTGGTCGGTTAATCTATCACGTTTTTTCAAGCGATTCTTTTGTATCTTTTGCGGAAGATAAACCACTGCAATTTGATCAAAAAAGCCGGTATAATCAGCTTCATACAATAAAGGAATATCTACAACGATCAATGTAAAATTTTCTTCAAAAGCTTTGATTTTTTGGGTGATATTGGTCCGTATTTCTTTATCAAGAAGTTGATCTAATTTTTCTCTTTTTTTAGGATCACTAAATACAATTTTCCCTAATTTTTTTCGATTAAGAGTTCCAGAGTCTAATAGAATGCTCCTCCCAAATTCCGCCACGATTTTTTTCAAGCCAATGGTGTTTGGTTCGACCACTTCACGAGCAACTTGGTCAGCATCAATAATTGGAAATCCATATTCTCGAAAACGTTGAATAGCTGTACTTTTGCCCGTAGCAATACCACCGGTGACTCCTAAAATGAAAGTCATTTTATTTTTCTCCTTCTTAGTTTTTGACAATTAGGGCAAAAATGAGTGCCACGTTGTCCGACTTTTATTTTAACAATTGGTGTCAAACAACGAGGACAAGGTTGATTTGTTTTTCCATAGGCATTCAAAGAGACTTGAAAATGTCCCGCTTCTCCTAAGGCATTGACATAGGAACGAATCGTGGTTCCGCCCGCTTTAACTGCTCGATCTAAAACAGCAATAATCGTCTTTCTCAAACGTATTATTTCTTTTTTTGTCAGTGTATTTGCCGGTTGTTCAGGATGAATCTTAGCTTCCCATAAGACTTCATTGGCATAAATATTTCCTAACCCTGCCACCATTGTTTGATCCAAAAGTTGTGTTTTGATAGCTCGAGAAGAACGTGCCAACTTATTTTCGAAATCCTCTAATAAGAAAGTACTGTCCGTAGGTTCTGGTCCCAATAAGGCTACTGCTTTATAACTAATGGCCGTGTCTTTGGGAACTAACGCCATCCTTCCAAATTTTCGTACATCATGATAGGACAATTGACTACCATCTGTAAAATGAAAAACGACATGTGTATGCTTGGATTTTTTCTCCGGTGATGTTAACTGGTACTCATACTTACCTTCCATTCGCAAGTGTGAAATCAAATCCGCATCGCTCAGTTTAAAAATCAAATATTTTCCTCGTCGTTTGATTTCTAAAATTGTTTGACCAATCAAAGAGCTCTTAAAAACAGTGACATCTGGATAGTCGATGATTCGGTTCCAAAAAACATCGACTGACTGTATTTCTTTTCCTTGAATTAATTGTTCTAACCCTTTGCGAACTGTTTCTACTTCTGGCAACTCAGGCAAGAAAATCACTTCCTTTATTTTGCATCATACCATGTTGACCCCCAATTACTATCTGTTATTAGAGGTACATGTAGAGTCACGGCATTTTCCATTACTTCTTTGACCAATTGATCCAAACGGTTTAACTCTTTATTTTCCACTTCAAAAACCAATTCATCATGAACTTGAAGTAACATTTTTGCCGCTATTTTTTCTTCTTCTAACCGTCGATCTAATTCGATCATGGCTATTTTCAAAATATCTGCTGCACTGCCTTGTATAGGTGTATTAATAGCTGTCCGTTCAGCAAATGAACGAATGTTATAATTTCTCGAATTAATGTCTGGTAAGTAACGTCTTCTATGATAAAGTGTCTCTACATACCCTTTATCCTTTGCTTCACGTACAATGTCTTCCATATATTGTTTCACACCTGGATAACGATCAAAGTAGGTATCAATATAGTTTTGAGCCTCTTTACGTGTAATTCCTAAATTTTGAGAAAGTCCATAATCAGAAATACCATAAACAATTCCAAAATTAACAGCTTTGGCTTGACGACGCATATTAGCAGTCACATCTTCGGGGTTTTCGATTCCAAAAACTCGCATGGCGGTACTTGAATGAATATCTTTTCCTTCAATAAAGGCTTGTTTTAAATGTTCATCATTTGAAATATGTGCCAGTACTCTTAACTCAATTTGGGAATAATCCGAAGAATAAATCGACCAATCATTCGCTTTAGGAACAAAGGCTTGGCGGATCTTTCTTCCTTCTTCCAAACGGATAGGAATATTTTGAAGGTTTGGATCAACAGAACTTAAGCGCCCCGTTTGTGTCAATGTTTGAAGATAGCGAGTGTGCACTTTGCCATCATTATGAATAACTTTTAATAAACCTTCGACATAAGTTGATTGAATCTTGGCGATTTGACGGTACTGTAAGATATCCTCAACGATTGGCGCTTGATCACGCAACTTTTCCAAAACATCAACTGCTGTAGAGTAACCTGTTTTGGTTTTTTTGATGACAGGAAGCCCCATTTTTTCAAATAAAATAACGCCCAATTGTTTTGGTGAATTTAAATTAAACGTCTCCCCAGCTTGTTGATATATTTTATCTTCTATTTCTTTCAATCGTTGCCCAAATTCGCCTTTCATCGCCGTTAATCGCTTCGCATCTACTCGAATACCGTTTATTTCCATTTTTGCTAAAATATCGGCTAGCGGAAGTTCGATTTCATAAAATAAACTTGACTGACCTTTTTCATCTAATTCCTGTTCAAGTTTATCAGATAGTAGATAAATAGCTTTGATTTTTCGAGCCAAATGAGCGTAAAATTCTTCTTCATCCGTTGGGAGCCCTCTTTTAGCCCCTTTTCCGTAGACAGCTACATCTTTCCTGATGTCGGTATAGTCATAATGTTCGGCAATTCCAGCGATATCATTACTGTTATCTTTGGTATCTAATAAATAAGCGGCCAATAAAAGGTCAAAAACAACCCCATTTGGACGTCCTACATAACGATTTAAAGCAACTTGTAACGCTTTTACATCAAAAACACGTTTCTTTTTATTCTTATCAAATAACCAATTTTGAAAAGGGCTTTGTTCTAAAACGGCCAACGAATCACTAACATAGATTTTTTCCGGAGTTCCCCAGGCAATGCCCACAATATCTTCTACATGATAGTTTTCTCCTAACATTTCGATATATAAAGCAGAATCTGTTGTAAACATTTCTTTTGTAGTTTCTTCAACAACTTCAAACAAGATATCTTCCATTTCAACCGTTTCTTCTTTGATATCTAGTTTATCTAAAAAAGACTGAAAATTCATTTCTTTATAAAAAGGAACCAGCTTATCGAGGTCTTTTCCTTCATAAGAAAGCGAGTCAATTTCGACATCCACCGGAGCCTTCGTATTGATGGTAGCTAACTTTTTAGAAAGAAAGGCGATTTCCTTTTCTTCAATTAAATGTTCTTTCATCTTACTTTTTTTCATTTCATCGATATGCTCATAAATACCTTCTACTGACTCATATTCATTTAAAAGCTTAATGGCAGTTTTTTCACCGATTTTCGTAACTCCTGGAATATTATCTGAAGCATCGCCGGCTAATCCTTTCATATCGACAATTTGCATTGGTTTTAATCCATTATATTTTTCAGCAATATGTTCCGGCGTATATTTTTCAATTTCAGTAACACCTTTTAACGTGATGGCAACCGTGATTTCTTCAGTAGCTAATTGAGTCAGATCGCGATCTCCAGTTAAAATAACAACATCAAATTTTGTTTTATCCGCTTTTGTTGCTAAGGTACCAATAATATCATCGGCTTCATAGTTCTCTAATTCATAATATTGCATACCAAGGGCTTGAACCAACTCTCTGATATAAGGCAATTGTTCTTTAAATTCACTAGGAGTCTTAGCCCGTCCCCCCTTATAATCAGCATACATTTCATTTCTAAAAGTTGTTTTTCCCGCATCAAAAGCTACCAATACATGTGTTGGTTTCAATTGAGCTAAATAATTTTCAAACATTAAATGAAAAGAGTAAATGGCATTCGTATGAAGTCCATTCGAATTTTTAAACCGCTCCAATGAACCATTTAGTGCATAAAACGCCCGAAAAGCAACACTGTTCCCATCTACAAGCAATAATTTATCTTTTGCCATTTTATGATCTCCTTTAATTTTACTCAGTTACACAAGAACTAAATCATCTCTCACTCTTTATTTTAACAAAAAATACCTTTAATTGCGATCGATTCAATACATGAATAGCAAGATCTAAAAAAATCTTGGATAACCTTCTCTAACTAGTCACCACTTACTATAAAAACTTGAAGCTTCATCAAAAAAAGAAACGACCCGTCTTTATGACTGATCGCTTCACTGTTATTATTTATCCATGGATTAATCACGAGAAAAAATTCGCAATAGTGACAAAAAGATATTAATGAAATCCAAATACAAGCTTAAAGCCATATATGCTGCAAATCCTGTATTTTCTTGACCTTGTGTGGCAAAATAAAGCTTACGGATTTGTTGATTATCATAAGCCGTTAAACCAACAAAAATCAGGACAGTCACAAAGGACAAAAAGTAATCAACAGTAGAACTTTGCATAAAAAAGTTAATCAGCGTGGCCAAAATAATCCCAATCAATAAACCTAAACCAGCTCGACCAATACCACTTAAATCGCGTTTGGTAAATGTACCTATCACAGACATCGCCACAAAAGTTACTGCTGCAACTAAAAAAGCTTTTTCAGTGATGGCAGGTGTATAAAAAGCCAAGGTAATCGATAAGACCAAACCATTTAATAACGAATAAACGATAAATCCGGCAACGGTCAAGGATGGATTTTTCTTTGCTTTCGCACCTAGTAAAAGAACTAAAATAATCTCTAACAACCAGATACCGGTTAATCCTAATGGGAAACTACTTAAAAAACGAGCCGTCTGCTCAGGAAAAACGGACATTCCTAAAAAAGCAGATAGAGCACTTAGCCCTAAGCCCATTGCAAAAAAGCCATAAACTTTTCCATAAAAGCGATTCAAACCATTTACTTCAACTGCGGGCGTGTTATTCAAACTCTTCACTTCTTTCTTTTGTTATACTTGGCGGTTGTACCATGACAACTGCGTCTAGTACGCGATCATTTTTCGTATTCACGGCTTCAACCGAAATCGTGACCACATCTTTCATCTTGTCTACCTTGATAACTTCAAATTGAAAAGTTAAGGTTTCATAATGATAAACTGGTTCGATAAAATTCATAGAAAAATTGACAACATGTGAACCTGGTCCTGGTAAATGTTTTGACACAGAGCTTGTCAAAATTCCCATCAACATCACAGAAGGAACGATTGGATTTTTGTACATCGTTTGTTTTGCATAATCATGTTGAATATATAAGGGGTTGGCATCATTGGTTAATCCAAGGTATAAAAGTAGTTGACTATCCTCGATTGTTTCTGTTACTGATAGCGACTCACCTTCTTGGATTTCTTCGATTGTTTTCCCAATTTTTTGCGAATTTCCAATATCCATCTTGAAACCTCCTTTTTCCCCAACAAAAATAGTCTATTTCATTTAAAAAGCAAAGTACATAGTTCGTGGCGTACTTTGCTTTTTTGTTTTAAAGCACATTTCGCGTCGTGTTACTCAAAAGTGTTTCGTAAGCTTGTTCAAATTTTTGAACATCCCCTGCGCCCATGAATAAAACGACTGCATTATTGTATTGTAATAATGGCGAAACATTGTCTTCTTTTAAGACCTCGCCACCTTTTTCAATTTTTGAGCCTAAATCCTCGACTTTAACATTTCCTTTGCTTTCACGAGCTGATCCAAAAATATCGCACAAATAAACTTGATCTGCTTGATTTAAAGCTTCTGCAAATTCATCCATTAACGCAATCGTTCTTGAGAAGGTGTGTGGCTGAAAGACAGCAATAATTTCTTTATGCGGATACTTTTGACGAGCAGCATCAATGGTCGCACGAATTTCTGCAGGATGATGGGCATAATCATCCACAATTGTCATATCCGCAACTTTTTTTTCACTAAAGCGACGTTTTACACCACCAAAAGTTATCATTTCTTCGGCGACTTTTTCCATATCAAAACCTTCCAGATGTGCACAAGCGATGACACCTAAAGCATTATTGATATTATGTTGCCCAAAAGCAGGTAGTTGAAAATGTCCAATCTTTTCTCCATGAAAATATACATCAAAAGCTGATCCAGCCGGTGTACGTGAAATATTTCTGGCTTGAATATCATCATTAGGATTGACACCATAATAATAGATTGGAACATCTGCGGTTAGTTTACGTAAGTAACTGTCATCTCCAAAAGCTAGAATTCCTTTTTTTACTTGATGAGCCATCGTTTGAAAAGCTTCAAAGACATCTTCAATACTCGTAAAATAATCGGGATGGTCAAAATCAATATTGGTCATAATGGCATAATCAGGTGAATAAGCTAGAAAGTGGCGTTGGTATTCACAAGCTTCAAAGGCAAAAACTTCAGCATTAGGTTCACCGTGACCAGTTCCATCGCCTATCAAATAACTAGTTGGACAGATTCCACTTAATACATGAGCAAGAAGTCCAGTCGTACTCGTTTTCCCATGAGATCCAGTAACAGCAATACTTATATAATCTTGAATAAACTGGCCGATAAAGTCATGGTAACGAATGACTTCTACCCCCAATTTTCTAGCAGAAACAAGTTCCTCATTATCATCACTAAAGGCATTTCCGGCAATTACCGTAAAATTCTTTTTAATGTTTTCAGCTGAAAAAGGAAAAATAGGAATCCCAGCTTTTTCTAAACCCAACTGGGTAAAAAAATACTTTTCGACATCAGAACCTTGAACGGTATAGCCCTGTTGATGAAGTACTAATGCCAATGAACTCATTCCAGAACCTTTGATACCAACAAAATGATAAATTTTATTATTTTTATGACTACTCACAACCGATTATCCTCTCTTCTTAAAAGCTCTATCTTTTTTAGTATAGCTGGAAAGTATTATCTAACAAAAGGAAAATAAAAGCAAATGAATAAGAATATCCTAATGCTTTTTTAAATAGAGTTTTGAATCAATTTTCCTTGACAACGTCCACAAACATATCTTGTGGTATTGATTCTTCTTGCTCTGACGAATTGAGCACCACAATTTTGACAATGATAGTGCCATTTATTTTTTGAAGGCAAACTCGGTGCGTACCGACTACCATTTGTTTGCTTTAAAAGTTGTTTAAATTCTTGGTCTTTATGTCGATAGCCCTTTTTTTGAAGATGTAGATGATAATGACACAACTCATGTTTGATAATACCAATCAAAACTTCTTTTCCCAAATCAGCCATCGCTGGATTAAAATCGATATGGTGATCATCTAAATGGTAACGTCCCCCCGTCGTTTTCAGTCGGTTATTAAAAAAAGCTTCATGACTAAATGGTAATCCAAAAGCTTCTAGAGACACTTCTTCTACCAAACTTTGTAATTGTTCATCTGTCATTTAGATTGCCCCGGATCAATCATCGTCAAACTAATCCGACCTTTATTGACATCGACCTGTTCAATCCAAACAGTGACAATGTCTCCCACAGCAACGACATCTTTAGGATGTTTGACAAATTGTTGACTCAATTTTGAAATATGAACCAAGCCATCTTGTTTTACACCGATATCCACGAATGCTCCAAAATCAATTACGTTTCGAACGGTTCCTTCTAGTTGCATCCCAGGTTTCAAATCTTCCATCGATAAGACATCTTTTCTTAACAAAGGAGCTGGCATTTCATCACGCATATCACGTCCTGGTTGCATCAAAGCTTGCAAAATATCGACAATCGTTTCTTTGCCGATTTCTAGTTTTTTAGATAGGTCAGTTGCGTTTAATTTACTTAGTTTTTCGGTTGCCTCTGAAGTTCCAAGTTCGCTAAGATCGATAGCTGTTAAGTCTAAAATTTCTTTTGTGGCTGTATAGCTTTCAGGATGGATTCCCGTATTATCTAAAATGTTTTTTCCAGCAGGAATCCTTAAAAAACCAATTGCTTGTTCATAAGCTTTAGGACCTAGGCGAGGAACATTTTTTAATTGATTTCTTTTTTCAAAAGCGCCTTTTTCTTCTCGAAAACCAACAATATTTTTAGCTGTTGTTTTATTCAATCCTGACACGTGTTGAAGTAACTGTTGACTAGCAGTATTGACATCGACTCCTACTTGATTGACTGCTGTCTCTACGACAAAATCTAATTGTTCTCCGAGACGTTTTTGAGAAACATCATGCTGATACTGTCCAACCCCTACTGCTTGAGGGTCAATTTTCACCAATTCTGCTAAGGGATCTTGTAAACGACGTCCAATGCTCACCGCACTTCGTTGTTCGACTTGTAAGGTTGGAAATTCTTCTCGAGCAATCGTACTCGCTGAATAGACCGATGCTCCTGCCTCATTAACAATCACATAAAAAACATCTCGATTCACTTTTTTTAATTGATCGGAAACAAATTGTTCGGATTCCCGACTTGCCGTTCCGTTTCCAATAGCCACCATTTCAACCCCGTATTTTTCGATTAATTGGATAAAATCAGGACCGGCTGCTTGACGTTTTTCTGCGTTTGCTGGTTTATGAGGATAAATGACTGCCACTTTCAAAAGTTTTCCAGTTGCGTCAATAACAGCTAGCTTACAACCAGTACGATAGGCTGGATCAAAACCTAGAACCACTTTGCCTTTTAATGGTGATTGTAATAGCAAATGACGTAAATTTTCACCAAAAACAGAAATAGCTTGATTTTCTGCACTTTCTGTCAATTCATTTCTGATTTCCCGTTCAATTGCCGGCCCAATAAAACGTTTATAAGCGTCTTTGTAGGCTTCAACAATAAATGGTACAGCCGTTGATTGTGTATCTTTAATCAACTGCCGATTTAAATAGTCAAAAATTTTTGCCTCATCTGCTTCTAGCCCTACCTTTAAGACGCCTTCTTTTTCCCCACGGTTAGTCGCTAATACACGATGGGAAACCATTTTATTGATTGGTTCAGAAAAATCATAATACAATTCATAAACGCCTTTTTCATCTTTTTCAGCTTTTTTTTCAACACTTACATAGCGGCCTTTATTGAATATATAGCTACGAATCCAGGTACGATACTTCGCTGAATCGCCAAACTGTTCAGCTAGTATTTCGTGGGCACCTTTTAAAACATCCTCTACTGTAGGTACTTTTTCATTTATAAACTGATTGGCTTTATTTGAAACCTCTTCTTTTGGAAAAGTAAGTAACCATTTTGCCAATGGTTCCAAGCCGTTCTCCTTGGCGATAGTCGCTTTTGTTCGACGCTTTTGTTTATAAGGACGGTATAAATCTTCTATCTCTTGCATTTTAGTCGCACTTAAAATATCTTTTTTAAGTTCAGGAGTCAATTTTTCTTGTTCATTGATCAAACGTACAACTTCTTCTTTACGTTTCTCCAAATTTTCTGAATACGTATAACGTTCTTCTATTTCACGAATTTGTACTTCATCAAGATTTCCCGTCATTTCTTTTCGATAACGAGCAATAAAAGGGACCGTATTTCCTTCCCCTAATAATTCCAAGACTTTAACGATTTGTGACCGTCGATAGCCTTTTAACTCTTTTTCTAATAATTGGATGATTTCTTGGTTTAATTCCACGTATTCTTACTCCTTCATATCTTTTTTTGTTGTCAATCAAAAGTCAGGTTGCCACGGACCTTCTGTATTTTGATATTCAATATCTTGCACTAACTTTTCCTTATCAAAAATGACTCCATGCACGGACCCGCCAAAAACAGCTCCTCCATCGATGCCGATTTTCCCATCTGAAAACCATAAATCAGTCGTTTGCATGTCTTGGTGAAGCATCGGTGTGATGGTATGTCCAAAAACAATTGTCTTTCCCGTATTATTCTTTTGTTCATGAAAAGGTTCGCGAATCCATATAAAATCATGATCACTGGTATCATGCCAATCTTTTTTCGTTAAATCCACCCCTGCATGTACGAAGATGTATTTTTCCCATTCGAAATATAAAGGTCTATGTACCAAAAATTCAATAAGTTCTGGATAATAAGAACGAATCATTAAAGAGATTTCTGTTGGCGAATATTCTTGGGTAGCCCCAGGATGTAATAAGCTATTGATGGTATCCTTCCCACCATTTCTTATATAACTTGGTAACCAATCTTCGGGAGCAAGTAAAAATTGCAAAAAGTATTCTTCATGATTACCACGTAAATAAATAGCTCCTTGTTTTTCAACCAATTCTTTTCCCAAGAGAAAGCATTCTTTGCTATTAGGGCCTCGATCATTTAAATCACCGATTAAAACAAGTTGATGTATACTAGGATCAAAGTGTTCCAACAGCTTTTTAAAAAGATCATATTTACCATGTATATCACTAATAACGTAAACATAAGGTTTCATTTTCACCACTCCTTTTTCTAAAAATCATAAAACCTTCTTGTCCTTAAAAAGAACGAGAAGGTCCATTAGTTACCCGAGACAGCAAAGAAATTACCATCATTATCAACAAAATTAAACACCAATTGTTCTTCCGTTTGAATCAATTCACCCATGGTCACTTGTAATTGGGATAATTTTTTATATAAAGAGACCACATCATCTGAAGAAAATAAAATGGCTGGTGTTGCGGTAATTGATTCAGGGGCATATTTTTCAAAATAAGAACGATCATATAAAACAAAATGACAGTCAGCTGATGGACTTGTTGCTATTTCAATCACTTGTGTTTCTTCCATTTTTTGACGATCGATTTCTATAAAGCCAATTTTTTTCCAAAAATCAGCCGACTTCTCAACGTCTTCCACATAGATAACTAGCTGCATGTTATTAGAAAACATGTCCAATCATTGCTCCTTTTCTGGTGGATTAAAGTTTAATTGAACGCCGGGTTTATCTGTGATGATTTCTGTCACCTCATAGGTCAATCGTTCCAAAATATCAAACAAAGGAGCAACTAGCTTATCGGTTTCTTCCTTTGATAAATCTTTTTTGTCGACGACTTTTTTACCTACAATATGATTAACTTGCATGATAGCACCACTAATAATAAATTGTTTAAAAACAATTTGAAACTGTAATCTGGCGGCTAAAATACTATTTTCTTTCGGATAATCTTCACTCGAAGGTTTTAATGGAGCAAACCCCACATTTAAATTTGTTTCAGCTTCTTTTTTAGGATCGCGCATATCAAAATGATACGCTTCAACGATTGGTTGTTGTCTTTGTAATTCCAAAATGCTCACCCTTTCTTTAAAAAGTATAGCATAAAAATAAACCAAAGCCTATCCTATTTTCATCTTGTCTTGAGTGAAATTTTTATTTTTTTTGAATATTTCCATACAAAAAGAACCACTCTTTGCTAAAAAGAGAGGTTCTCTTTGCTATTCCATTTTTTCTAAGTAATCAATTGCATCTTGTAAAGTTTTGACAGGTACAATCACCATGTCTGAGTTCAATTTTTTCAAAGCTTTTTTGGCTTCTTGGTAATTTGATTGAATGTTTGGGTCATACGCTTTTTCAGTTTCTGTAATTTCATCATCCGGTGCAAAGAAGATTTCCATGCCTTCTTGACTAGCACTTGCCACTTTTTTATCAATGCCACCAATTCGTCCAACATTGCCTTGATTGTCCATAGTGCCTGTCCCGGCAATCTTTTTTCCTTTTCGTAAATCATTACCTGTCAATTGTTCGTAAATTTCCAAAGTAAACATTAAACCTGCAGAAGGGCCGCCAATATTATCGACATGAAATTCCACTTCATCTTCTGATTCAATCGTTGTATGATCAACTAAAGTAATGCCAATTCCCGCTTTTTTATCGGTTTCGAGTTCAATCAATTGACCCGTGGCTTTTTTACTTTCTTCTTGATGAAGATAATCAATTGTTACCTCATCGCCCACGTTTTTCCCTTTGACATAATCCATAAATTCTTGAGAACTCTCAAATTTTTTACCATCTACTTGGGTAACTGTATCACCTACTGCAACTTTTCCTGAAAAACTTGAGTTAGGCAATACACTCATTACATAAACGCCTTTAAAAGCAAAAGTATAGGGGCGATTCGCTAATTTAAGCGCCTGTTCAATGGCAGCATTTTGAGAAGAAGCCATATAGTATTTTTGAATTTGATCATATTCTTCTCCACTTGCACCACCAAATAATTCTTTTTCTGAAACTAATTCTTGAAAAGGAGACGTCTTTGCTTTTAAAGCTGTCACAACAGAGGCTTGTCGTATACCTACTGAAGTCAGTGAAAAAGAACCGGAAGATTCATCCTTTTTATCATTTACCGTAATCAACTCTTTTAAATCGATTGTTGAGCCTGGCTGTTCAATATAATAAGGAATCGGAATAAAAACACAACCAATTACAGCTAAAGCAATGATAAATGAGAGAAGATAATTTCTCAATTTTCTATTTTTCATACGTTTCCTGCTTTCTCATAATCGCTTGGTAGACATTGGAAGGAAGATATTCTTTTACATCACCACCAAATAAAAGAACCTCTTTTAAAATGCTCGAACTAATATGGCTATATTGAGGAGAAGACATTAAAAAAACAGTTTCAATTTCTGGTGCCAAGTGGTGATTCATCGTCATTATTTCATGTTCATATTCATAATCTTTGCTATTTCGAATACCTCGTAGTAAAAAGTTAGCATTTAATTTTTTAGCTGCATCGACTGTCAATTCTGTTTCTTGAGCGATAACAGAAACATTTTTTAAATGAACCAGTGCCTCTTTGACTAGCTTCACTTTCTCTTCTACCGTAAATAATGATTGTTTATTCGTATTCACAAAAATGCCAACAATCAATTTATCAAACATTTTTGCCCCTCGTTCGATTGTATCCAGATGTCCCATTGTTAAAGGATCGAAGCTTCCCGGAAATAATGCAATTTTTTCCATAGTTACCTCCTTTATATTCGTCTTTTTTATTTGAAAAATAAACGAACTTTCTCATTTCATTTTATAAATCGTCAAAGCTGTGATTCCATAGGTTTGATGCCGAAATTGAATCAACGAACCAATCTCTTCAGGAAGGTGGACGGATTTATCTGTCTCGCAAATAACAAAGCCATCTTCTTTTATCATGTGATAACTTTCTAATTGTTGTATTTGTTCTTCTAACTGTTGTTTTGCATAAGGAGGGTCTAGAAAGACAAGATCAAATTTTTCTTTGTTATTGCTAAACTTTTTTAAGGCTTGTTTGGCATCCATTTTAAATAGACAAAATTTAGTTGGTTCTTTGGTAATAGCAATGTTTTCTTGTATGACTTTGTTCGCTGCATAGTTTCGATCGACACAATAAGCCAAGTCTATTCCTCTAGAAACGGCTTCAATCGCCAAAGCACCACTTCCTGAGAACAAGTCCAACACTTTCCCTCCATCAAAATAAGGGCCAATCATATTAAACATTGCTTCTTTTACTTTATCCGTTGTAGGACGCGTGTTATCTCCTTTTAAACTTTTTAGATTTCTTCCTCTATAATTTCCAGCAATGATACGCAAATAAACAACCTCCTTTTCAAAAACGAACAAGCCAGTCAACTAAAAAGACCAGCTTGTTGTTAGACATTATCGGCGAAACGAATTGGTTTTGTTTCTTCCTCGTCATCATCTTCTTGTACTTGAAAAGCTGCTTTAGTCCCAATTTTTTCCGCAAAGTTCATTTCAATATCTGGTCGATAAGAAACTTCCACTTGACGAACAAAATGTAAATGTTCAAGTTTTTTGATTGTTTGTTCGACCTCGTCTTCGTTTACATATAAAAAAACATATTTCATTTTTCTTGACACATAATGAATCAAACCAAAGCGGCGTAAATTTTTTAACTGTCTTAAACTATAAACCCAAACCACAAGTCCTCGTCTTTTTTTTATTTCAAATTTTTCTAAATTATCCGACATGACAATTCCCTCCACATCCAGACTTCGTTTCAAAAAATGGATTGCCTGTTTCTACTTTGATTTCACTAGTAATCGATTCCGCAACTTCTAGTACGATAGTGTCCAAAACACTTTGAAATTGTGTTTCTGAAAGACGGAAATTCGCCACAGACGGTGCCAAGTCTAACGCTCGTTTGGCTTTTCTCAGTGATCTTCTTTTTTCAGTAAAATCAGGAGCATACTTTCCATAGGGCTCTATCTTTTCAAAGTCTGCTTTTTTTTCATTAAACTCTTTTTTTAAAAGTTGACCTTCATCATCTTTTTCAAGAATGGTCCGAAAATGACAATATTCATAAAAAGAAGTACTTTCTTTTAAAGAGTCAATCAATTCATTTACTTGATCTTCTATTTCAAAAAACTGATCATTATAAATCATTGGTCATCACTTTCTTTCGTAACTTTTTCTGATTCCTGCAGCAATACCAAAATGTTTTCTTTTGAATAGGCAACCGCTAAATTCTCCTTTTTTTCTTTGGTAAACCGCCCATGTAAATAAGGATCACTATGCCAAGACAAAATCGTAAACACTGGATCATAAACGGGCATCTCAAAAAAACCTTTGATTTTTGAACCCGATTCATTCTCTAACAGGTCTTGCATTTCATTTTCAGATAAAAGAAAAGTCCCCGGTTCTCCTTCTTGTAATCTTTTCAACGTTTGTAATCGCTCGGTAGTCAAAATGTCTTCAGGTTCCAATTCAAATCGTTCCAAGGCTTCTTTTGACTCTACTTGAAGAGTGGTTATTTCTCGAAAAGAAGTTAGATTTTCTCGTTTCCGCAATTGTTGAAAAATACTGCTACTTTGAACCTGTTTTTCTTGATTAATCTTTTCCCAATCAGCATCTTCTTCTAACTGAAAACGAGGAACGTTACCTTCAGTCACTTGATAAGGCGCTAATTTCAATAGAGTCGATTTATTCAAATACATTACACTATATAAGGAGCTGTCCCCTTTTTGTAAGTCAAAAAAGAGAATAGCAAAACTACCATTATCAAAAGCAATCAAGGGACGATAATTCATATCATCTTCGGTTAATTCAAGTCCAACTGTTTCTTTATTATAACTTATTTTAAAATTAGGATAAACCATTGTGGTTTTTGCTAAATCATTCATCGTCATTCCAAATTCAAAAGGAGCAATAAAAGAGTTGTCTTCTCCCAAAAATTTAATAGCAGTGATTTTATCCTGTTCAACGTTGACTTCCAAATAGCCTCCTTCATCAAGAAAATAACGATGAATCTGAAAGGAGAAGCCTGAAGATAACTGTTCATCTGCTTTTCCATATTCTTCTTGAAAGTCTTGCAGGCTTTTACCAATCCAGTTGGCAAAACCTTCGCTTTGGATTGGTACATAATTTAAAGTCGTGGCCGGTGGTTCTTTATGAACTTCATTTTCAGGTGGCACAGTTGGGACAGTAGAAAACCAAACTGGTTGCATGTATAAAAGAACTAAACATAAAATGAAAATTCCCGAAAACAAGAGGACTCGTTGTTTCATGCTGTACCACCTATCACCTTTCTATTATTTTTCTTTTACTTCAATTAATAAATCACCAGAAGAGATGGCTTCTCCTTCTTGGACATAAAGATGATGAACGACACCATCAAAGCGAGCTTCGACAGCTGTTTCCATTTTCATTGCTTCCGTTACCATCAACGTATCCCCTTGTTGGACACGGTCTCCTTTTTTCACGGTGATTTTCAACACCGAACCAGACATGGTCGCTCCGATCTGTTCACGATCTGTTGGTTCTGCTTTTTTATTCTTCGTTACAACATTTTTGATTGAACTATCTCTAACCACGATTTCGCGACGTTGTCCATTTAAATTGAAGAAAAGAACGCGGTTGCCTTCCACATCGGCTTCACCAATTTCATCGAGACGAATAATCAAATTCTTTCCTTTTTCGATTTCCACACTGATTCTTTCTCCTAAACGCATTCCGTTAAAGAAAGTCGGTGTATCCAAGACTTTGATGTCAGCGTATTGTTCATAAGCCTTTCGATAATCGATAAACACTTTTGGATATAAGATGTAGCTGAGTACTTCTTCTTTTTTAGGTTCATAACCAATCAATTCTTGTAATTCTTCTTTTACTTGATCAAAATTGACGGCTTTTAATAAAGCACCTGGTCTCTGTGTAAGAGCTGGTCTACCTTTTAAAACAATTTTTTGTAGCTTTTCAGGAAATCCTCCCACAGGCTGGCCGATATTGCCTCGGAAAAATTCAACAACAGACTCTGGAAAACTCATTTCGTCTCCATGATCATAGATGTCATCTTCTGTTAGGTTATTTTGTACCATAAACAAAGTCATGTCACCAACAACTTTAGAAGAAGGTGTTACTTTAACAATATCTCCAAAGAGCATATTGACGCGATGATACATCCTTTTGATTTCATCCCATTGTTCACCTAAACCAACTGCTTTGGCTTGCTGTTGTAAATTAGAGTATTGTCCTCCTGGCATCTCATGCATATAGACTTCTGTCTGCGGTATATTCAATCCTTCATCAAATGGTCGATAGTAATTGCGAACATCTTCCCAATAATGATTGAGTTTTTGCACATTTTTTATAGAAATTTCAGGAACTCGTTTTCCATTTACTAAGGCATAATATAAACTGCTGATACTTGGTTGGCTAGTGCCGCTACTCATAGCACTCATGGCCACGTCAACAATATCTACCCCAGCTGTAACGGCAGCTGAATAGGTAATAATACCATTTCCACTTGTATCGTGTGTATGCAAATGAATGGGTAGATCAACTGTATCTTTTAACTCACTGATCAACCGGTAAGAAGCTTGTGGTTTAAGTAAGCCAGCCATATCTTTAATGGCAATGATATGTGCCCCAGCCGCTTCTAGTTCTTTGGCCATATCTTTATAGTATTTCATCGAATATTTTACACGACTAGAATCATTGATATCTCCCGTGTAACAAATAGTTGCTTCAGCGATTTTACCAGCGTCTCGTACCGCTTCAATGCTCTTTTCCATTTGTGGAATCCAATTGAGACTATCAAAAATACGAAAGACATCGATTCCTTGTTTAGCAGCCTCATTGATAAATTCTACCAAGACATTATCGGGATAATTTGTATAACCAACTGCATTAGAACCACGGAAAAGCATTTGTAACAAGGTGTTTGGCATGGCTTTTCGCATCGCCCGTAGTCTTTCCCAAGGGTCTTCTGTTAAAAAGCGATAAGAAACATCATAAGTTGCTCCACCCCACATTTCGCTAGAAAATAGTTGTGGCAAAGCTTTCTCTGTTTGGCTAGCAACCTTGATCATATCATGGGTACGTAAGCGTGTAGCGAGTAAACTTTGGTGAGCATCTCTAAAGGTTGTATCTGTCAATAACGGCGCTTTATGTTCTTTAACCCAGCGACTAACCGCTTCAGGACCTTTGTTATCTAAAATATTTTTCGGTGTCACAAGGTCAAAAGTTTCTAAATTTTTTGGCAATCTTGCTTCTTCAAAATATCGCTTTTCCCGTTTTTCTATTCCAGGAAAACCATTCACGGTAATCTCGCCAATGTATTTCATCGTTTTATTCCCACGATCTCTCAGATAAGGGAATCTGAACAGTTCAGGAGTACTATCGATAAAAGTCGTTTTGGCCTTCCCCGACCGAAAAAGCGGATGAGAAATTACATTTTGCATGAAAGGAATATTGGTTTCTACCCCTCGAATTCGAAACTCCTTCAAACAACGACGCATTTTATCGATGGTTTGGTCAAACGTTGCTGCATGGGTACAAACTTTCACCAATAGCGAATCATAATAAGGCGTTACAATTGCACCTGCATAGGCATTCCCAGCGTCTAAACGAACACCAAATCCACCTGGCGAACGATACGTATCAATTTTACCAGTATCTGGCAAAAAGTTATTTAGCGGATCTTCTGTAGTAATACGACATTGGATGGCAGATCCTTCAAAATGAAGCTCCTGTTGAGTTGGGAGACCAATTTCTTTGTGCAAGTCTTTTCCTTGAGCAATCAGGATTTGTGTGGTCACAATATCAATATCGGTAATCATTTCAGTAATGGTATGTTCTACTTGCACCCGTGGATTCACTTCAATAAAATAAAAATGGTCGTTCTCGACTAAAAATTCAACTGTCCCTGCATTGACATAATGCACATGTTCCATTAACTGTACAGCTGCAGCACAAATTTTCTGACGTTGTTTTTCTGTCAAAGAAACACAAGGGGCTACTTCCACAACTTTTTGGTGGCGTCTTTGTACAGAACAATCACGCTCAAAAAGATGAAGAATATTCCCGTGTGTATCACCTAAAATTTGTACTTCAATATGCTTGGGATCAGCAATATATTTTTCTACATAAACGTCATCATTTCCAAAAGCTGCTTTGGCTTCACTTTTAGCCCGTTCAAACCCTTCTCTGGCTTCTTTTTCATTATGAGCTACTCGCATGCCACGGCCACCACCACCTAAAGAGGCTTTAATCATCAGTGGGTAGCCATGCTTTGTGCCAAAACGAACGACTTCTTCAACGCTTTCTACAGGACCTTTAGAACCCGGTATCGTTTGAATCCCTGCGGCAAGTGCGGCGGCTTTGGCTTTAATTTTATCACCAAAAGTATCCAATAATTCCGGTGTTGGACCTATAAAAATAATGCCTTCTTCTTTGCAACGTTTCGCAAACGACAAATTTTCTGATAGAAAGCCATACCCAGGATGGATGGCAGTTGCCCCAGCTTCTTTGGCAATACGTAAAATATCTTCAATATCAAGGTAAGCATCGATAGGACGTTTTCCTTTTCCGACTAAGTAGGCTTCATCAGCCTTGAAGCGATGAACAGAATATGCATCTTCTTGGGCATAAATCCCAACTGTTTTTATTTTTAATTCAACGCATGCTCGAAAAATACGAACTGCAATTTCGCCACGATTGGCTACAAGAATTTTTTCCATCGAATCGCTCCTCATTCTAATTGTTTTTATTTAATTTTTTATTTATACCCATCCAGTCCATACATTCGTTTTTTTTCGTCGGCACTGATGTTTAAAGTAAAACCAACACAAATAGAAAACATCAAAAGACTTGACCCCCCCTGACTAATAAACGGAAAGGTGATTCCTGTCAATGGGATGATTCCTGTGATACCACCTAGATTAACAAACACAGAAATTAAAAATAAAGAACCAATCCCAATACACATCAAGCCATTAAAAGGATCCTTTGACCGAATACCGATCAAAAACATACGAGCAATCATATAAAACAACAAGCCCAAGATGATGATTGCTACAATCAATCCCAATTCTTCTACCACAATGGCAAAAGCATAATCGGTATGAGCAAATTTCAAGAACCCTTTTTTTTGGATGCTATTGCCTAGTCCACGACCAAAAAGTCCGCCGTTAAACATAGCGTAATATCCGTGAATCAATTGATGACCACTGCCATATTCATCACTAAATGGGTTACGAAAGACAGCAAATCGATCAATCACATGACTTGGTAAAAAGTACTTTCCAATCGAATTCACAAGACTTATGACTAAAACACTACCGCCGACACTTACCGCACCAAAAAGTAATGTATAAAGATAACTAATACCACTACTTAAAAAAATAACCGCTACTAATAAAACAATAATAGCAGCATTTCCTAAATCTGGATAATTATACAGAATAATGAGTTGAAGGATCAGTGGAAACACCATTCGTTTCGTACTAGTCCAAAAATGTTCTTGAATCATTCCTTGCCTTTTTGCTAGGGTCGCAGCTAAAAACCAAATAACAATAAATTTCAAAAATTCGACAGGTTGAACTGTACCGATGCTAGGAATCTGAATCCAACCGTAAGCTCCATTTACTGGTTTAAAAAGAAAAGCTGCTCCTAAAGCAATCGTAATGAGCACCATGGCCCCATTTATTAACCAGGATTTTTTTAAAAAAGAGGTTTTCATTTTGTAAATCACAATCATCATAAAAAGGCTAATTACCCAAAAAACAAATTGAAGAATGGCTTGTCGAGCAGGATTGCTCCCTTCTTCTAACATAACATAAGATGTTGTACTATATACCATCATCAAGCCTATGATGCTAAGTATCAAATAAGGAACCAATATTCCTAAATCGAGTAAGTTTCTTTTCTTGTAAGATTTTGGCAAGTGCTAAACCTCCTTGCCGATTTCATTTGATTTCTTTTCTTCGTAAACATCACTATATAATTGATTCAGGTCTCGTTCCAAATCACTTAATAATTGTTGTCCTTCGTCATTACTGACAATTCCCAACTGTATTGCAAATGCGACCTGTCTAGAAAATCCATACATTTGTGTATCAACAACCTCTTCAAAAGCCTTACATTGAGAAATACATAAACTATTTTTTTGATTTCGAATTAAACTTCTAATTCGTTCTGCTTCTTGTTGTAATAACTGGAATGCTAAATCTGGAGAAATAAATTCCATTTTACTCCCTCCTATCTACGTTCTTTAATTATATCGCACGAATCTCTAAAAAGAAACAGCAAGTCTAAAAAACAAAAACAAACAATTTTATTCCTTTAAAATTCACGGCCAAATTTACCGCCTAACGCTACACTAGTAAAAGCAACTCCTCCGAACAGGTCAATGATTTCTTTAAGAAATCAAATACTGCATTTTTTAATGGCCCTACAAACTTAATCCAAATCTAACGTAACGGTAGAGATAAGCTTGTGTTGCCACCGTGTTAAATTTTCAATGTGAATTACTCTCGTTGGCCACTGTAGCACCTGATTTGGCCAATAATCATAACTTAATTAAAACGAAAGCATTTATTAAAACTACTCTCTTATTGACTAAAAAACCATTAAAAAGTTTAAAATATAGTCATTTTTTAGTGAAACATCTAGAGAATATGAAACAAAAAAGTTCTTTTTTTAAAGTAAGAAAAAGAACAGAGCCGTAATAGCAAGCTTTCAATAAAAAAGAATCCACAGGAGTATTAAAAAAAGAAGATGATTCAAAAATCATCTTCTTTTGATTAGGCATTTTCAGCTTTTTTAGCTTTTTTAGAAGCTTTTTCACGTTCATTCTTGTTTAAGATAAATTTACGTAAACGGATATTTTCTGGAGTAATCTCACAGTACTCGTCATCATTTAGAAATTCCAAAGATTCTTCTAAGGTAAGAATTCTTGGCTTCTTAATCATTGCCGTTTGATCTTTAGTTGCAGAACGAACATTTGTCATTTGTTTTGCTTTTGTGATATTAACTGTTAGGTCTTTTTCACGAGCATTTTCGCCTACAATCATACCTTCATAGACTTCTGTTCCTGGTTCAACAAAGACAGTACCACGTTCTTCTACATTCATAATGGAATAAGTTGTTGCTTTCCCATTATCGATGGAAACAAGTGCCCCACGATTTCTACCACCAATTTTCGTTTGAATCATTGGCAAATACTGATCGAAGGTATGATGCATAATACCATAACCTCTTGTCATTGAAAGAAATTCGGTATTGTAACCAATCAGTCCACGCGCAGGAGCTAAAAAGATTAATCGAACTTGACCATTTCCTTCGTTAATCATGTCTTGCATTTCTGCTTTGCGAGCTCCCAAGGATTCAATAATCGAGCCCATATATTCTTCGGGTGTATCGATTTGGACGCGTTCAAATGGTTCACATTTTACGCCGTCTACAATTTTTTCAATGACTTCAGGACGAGAAACTTGTAATTCATATCCTTCTCGTCTCATATTTTCAATAAGGATTGACAGGTGTAATTCACCACGTCCGGAAACGATCCAAGCGTCATGTCCAGATGGTTCAACACGTAAAGAGACATCTGTTTGTAATTCTGTCATCAAACGTTCTTCAATCTTACGTGCCGTGACGAATTTTCCTTCTCTTCCTGCAAATGGAGAATTATTTACTTTAAAGGTCATTTGTAACGTCGGTTCATCAATATGCAAGATTGGTAGCGCATCTTGATGGTCAAAAGGAGTGACTGTTTCACCAACAAAAATATCTTCCATTCCTGAAATAGCAATTAAATCACCGGCTTTTGCTTCTTGAATCTCTTGACGTTGTAGGCCAAAGAAACCAAACAATTTTGTAACACGGAATTTTTTAGCTGTTCCATCCAATTTCATTAATGCCACTTGGTCACCTACATGGATAGCTCCACGAAAGACACGACCAATCCCGATTCTTCCAACATAATCATTATAATCTAATAAAGATACTTGAAATTGTAAAGGTTCGTCACTATTGTCGATTGGCGCTGGAATTTGTTCTACAATCGTATCAAAAATTGGAGCCATTGTTGGTTCTTGTGCTTGTGGATCATCAGAAAAGCTAGATGTTCCATTTAATGCAGATGCATAAACAACTGGAAAGTCTAATTGATCATCATCAGCACCAAGCTCGATAAATAGCTCTAATACTTCGTCGACAACAAATTCAGGACGCGCTGCGGGCTTATCTATTTTATTTACAACAACAATCGGTGTCACATGTTGTTCCAAAGCTTTTTTTAATACGAAACGTGTTTGTGGCATCGTTCCTTCATAGGCATCTACTACTAAAACAACGCCATCCACCATTTTCATGATCCGCTCAACTTCACCACCAAAATCGGCGTGTCCAGGAGTATCTAATATATTGATTTTAGTTCCTTTATACTCAACGGCTGTATTTTTGGCAAGAATTGTAATGCCTCGCTCTTTTTCAATAGCATTTGAGTCCATTGCACGTTCTTGTAGCTGTGTATGGGCATCTAACGTATCCGACTGTTTTAATAATTCATCAACTAATGTTGTTTTTCCATGGTCAACGTGGGCAATAATAGCTACGTTACGAATATCTTCTCTGTAATTCAATTTTTATTTCTCCTTTATAAACGGTTCTCAAAAAAAGTTCTACGATTCTATTAGTTGGCTTAAAACCTATCAGAACCCGTTTCTACTCCCTTGGTTTCAAGTGTACAACAAGTGACTCATGACAAAATAAAAGAAGCGCATAATACAAAATGGCGCTTTCTTTCTTTTTACCGAGTTCCACTCATTATCGCATTCGACGAGTAATTATACCAAACTTTCTTTCTGAAAGCCAGTGAAAAGTTTTCAAAGCTTAAAAAAATTACCAAAAATTCACTCAAATTATTTTGTGAAAGCATTTTTTTAATAACTTTCACAAATTTTTATTGCTAACACTGGTTTTTTCAAATTAATCCGAAAAAATCTCCTACGTGTAATTTTTAAAATTTTATAAAAATATTACTGTTTTTCACAGTGTTTTAAGCTTGCTTTGATAAACGCAACATTTCATCGTAAGCCGTTGGTGTTCCAGCCATAAACCATTCTCTGCCATCGATTTTCAAAGATTCTCCATTAATATTTGACATTTTCATCCCTAAGGCTTCGATTAAAACACCACCAGCTGCATAATCCCAAGGAGCAAGATTAGATACATAGCCCACTCGCGTCCCTAGTGCCATTGCTATCAATTCTAAACCAGCGCATCCAGACATTCGCACGCCCATCGCGCGTTCGCCCATCTTTTGAGCATTCGAAGAGTTTAAGCGATACATACTCGCATTAATACCTAATAGTCCTTGATCCAAGGATAAATCTGTAGGGGCTTTTACACGTTCTTCGTTTAAATAAACACCGATATCACGGCCACCCCATAAGAATTTTTCCCGCATTACATCATAGACAAAACCTAAAACTCCTTGTCCATCTTCGTAAACGCCAATCATGATACAAAAATTTTCATGTTCGAGTACAAAATTCATCGTACCATCAATTGGATCAATAATAAAAACGCGTCCTGATAAATCTTGTAGTTTATCTTTGCCACTTTCTTCACCCAAAATTTTAGCATCTGGATCAAAGGCCATGATTTGTTCAATCAAATAAGCTTGTGTTTGTTTATCGATATTTGTGACTAAATCTTTTCGATCCGTTTTAGTCGAAACTTTCATCTCTTCACTTTTTAGAGATTCTTTTATATTTTTACCTGCTTCTTTCATCCAACGTCTAATTTCATTAATCATAATTTGCAAATTATTTTCCTCATTTCTTTTATAGTTTTGTAACTAAATGGTCTTTATTATTCCATATGAATATTTTTATTACTGTCTGTTTTTTTAGCGGTCTGCACCGTTTTGTATAAAGAATAACCAGATATTTTTTCAAAATTATTTCCTAAGCGTCGTTCTTCCCCAATGCTTTTAACCACAGTTTTAAACGTTCGATAAGTTTCTAAAAAATGGTCTCTTTTAATACCAGACTCGTAAGCTCGTTCTAAGTCTTCCCACATTTTCATGACTACAACCATTTCTTCTGTAGTCCAAGTTAAATCTAACGGGTATTGATAGTCTTTCACATTCCCACCTAATTTCTACTAACTTCTACTTTAGTCTATCATACAACAAACCATCTTTGCACTCAATTGTTCAGTAATCCATAGTTTAACAGTAGAATGCCTAAATCTATACCGCTTATCTATTCTTATTCATTTTTTGCAAACTATAAATTTGAAAGGAATTATTACTAGAAATATTTTTGTCTGTTAAGCAAATAATACATGACTTTAAGTAAAATATTTTACTAATTATATGATGCTATAATATAACAATTTTGATTAATTTATCTATATTAGTAAAAATCATTTTCTGACGCCAATAGTATTCCTTCTTTTAATTGTCTAATTATTCAAGAAAAAAGTAATCCTATTAAGAATTTTTTCAATCAGTAATTTGATTTCTATATTAGAATTTATCACAAATAAAAAAATAACAATTAATAGAAAAACAAAGACAATTCCCCATAATCGTTTTGTTAGAGCTGAAAGATACTCGTCATGCCATTTTGGATCCTTTCTTCTTTTTCTAAGAAATTTAAAAGTATGATATGCCATTGGTTATCCCCTTTTCATATGTTCGAAATATTTATTAAAGCAAATGTAAGATCAAAAAAGATATTTCCATAATATTTTTATGCCATAAACATTACTCTCACCTATATTAAACAAGTTGCCACTACTTTTGTATATATACAGATTTTATATTTATTCTCGCATTTTTCACCACATTAATCGGAGTATTTTATCAGAACTTGGTGTCGAATTAAAAACAATCATGGACCGTGTCGGCCACTCGAAATCTGATGTCATCTTGATGGTTTATACTCAGGTAACCAAAAATATGCAAAAAGTTATGGTAGAAAAATTAAATAATTTTAAAATCTAATTGCCCCTTTTTTGCCCCTTATACTAATAAAAATAAAAAAGAAACCCTTTAAGAAGCATATCCTTAAAGGGTTTCTTGTAATATTACGCGTGGATAGGCATTCCAAGAGCTAACTCAGAAGCATCCATTACAATTTCACCTAATGATGGGTGTGGGTGAATCGTTAAAGCAATATCTTCAGCATTCATGCCAGATTCAATTGCTAAAGCCAATTCAGAAACCATATCTGATGCACCAACACCAGCGATTTGAGCACCAATCAAAACATCATCATCAACAGTTGTTACCAAGCGGATGAATCCTTCTGTTTTGTTTAATGACAAAGCACGTCCGTTGCCTGCAAACGGGAATTTGTAAGCTTTGGCGTTAAGTCCAGCGTCTTTGGCTTCTTTGATTGTCATACCAACATTTGCTAATTCAGGGTCAGTAAAGGCAACTGCTGGCATTGCTTTATAGTCAACAGCAACTTTTTTACCAGAAATAGCTTCTGCCGCAATTTTAGCTTCATAACTTGCTTTGTGAGCTAAAGCTGCTCCAGCAACGATATCACCAATTGCGAAGATATTCTTAATATTCGTACGTCCTTGATTATCAACAGGAATCAAGCCGCGTTCACCGATTTCAACACCTGCTTGTTCTAAGCCCATGTCGTTCGTGTTCGGACGACGGCCAACTGTTACCATCACATAATCAGCAGTTACAGAATCTTCTTTTCCATCTACTGCATATTTGATAGTCACACTATCCCCATTATCTACGGCTTCTTTAGCCATAGCACTGGTGATAATCTTAATTCCTTTTTTCTTGAAGTCTGATTCAACAACTTTTACCATATCTTTTTCATAAGTTGGCAAAATTTGTGGAGTTCCTTCAATGATAGTTACTTCCGCACCTAAATTAGCATAAGCTCCACCAAGTTCAGCACCAATTACTCCACCACCAATGATGGCAAGTTTTTTAGGAACTTCTTTAAGGGCTAACCCGCCAGTTGAATCGATGACGCGACCGCCAAATTTAAAGCCAGGAATTTCGATTGGACGAGAACCAGTAGCAACGATAGCATGATTAAAAGAATAAGTTTGAGCTGAATCAGGATGCATGACACGCAAGCTGTGATCATCAACAAAGAAAGCTTCTCCTTCTAAAATTTCAACTTTATTTTTCTTTAAAAGCATTTTAACACCAGAAGTCAATTTGTTCACGACTTGATTTTCTTTCCATTCTTGCGTCTTAGTAAAATCAAGAGTTGCTTCTTTTGTGGAAACACCAAACACTTCTGAATCTTTGGCATCATGATAATGATGTCCAGCAGCAATCAAGGCTTTAGAAGGTATACAACCCACATTTAAGCACACACCGCCGATATATTCTTTTTCAACGATTGCTACTTTTTGTCCCATTTGGGCGGCGCGGATGGCAGCTACATAGCCACCAGGTCCAGCACCGATTACAACTGTATCTAATTCAATAGCAAAATCTCCAACTACCATTTATTTATCATCCTTCCATTAATAACAATTCTGGATCATTTAACAAACGTTTAATGTTGTTCATCGCTTTTTGAGCAGTTGCGCCATCAACAATTCGGTGGTCAAAACTCAATGATAATTTCATCATCCGACCAACAACGATTTCACCTTCGTCATTTACGATTGGTTCTTGTTTAATTGTTCCTACACCCAAAATAGCTACTTCAGGGTAGTTGATAACTGGTGTAAACCAAGTTCCACCGACAGAACCAATGTTACTAATCGTGATTGTACCATTGCGCATGTCTTGAGCACCAAGTTTATTATCATGAGCAAGTGCTGCTTTATCATTGATTTCATCTGCAATAGCAAACAAACCTTTACGATCAGCATCCTTCACATTTGGAACATATAAGCCGTGATCAGTATCTGTTGCAATACCAATATTATAGTAGTTCTTATATACGATTTCTTGTGCTGCATCATCAATAGAAGCATTCAAGACTGGGAATTTCTTAACAGTTGCTACTAAAGCTTTCACAACATATGGTAAGAAAGTCAACTTCGTACCATTTTCAAGAGCAACAGGTTTAAATCTCTTACGTTGATCCCAAAGTTTGGTAACTTCCACTTCGTCATGTAAGGTAACATGAGGAGCAGTATGTTTACTATTAACCATTGATTTTGCAATTGCTTTTCTTGTAGGGGTCATCTTTTCACGAGTTTCAAGATCGCCCATGTCAGAAGTAAATGGTTTCGCTGGAGCAGCTTTTTCAGCTGGAGCTGCTTGTTCAGGCGCTTTGGTTGTTGTTTCAGCTTCAGGAGCTGCTTTACCGCCACCAGAAATAAAGCTTTCAACATCTGCTTTTGTAACACGTCCACCTTTACCAGTTGGACTTACTTGTGTGATATCAACGTCTTTCTCACGAGCAAATTGACGTACAGAAGGCATTGCAAGCACACGTTTGTTTGGATCAGCAGCTGTAACAATACCCGTTGTATTGTTTTCTTTTGCTTCTTCATCTTGTGCTGGACCTTGTGAACCACTAGGAGCACTTGCAGGTGTTTCGTTATGTCCAGGTGCGTCGATTTCTACCAAGACATCGCCAACATTTGCGACTGTTCCTTCATCCACCAAAATATTTTTTACAGTACCTGTAACAGGGGATGGGATTTCTTCTACTGATTTATCATTTTGAACTTCAAGTAACGTATCGTCTTCATTGATTGTATCGCCAGCTTTTACCATCCATTTTACGATTTCACCTTCTGCGATTCCTTCACCGATATCAGGAAGTTTAAATTGGAAGACTCCTTCGCCGCCTTCAGTTGGTTCAGCTGCTGGAGTTGCAGGAGTTTGTGATTGGGCAGGTGCAGCAGAATCAGATTCATTGGAATCATTTGAACCTTCATCTTCATATCCAGGTGCGTCGATTTCTACTAAAGTATCACCAACATTTGCGACTGTTCCTTCATCTACTAAAATATTTTTTACAGTACCTGTAACAGGGGATGGGATTTCTTCTACTGATTTATCATTTTGAACTTCAAGCAACGTATCATCTTCATTGATTGTATCGCCAGGTTTTACCATCCATTTTACGATTTCACCTTCTGCGATTCCTTCACCAATGTCAGGTAACTTAAATTGAAATGCCATTTTGTTATCTCCTTTTCTAAGTGACCAATAGGAAAACGTTGGACTATCCAACGTTTTCCTCAGTCCTTGTTTTTTCTAGAAATTAACGACTTCTTTGACTTTTTCTTCAATATCTGCAGCGTTTGGCAACCAGATTCCTTCTGCTTGTCCAAATGGGAAGACAGTGTCTGGAGCAGAAACGCGTGCAATTGGAGCTTCTAATGATAAAATTGCTCGTTCAGCGATTTCTGAGGCAACTTGTGCGCCAACGCCTGCTTGTTTTTGTGCTTCTTGAACAACAACAACGCGACCCGTTTTTTCAACAGAAGCAATGATTGTTTCAATATCAAGAGGAGCAACGGTACGCAAGTCAATGATTTCAGCTTTAATTCCTTCTTTTTCTAGGTTATCAGCTGCTTTAATTGCTTCTCTTACCATCGCGCCATAAGTAATGATTGAGACATCAGATCCTTCTCTGGTAACAGCGGCTTTGTCTAAAGGTACTTCATATTCGCCATCTGGAACTTCTTCACGGAAAGAACGATACAATTTCATATGTTCTAAATAAACAACTGGATCATTACTTCTGATTGATGAAATCAATAATCCTTTGGCATCATATGGATTTGAAGGAATTACAACACGAATACCTGGTGCTTGAGCAATTAATCCTTCCAAATTATCTGAGTGAAGTTCTGGCGTATGCACGCCACCACCAAATGGTGCACGAATTGTAATTGGCAAGTTTCTTGAGCCACCCATACGGTAACGAGTACGAGCAATTTGTCCAACAATTTCATCCATTGTTTCAAAAACGAATCCAAAGAATTGAATTTCTGGAACTGGACGGAATCCTTCAAGAGCTAAACCAAATGCTAACCCACCGATTCCGGATTCAGCTAATGGTGTATCAAATACTCGATCTTCGCCAAATTTATCTTGTAAATCAGCGGTCGCACGAAAAACCCCACCGTTTTTACCAACGTCTTCACCGAAAACTAAGACATCTTGGTCTTTTTCTAATTCAACAGCTAAGGCATCTGTGATCGCCTGAATCATTGTTTTTTGTGCCATGATTATTTCGACTCCTTCGCTTCATAAGATTCAATTTGTTCCTTGATATTTTGAGGTTGAACTTCAAACATGTTCTTCAAGAAATCAGAAACTTTTTGTTTTGGTTGTTTATCAGCTTCTGCAATAGCCGCTTTGATTTCTTCTTTTGATTGTTCAATGATTTCATTTTCTTTATCTTCAGACCATAATCCTTTTGCTTCTAAATATTTACGGAAGCGAATCAATGGGTCTTTCTTTTGCCATTGGTCATCTAAATCTTTGGAACGATAACGAGTAGGATCATCACCAGAAAGCGTATGTGGACCATAACGATAAGTCAACGTTTCAATTAACACTGGTCCGTTCCCTTTAAGAACCCATTCCCGTGCAAATTTAGAAACAGTATAGACAGCTAAAGCATCCATTCCGTCCACTTGGATTCCTGGTATACCTGCAGCAACTGCTTTTTGAGCAAGTGTGTGTGCAGCAGATTGTTTTTCACGTGGAGTTGAAATAGCAAATCCATTATTTTGAATGTAGAAAACTGCATTTGCTTTATAAGCACCCGCAAAGTTCATAGCTTCATAAAAATCTCCTTGGGAAGAACCACCATCACCCGTATAAGTGAAGACTACATTTTTCTTATCACGTTTTTTAAGTCCTAAAGCAACACCTGCTGCTTGGACATATTGAGCACCAATGATGATTTGTGGTGGTAAAGCTTGTAAATCATCTGGATAAATATTTCCGGCAACGTGTCCACGAGACCATAAGAACGCTTGGCTCAAAGGTAAACCGTGTTGAATCAATTGAGGTACATCACGATATCCTGGTAATAAAACATCTTCTTTTTCAAATGCGAAATGACTCGCTAATTGACTTGCTTCTTGGCCTGCTGTTGGAGCAAAAAATCCTAATCGACCTTGACGGTTCAAAGCAGTTGAACGTTGATCTAAAACACGAGACCATACCATTTGGGTCATCAATTCAACTAATTCATCATCGCTTAAATCAGGGACCAAGTCTTCGTTTACCACATTTCCATCTTGATCTAACGCCTGATAAGTTGGGAACTCAGCATTGACATTTTTGAGTAGTTTCTCAAAGTCAATTGTTTTTTTCTTTGCCATCTTGTCACACTTTCCTCTCTGTTGGATGTTTTTCTTTTTTGGTTTGAAACTGATTGTAACAGGACTATATATCTGTATCACTATCAGAACCATTTACAGTTACTAAAGTATCATCTTTATTAGATAAAAACAAGTAAAAAGTTTTCAAAAATTGTATTCAATTATCAAGTAACTACTAAAAGACTAGGAATAAATAGTGAATTTAATCACACTTAAATAAAAAAACGCTAATTTTCTAAATCGTTTTCTTTTATTTCTTTTAAAACTAGTACAGTTTCTATAGATAAAGTAACAGTTTTAGAAAAAAAGCATATTTTTCTTTTTTCATCTTTCCATGTGAAGACCTAAGCTATCATATAAAATTAAATATTTTGTTAAAAGAATGAAAACTATCAGAAAAACAGAATTTTTCTAAAACTGATGATAAGAGATTAAATCCATTCTCCAGTTTTGCGGATATAAATCTTTTTAATCCCCTCAGAAACAATCAAGTAACACACAAGGATGCCTATAAACCAAAACCAGTACTCTAAAGGCAACTTTTCAAAGTCGATAACAGAGCGTAAAGGGGTCATAACAAAAAGCAGCCCGGCAAAAATTCCTAAAATACTTGCTCCCCACACTTCTTTAGATGCCCGACTTTCAGTAAATGCACTCTTTCTTGTACGTACGATATGCACTATCAAAATTTGTGTAACGATTCCTACAGCAAACCACCCAGCTTGAAAGAGACCTTGGTCTGCAGGTGTATTGGCACCAAAGATAAACCACATTAGTAAGAACGTCAAAATATCAAAAATACTACTGATTGGTCCGATAAAAACAGTAAATTTAAGAAGACCACCCACTTGCCATTTAACTGGAGACATTAGTTCTTCTTCATCTACACGATCAAACGGAATTGAAAGTTGGGTCATGTCATAAATCAAGTTTTGCACAAGAAGTTGAAGCGAAAGCATGGGTAAAAATGGTAAAAACGCACTCGCAACAAGAATTGAAAAGACATTTCCAAAATTAGAACTGATCGTAATTTTAATGTACTTCATCATGTTTTTAAAAACTTTACGGCCTTCAACGACCCCTTTTTCTAAAACATTCAAACTTTTTTCCAACAAAATAATTGAACTAGCATCTTTGGTGATATCAGCCGAGGTATCCACAGAAATCCCGACATCTGCAGTACGTAATGCTGGTGCATCATTGATTCCATCTCCCATAAAGCCTACAGTATGTTTCTTGCTTTGTAAGATTTGAATAATTCGTGTTTTCTGCATAGGTGTCAGTTTTGCGAATAAATGGATATTGTCTACTTTGTCGGTGAGTTCTGCATCGCTTAACTGTTCGATTTCTGGTCCAAGTAAGAACTTGTCTGCTGAAATCCCCACATCTTGACAAACCTTTTTGGCTACTATTTCATTATCCCCAGTCAGAACTTTTACAGCCACTCCATGCCTATGCAAAGAATCGATAGCCGTTACTGCTGACTCTTTAGCTGGATCTAAAAAGCCTGCAAAGCCAACTAAGGTCATCTCTTTTTCATCAGCTATAGAATAAACAGGTTCATAGTGATTATCTTTTTTTATAGCAATTGTTAACACACGCATGCCTTGTTCGTTCATTTTTTGACTTAGTTCTTTCATTTGTTTTCTTAAGTCTTCCGTTAGCGGTTCTACTTTCCCATCAATTTCTACTGTTGAACAAACCTCTTCCATTTCTTCAACAGCTCCTTTTGTAATCATCAACTGGTGATCATCAACACCTAGAACAACGGTTAAGCGGCGCCGAGAAAAATCAAAGGGAATTTCATCAATTTTACTGACAGTTTGGTAAGAAAGTTGTTTTTTATTCTTTTTAAAATGATCAATCACGGCGACATCCATCACATTTTTCCAACCCGTTTGATAATTAGAATTCATAAAAGTTAAATCTAATACCCGATCATCATCTTCTCCTAAAGGATTGACATGTTGTACTAAAACAACACGGTCTTCAGTAATAGTTCCCGTTTTATCGGTACATAAGACATCCATGCTGCCTAAATTTTGAATGGCAGAAAGTTCTTTTACAATCACTTTTTCTTTTGATAAAGACAAAGCACCTTTAGCCAGATTACTTGTGACAATCATAGGAAGCATTTCTGGTGTTAAACCAACCGCAACAGCTATAGCAAAAAAGAATGCCTCGTCCCATTGGCCTTTTGTTAATCCATTGATTAAAAAGACAACCGGGAATAAAACAACAATCATTCGTAATAAAAACTTACTGATTCGTGTCAAGCCTTCATCAAAGGCTGTTTTTCCTCTTTTTTTAGTTGAATGTTGGGCAATGTCGCCAAAAAATGTTTCTTGTCCCGTTTTTAAAATAATTGCTTTTCCTTGCCCACTTAAAATATCTGTTCCCATAAACACTAAGTTTTTCATATCGATTGCCGACAGTTCTTCATTGGAAGATTCTACTTTTGCCTCTGTATACTTTTCAACAGGTAGAGATTCCCCTGTAAGCGATGATTGATTGATAAATAAATCTTTCGTCCAAATCAAAACAGCATCAGCGGGAATCATATCACCAGTTGCCAAAGTCACGATATCCCCCGGTACTACCTCATCCATCGGAATTTCTTTTGTTACCCCTTCTCTTGTAACAGCACAAGTGTTTTCAATCATATTTTTTAAATCATGACTTGCTTTTTGGGCACGGTATTCCTGAGAAAAAGTTAATATAGCACTTGCTATGATCATGATAGCCATGACGATACCAGCATCTTGGTCATGGGTTGCAAATGAAACAATCATTAAAAAGGCCAATACAAAAATAAAAGGATCTTTAAAGGCTTCTAAGAGCAATCGCCATGCTGGCATTGGCTTTTCAGCATTGATTTGGTTAAGTCCGAACTCTTCCAAACGTTCTTTTGCATCGTCTTTGGAAAGTCCTTTTAAAGAGGTGCGAAGTTCCATCAATAGCTCTCTTTCAGAAAGAGTAGCAAATTTTTTGATTTCTTGTTCTTTGTTGATTACTTTTTTATTCATCGGTTTCCTCCTATTACGATCAGAAGAAACTACAATGATTTCTCCCAATCGTGGTTTGATAATATATTTTTTTAACTCTCTGCGGATGACTATCCATCAAACCACGCCCTTTCCTTATTGTTAAGACCAAAAACTCTTTCAGACATAAAAAAAGCGCACACTCAACAATGAGCATGCGAAAAAAATTTCTCAGTCACCGTTGAGCTTTGACACTATATGACGTAGACAATTTCTGTCAGCTGTTTTGAAAATGACCTTCTCGATCATTCTTGTCCTACCATGCTAAGAGTCTCTCGATTCTTTCGCGGCAACAGCTTATGTCCATATAGGAGCCTCACCTAACAATTATTCTCTTTCTATTTCACTATAACCTAACCAAATCGGAGTGTCAACGGAACTTGCAATCTGCCAATTTTTAGTAGCTGATCAATGTTATTAAAAATTTTTCTTACTTACGTTGAAAGTAATCGACAATTGCTTCTATTATATGCTGACTTGCTTTTCCATCTCCATAGGGGTTTTTGGCTTGTGCCATTTTTTGATGTTCTTGTTCGTCTACCAAAAGATGTTTTGTTTCTCGATAAACAGTTTCTTCTTGTGTGCCAATTAGTTTTAAAGTACCTGCTTGTATCCCTTCCGGACGTTCCGTCGTATCCCGAAGAACTAGGACTGGAACACCCAAAGAAGGCGCCTCTTCTTGAACGCCACCAGAATCACTTAAAATCAGATAGCTTTTAGCCATAAAATTATGAAAATCAACAACATCTAAGGGTTCGATCAATTGAACATTTTCCAAATTGTCTAAAAAACTTTGTGCCAGTTGCCGCACTTGAGGGTTTTTATGCATAGGAAAAATAAAGACAACCTGCGGAAATTCAAGGGCAATTCTCTTTAAAGCTCTAAAGACTTGTTTCATCGGTTCGCCTAAATTTTCACGACGATGCATTGTAACAATCACATGTTTATGGTCACCATCAGAAAGGGCGAAATTTTTATAATCTGCTTGTATCGTGTATTTCATAGCATCAATAGCGGTATTTCCAGTAATGAAAATATCTTGAGCACGATGATTTTCTTCTAGTAAATTCCTTCGACTCTGTTGAGTTGGAGCGAAGTATAAATCAGCAAGAACATCGGTTAATTGGCGATTTGCTTCCTCTGGATAAGGAGAATTTTTGTTCCAAGTCCGTAATCCAGCCTCCACATGGCCAATGGGAATTTGTTGGTAAAAAGCCGCCGTGGCTGCCGCAAAAGTAGTCGTTGTATCCCCATGTACCAAAATCATATCTGGTTTTTCTTCTATTAATATAGGTTGTAAATCTAATAAAACTTTTGTCGTTATCTCTGTTAAAGTTTGACCAAGAGACATAATATTTAAATCGTAATCTGGAACAATAGCAAAGATTTTCAAGACTTGATCCAACATTTCTCGATGTTGAGCGGTTACGATTACTTTTGATTCAAAACGATTATCTGCTTCTAACGCCTTGACCAATGGTGCCATTTTTATTGCTTCTGGCCGTGTTCCAAATATTGAAATTATCTTTCTCATTCCCCCATCTCCTTACCAGATATTGTACCAAATTTAAGCGTACAAAACTATCACAAGTTCATTTCGAGAATTGTTATCTCTTTTCTAAACTCACAAAAGGCCGATAGACATTCAACTGTCCACCGGCCTTCTGATAATAATGTTAAGCTTTAATTAAATCGTATCGCCATTAAAAATAGAATTTTTAACAATGACATAATCAACTGTACGAATGGCAGCTAAGTCTTTTCCACCCGCGTAAGAAATAGACGATTGTAAATCTTGTTGCATTTCAATCAAGGTATCTTTTAACGAACCTTTATGAGTGACCCAAATCTTTTTGCCTTCTACATTTTTCTTTTCACCTTTTTGAAATTCTGAAGCTGATCCAAAATATTCTTTGTAAACAACACCATTTTCTACTTTTGTTTCACCTGGCGATTCTTCATGGCCAGCAAATAACGAGCCAATCATGACCATAGTAGCACCAAAGCGAACCGACTTGGCAATATCTCCATGGGTTCGGATACCACCGTCTGCAATAATTGGCTTTCTTGCTGCTTTGGCACACCACCGAAGCGCCGCTAATTGCCAACCACCCGTTCCGAATCCTGTTTTTGTTTTTGTGATACAAACTTTTCCCGGTCCAATCCCGAGTTTTGTAGCATCCGCCCCAGCATTTTCTAGTTCACGAACAGCTTCTGGCGTTCCTACATTTCCAGCAATAATAAAAGTTTCAGGTAAAACTTTTTTTATTTGTTGAATCATACGAATAACAGAATTGGAATGTCCGTGGGCAATATCGATGGTAATATAGTCAGGAATTAAATTTTTCTTCGCTAATTCTTCAATAAATCGAAATTCACTTTCTTTAACTCCGACACTAATTGAAGTAATTAAACCTCTTGCTTTCATTTTTTGAACAAAAGGTATCCGTGCCCCTTCATCAAAACGATGCATTATATAAAAATACCCATTTTCAGCTAAAAATTCAGCGATTGGTTCATCAATAATTGTTTGCATATTGGCGGGCACTACTGGCATTTTAAAACGATGTTTCCCTAAAACAACGCTCGTATCACATTCTGATCGAGAGTCAACAATACATTTATTAGGAATTAATTGAATATCCTCGTAATCAAAAACTTTCATATCAAACATTGAAAATCTTCCTTTCTGTTACCATAAATCATCTGTATTTTTAGCACCTTCCCTAGGTTAGCGGAAATCTCGCAGGAAAGCAATTAAAAAACTTGTTTTAAGCAAAATAAAACAGTCATTGTTCGTATTTTACAAACAATGACCGCTGTTTTAGGGTAAATCATTTCCTGCAGCTAAATAAACACGATACCAATCTTGTCTAGAAAGTGTAATTTCGGAAGCTTCTGCAATCTCTTGAATACGTGTACGATTCATCGTTCCTGCAATAACTTGGAAATTCGCTGGATGACTCAATATCCAAGCAGCAGATATTCCTGTTGCCGTTGATCCATATTTTTCTGCCATTTCATTAAGAACTTTATTTAGTTCTGGAAATTTATCATTGCCAACAAAAACACCTTCAAAAAGACCGTATTGATAAGGTGACCATGCTTGAATTGTCATTTCGTTGATACGAGAATATTCAAGGATTTCACCATCAAAATCGTTTGCTCTACTATCTGTCATATTGACATGTAGCCCTTGATCGATCATTCCAGAATGCATGATACCAAATTGTAGTTGGTTAAAAATAAGGGGTTGTTTGACATATTTTTTTAATAGTTCAATTTGACCAGGTTTTTGATTGCTCACGCCAAAATAACGCACCTTACCTTGTTGTTCTAACTGATCAAAAGCCGCTGCGACTTCTTCTGGTTCCATCAAGGTATCAGGTCGATGTAGTAATAAAGCATCTAAATAATCGGTATTCAAACGTTTCAAACTATTTTCGACCGATGAAATAATATGTTCTTTTGAAAAATCATACATTACTCCCGGAACGATGCCACACTTAGATTGCAAAAATAATTTGTCTCTATTAATAGAAGTTTTTGCAAGATTTTCGGCAAAAATTCTTTCACATTGTCCATCACCATAAATGTCGGCATGATCAAAATGCGTGATACCATTATCCACCGCTGTTTCGATTACTTCTCTAGGATCTTTAGCACCATTTAGGCGCATACACCCTAAAATCACGCTGGGAACCTTTTTTTCTGTAGTTCCTAATTTTATTTTTTGCATCAAAAATTCCTCCTCAAAAACAACTGTTTTACTGAACCATTATAACACGATTCTCTCTAATAGGTGCTAAGAGGAGCAGGAAACGTTAGAAAATAAAATATTCTAGCTATCGTTGATTGTCTATAAAGGCTTTATTCGCGATATCTTTTCGGTAAAACATCTGTGGCAAATCAACTCTTTCTAAGGCATCATATACCTTTTTTTGAGCCTCTTCGATTGTTTTTCCAGATGATTGAAGTACAAATATACGTCCTCCATTCGCTACAATCTTTTCATTTTTCTCTTTCACACCAGCATAATAGCTATTTGTTTTTGGGGTAAATCTCTCAGGCAAAATCATCCCTTTTTGATAGTCTTTTGGATATCCTTGTGCCGCAACGACGACGCCCACTGTTGCTTGATTAGACCATTGAATAGTAGGAATCTGATTTTCTAATAGATCAGTAATGATTTGGGCTAAACTACTTTTTAATCTTGGTAAGACAACTTGTGTTTCCGGATCGCCAAAACGAGCATTAAATTCGATTACTTTTGGTCCATCTGGCGTAGCAATAAGGCCCGCATATAAAATACCAACAAAGGGAATTCCCTCATTGATCATCCCATGAACAATAGGTAATAAAATCGTTTCTTTCGCCTCTTCGACCATACACTCATCAATTTGTGGAACTGGTGAATAAGCACCCATTCCCCCAGTATTTGGGCCTCTATCTCCATCAAACGCTCTTTTATGATCTTGAGCGATCACCATCGGGTATACTTTATCGTGGTTGACAAAAGCCATTAAGGAAAACTCCTGTCCCTCCAGAAATTCTTCGATAATAATTTGATTTCCACTTTGACCAAGACTTTTTTCTTCCATAAATGCATGTAAGGTTTGGATAGCGATCTCTTTTGTTTCCGCGATGACCACGCCTTTACCAGCTGCTAACCCATCTGCTTTGATCACAAGGGGCAAATCATGCGTTAAGACAAATTCTTTGGCCTCTTGAAAGTGATCAAAACTTTTAAAATTGGCAGTTGGCACCTTATTTTTTAACATTAGATTTTTAGCAAATTGTTTGGAGCCCTCAATTTGAGCCGCTTCTTTTGTCGGTCCAAAAATTTTTAATCCAGCTTTTTGGAAATGATTGACTATCCCTTTAACAAGTGGTACTTCAGGTCCTACAAAGGTCCATTCAATTTGATGTTGCTTTGAAAAATTAATTAAAGCGTCAAACTCTTCTTCTAGAATAGAAAGAATTGTGATTCCATCTTTTCTCATTCCTGGATTACCTGGCGCGCAATAAACGTCGGTCACTTTAAAGTCTTCTAAAAGTTTTTTAGCAATAGCATGTTCTCTACCACCGCTACCAATGACAAGTACTTTCATTTTCTTCACCTTCTTCAAAGTCTTTTAAAAGATTTATTAGTGTCTGAAATGTCTAACCTTGGTAAAGACCATGGTTATGCCATACTTATCAGCCATATCGATGGAGTCTTGATCTTTGATACTCCCTCCAGGTTGAATGATGGCACGAATTCCATGTTGCGCAGCATATTCCACACTATCATCCATTGGGAAAAAGGCATCACTTGCTAAGACAGCATCCTTCATTTTAGCAGTTTCTTCTGCTTGTTCGATGGCAATTTTTACAGAACCCACCCGATTCATTTGCCCAGCTCCTACTCCAACTGTCTGATATTCATTGGCCAATAATATTGCATTTGATTTTACATACTTAACAGCTTTCCAAGCAAATTTCAAAGCTTCAAATTCTTTTTCATTTGGTTGGCGCTTGGTAACTACTTGCCAATTAGAGGGATCTTCAGGAACAAGATCTTGTTCTTGAACTAAAAGGCCACCCAATACAGAAACTTTTTCTAGTTCATGTTTATCTGTTTTTGCAAAATCCATTGTCAATAGACGTATATTCTTTTTCTTTTCTAAAATTTCCAAAGCTCTCTCATCATAACTAGGAGCAATTACAATTTCTAAAAATAGTTGGTGCATTTTTTCCGCTGTTTTTACATCCACGTTTCGATTCAAAACGAGGATACCACCGAAGATTGAAACTGGATCTGCTTCATAGGCATGTATATACGCCTCATAAATTGAGTCGCCGATACCAATTCCACAAGGATTCATATGTTTTAAAGCGACAACTGTTGGTTCTTCAAAATCGCGAATGATTCGAATGGCTGCATCAGCATCACGAATATTGTTAAAGGAAAGTTCTTTACCATGAAGCTGTTTTGCTGAAGCTAACGAATAAGATTCTGGTAAAGCTGATTGATAAAAGGCCGCTTTTTGATGAGAATTTTCACCATAACGCAACGCTTGTTTATGTTCATAAGCCAACGTCATTTTTTCTGGTTCGATTTCATCCAAGGAATTAGTAAAATATTCTGCAATCAAAGCATCATAAAAAGCGGTATGACGAAAAACTTTTGCAGCTAGTTTTTTACGAGTTTCTAATGTTGTCTGTCCCTTATCTTCTAATTCTTCTAGAACTTGATCATAATCGTTGGGATCAATAATAACCGTTACATCTGCAAAATTCTTTGCGGCTGAGCGTAACATGCTAGGACCACCGATATCAATATTTTCGATGGCTTCTGCTTGCGTAGCCTCTTCTTTTTGAATCATCTCTTTAAAAGGATATAAATTCACCACTACAAAATCAATAGGTGCTATTTCATTTTCTTCCATCTCTTGAACATGTTTTTGATCGGATCGTTTTCCTAATAATCCCCCGTGAATTTTGGGGTGAAGTGTTTTGACCCGACCGTCTAACATTTCTGGAAAACCAGTGATTTCTTCGACACTTGTCGTAGGAATTCCCGCTTGATCAAGTTCCTGTTTAGTTCCGCCTGTTGAAATAATTTCTATTTGTTGGTCACTTAATTTTTTGGCAAAGCTAGCAATTCCTTTTTTATCTGAAACACTGATCAACGCTCTTTTTCTCATTTTAAAAAAATGCTCCTTTTTAATTCATATTTTTTGTTAATTCAGCAATTACTTGTGGGTATAAAGCGTGTTCGGTTGAATGAATCTTTATTTCTAACGTTTCTAACGTATCATAGGGGTTTATTTCTACTGCTTTTTGGGCAATAATTGGACCGGTATCAACCCCATCATCCACATAATGAATCGTGACTCCAGTGACTTTGACTCCATAAGTAAA
>Ga0079226_10000101_pt1 | contig 51827 bp, 42 predicted proteins | sample Poulit2014_FD_76345 | JGI IMG/M metagenome (GOLD analysis project Ga0079226, IMG submission 76345) | Agricultural soil microbial communities from Georgia to study Nitrogen management - Poultry litter 2014 | ecosystem: Environmental > Terrestrial > Soil > Agricultural land | place: USA: Georgia...
CCACACCATAACCATCGGTAAGGTAATACGGGTTTTGTTCAAGCCTTAACGGTTGCATAATTTTTTCATCAAGCAGCTCTATTACGCTTTTGCCGGTGGCGGCGCGTATCACCATGCCGGCCACGTGTGTATCAATGGACACATATTTCCATTCGGCCCCAGGTTCACGATCACGTTTTCTGAAGCCTGCAGCATAGTCATCCATGGAGCCGCCCAAGGCGAGGGCGCGCCCCATTTTATTAATGTCTGATTTAGGGTCGAGGTAATCTTCGTTAAATTCCACCCCGCTGGCCATTTGCAGCACATCACGGATGCTTGCACCATCATAGGCGCGGCCCTCAAGCCCCGGCAAATAGGTGGTTACGGGATCATCAATACTGTTAATAGCGCCCTCTTCCACAAGCACGCCCATAAGTGCCGAAAGATAAGATTTAGCAATAGACCAGCTAATACGACGATCTTCCGCTTGCGTGCCTTGGTAATATTCCTCAAACGCTAGCTTGCCATCTTTTAACACTACCAAAGAGGTAAGTGAGCGCTCTCTTACCCATGCATTAAGATCAGGTAGGGTTTTAGGATCGTTAATTAGCGCTGCCGCCTGTTGCTGTGGCGCAGTAAGTTGTGCATGCAAAAAAGCACCATCCATGTGGCTGAAATTATGCACAATGTTTTCTTCAGCAAAAAGGGAGTTTACCGTGCGCAGGCGCTGAATATCCTCCCACTTCCACACCACCACAATGGTGGCCATGAGCACCGCTACCGTGGCAGCATTCAGCAACCAACGCCTTGATACTAACGCCATACATTACCTCGCTTTATTTATTTTTCGGCCCTAGGCCCACCGTGAAATACAGGGCAAAACCACTTCGCCACCAGCCCCAAGCTACAATTAATGAGTGTGCATTCAACAACACCGCCAACGACCATTCGAAACTATCTTCCATAGTGCTGTGCCGAGCTGGCCAAAAGATATTTACCAGCACAGAGGATAGCCCCACCATCAGGGTAAATAAACTTAAGCCCAATAGCACCCTGCCTAGCACAGGGCAAGCGCCGCGCAACAAAGCAGCGCCTAGGCCCACTTGAGCAATAAAGGTAAGGCCAAAAAAGCCCACCGCCCCAATGCGGCGTAAGCCATGCATAGCAGGCCCAATATGCCCAAGCGCAACGGTATACAGCACCAGCAAAAAAGCGGCACAAACGCCTAGCCACCACCAGTAACCCGGCTTGCCGCCCAACTGCAATAACCAAAAACGGTTAGCCCACCAATACAACATGATCAACACTATGCTTGGCAGCATTGCGCCTTTAAAAACAAAATACGCCGCCCCAGAACGGGAAGCGCGGGAAATGCTAGTGCAACCTTCAAACCAAGGTAGGCACCAAGGTACCAACCCCTCATAAGCAGAAAGCAAATAAGTGCTATGTATCGTTATTAAAGGTATTAACGCAGAAGTGAGCGCCAACCAATGTAGTAATACTGAAGTTCGTTTTGTCATCTATCAGCGGTCTGAAAATAATTATTTGGTAACGGGCGGCGGGCTTTTCAGCCACCGCCATCGCTTACCTTAAGCTTATTTAAGATCACGCAACACGTACTGCATAATGCCACCATGGCGGAAATAATCAGCTTCCGAAGCGGTATCTATGCGTACGATTGCAGAAAACTCCACTTCACCGGCACGCACCATAACGGTGGCAGGGGTTTCGCCATCGTTAAACGCTGTTATTCCTGTAATAGTAAACACCTCTTCCCCTGTTAAACCGAGGGATTTAGCGGTTTCACCTGCAGGAAACTGCAAGGGCATAACGCCCATACCAATAAGGTTAGAACGGTGGATTCTTTCGTAAGATTCGGCAATCACAGCGCGCACCCCAAGCAACAAGGTGCCTTTGGCTGCCCAGTCGCGTGAAGAACCGGAGCCGTATTCTTTCCCTGCCAAAATCACCAGTGGAATACCCTGTTGCAGGTAGTTTTGTGCTGCATCATAAATAGTGCTCACAGGCGCCGCCTGTTGCGTGAAATCACGGGTGTAGCCACCCTCAGTACCCGGTGCCAGTTGGTTACGCAAGCGCACGTTAGCAAAGGTGCCACGAATCATTACCTCATGGTTACCACGGCGCGAACCATAGGAGTTAAAATCACGCTGTTTCACCCCATGTTGGGTAAGGTATAACGCCGCCGGTGTCATGCCACCAATGCTGCCCGCTGGGCTAATATGGTCGGTGGTTACCGATTCTCCAAGAAGGGCCAACACCCGTGCTCCAGTAATATCTGTTAATGGGGCAGGTGTGCTTGGCATACCTTCAAAATAAGGCGGGTTACGCACATAGGTTGACTCTGGATCCCATTGAAACTTCTCGCTTTGCGGCGTAGCAAGTGCTTGCCAATGCTCATCACCCGCAAACACATCTTGATAACCATCAATGAACATTTTTTGCTCGATAGAGGCATCCACCACCGCCTGTATTTCAGCCGTGGTAGGCCAAATGTCTTGCAAATATACATCTTCACCTGCAGCGCTTTGGCCAATAACCCCATGTTGCAAATCAACATCCATCGTGCCGGCAATGGCATAAGCCACCACCAAAGGCGGCGACATCAAATAATTAAGCTTTACTTGGGGGTGAATGCGCCCTTCAAAATTACGGTTACCCGATAATACGGAAACCACAGTGAGATCATGTGCATCCACTGCTTCTGCCACTTCTGGAATTAAAGGCCCTGAGTTACCGATACAGGTGGTGCATCCATAGCCCACTAAATTAAACCCTAGAGCGTCTAAATACTGAGTAAGCCCTGCGCGTTCATAGTAATCCGTAACCACACGTGAACCAGGAGCTAGGCTAGTTTTCACCCAAGGCTTGCGCCGCAACCCTAGGGCATAGGCTTTTTTTGCCACCAAGCCTGCTGCAATCATCACATTAGGGTTTGAGGTGTTGGTGCACGAGGTAATTGCGGCGATCACCACTGCGCCTTCACTTAACTCATAGCTTTCTCCTGTGGGCGTTTGTAGCGCCACTGTGCTTACCCGTTCTTGTGGAATGGTGGTGGACGGCGCATCAGAAGCAGGAAAAGATTCCATCGAGGCCTCGTCCACCATTAGGTTTTCATTAATTTTATGCTGTTCATGTTGGTAGGCAGCCTGCGCATTACTTAGAAGGATGCGGTCTTGTGGCCGTTTAGGCCCTGCAATAGAAGGTTCGATGGTGGCTAAATCCAGCTCTATGTATTCTGAATACTGCGGCTCATGTTCAGGGTTATGCCACAAACCCTGCGCTTTAACATAAGCTTCCACTAAAGCAATTTGTTCCTCACTGCGCCCAGTAAGGCGCAAGTAACGCAAACTTTCCTCATCAATGGGAAACATAGAAACAGTGGAACCATATTCAGGGCTCATGTTGCCAATGGTGGCGCGGTTGGCCAAAGGCACCGCCCCCACCCCAGGGCCATAAAACTCTACAAATTTACCTACCACCCCATGTTCGCGCAGCATTTCGGTAATCGTTAGCACTAAGTCGGTGGCGGTAACACCTTCAGGCAAACTGCCCGTAAGTTTAAAACCCACCACACGTGGCACCAACATGGAAATAGGCTGCCCAAGCATGGCCACTTCTGCTTCAATACCACCTACCCCCCAAGCTACAACCCCTAAGCCGTTTACCATAGGGGTGTGCGAATCGGTACCCACACAAGTATCGGGATAAGCCTGCACCACACCGTTTACTTCTTTAGTAAACACCACACGTGATAAATGCTCTAAATTAACCTGATGCACAATTCCAGTACCTGGCGGCACCACTTTAAAATTAGCAAAGGCATCCTGCCCCCAACGTAAAAACTGATAGCGTTCCACGTTGCGCTGGTACTCCGTATCCACGTTGTGTTGAAAAGAATCTGCATTGGCGAAATCATCCACAATGACAGAGTGGTCAACCACTAACTCCACCGGCACTAATGGGTTAATTTTTTGTGGATCACCACCTAGTTGCGCCATTGCTTCACGCATGGCTGCTAAATCCACCACCGCCGGCACCCCAGTAAAATCTTGCAACACTACACGGGCTGGGCTAAAAGCAATTTCATCATTGGCTTCGCCGTTAGGGTTCCAATTAGCCAATTTTTTTATATGCTCTGCGGTAACGTTTTTGCCATCTTCGTTGCGTAACAAGCTCTCTAGTAAGATTTTCAAGCCATAAGGTAAACGGCTTACATCTACGCCATCGCGGTTTAAAGCGGGCAAAGCAAAGATCTCATATTCTTGTTCTGCAACGGTAAGGGTTTGGCGAGCGTTAAAGCTATTAGGATGTGTCATGATTCACCTCTGCGCCGTTAGGATGGGACCGGCGAAACTGTTGTATTTATAGGAAGGGACACAACAGTTATAGCAGGGACATGCACCTACCTGCCAGTAAAGCCCTATTACTTAGGCGCTTCGGCAAGGCTAAAACTTGTGTTTAACCCCCACCCGCGTCATCAGTTGCCGTGTGCTGCTACTTTTGCCACTGCTTTTATCTGCCACATTAATGTTGGCTGAAAATGCGGGAGTAAATTTACGTTGGTAGCCTAAAAAATACTCGTAATCCGTTTTTTTATTATCAAATACTAGGTAACGTTCAGATTTAATTACGCTTGCTTTAAATGAGTATTGATTAGCTCCTTGGCTAAAACTTGCCAAGAGGGTTACTTTATTTTTTACATCTGCCTTCACACCGCTACTGTGATTGTGCTTTATTTGCCGCCGATATTGCAGGTATGTTTTCACTGGTTGGGCGTTGAAATTATATCCTAGGCGCACCTGTGCATCGGTGGTGTGAAACCCTTTACCACCACCCACTCGCAGCCCTGGGTTGACATACCAATTGGCATCAAGAGCATGTTTAGTACCCACCTCCACACGGCCAGATGGGTTCTTGATGCGGCCAAACATATCTTGGCTGCCATCAGCGTTTTTAGCGGTGGCAAAACTGGTGACGAAGTTGTAGTAAAAAATGCTTTTTTCATACCCAAGCTTCAGGCGGTTGCTGTGTTGATCGGTGTGATGCTTGTAATCGTGGCGATAATCAAGCGCAACAGCCCATGCTGTGGGCACCCACATGAACATCAGCACCGCCCATAACACTGTCCTCTTATGCATCTCTATTCTCATTGTTGCTAACCGTTACATTGTTTTGCCGTGTGTATTATCTCATTTGGCCGCGTTAACACGCTTGACGGTAATCAGGTTTACCGTTGCGACAATGGTTATTTGCCAATGCAAAAACTGCCAAAAATACGCCCAAGTAAATCATCAGCTGTGAACACCCCTGTGATATCCTCTAACGCCTGTTGCGCAGTGCGTAAATCCTCCGCCAGCAACTCACCTGCTTGGTGTAGTGCTAACTGCTGCGCACCATTGCGCAGAGCCACTAAGCAGTGCTCCAGGGCCACCACATGGCGGCGGCGCGCACTAAAGGCCCCGCCCCCCTCTTCGCCACTAAAGCCCACAGCAGCTTTTAAATGGGCTGCTAAGGCCTGCATACCCGCCCCTGTGGCCGCAGAAATAGCAATGCTGTTCTCAAGCTCTGCCTGCAAACCAATTGTTAGCCCTGAAAGATCAGCCTTATTTAGCAAGCGAGTAACGGGAATGCCGAGGCCGGTTAACGAGGTTTGCCCTTGCGGTAGTAACAATTCTGGTTGCTGCAAGGCTTCACGGGGCACTGTATTGGAATCAATTACATGCAAAATATGGTCCGCTTGCTCTATTTCACGCCAAGCCCGTTTAATACCTTCTTGTTCCACCACATCGGGTGATTCGCGCAGCCCCGCTGTATCAATGATGTTCATTGGCATGCCATCTAAATGAATGGTTTCACGCAGCACATCGCGGGTAGTACCAGGAATATCCGTGACAATCGCCACATCGGCACCTGCTAGTTGGTTTAACAGCGAAGATTTCCCTGCATTCGGGCGCCCAGCGATCACCACGGTAATACCCTCGCGCAGCAACCGGCCCTGTTGGGCCACAGTTAACACTTGTTCGGTATCGGTTATTAGCTGGTGTAGGGTAGCTTCAATATGGCCATCGGAAAGGAAATCAATCTCCTCATCAGGGAAATCAATCGCAGCTTCCACATACATGCGCAGCTGGATCAAATTTTCCACCAATCCATTAACCTCACGAGAGAAAGCCCCCGTAAGCGAATTAGCCGCCGCTTTTGCTGCAGAAGCTGTGCCAGCATCAATTAAATCGGCAATAGCCTCGGCTTGGGTAAGGTCTAAACGGTCGTTCATAAAGGCACGGTAAGAAAACTCACCTGGTTGTGCCAAACGCGCACCAAGGGCCACACAGCTTTGCACAATTTGGTCGAGCAAAACAGGCCCGCCATGCCCCTGTAGCTCCACTACATCTTCGCCCGTAAACGAATTAGGGCTAGGAAAATAAAGCGCTAACCCCTCATCTAATAATTCGTTGGTGTGGCTGTAAAAGCGGTGGAAGTGCGCATAGCGTGGGGTAAAAGCTGTTGTTCTTTGGCAAATACTTAGCCCTATTGTGCGCGCTTGCTTGCCCGATAAACGCACAATACCAACCCCACCAGGGCCATTAGCCGTAGCAATTGCCACAATCGTGTCTTGTTGGTGGTATGCCATGGTTTTCCTATCACTGAATTAAATAAGGCGAGTGTAGTTTCCCACACTCGCCTTGTTAGCAGTAGTGCACTGGCACGTTATTTTAGCTTTCGCGCTCAATACTGCGTGTAATGAGCCACTGTTGGCCAATGGATAATAAGTTGTTAGTGAGCCAGTACAACACCAAGCCCGCTGGGAACCAGAGGAAGAAGATGGTAAATGCCACAGGCATCCATTTCATAATCTGTGCTTGGGTTGGGTCTTGTGGTGCTGGGTTCAAGCGCATCTGAATGAACATAGAAGCACCCATTAGTAGTGGCAGGATAAAGAACGGATCCATTAAGGAAAGGTCTTGAATCCAGCCAAAGAAAGGGGCTTGGCGCAGTTCCACAGATTCCAGTAACACGTAATACAAGGAAATAAACACTGGCATTTGTACCAATATTGGCAAGCAACCACCTAAGGGGTTAATTTTTTCTCGCTTATATAGCTTCATTAACTCCATGGATTGTTTTTGCTTGTCGTTTTTATATTCATCACGAATACGCTGCATTTCCGGGCCTGCTTTACGCATTCTGGCCATTGAGCGGTAGCTAGTGGCTGATAATTTAAAGAATAATAGTTTGATAATTAGGGTTAGCAGAATAATAGCTACCCCCCAGTTACCCACACCAAAACCAAGGCTAAGATCTTTACCAAAGACAGTAACATTGCCGCTTTGTAAGAATACTAGTAAGGCAAAAATAGGTTGGGATATAAACCATAACCAACCGTAATCCACTGTCATGTGTAAGCCAGGGCTAATGGCTCTTAGCTCATCTTGTAGTTTTGGGCCAACAAAAAAATCTGCTTCAAATTCAGCCACTTGGCCTTCAGCAACCTCTTTTACAGGGCCTACAAAACGTAAAATATATTCGTCTTTATCTTTATTGTAATGGGTGCTGTATTTGTATTTACTGCCTTGGTTAGGTACCCAGGCAGTAAGGAAATAGTGTTGAATAAAGGCAATCCAACCATCGTTATGCTCTATGCCGAGGTTTTTATCCTTCATATCAGATAATTTAATTTTGTTATATGGCTTATCAGGAGACCAGTAGGCTCCGCCCATATAAGTTGGCATAGGGGCAAAACCAGCGGTGTCTTTGCTTGGGTCGCTACTGCCATCACGCTTAATTTGGCCAAACAAACCTGTTCTCAAAGCACCTTTAGCGTTGCTGTTATCCACAACAAATTTGTTTTTAATCAAATAGTTATCGCGCAAAAAAGTAAGTTGCCGGGTAATGGTTGCGCCGTTACTTTGCTTTTGTTGTAGCGAAACCACTAATTTTTCTTCGCCATCTGCAAGTTGGTAATGGCTTTTTTCAGCTTGCCATTGTGCAGCTTCGTTATTTTGGTTTACGCCAGCAGCTTGTAATAAGCCACTTTGTGCTACAAATTGGCGGCTATTATCCATTAGCACAAAAGGCTCTTCTGGTGTGTCTACCTTTTTAGGGTAATTCAGCAAAGCAACGCGGGTAATATCACCTCGGGCTAAATCAATATCGAGATCATATACATCGGTTTTAACGTTAATTACGGAGGAGGATGTATGGTTGCTGGTGCTAGGTATATCCCCGTCGATAATTTGCACGTCATCTAGCATTTCGCTAGGTGCTTCAGTGATATCTGGTAAATCACTTGCACTCGAAGTGCTTTGGTTTGCTTCTATCTGGGGGGTAGCTACTTGCTGAGATTCTACGTCTTGGGTGAAATCGTTTTTCCACGAAAGAATCATGAGATAAGTCACCACACCAATGGCAACAAACAATAAAGTTCTTTGTATTTGCATGTTTTTGACCAGTTAGCCTTGGAAAAATGGTTGCAGTTTCGCAGCCTTAGCTTTGATTAGCAAGGAATTGCTTGTAGATAGAAAGATATTCTTCACGAATTGTTTTGCTTGCTGTTTTATCAATATTTTTACGCAACAAAAAAACAAAATCGTAGCCACCAATTTCGTGTTGGTGCTGCCGAAACACTTCCCTTGCCTGGCGTTTAATGTGGTTACGGCTTATGGCAAGTGAGGCTCTTTTTTTGCTAATAGCTAAACCAAGCCGTGGATAGGTGAGATTATTTTTTTTTGCTAATAATAAAAGGTGCTTAGAGGTTAAGCGCAGATCAGGATGTTGGAAAACTGCGTTATAAAGCGGTTGATCAAGCAACCTAAGTTTGCGTGAAAAGCCAGTGGTTTTCATAGCAGTGCAACCACTGGCTTTTCTAGCAATGGGTTATTAAGCAGATAAACGCTTACGGCCTTTGGCGCGACGGCGTGCTAGAACGGCACGGCCGCCAGCTGTTGCCATACGTGCACGGAAGCCATGCAGACGCTTACGCTTGATGTTACTTGGTTGAAAAGTGCGTTTCATGGTGCCCTTCCTGAATTAAAAATGTTTAAAGATTTGTAGGTGGCAAATAGTAGGGGTGAATGAATAGGTTGTCAATATGAGAGCTTTGATAAACCAACTCTCGTGTTCTCAATATGTTTTGTTCATTTTTTTTGGCTACGCATTATAGTCTTTTAAATATTCTTTTTTTAATAGTAGTAGTAATAGTAGTTGTGCACAGTTTCTGTGGATAAGTGATTATTCTTGTGATAAATCAGTGCTTTAGCATGTTGATAAAAGCATGATTATGTGCCTTCACAAGTAGCGTATGAAATTTGTATGTTCGGTGCATGCGTGTGGATAAAAAACTGCTTTTTAGTTGCCCACATGGCTATACAAGTGTTGTGCTCCTAGTTTTACTGCTAGTTATCCACAGGTTAGGTGGCTAATTTCAGTCAAATTCTTTTTCTTAGGCTGTGGATAACTCCATCGCCTGTGGTTACAATGAGCCTTTTGCTCATCTACTTATAGGTTGTTTTGTGGCTGATGAAATTTGGAATAAATGTGTTTTACGCTTAGAAGCTGAGCTTCCGCGAGAGCAATTTACGATGTGGATTAAGCCATTACAGGTTTCTGCTGGAAGTAACGATGGAAGGTTAACGTTGTTGGCACCAAATAAATTTATTGTGGATTGGGTCTGTGATAAATATTTGGCCAAAATTAAAGATATTATGGCAGAGGTGCATGAAGGGGTTTTACCGAGCATCGATGTAAAGGTAGGTGATGCTCGTGACCCAGTGAATAGGAGCCCCAACAAACCTGTGCGTAAGCCAGTAGTTACACGCAGCCAAACGCCGAAAACCATTAGTGAAGTAGCTGCTGCTGTAAGTGGCGCTGATGAAGTTGAAACTAGTGCTGTAGAGAAGCCTAAGAACACGCATACACCCAAATCGGGCCGTAGCACCCTTAATAGTGCTTATACCTTTGATAGCTTTGTTGAAGGTAAATCTAACCAAATGGCGGCAGCAGCTGCGCAACAAGTAGCTGAAAGCCCTGGGGCTCATGGGTATAATCCTTTGTTGCTTTATGGTGATGTTGGTTTAGGCAAAACACATTTAATGCAAGCCGTAGGCCATGAGATTTTGCGCCGTAACCCAAATGCCAATGTGATTTATTTACACAGCGAACGCTTTGTGGGCGAGCTAATTTCAGGGCTGCGTAATAAAACAATTAATGAATTTAAGCGCTTTTATCGTAATGTAGACGCCTTGCTGATCGATGACATTCAGTTTTTTGTTGGCAAGAAAGCATCGCAAGAAGAATTCTTTCACACGTTTAATGCGCTTATTGAAAATGGCCAACAAGTTATCTTAACTTGCGATAAATTTCCGAAAGAGATTGATGGTTTAGAAGAGCGCTTAAAGAGCCGTTTTGGTTGGGGATTATCACAACCTATGGAGCCACCTGAGCTTGAAATGCGGGTGGCTATTTTGAAGAAAAAAGCAGAGGAAGTGAATACTAACTTACCTGATGATGCTGCATTTTTCATAGCTCAGAGAATTCGTTCTAATGTTAGGGAGTTAGAAGGGGCGCTGAAAAGAGTGTTGGCTCACAGTAATTTTTCGGGCCAGCCGATCACTATTCCTTTGATAAAAGATGCACTGCGCGATTTGCTACAAATGCAAGCAAGGCAGATAAATATTGATAATATTCAACGTATCGTGGCGGAATATTACAAGATTAAAACTTCGGATTTACTGTCGCCTCGGCGTAGCCGTTCGGTAGCAAGGCCGCGGCAAATAGCTATGGCACTTACAAAAGAGCTTACGCGCAACAGTTATCCAGAGATAGGCCATGCTTTTGGTGGCCGCGATCATACAACGGTGCTCCATGCTTGCCGAAGAGTGCAAAGCTTGCGCGAAGAAAACACAGAGATAGAAGAAGATTACCAAAACCTATTACGTAGCCTTACTTCTTAAGAACAGGAAGAGTTTCTTATGAAATTTAGTATTAACCGCGAAGATTTATTAAAGCCACTACAGCAAGTGGCTGGTGTAGTAGAGCGACGCCACACTCAGCCTGTGCTTTCTAATGTGTTGGTGGAAGTTAATGATAATGTGTTAAGCCTTACTAGCACCGACCTAGAGCTTGAGCTTAACGCGCGTATCCAGTTAGTGGGTGATAACGAATTTGGTGAAACCACGGTGCCAGCCAAGAAATTTGTGGATATCTGCAGAAGCTTGCCAGCAGAGGCCGATGTTCATTTCTCCCTAGACAATGAACGTGTCACTATTCGTTCAGGCCGCAGCCGTTTTACCTTGGCTACCCTGCCCGCGGCTGAGTTTCCTAAATCAGATGAAGATGTACAAGGTGAGGCATTTGCAGTTGCTGCAGCGCAGTTTCGCCGTGTAATTGATAGCACCGGCTTTTCCATGGCACAGCACGACGTACGCTATTATCTGAATGGCATGCTAATTCAGTTGAAGCCTGGTTTGCTACGTGCGGTGGCCACAGATGGACATAGGTTGGCTATGTCGGATGCGCAGGTGCCTGCAGTGCAAGAAACTAGGCAGGTGATAGTGCCGCGCAAAGGAATTACTGAACTAGCACGTTTATTAGCTGATGCTGATGATGAAGTGTTGGTTACTGTGAGTGACCGCCATATCCGTGTTCAAATGAAAGATTTGATTTTTACCTCGCATTTGGTAGATGCCACTTTCCCAGATTACGAGCGTGTTGTTCCTCGTGAAACACCACGTACCGTGTTGGCGGATCGTGATTTATTGCGCCAGGCGTTGCATCGTGTGGCTATTTTATCGAACGAAAAATATCGCGGCGTGCGTGTATTGCTCTCGCCTAACATGCTTCGTTTGGTGGCTAATAACCCAGAGCAGGAGGAAGCTTTTGAAGAGCTAGGTGTCACTAGCGAATCAGATGAGTTTGAAATTGGTTTTAACGTGGGTTACTTGCTTGATGTGTTAGGCAACCTAAATGGCGCCGAAGTGCTGATTAAATTAGGTGATAACAACGGCAGTGCGGTGATCGTGGATCCCAATTCAGATAGTAGCTTGTATGTTGTTATGCCCATGAGGCTGTAATGTTACGCTACCACCAGCGTGATCATGTTTTGTTCGCGCTGGCCACTCCTCCCTGAGCTTTACATCTAGGTGCTATTTCTTATGCAATTAAAGCGGATTCAGGGTTCTTTTTTTAGAAACTACACCAAGTTTACACTCACTCCTTCTGCTACTAACACTATTGTTTATGGTGAAAATGGCTCGGGGAAAACTAGCCTGCTAGAAGCTATTTATTTACTAGGAAGTGGCAAAAGTTTTCGCACCTCACGTTTGCAGCGTTTATTGCAGATGGGTTGTGAAGAGTTTGTGCTTTATGCTGAGTTTTCGTTAGGTGGGCATGTTTATCGTGCAGGTTTATCACGTAATGCGCAGCAATTTACTGGTATTCGCTTAAATGGCGAAAGTGTTGCTAGCTTGGGTGAGTTGGCTAAAAGTTTTCCAGTGCAGGTTTTTCATAGCAATAGCGTAGATCTTATCTATGGAGCGGCTGAGTTGCGTCGTCGTTTTATCGATTGGGGATTGTTCCACGTGGAACCTGAGTTTCATGGTTTGTGGCGACAGTTGAATAAAGTAGTGCAACAGCGCAATAAATTGCTGAAAGAATATTCGTTAAATAAAGAAGAGCTTGCCCCTTGGGATAAACAATTAGTGTGGGTTTCTGCTAAAATAAGCGCTTTAAGACAACAACATGTGGATGCTCTACTCCCCTATTTGCAAGATATGCTGCCGATATTTGCTAGCGATACACGTTTGCAGTTTTCGCTTTATCAGGGTTGGCCTAAAAAAGAATCGTTGGGGCAATTGCTGCAGGATTCTTATGCTGCCGATAGGCAGCGGGGTTTTACCTCTAGGGGGGCGCATCGCGCAGACCTTAAACTCACCATCGAAAAACTACCGGTGAGAGATATTTTGTCGAGGGGGCAAATAAAAACCCTGACAGTATTACTTGGGTTGGCGCAGTTGCATTATTTAGTAAAAGAGAAAGGCTTGAAGTGCTTAGTGCTAGTAGATGATTTGGCTGCTGAGCTTGATGCTCACCATATGCATCATGTGGTTACACAGCTAACAGCACTGGGCTTACAAACCATATACACAGCGTTAACACCAAAAGATTTGCCGGCAGCATTGCTAAGTGATGAAGAATTATCGGTGTTCCACGTGGAACACGATATACAAACAGATGTTGATGAGAGTTAAACGCTATCACTTCTAAAGGAAATAACATGACAGATAATAGCTATGATTCCTCAAATATCCGCGTGCTCCGTGGTTTGGATGCGGTAAGAAAAAGGCCAGGCATGTATATCGGTGACACAGATGATGGCACCGGTTTGCACCACATGGTCTTCGAGGTGGTGGATAACTCCATTGACGAAGCTCTAGCGGGCTTTTGCGATAAGATAACAGTCACTATTCATGCGGATGAAAGTATCAGCTGCTCAGATAATGGCCGTGGAATACCAGTAGATATCCACCCCGAGGAAGGTGTGTCTGCAGCTGAAGTGATTATGACTGTTTTGCACGCAGGTGGTAAGTTTGATGAGAACAGTTATAAAGTGTCTGGTGGCCTGCATGGGGTGGGTGTATCAGTAGTAAATGCGCTCTCAGAACACTTGAAGCTAACAATTTGGCGCAATGGCAAGATCTACGAACAAAATTATGCCTATGGTGAACCGCAAGGCCCCTTGAAGGAAGTTGGTGATACTGAAAAGTCGGGAACTCAAATTCACTTTAAGCCCAGTGCAGAAACCTTTAGCAATATCGAGTTCCACTACTCTATTCTGGAAAAACGCCTGCGAGAACTCAGTTTCTTGAACTCAGGAATAGCTATATACCTTAAGGATGAGCGGACAGATAAAGAAGAATTGTTTGAGTATGAAGGTGGTTTATCTGCTTTTGTGGAATACTTAAACGCCGCTAGAACACCTTTGAACCAGATTTTTCATTTTCAGGCAGACCGTGAAGATGGTATTGGTGTAGAAGTAGCCTTGCAGTGGACAGATTCATACAACGAAAACATTTTCTGCTTTACCAACAATATTCCGCAAAAAGATGGTGGTAGCCACTTAGCAGGTTTTCGTGCATCGCTAACACGCACATTAAACAACTATATGGAAGAAGAGGGTTTGCTACGGCGTGAGAAAATTGCCACCTCTGGTGATGATGCCCGTGAAGGTTTAACGGCTGTGGTATCGGTAAAGGTACCTGATCCGAAATTCTCTAGCCAAACCAAAGAGAAGCTAGTTTCATCAGAAGTGCGCACGGCTGTGGAACAAACCATGAATCAGTTGTTCCATGATTACCTGCTTGAAAACCCGAATGAAGCTAAGGTGATTGCACAAAAAATGATTGATGCGGCCCGTGCCCGTGATGCAGCGCGCCGTGCCCGTGAAATGACGCGCCGCAAAGGAGCGTTGGATATTGCAGGTTTACCAGGAAAACTTGCCGATTGCCAAGAGAAAGATCCAGCACTTTCAGAACTTTATATTGTGGAGGGTGACTCGGCCGGTGGTTCAGCAAAACAAGGCCGAGATCGAAAAACCCAAGCAATTTTACCGTTGAAGGGTAAGATTTTAAACGTGGAGCGTGCACGTTTTGACCGCATGCTCTCTTCAGCCGAAGTGGGAACGCTAATTACCGCGCTTGGCTGCGGCATAGGCCGTGATGAATACGATGTGGAAAAAACCCGTTACCACCGCATCATTATCATGACTGACGCCGATGTGGATGGTTCTCACATCCGTACCTTGTTGCTCACTTTCTTTTTTAGGCAAATGCCAGAGCTTATCGAGCGCGGCTACATTTATATTGCTCAACCGCCATTGTACAAAATTAAGAAAGGCAGGCAAGAAACCTACTTAAAGGATGATGCAGCACTGGAGGATTACCTCACTGCTACAGCGTTAGAAAACAACGCAGCATTACACCCTGGCAATGATGCCCCGCCAGTAAGCGGCGATCGTTTAGAGGCGCTGATTAAAGAATACCGTGTGGTGGAAAGAATTGTAGAGCGCCAAGGCCGTATTTTTCCTGCACAGGTAATGGGGCAGTTATCTTATGTGGATGGTTTATCGAATGAAAAACTCGAAGACCGCGATTTTATGCAAAACTGGTGTGCCACACTTGAAGAGCGTGCGAATGCAAACGTTGATGCTTCACATCACTACACCGTTACCTTGGAAGATACCGAGCAAGGGTTTATTCCTCAGATAAAAGAGTTAGCCCATGGTGTAACCCGTGATTACAAGTTAAGCCGCGACTTTATTAATTCGCCCGATTACAAACGCATAAAAGCGCTAGGAGAGAAGCTTAACGGCCTTTTAGCTGCAGATGCCAAGGTAACCCGTGGTGAGAGCGTTCGCCCCGTGGCGAGCTTTGCAGAGGCGCTTACTTGGTTAATGGCGCAAGCACGCCGTGGCACTACTATCCAACGTTATAAAGGGTTGGGTGAAATGAACCCAGAACAGTTGTGGGAAACCACAATGGATCCAGATTCGCGCCGTATGCTGCAGGTAACCATCGAAGATGCGATTGGCGCAGACCTCATCTTTACTACCCTTATGGGCGATGATGTTGAGCCGCGGCGTGAGTTTATTGAAACAAATGCGCTGCAGGTGGCTAACTTAGATATTTAAGCCACAGGCAAAAAAAATCCCGAACCGCAGAAGTGGTCGGGATTTTTTTGCCTATATTATTTTGCTAGTAAGTAACGAGAAAATTCGGCCAGGTTTGCAAATACTTTTGTGTGCTGTAAATCTGCCGGTAGCCCAGCGTCTAGGGTAGTTTGGCCTTTGCCGGTGGTAACTAACGCGGGGCGGCAGCCTTTAGCTAAGCCACTTTGTAGATCGCGTAAGCTGTCGCCAACAAACCAACTGCCATCGAAACTCACCTTATGCTCCGCAGCTAGTTGCTCTAGCATGCCTGGTAATGGCTTGCGGCAGCGGCAGCCATCACTCGGCAAATGAGGGCAAAAATAAATATCTTTTATTTCTCCACCTGCATCGGCAACTAGTGCCAACATTTTGCTGTGCATGGCATGTAATGTATCGAGGCTATAGTAGCCACGGCCAATACCCGATTGGTTAGTGGCTACATAAATGTGATGGCCTGCTTGGGAAAGTTCGGCAATAGCATGAATGGCGCCTGGTATGGGGCGCCATTCATCTACGGTTTTGATGTATTCATCGGAATCGAAATTTATCACGCCGTCCCGATCTAACACGATAACCGCCACCTAGCTAAGCTCCGAAATATCCGCTACTTGTAAGAATAGGTCGCGTAAAAACGATAGCAGTGCTAAGCGGTTATTGCGCAGGGCTTCGTCTTCAGCCATTACCATCACGTTTTCAAAGAAATCGTTAACGGGATCGTGTAAGCCAGCTAAAGTAGTGAGTACAGCTTGGTAATCGTGTTGCTTAAGTTGTTGTTCGGTTACTTCGTAGGCTTCAACAATTGCGTCCGCAAGAGTCTGCTCGGCGCCCTCTTCTAGTAAGGCACCCTCCACTTCTTCTGCAATTGCTTGCTCTTGGCGGGCAAGAATGTTGGCCACCCGTTTGTTTGCTTCGGCAAGGGCTAAGGCGGCAGGTGCTTGCATAAATTCCGCTACCGCTTTAATACGTTGGTCGAAATCAAGCGGAGCGGTGGGGTTTACTGCCAGCACAGAAAGAGTAACCGGTGTGCTTACATTTTGTTCGTTATAGAAAGCACGGTAGCGGCCTTGAATAAATTCAAGCACTTGTTCGTGGGTGTTGGCGTTGATGATGTCACCATATTGTTCAGCCGCTACAGCCACAAGCTCCGACAAATCTAAGGGTAGCTGCTTTTCAATAATAATACGCAGAATGCCTAAACTAGCGCGGCGTAGTGCATATGGGTCGCGATCACCGGTGGGAATTTGGCCAATACCAAAAATACCCACTAGGGTGTCGATTTTATCTGCCAAGGCTAAGGCTTGTCCGGTTTTGCTTGTTGGCAATTTATCACCAGAGAAACGTGGCAAATAATGCTCTTTCATTGCCAGTGCTACGTCGTCGGCTTTGCCTTCATGCTTGGCTAGGTAATAGCCCATTACACCTTGCATGGTGTCAAACTCATCCACCATTTCTGTTACTAAATCGGCTTTACATAGAAGGCCGGCTTCTTTGGCCCAGGTATCGTTGCCGCCGATGGCACGAGCGATGTGTTGCGCTAGCAAGCTGATACGGGCGCATTTATCTGCGACGGTGCCTAGCTGTTGCTGAAACACCAGTTGCTCAAGGCGTTGGCTATGTTCGGCCAAAGTAACAGCTGTATCGTTATCAAAAAAGAAGGCTGCATCGGCCAAACGAGGACGAATAACCTTTTCGTTACCATAGATAACTAATTCTTTGTTGTTGCTATCAATGTTGCTAATGGTAATGAATGCATTGGTAAGCTGTTGTTGTGCGTTTACCACTGGGAAGTAGCGCTGGTGCTCTTGCATGGCAGTGATAATAGCTTCATGTGGCACGCGTAAGAAACTTTCATCAAAACGCCCCACTAAAGGAATAGGCCATTCTACTAAGGCCGCTACCTCGGTAAGTAAGTTGTCGTCGATAACAGCTGTACCACCGGCCTCCTGCCCTGCTTGCTCCACTTGTTGTTTAATAAGGGCGCGGCGTTCGTTCATGTTGGCAATAACATAAGCATCGCGCATCTGTTGTTCGTATGAGGCAGCGCTTTCGATGCCCACTGGGCTACTGTGATGAAAGCGGTGGCCACGGCTGTAATGGCCAGCATCTAAACCAAGTAAAGTTAAAGGGATAACTTCTTCGCCATAAAGTACCACTAGCCAGTGCACAGGGCGCACGAATTGTACGCGGCTATCGCCCCAGCGCATGCGCTTAGGGATGGGCAGTTTGTTAATAGCCTGCTGCAGTATTTCGGGCAGCAGTTGGTTAATGGTTTTTCCTTGTTGCTGCACTTTGGCTACAAGCCAGCTGCCTTTTGCTGTTTCTAGGCGGTCTAAATCGCTCACATTTAAGCCTACAGATTGGGCAAAGCCAACAGCCGCGCGGGTGGGGTTGCCGTCAGCGTCAAATGCTGCTTGAACCGCTGGGCCGCGGCGCTCAAGGGTTTTATCTGCTTGTTTTTTGGTGAGGTTTTTAATGGTGAAAGCTAACCGGCGAGGGGTGGCAAAAATCTGCACATCGCCATGGCTTAACTCAGCTGTTGCGAGCTGGGCAACCACTTCATCAGTAAATGCTTGTGCCAAGGTTTCGAGGGAGTTTGGTGGCAGTTCCTCGGTACCTAATTCAACGAGTAAATCTGCTTGTGTCATGCTTTGCTCCGCTCTTTCTGTTGGCTTTGTGAGGCTTTCTCTTTTTCAATTTTTTCTAAAGCTTCTTCGGCTAAATGTTTCGCTGCCATAGGGAAGCCAGCTTCTGCGCGGCTGTTTAGATAGCTGTGTGCCACAGCACGTGCCATGTTACGCACACGCAAAATGTAGCGTTGGCGTTCAGTAACAGAAACAGCTTTGCGCGCATCAAGTAAGTTAAAGGTATGCGAAGCCTTGAGTGTTTGCTCATAAGCCGCTAAAGGTAAGTTAGCTGCCACTAAACGTGTGCATTCCTCTTCATACAGGCTGAACTGATCAAACAAGGCTGGCACGTTGGCATATTCAAAGTTGTAGGTAGATTGCTCTACCTCGTTTTGAAGGTATACATCACCATAGGTAACCACACTGCCATCAGGGTTGCGTGCCCAAACAAGGTCGTATACAGAATCCACCCCTTGGATATACATGGCTAAGCGCTCTAAACCATAGGTGATTTCGCCGGTTACAGGGTAGCAATCAAGGCCGCCCACCTGTTGGAAATAAGTGAACTGGGTAACTTCCATGCCATTGAGCCACACCTCCCAACCTAAGCCCCAAGCACCAAGGGTGGGCGATTCCCAGTTGTCTTCCACAAAACGGATGTCGTGCACAAGGGGGTCGAAACCTAGCACTTCAAGGGAATCTAGATAAATTTCTTGGATGTTGGTGGGGGAAGGTTTAAGCACCACTTGGAATTGATAGTAGTGCTGCAAACGGTTGGGGTTTTTGCCGTAACGGCCATCAGTGGGGCGGCGCGAAGGCTGTACGTAGGCGCTATTCCAAGTTTCAGGGCCGATGGATTTTAAAAAAGTAGCTGGGTGAAAAGTACCAGCACCTACCTCCATATCGAGGGGCTGAATAATAACGCAGCCACGTGCTGCCCAAAATTGTTGTAAGGCCATAATCAGGCCTTGAAAAGTATCGATCTCTTGTTGCGGTTGAGCCGCCATAATACGGTCCTATGGGTTGAATCATAACAGGGCATAAGTATAGCCCAGGAAAAGTGAGGTGGCACTGCTAGAGGCCGCTATCCCCTGCAAATAAAGAGGATAGCGTGAGGGGTTAGTTTAATTTACCAAACACGGTGCCAAGTATTTCGCTGCCACGTTGCAATGGGTTGGCGCGAATGCTTTTTTCTTCATCTGCCATTTTGCTGAATAAGCCGTTTAAGCTTTGGTTTACCACGTAATCATCGAGGCTTAAATTTGGCTTGCTAGTGATAGGAAGCGATTCGTATACATCAAGCACTAAGCGGTATTGGTCGTAAAAACCCACCTCTTCTAGGTTTTGGCGAATAATGGGGGTGTATTGACCACGCAGTTGTTCTTCGGTTTCTTGGCGGAAGAACTCTGTGGCTGCTGTGTTGCCACCACCAATAATACTTGCTGCGTCTTTGATATCCATTTGTTTGATAGTGCTAACAAATAGATCCCCAGCTTTAACTGCTGCTTGTTCTGCGCCCTTGTTCATGCGCGCTTCTAATTGATCCACATGGTTGCCAAGGCCAAATTGGCGCAGGGTTTGGGTGATGGTGTTAAATTGCTCGGGCAGCATAATTTTACGCGCCGCATCGTTAAAGTAGCCACCAGGTTGCGATAAAGCATCTGATGCACGCATGCTGCTAATCTCTAAGGTCTCTTTTACCGCACCAGCTAGGTTGCCTTGGTTTTTGAGCCCAGGAATGCTTGCTGTTTCGCCAAGAATTTCACCCATGTTGGCACAGCCGGAAACAAGTACAGCAAAAAGAATAAATGACAGTAGGCGTTTCATGATTTTTCCTTTGTGGTATTGGTGTTGCCGCCGCGATAAGGTTGGCTTTTGCACGGTGGGAAAACACTTTAGCGTAATTTTGCGCCATCTTCAGCTAATGGTGGGTGCCATGCCGCCGATAAAGCTAACATAAATGATAAAGGAGAAAAGTGTGGCACGAATTTCAATGTTGTCGCTGTTACACCAACGCCGTTTCTTAGCCTATTTTCTCACTCAGTTCTTTGGTGCCTTTAACGATAATATCCTACGGCAGGCGTTAATTTTATTTATTACCACGTCGGCGGTATCGCAATATAGTGCAAATTTTTTAAACAACATTGCTTTGGCATTATTTATTTTGCCCTTTTTCCTGTTCTCCGGTTTAGCTGGCCAGTTTGCGGATAAACTTGATAAGGCCCAACTTGTGTTTTGGGTGAAGATAGCTGAATGCTTACTAATGCTATTGGCCGCGGTTGGTTTTTATTTGCAAAGTTTGTGGGGGTTGATGGCAGTGTTGTTTGCCATGGGCTTGCAATCCACTTTTTTTGGGCCAATAAAGTATTCAATTATGCCGCAGCATTTAACAGCGGCTGAATTGGTGGCAGGTAACGCCTTAGTGCAGCAAGGCACTTACGTTGCCATTTTGTTGGGTTCTGTAATTGGTGTGCTGCTAAATGCCTCTTTTGCCCAACCTTGGTGGGGTGCTACAGCTTTAGTTATGGTGGCATTTATTGGGTTGGTGAGTAGTTACTATATTCCTAAGGCGCCATCTGCTGTGCCTAAGTTAAAAATTAACTGGAACCCTTGGTCTGAAACCGTGGCGGTAATGCGTTATGCCAAACGTAACAAGGCAGTTTGGATCGCTGTGTTGAGTGTGTCGTGGTTTTGGTTTTTGGGGGCGGCTTACACCACGCAACTAAAGGTATACGTGGATGATTACCTGCACGCAGGTGAAACGGTTTATGCCTTGTTGTTGTTGGTGTTTTCCCTAGGCATTGGTGTGGGCTCGTGGGGTTGTAAAGTGGTATCACGTGGGCAGTTAAAATTGTGGTTGGTGCCTTTAGGAGCTGTGGGCATTACTGTGTTTGGGGTGGATTTGTTTTTTGCTTACCAAGGTATGCTTAGTGAGCAAACAGATACTGTGGGTGGGTTCTTAGCCATTGCAGGCGTATGGCGTTTGTTGTTGGATTTATTTCTGATTGGTATGTGCGGTGGGTTTTATGTGGTGCCGCTGTTTACCTTCATTCAACAAGCTACAGAGGAAAGCTATCGAGCGCGCGTGATTGCCGCAACCAATGTTATGAATGCATTGTTTATGGTGTTATCTGCGTTGTTTTCAATTGCCTTACTGAGTGCGTTAAACTTAACGTTGCCTGTATTTTTTCTCATGCTTGCCCTGCTTAGTTTGGGTGTTAGTTTAGGGTTGTTAACGCGTGTGCCGCAGTTTCGCCTACGCCGTGCTTAGCAAGTGCAAGCGCTATTTGATTTACACATGGCGGTATGCGCCTTGCTTGTGTCAAAATGCGGCCATGAAATTTATGCTTCATAAGGAAAATAAGTAATGTTAGATCAAAACGAAATTGATTTATTTAGAGAAAATGTGCGCCGCTATGTGGAGCAGGAGATCCTCCCCCACTACGATCAGTGGGAAAAAGACGAGATTATTCCGCGTTCTGTGTGGACAGACATGGGTGAGCAGGGCTTGCTATGTGTGGATATTCCAGAGGAATACGGTGGTATTGGTGCTAATTTCCGCCTCTCAGCTGTGGTGGTAGAAGAGTTTTCTCGCGCTGGTTGTGGCGGCTTAGCGTCTAACCTATCCGTACACTCAGATATTGTAGCACCTTACATTTTGCACCTTGGCACAGAAGAGCAGAAACAAACATGGTTGCCTAAGATGGTAACCGGTGAGGCCGTGGGTGCCATTGGCATGACAGAGCCAGGTGCAGGCTCTGACCTACAAGCCATGAAAACTCGGGCCGATAAAGAGGGCGATAATTACAGTATTTCAGGGCAAAAAACTTTCATCACGAATGGCCAACACTGTGACGTGATTGTACTAGCCACCAAAACAGACCCAGCAGCGGGCAGCCGTGGTATGACACTATTTACTGTTGATACCAGCCTGCCGGGCTTTAGCCGTGGCCGTAATTTAGAAAAAATGGGGCACCACGCAGCGGATACTTCAGAATTGTATTTTCAAGACGTAAAAGTAGGCGCTGATCAAATTCTTGGTGGTGAAGGCCGTGGTTTTGCTAACTTGATGAACGAGTTACCGCGTGAGCGTATTATTTTAGCCATTGGCGCCGTAGCAGCTTGTGAGGGCATGCTTGAGCGCACCATTGATTATGTACAAGAACGTAAAGCGTTTGGTGTGTCTGTGTCGCAGTTCCAAAACACACGCTTCAAACTTGCCCAACTGCAGGCGGAAGTAGACATTAACAAGGCGTATATCAACCAATCCATTGAAGCTTATGATAAGGGTGAGCTTACTGCTGTGCAGGCCTCTATTGCGAAATACACCACCACTGAATTGCAGTGCAAGGTGGCAGATGAGTGCTTACAGTTGCATGGTGGTTATGGCTACATGAAGGAATATGCCATTTCACGTGATTACGTGGATGCACGTATTCAGCGTATTTATGGCGGCACGAGTGAAATCATGCTCGAGATTATCGCCCGTGACATTCTTGGCCGCTAAACCTTAGCGGTGCTGGGGGCGGTTATGCCCCCATGCTTTCTTCTCTTTTTTGTAGTGCACGCAGCACAATTTGGCACTGGTTTTGGCCATACTGCAAAATATTCTCGGCAGCAGCAGCGGCATTACGGCTTAGTACATTGGCGAGTAAATCATTGAAAATGGCGAGGGATACCTCAAATTCGGAGGTTTCTTCTTGCAAGGCGATGTAAGAGTAGCGCTGCAAGAGTGGAATAAGGCTAATAATAGTGCGGCCCATGTAGCTATTACGGGTGAAACGCAACATTTTAGGTAAGAATTGAAAGACAATATTATGTGCACCCGCTACATCGTTGCGCGCATGCTGTTCTGCCAAAAGAGGCGGAATTTCGATTAAATCATCTAGCTCCCCTTCTTGCCACGTGCTGGCGGCCCGCGAAGCCAATTCTGAAAATAACAGGAAGATAAAATCGTACAGTTCTGTGGCTTCTTCTTGGCTTACCCCGCATACCCAACTACCCCTCCTAGGTTTTATTACCACTAAATGCCGAGATTCTAAGATTTTAATAGCCTCTCGAAGTGAGTTAGTGCTTACATCTAGCTGTTTGGCTAAAGCCATTTCATTTAGCTTCTCACCGGGTAACAAGCGGTCGAATACAATTTCTTGAGTGATGTGCTCGGCGATTTGGTCGCTTAAAGAAGTGTGCTTTAACAACATCATGGTGGCTGTAGTGCCCTCTGCTTATGGCGGTAAAGTTAGTAATTAAAGTGTAACAGTAATAGATTGTTTGACAAGTGAAAGATTCATTAATAACTTAATCGTTATATTGTTGGATGTAACCCACGCTTTTTTAACCCGCCGTCTTTATTTATAGGAGAGACGACATGATCGAACGATTAGATCCAAAAAAAATGATGGTCGTAAAAAAATGGGGCTATCTGGTTTTCTGGGCTGTAATGCTGCCGCTATTACCCCTTACCGCCAACTTAGGCTCAGATGGTATGCAAAACCTATCTGCTTGGGTAATTTATTTTGTGGTGTTTGGCATTATCCCTATTGCTGATTTAATCATTGGTAAAGATCCCACTAACCCTGATGAAGTAACAGAAGTACCCGCACTGAGTGAAGAGAAAATTTATCGTGTTTTTACGCTCTTGATGGCGCCCGTTTGGTTTTGGGCACTGTATTACAGCGGTTCGGTGTTTGTGAATAACGAATATAACTGGTTTGGTAAGTTAGGTTGGATCGTTTCTATTGGTACGGTGGGCGGCATTATTGCTATTAACCTAGGCCACGAGCTAACCCATAAAGACCCACGTTTAGAAAACTGGACTGGTGGCTTGCTTTTAGCTTCGGTGAGTTATGCAGGCTTTAAAATTGAGCATATCCGAGGGCATCACGTGCATGTATCCACCCCCGAAGATGCTTCTTCCGCACGTTATAATCAATCGGTTTATCCTTTTTTATGGGGGGCGATCACGCGCAATTTTGTTAATGCTTGGCGCTTAGAACACCAGCGCTTACGCCGCAAAGGTTTGAAGCCATTAAGCCTGCAAAATGAACTTATTTGGTGGTATTCCATTACCGGCCTTATTGCCTTGAGCTTCTTTGTGCTGTGGGGTTGGCAAGGGGTGTTGTTCTTCTTTGGCCAAAGCCTAGTGGCGGCGCTTACTCTCGAAGTGATTAACTATGTGGAGCACTATGGTTTGCACCGCCGTATGTTAGAAAACGGCCGCTATGAGCGCGTGACCCCAGCCCATAGTTGGAACTCAAACTACTTTTTAACCAACATTGCTTTGTTTCAGTTGCAGCGCCATAGCGACCACCACGCCTACGCAAAACGCCGTTACCAAGTGTTGCGCCACTACGAAGAAAGCCCGCAGTTGCCCGCAGGGTATGCAGGTATGTATGTGTTGGCGTTGTTCCCACCCTTATGGAAGAAGGTGGTAAACCCATTAGTTGAGGCGTATTACGAAGGCGAAATGGATCAGTTGTTCCGTGATGCTCGGCGCGTTAACAATATTAATCCAGGCACCACGTAAGCATAAAAGTAAGGAAAAAGGCCAGTAATACTGGCCTTTTTTATTGCCGCCAAAATAAGGGTGTGAACAATACAAGCAAGGTAAAAATTTCTAAGCGGCCTAATAGCATAGCAAAACACATGGTCCATTTAGCCGCATTGCTTAGGCCACCAAACCCATGGGCCACGCCCTCAATGCCTTGGCCGAGGTTGTTCAGTGATGCAGCCGTGGCAGAAAACGCGGTGCCAAAATCAAGCCCTGTGGCCATAAACACCATAATAAACAGCACGGTTAAAAAAATGTAAACACCAATAAAGCCCCACACGGCCTGCATAATGGTGCTGCTTACTGCTCGGCGGCCAAATTGCACGGAAAAAACGGCACTGGGATAAATCATTTGTTTAAGTTCGCGGAAACTTTGGCGAAAAAACAGTGCCACGCGGATAACCTTCATGCCGCCACTAGTGGAGCCAGCACAGCCGCCAATAAAACTAGTGAAAACTAAAAAATAAGGCAAAAAACTAGGCCATAAACTAGCGTTGGTGCTCACAAAACCAGTGCTACTGCTAAACGATAATGCTTGGAAAATAGCATGGCTAAATAAAGTGCCAGGTGTTTGTTGGAACACACCATAGGCCCATAAAACAACGCTTAGCACGGCAACATAACCAAGCAATAAGGTAATAAAGCTACGAAATTCAGGATCGTAAAAGTATTCTTTTAAGTTGCGGCCACGAAACACGGCGAAATGCAATGCAAAACTAATGGAGCCTAAAAAGATAAACACGGCCCCAATCATATTAATTAGAGTGCTATCAAAGTAAGCCATGTTGGCATCGTGGGTGGAAAAACCACCAGTAGCCACTGTGCTAAAGCTATGGCTAATGGCATCAAACCAGCTCATGCCCGCCAAGCGATAGAAGAAAGCGCATAGTAGAGTAAAAGCTAGATAGATAAACCATAGGGTTTTAGCTGTTTCGGCAATGCGTGGGGTGAGTTTGGCGTCTTTCATAGGGCCTGGCATTTCAGCGCGGTACAGCTGCATTCCGCCAACGCCTAACAAAGGCAAAATGGCGATGGCTAGCACAATAATCCCCATGCCGCCAAGCCATTGCAGCTGCTGGCGGTAAAATAATAAGGAAGGCGGTAAATTATCCAACCCCGAGAGCACGGTGCCGCCTGTGGTGGTAATACCCGAGATAGATTCAAATACGGCATCGGTGAGCGAGATATTTAATTGTGGGTTAAGTAAAAACGGCAGCGCGCCGATGGAACCAAGCACAGTCCAAAATAACGTAACGATCAGAAACCCATCGCGGGTGCGCAATTCGCCCCGGCGGTGCCATGTGGGCAGCCATAACAGTAAGCCAAGAAAGAAAATAACGGCGAAAGCACTAGCAAAGGGTAATTCGCCCCCATCTTGGAAATACCAAGCAAGCAAGGCTGGTGGTGCCATGGTGAAGCTAAAGATCATCAGCAACACGCCTAATGTTTTGGTGATTAATGCGTAGTGCATAGGGCCGCCTTATAGGAAGGTTGCGTTAACCTGAAAGAGTTTTTCCACATTTTTGATTTGGCGTTTATCGACCACGAACAAAATTACGTGGTCGCCTGAGAGTATTCGCATCTCTCCATGGCTAATCAACACGGCATCATCGCGCACGATGGCGCCGATGGTGGCACCTTCCGGTAGATCAATTTCATTGATTCGGCGGCCCACCACCTTTGAGCTGCGTTGATCACCATGGGCTACAGCCTCTATAGCTTCAGCCGCACCACGGCGAAGTGAATGCACACTAACAATATCGCCTCGGCGCACATGAGTGAGTAGCCGGCCGATGGTAGCTTGTTGGGGGGAGATGGCAATATCGATATCGTGGCCTTGTACTAAATCCACATAAGCACGGTTGGCAATCAGTGTCATCACCTTACGTGCACCTAAGCGTTTGGCTAGCAGAGATGACATAATATTTGCTTCGTCATCGTTGGTTAGGGCGATAAACACATCGGTGTTTTCAATATTAGCGCGCAGCAAATGCTCGCGATCGGTGGCGCTGCTTTGCAGCACTAGGGTGCGCGTTAGGTTTTCCGAGAGCCATACGGCACGCTCTGGGGAATGTTCGATTAACTTTACGGTGTAGCGTTGTTCAAGCTCTAGTGCTAAGCGGTAGCCTACATTGCCACCACCAGCAATAATAATGCGTTTGTAATGCGCTTCAAGCCGGCCTAACTCGCTCATAACCGCACGAATATGATTTTTGGCGGCAATGAAAAATATCTCATCATCCACTTCAATAACAGTGCTACCCGTAGGCACAATGGCGCGGTTGCGGCGGTAAATTGCGGCCACCCGAGTGTCCACATTGGGCATATGTTCGCGCAGCTCGCTGAGGCGCCGGCCAATTAATGGGCCACCGTGAAACGCTTTAACTGCCACAAGTTGTGCTTTTCCCTCAGCAAAATTTACCACCTGTAGCGCACCGGGGTAGCTCACTAGGTGGGTAATGTAATCGGTAACTAATTGCTCGGGGCTAATAATTACATCAATAGGAATGGCGTTATTTTCAAATAAAGTTTTATTGCGGCTGTAATGGGAAGAGCGGATGCGAGCAATTTTAGTGGGCGTGCGGTATAGGGTATGCACCACTTGGCAGGCAATCATGTTTACTTCATCGCTGTTGGTTACAGCAATTAGCATGTCGGCACTTTCGGCACCGGCAGCAGATAGTACGCTGGGGTAAGAGCCATGGCCGGTAACAGTGCCAATGTCGAAGCGATCGCTTAGCTCTCGTAATAGCTCAGCTTGCAGATCAATAACCGTAATATCGTTTTTTTCATTGGAAAGGTTTTCGGCCACGGCCGAACCCACCTGCCCTGCCCCTAAGATGATTATCTTCACGGCGTTGCTCGCTATTGTGGCTTGCGTAAGCGGGCGAGGTAAAAACCATCGTGGCGGCCCACCTGTGGTAAAAGCTGTGCGCCAACGCTTGCACCCGCTTGGTTTAATTGTTGTGGGGTATCTTCCTGTGCCTCTGGGTGTTGGTCAAGAAAATGCTGAATTTGTAATGCATTCTCTTGCTGCAAAATAGAGCAAGTGGCGTACACCAGTACGCCTCCAGGAGCAAGTAAAGGCCAGAGTGCGGTTAATATCTCGGCTTGTAGGGCCACAAGAGCTGGCAGGTCGGTGGGGCGCCGGTGCCATTTTACATCGGGTTGGCGGCGCAAAATGCCGCTGGCAGAACAAGGCGCATCAAGCAAAATCGCATCATACTTGGGCCCCTGGTGCCATAAGTTTGGTTGCCTGGCATCGGCGCAGAATACCGTGGCCCTGGCGTTTAAACGCGCTAGGTTGTCGTGTATGCGGGGTAAGCGGCTAGCCTCGCTATCAATGGCAGTAATTGTGGCTTGAGGGAAATGCTCAGCTATTTGCCCTGTTTTCCCCCCTGGGGCCGCACAGGCATCAAGCAAGTGGCCTTGCGCGGGTGCTTCGAGTAACAGAGCAGGCATTTGCGCCGCTTCGTCTTGCACAGAAAATGCGCCCTGTTCGAAACCAGGGATTTCAGCCACGTTCACCGCTTCATGCAAATATAAAGCTTGTGGTGATAGTTCGCCTGCTGTGGCGCTAATTCCCGCTTCTGCTAAAGCGCTAAGGGCGCTTGCTAAGGTATGTTGCAGTGGGTTGAAGCGTAGAGTTAGAGGAGCTTGGCTAATAGATGCTTCAGCAATAGTGAGTGCTTGCTTTTCGCCCCATTGGCGGCGCCATTGTTGCCATAGCCAGCCCGGTAGTGAATAACGAATGGGAGGTATAAGGGCGGCCCGCCAAGTTGGCATATCGACAGTAGCCGCTTTGCGCAACAGGGCGTTACTCAGGCCCACTGCCCATTTAGCACGCAACTCTCGGCAAACATCAGGGTAAGTGTTTACTATCGCGTGTGCTGGCCTATCTGTGAACCATAGCTCGTAAACCCCAGCCAGTAGTGCCATGTGCACAGGCCAAGCTTTAGCTTTGATGGGCGTTTCCAGTTGCTCTTGCAACCAATAGTTAAGTAAATCGTAATGGCGGCACACACCAAAACAAATATCGGCCATTAAACCTTTGTGTTGTGCGCTACTTAAGCGCTGCCGTTGGGGTTCGATGGCAGCCCTCAAACTTATGCCATTGCCACCAGGCGGCAGCACTTGGGTTAATACGCGTACGGCTGCAAGGCGTGGATTAAGCCCCATGGAAGAACTGCCCCACAGTAAATAATCCAACATGGCCATTGAGCACTTCTTGGGCGCTAAGTTGGCGTTTGCCAGGTAATTGCAGGCGGGTGATCAATAAACTGCCTTCGGCGCAGGCCACTTCAATGCCGTCGGCGCCTGTGTATAAAATTTCGCCCGGTTGGCCGTGCCCTTGTTTGGCACTAGCTTGCCAAATGCGCAGGGTTTGGCCTTCATGTGTAGCCCATGCTACTGGCCACGGGTTAAAGGCACGCACTTGGCGCTCAAGGGTGGTGGCGTGTTGCTGCCAATCCAGTGCACCCTCAGCTTTGCTGAGCTTGTGTGCGTAATTGGCTTGTGCATCATTTTGCACTTCTTGTGCCGCTAAAAAACGTGGTAAATCATCGAGCACTTCCACTAAGGCTGCAGCACCTTGTTCGGCCACCCGTTGGTAAAGGCTGCCGCCAGTATCCTCGGCAAAAATAGGGGTGATGGTTTTGTGCAGCATGGGGCCTGTGTCTAACCCTTCATCCATGAGCATGATGGTGGCACCGGTTTCTTTATCACCTGCGGCAATGGCGCGGTGAATAGGGGCTGCGCCACGCCAGCGTGGCAGCAAAGAGCCGTGCACATTAAGGCAGCCGTAAGTGGGAATAGCGAGCACCTCGGCGGGAATAATAACGCCATATGCCACTACTACTATTACATCAGGGGCAAGTTCTTTTAGGGTGTCGAGCACTTCGGGTTGGCGTAGGTTTTCTGGTTGCCACACAGGAATATCATGTTTTAAAGCAAGTTGTTTAGTGTCGTTAAACACTACTTTTTTGCCTCGCCCAGCGGGGCGGTCGGGTTGGGTGATAACTTGCACAACATGGTGGCGGCTGGCGAGCACGGCGGCTAGGCTAGTAGCGGCGAAATCGGGAGTGCCAGCAAAAACAATGCGTAAAGAAGACAAAAAAAACTCCTGCAGAATTAAGCGTTTTGGCGTTGCTGTTTTTCGATGCGTTTACGAATACGGTTACGTTTTAAACGCGATATGTGATCAACAAATAATTTGCCATCAAGATGGTCAACTTCATGCTGTAAACAAGTGGCTAGCAGCCCCTCGCATTCCATTTCGAAAGTATCACCATTTTTATCAAGTGCCTTAACGTGCACACGCTCAGGCCGTTCCACGTTCTCATAAAAACCCGGTACCGATAAGCAACCCTCTTCATAAGAATCGAGTTGATCGGTGAGCGGGGTGATTATTGGGTTAATAAACACCATAGGGGAATCGTTTTCTTCTGACACATCAATAACAAGAATGCGTTTGTGCACATTAACTTGTGATGCAGCAAGGCCAATACCTTTAGCGTGGTACATAGTTTCTATCATGTTATCGATAAACGCACGCAGTTCATCATCAACAGTGGTTACGGGTTCGGCCACAGTGCGTAAACGTGGGTCTGGAAATTCTAAAATATCTAATATGGCCATGAATACCCTCCAAAAAAGTAAGTGCGCCTCATAGTGTTGCGGTGTTTTATGCTAGGTTGATAGTATCGCTATATATTGTTACAAGCGCTAAGGCTAAACAAGGGTATATAATACTACGTTGTAAAAAAGGATGGGTGCTTTAAGGGTGCCACTCACAATAATGAGAAAAGGAAAATGGCAATGCTGAAAAATATCCTGCGGGCATTAGTGGCTGGGGTTATTTGGGCAACCACGCTGGGTGTGGCGTTCGCAAACGTTGCGGTTAAAGATAGCTACCCAGATGTTTATTATGTAAAGCCTGGCGATACATTGTGGGATATTTCAGGCACGTTTTTGCACGAGCCTTGGCGTTGGCCAGAAATATGGCATAGCAATACACAAATACATAACCCCCATTTAATTTACCCCGGTGACCGTATTTCGTTGCGCTATGTAGATGGTAAGCCGCAACTAGTGGTTAATGGTGGTGGCACGGTTAAGTTAAGCCCGGGTGTGCGTGTGGAAGATCTGCAAGCGCCGATTCCCACTATTCCCATGAATGCTATCCAAACATTCTTAAAAGAAGCCCTTGTGCTCACTGCGGTTGAGGTAGAAGAGGCGCCTTATATTTTAGGGGGCCAAAATCGCCGTGTTATTTTTGGGCAGGGCGATGTGGTGCACGTGCGCGATCCGAAAAACCGTTGGCAAGAATTGGCTAGCAACTATGGCATCTATCGCGTGGGCCACCGTTATGTAGATGAAAGCACCAATGAAATATTAGGTTATGAAGCCATTAAAATTGGTGAGGCGACAGTACAAGATAAAAATCAAGATGTTGTTTCTATGCTAGTGCGCAAATCTGAAGAAGAAATTCGTGCGGGCGATAAGATTTTTATGGTGCCCTCTCGTGAGCTCACCGCAGGCTTGTATCCGCAGGCACCAAAGGAAAAAATAGAGGGTGATATTATTCGCTTGTTTGGTCGCTTAACTAGTGTGGCCCGCCACGATGTGGTGGTGGTGAACCGCGGTGCCCGTGAAGGCCTAGAGGTTGGAAATGTCTTAGAAACTTACCAGCGTGGTGAAAACGTGCGTGATCCGCAGCGTGCAGAGGTGGTGCGTTTACCGGATACTAAATCAGGTTTGCTCGTCCTCTTTAGCGTGTTCGAAAAAGTATCCTTTGGGTTGGTGATGGAATCTTATTTGCCGATTTATAAATCTGATGCTGTGCGCAGCCCAACAGAGTAAGTAGCCGCAAGTGTTGATCAAAAGCCAAGGCAAATGCCTTGGCTTTTTTGTACGTATTCGCCTGCCATGGTGATGCTCTTTACTCAAGTTGTTGTGCGCCAATAAAGTGTATTTGGCTAATAATGGCGGCCCACCACCCTGCTTTCAGCTGTTGAGCTATTCTTCCGCGTTTGCTAGCAAACGCGGATGGTTTTTCACGGCATACTAATAAACCTTAGTGTTTGTTAGGGGGCATTATGCAGCAGTTTTTACTCGCATTGTCGTTACGGTTTGGTGCCTATACTGATCGTTTAGGGCAGTTGCTCAGTGAGTGCGGTGGTGCAAATGTTGTGCAACAAAAGCCAGAGTTAATCACCCAGTATTCACCTCCCAAGCGTGCGCAAGCGGTAAGCGAGGTGCCCAGGTGGTGGCGTTGGTTGCAGCAAAGCGATTGGAGCATTATTGCTTTAGGAGAGCCTAGCTATCCTGCTCTGCTTGCTAACATAACTAACCCCCCAGGTGTGCTTTATGTGCGTGGTAACGTGGCACTATTGCAGCAGCCTACGCTTGCCATAGTTGGCGCACGCCGTGCATCGCCAGAAGGTTTAATGCATGCGCGCCAGTTCGCCCGCCAATTAAGTGAACTGGGTTTTGTGATTAGTAGCGGTTTAGCTTATGGCATAGATAAATGCGCCCATGAAGGAGCTGTATTCCAGGGCCGCACTATTGCAGTGTTGCCCAATGGCCCTGATGCTTTATACCCAGCTGCGCACAGGGGGCTAGCTGAACAAATTGTGCAGCAAGGTGGCTTGCTAATAACAGAGTTTCCGCCAGGCATTCGGGCACTACGGCCTTTTTTTCCGCAACGTAATCGCATAATTAGTGGCCTTTCGTTGGCTACCTTAGTCATGGAGTGTGCTTTGCCATCGGGCACCTTAGTAACCGCTCGGTTGGCCCTTGAGCAAGGTAGAGAAGTGTTCGCTATGCCTGGTGCTATTCATAACCCGATGAGCAGAGGGTGCCATTATTTGTTGCGTGATGGTGCACATTGGCTAGAAAGCATTGCTGATGTGGTAGAACAGTTTCCTAGTATGGCCGCCTTAGCAGAAAGCACCGTTGCGCCCACAGTGGAAGATGATGGGTTATTGCAGTTTTTCCATAGTGGGATCAATCACTTTGATGATTTGCTTGCGCGTTCACAGTGGCTTGTGGATGATGTGAATGCGGCGTTAGCAGAGCTTGAGATGCAAGGTAGGGTGCGCAGAATGGGCGGTGGTTACGGGCGTTGCTAAGAATTAAAAACGGTATTTATCTTGCTTTAGGTTAAGAAATTTTGGTAACTTTCCCTCCTTATTTATTTATTCTATAGAGGCATACCATGACAACGCCTTTCGTGGCTATTTTAATGGGTTCTGATTCCGATTTACCGCAGGTGCAAACCACTATCGATACCTTAAAGAAACTAGGTATCGCCATAGAGGCGCGTGTTACCTCTGCACATCGCACGCCCGAGCGTACGCAAGAATATGTTCGCAGTGCTGAAGAGCGCGGTTGCCAAGTATTTATTTGCGCTGCAGGGTTAGCGGCTCACTTGGCGGGTGCTGTTGCAGCAAACACGGTGCGCCCAGTTATAGGTATCCCGGTAGAAACAGGCCCGCTACGTGGCGAAGACGCTTTGTTATCCACAGTAATGATGCCAGGTGGCATTCCAGTGGCCACAGTGGCTATTGGCTCAGCGGGTGCTAAAAATGCTGCCTACTTAGCGGCGCAAATGATGTCTTTAGCCGATCCAAGGTTGCAGCAGGTTTTGCTTGCAGATCGCCAGGCTAATGCAGCAGCTGTGGCAGAAAAGGATCAGCGCTTGCAAGATGCGCTAGCGGAATAAGCGCTGTTTGGTGTAGTGAAACTACCTGCAAGTACTCAAGCACAAATACGCCAAGCCGCCACCTGTATACAGTTTGGCGGTTTGGTGGCTTACCCCACAGAAGCAGTGTACGGTTTGGGTTGCGACCCCGAAAATGAAGCCGCAGTCAGGCAGCTGTTGGCGCTGAAAAACAGGCCCGAGCATAAAGGCCTAATTCTAATTGCCGCCCATATAGAGCAATTAGCTTCTTGGATAACGGTTACCCCAGAGCAACAACAAACCCTATTGGCATCGTGGCCTGGGCCTATCACTTGGCTAGTGCCGGCAACCAATAAAGTGCCCAAATGGGTGCGCGGTGGCCATAACACTGTTGCTGTGCGGGTTTGCGGCCACCCCATTGCTCGTGCATTGTGCGCAGAAGTAGGCAAACCTATTGTTTCCACTAGTGCTAATATGGCAGGCATGCCACCGTGCCGCACGGCACAAGAAGTGCAGCAGCAATTTTCCCAGCAGGTAGGTTTTGTTGTTCATGGTCAATGCAACCTTGCCGCCGAGCCCTCTACCATAGTAGACCTACTATCCGGCCAGAAATTACGGGGCTAGGGCGCTTACTTTCCATTCATTTTTTGTTTAAGGGAACGTTATGTCTCAGTTACCTGTTGATGATGTCAAAGCGTATTTTCTTGCGTTGCAAGACCAAATTTGCGCCGCACTTGAGGCCGAAGATGGTAAAGCCGCTTTTGTTGAAGACGCCTGGCAACGCCCAGGTGGTGGCGGTGGCCGTACTCGGGTGATGATCGACGGTAATGTGGTTGAGAAAGGGGGGGTGAACTTTTCCCATGTGTACGGGAAAGATTTACCAGGCTCTGCTACCGCAGCGCGCCCTGAGCTTGCCGGCCGAGGTTTCCAGGCTATGGGGGTATCGTTAGTTATCCACCCCAACAACCCCTATGTGCCCACAAGCCATGCTAACGTACGTTTTTTTATTGCTGAAAAAGAAGGCGAACCTCCCGTTTGGTGGTTTGGTGGTGGTTTTGATCTCACCCCTTATTACGGCAACAAAGAAGATGTGGTGCATTGGCACCAAGTGGCTAAACAAGCCTGCGATCCTTTTGGTGCTGAGGTATATCCTAAGTACAAAAAATGGTGTGATGATTATTTTTACCTGCCCCACCGTGATGAGGCGCGTGGCGTGGGCGGGCTCTTTTTCGACGATCTGAACGCACCAACTTTCGAACACAGCTTTAACCTGATGAAAAGTATTGGTGATGCGTATGTGCCTGCTTATTTACCCATTGTGCAGAAGCGAAAAGATATCCCCTATGGCGAGCGCGAGCGACAATTCCAATTGTATCGGCGCGGGCGCTATGTGGAATTTAATTTAGTGCACGACAGAGGCACCTTGTTTGGTTTGCAGTCGGGTGGGCGTACCGAATCTATTTTAATGTCGCTGCCGCCTTTGGTGCGTTGGGAGTATGCTTGGGAGCCCGAGGTTGGTTCGCCGGAAGCGGCTTTGTATGAAGAGTTTTTACCACGGAGAGATTGGATCTGATGACAGAAAAATATGCAGTGTTTGGCCAACCAGTGGCTCACTCAAAATCGCCTTTTATTCACCGTGCGTTTGCCACTCAGCGTTCTGAAACCTTGAGTTATGAACGTATAGGCCCAGCTGAGGAAGACTTTGAACAGGCAGTGCAGGCGTTTTTTGCTGATGGTGGAAAAGGCGCTAACGTTACCCTGCCCTTCAAAGAAAAAGCCTATGCCATGTGCGCGGTGCGCACAGAGCGTGCAGAGGTGGCCCAGGCAGTTAATACCTTGTGGATGGAGGATGGCCAGTTACATGGTGATAACACTGATGGCGCCGGTATGTTGGCCGACATGGTGCGCCACAATAACTGGAAAATGCTTAATAAGCGTGTGCTAGTGCTTGGTGCTGGCGGTGCTGTGCGTGGTGTGCTGAACTGCTTGCTTGATGCTGGGGTTAAAGAGGTGGTGGTAGCAAACCGCACCCTAGCGCGCGCTGAAGAACTGGTGCAGCAATTTGCCGAACGCGGTGAGTTGGCGGTGGTTGCCTTGGAAGATCTAGCGGCGCAAGAGGCGTTTGATGTCATTATCAATGGCACGGCGGCAAGCCTTGCGGGTGAAGATTTAAATTTACCAGTATCGCTACTTGCCACGGGCGCCTATTGCTACGATATGATGTATTCAAAAGAGCCTAGCCCCTTCTTGCAGTGGGCTAGCGACCACGGTGCATCTACCTCAGACGGCTTGGGCATGTTAGTGGAGCAAGCTGCTGAATCTTTTTACCGCTGGCATGGTTGGCGCCCAGGAACAGTGGCGGTGATCCAGGATTTACGTAAAGAAATGGCTGGCTTATAACAACAAAGGCCGCTTACGAGCGGCCTTCTTGTGTGCGGTATTGTTCTTTTAACGCCACATAGTTGCTTGCCACATAGGGTAAAAATTCAAGTTCTTCTGCACTTAGGGGGCGCACGGCTTTTGCAGGGCGGCCTAGGTACAAATAGCCACTCGCTAAGCGTTTGCCTTGGGGCACTAGCGAGCCCGCACCAATGATCACATCGTCTTCCACCACCACTCCATCCATAATAATGGTTTGCATGCCGATCATAACGCGGTTGCCAATGTGGCATCCATGTAGCATTACTTGGTGGCCGGCGGTTACATCATCGCCAATCACCATATCAAAACCACCTGGGTTAAACGCTGAAGGGTGAGTAACATGCACCACGGCATTATCCTGGATACTAGTGCGGGCACCTATAATTATGCTATGCATATCACCCCGCACCACAGCGCCTGGCCAAACCGACGCGTCTTCGCCCAGTTCTACTTGGCCAATAACCAACCCTCGCGGGTGCACCCAGCTGTTGGCATTTAAAGTGGGGGTGAAACCGTTAAATGTTTCAATTCTCATGGGTGATCCTTAAAAAATGGTTTTGAGGCTTGATAACACCCTATTGTGGCCCTCATATTAAAGTTATCAATATGCACGAAAAAAATTCATTAAAGGCTATTAGCCACAGAGAAACAGAGAGTATGTATGTCAGATAACCCGTTAATTGATTTCACCGGCCTGCCTGCGTTTTCGAGCATTGAGGCTGAACATGTTAAACCCGCGGTAGAGCAGCTGATTGCGACTGGGCGAGAAAAAATACAAGCGGTGTTGGCAACCGATGAGCCGCCCACTTGGGCCTCTTTGGTGGATGTGCTTGATGAAGAGGATGATCGTTTAAGTAAGGCGTTTAGCCCTGTGAGCCATTTAAATGGTGTGGCACAAACGGATGCCTTGCGTGAAGCCTATAACGCTTGTTTGCCTTTATTGTCAGAATACGGCACTGAGGTTGGCCAAAACCAAGCATTGTTTACAGCTTATGAAACCTTGCAAAATACGCAAGGCAACACCTTGAACCAAGCGCAAAAGAAGTATTTAGAGAATACCCTGCGCGACTTTCGCCTTTCTGGTGTGGCGCTGCCAGAGGATAAAAAAGCCATCTTCATGCGTAATAGCACTCGTTTATCCGAGCTCAGCTCGCAATTTTCTAACAATGTGCTAGATGCCAGCCAAGCATGGCAAAAACACATTACCGATAGTAAAGAGCTTGCCGGTATGCCTGCTGTGGCGTTAGCGGGGGCTGCTGATAAGGCGCAAGAGAAAGGTTTGCAAGGTTGGTTGCTTACTTTAGATTTTCCTTGTTATTTGGCGGTGATGAGCCATGTGGAAAACCGTGCGTTGCGCGCAGAAATGTATCACGCGTTTAGCACCCGAGCATCAGAGCAAGGCCCCGATGCAGGTAAGTTTGATAACAGCGCTATCATGAATGAAATATTGGCTTTGCGGCACGAGCAGGCTAATTTGCTAGGTTTTAGCAATTACGCAGAGCGTTCGTTAGCAACTAAAATGGCCCCAGACGTTGATGGGGTGTTGGCCTTTTTGCGCGATTTGGCTAGCAAAGCAAAACCGCAAGCAGAAAAGGAGTTTGCCGAACTGTCTGCTTTTGCCCAACAACAGGGGGCTGCAGAGCTTGAGCCTTGGGATGTAAGTTTTTGGAGCGAACGTTTGCGTGAAGAGCGCTACAGTATTTCTGAAGAAGAGCTGCGCCCTTGGTTTCCAGCCGAAAAAGTAGTGCAAGGAATGTTCCACGTGGTACATCAGCTGTTTGGCATAAGCATTCGGCAAAAAGAAAACGTGGATGTGTGGCACCCAGATGTAGCCTATTACGAAGTGTTTTCTGAGAAAAACGAACCCTTGGCTGGTTTTTATTTAGATATGTATGCCCGCACAGGTAAGCGTGGTGGGGCATGGATGGCTGATATGCAGGTGCGCCGACGCTTGCCCAGCGGCCAGTTGCAACTGCCTATTGCGTTTTTAACCTGTAACTTTGCCCCGCCAGCAGGAGGTAAGCCAGGCCTGCTAACCCACGACGAAGTGGTAACCTTGTTCCATGAGTTTGGCCACGGCTTGCACCATATGCTTACCGAGCAAGAGGTGCCCGGAGTGTCTGGCATTAACGGTGTGCCATGGGATGCGGTGGAATTACCGAGCCAGTTTTTAGAAAACTGGTGTTGGACACCCGAAGGCTTGGCTGAAATTTCTGGCCATTATGAAACTGGCGCCCCCCTACCCGGCCACATGTTAGAAAAAATGCTCGCTGCTAAAAACTTCCAAAAAGGAATGTTTTTAGTGCGCCAATTAGAATTTGGGCTTTTTGATTTCCGTATTCATCACGAATATAGCGATAGCTTAGATGTGCAGCAGGTATTAAATGAGGTGCGTGAAGAGGTGGCTGTGGTGCAGCCGCCAGCTAGTAACCGTTTCCAACATGGTTTTAGCCATATCTTTGCGGGGGGCTATGCAGCGGGTTACTACAGCTATCTTTGGGCGGAAGTGTTATCTGCCGATGCTTTCTCGCGCTTTGAAGAAGAAGGCGTGATGAACGCTGCTGTAGGGCGCGATTTCCGCCTAAGTATTTTGGCCCAAGGCGGCAGCCAAGATCCATTAACCCTGTTTGTGCAATTCCGTGGCCGAGAACCGCAACCTGATGCCTTACTTCGCCATAGTGGGATAGCAGCATGAATATAAAACGACAGTTTATTGCTGGTGCACGCTGCCCTGAGTGCGGCGCAGTGGATAAAATTCAACGCTGCCAAGAGGCTGAGCACACCTGGATGGAATGCCTAAGCTGTGCCATGAAACGCGACATGGATGATGAACCGAAAGAAGCGCGTGAACCAGAACCGCCCTCGGCAGAACAGGCGGTTATTTGGAAGCCGTTGAAATAGTTTATCTTTTTATAAACCCCTGAAGCTGAAATGTTCAGGGGTTTTTTTATGTATTGGCTGATAAAACCTACCTAAGAGTATTTCTGCGCTTGCGCATTAATGGCCGCTTCTATTTAATTGATCGCATGATCAATAATTCTAATAAAACCTCACGTAGGCCTGGTAGGCCCCGTTCTAAAGCCGAAGCCTTAGACCACAATGCTTTATTGCAACAAGCTTATACACTGTTTGCAGAACAGGGTTATGAGGGCACATCGTTGCGGCAAATCGCCAGGCAGGCGCACATGAGCAGCAGCTTAATTAGTTATTGGTATGGCAATAAAGAAGGGCTTTGGCGTGCGGCCATTGAGCGTGAATTAAACCCTGCCCATGAAGAACAACTAGCAGAACTTGAATCTGCAATTAAGGCTTCGGCAACCACCACGGTGCGTTGGCAAGAGGTGTTATTAGCCATGATGGAACGTATTTATCAGCGCCCTCACCTTATTAATTTTATGTTGCACGCCTATGAGGAAGATAATGAACGAGGGCGTTTTTTACGCCAAGAATATTTGCATGTATTACTACAAAAGTTAGAAAAGCTGTATTTAAAAACCTGTGCTCAGCAGGGTGTTACCCCCATGGCAAGCACAACGTTTCATATGTGTTTGTTAGGTATTGCCCGCTTTGTGTTAAGCCCTGGCATGCTACAAGATTTTTTGCCCTTAAATGTGGAGCAACCTGCTGAGCGGCAGGCCTTGCTGCGCCAAGTGATCAACGATTTATTTCCTTTTAATTAAAGCTCGATACACGGAGTATCTTCACCATGGTTAAGAAGAATAATTATGCCTGGTTGCTAAGTGGCCTGGTATTACTGCTGGCAGCGTGCAGTGCCCCTGAAGAAGAGCAAGAGCTTGTGCGCTCTGTGCGGGTGATAACAGTGACAGAGGGCGAAGTGTTGCCGCGAATGCTGTTATCGGGAGAAGTACGTGCTCGTGTGGAATCACGTTTAGGGTTTCGTGTGCCAGGTAAAATTCAAGAACGTTTGGTGGAACTCGGCGATGTGGTGAAGCAAGGTGATGTGCTTGCTCGCTTAGAGCCCAGTGGCGAACAGCTTACGGTGCGGGCAGCAGAAGCGCGGGTGCAAAGTATCCGTGCCGATTTAAACCTTGCGCAAACAGAGCTTGAACGGGTGCAGAAACTGCGTGATAAGGGCTTTGCTTCACCCACAGAATATGATCGTTACAAAATCCAGGTGGATAATGCCCGCGCAGGTTTACAACAAGCGCAAGCAGACCTAAACATGGCCCGCAATCAGTTGGCGTATACGCAGTTGGTAGCCGACACCGATGGTGTAGTAATGCAGGTGGTTGCTGATGCCGGGGAGGTGGTGAGCGCCGGCCAGCCTGTGTTGCAAGTGGCACGTGAAGGCACACTTGAGGTGGTGGTATTCATCCCAGAGGATAAGAGAATAATAGCCCAACAAAGTAAGGCAACGCTGGGGCTTTATACTCAGCCTGGGAAAACATTTGCTGGGCAATTACGGGAAATTTCTGCAGCGGTGGATCCGCTTACTCGCATGTTCCAGGCCCGTTATCAGTTTGTGGATACGCCTGATAACGTTTCTTTAGGGCAAATTGCTTCGGTGCAACTTGCTAGTAAAGCTGAGATCACCGGCCTTGCCGTGCCCATGCAAGCCTTGGTGGGCAAAGGCGATGGCACCCATGTGTGGGTATTTGATGAAAGCACTAACACTGTGGCCTTTACCCCAGTGCAAGTGCTGAATGTGGCCGGCAAGCAAGCCCTGTTGGATGGTTTGGCGCCGGGCACGAAAGTGGTAACTGCGGGCGTGCATGTGTTGGTGGACGGCCAACAAGTGCGTGTGCTAGCGGAGAAATAACATGGCGAAGGAAGCACGATTTAATTTATCTCGCATCGCTATCGAACACCCCGTTATTACATTCTATTTTTTAATGGTGCTCGCTGTGGCGGGGGCCATGTCGTATCTTTCTTTAGGGCAGGATGAAGAACCGCCATTTAGTTTTAAGGTGGCGGCAGTGCGGGCGTTTTGGCCGGGGGCCACTGCCCAGCAAATGGCCGAACAAGTGGCGGATAAGGTGGAGGCTACGCTGCAAGAAGTGCCCTATGCCGACCAAATTCGTAGCTATTCAAAGCCTGGCGAAAGTACGTTTATTTTAGAATTGAGTGACAGCACGCCGCCTAAAGAGATTGCGGAAACCTGGCATCAGCTGCGTAAAAAAATGACAGCCATGGCCCCTACCTTGCCGCAAGGGGTGCAAGGGCCTTATGTGGATGATGAGTTTGGCGATGTATACGGTATTATTTATGCCCTATCAGCTGATGGTTACAGTTGGAGTGAATTAGAAGATTACGCCGACCAGGTGCGCCAACAATTATTACGTGTGCCCAGTGTGGCAAAAGTGGAGTTTTTTGGTAAGCAGGCGCGGCAGTTATACATTGAAGTGTCTGAAAAACGCCTGTCGCAACTTGGCATTAACATGCAGCAGGTGATCGAGGAGATCGAACGGCAAAACCAGGTGGGCCAAGCAGGTGTAATGCGCACGGCAGAGGAAGATATCCAGGTGCGTGTAACAGGCCAGTTTGGGGCTGTGGAAGAGCTAGCTATGATGCCCCTGCGCTTTGATGAACGCACCTTTCAGTTGCAAGATATTGCCCAGGTGTACCAGGGCTATGCGGATCCACCCGATCCAAAAATTCGTTTTCAACAGCAAGATGTGGTGGCTATTGGCGTTTCCATGGCCAAAGGCGGGCATATTATTCAGCTAGGCCAAGCCTTAAAAGAACAAGAAAAAGCGATTAAAAGCATTTTGCCTGTGGGTATTGAATTGCACCAGATTCAGGACCAACCACAAGTAGTGAGCCGCTCGGTGCACGAGTTTTTGCAGGTGTTGCTTGAGGCGCTGATTATTGTGCTTGGGGTGAGCTTTGTGGCGCTGGGTTTAAAGCGCAACCCTTTGCGTGTGGATATGCGCCCAGGGCTAGTGGTGGCCTTGTCTATTCCCACTGTGTTAGCGATTACTTTTTTGGTGATGAAGCAGTGGGGCATAGACCTGCACAAGGTGTCTCTTGGTTCCTTGATTATTGCTTTAGGCTTAATGGTGGATGATGCCATCATTATTATCGAGATGACGGCACGTAAACTTGAGGAAGGCTACGATCGTTTCCGTGCGAGCACTTTTGCTTACTCGGCCACAGCGATGCCCATGCTGACGGGAACATTAATCACCGCTGCGGGCTTTTTACCTATCGGTATCGCCAGTTCGGGTGTGGGTGAATATGCCTTTGCCATTTTTGGCGTTACCACGGCAGCCATTGTGATCTCGTGGTTTGTGTCGGTGTATTTTGTGCCCTTCCTAGGTTTTTATATTTTGCGTGAGCGCAGTGATCGCGGCGAAGAGCTGTTTGATGTGTACGATAGCCCCATGTATCGCCGTATTCGGAAAACGGTGTATTGGTGTGTGGTGCACCGGCGCACTACTATCGCCCTAACTATTTTAGCGTTTGTGTTAGGGCTTGGTGGCTTTAAGGTGGTGGAAAAGCAGTTTTTCCCTGAATCTAACCGCCCTGAGATTTTACTAGATTTATGGATGCCTGAAGGCACCTCGTTTGCGGCCATGGAGGCGGTGGTGCACGAGGTGGAAGAAGAGCTTAGTGAGCTTGCCGACATGGGCACTATTAGTTCGTTTGTGGGTTGGGGCGCGCCGCGTTTTTACCTTTCCCTCGATCAAATTTTCCCGCAGCCAAACGCTTCTCAATTAATCCTTACCCCTGCGGCAGCGGATATTGAAATGCGCAACAATTTGCTGCGCCAAGTAAACCAAACCCTGAGTGATAAATTTCCAGAAGTGCGCCCGCGAGCGCGCTTCTTACCTAACGGCCCACCGGTGAACTATCCTGTACAGTTTCGCGTGGTGGGGCCAGACCACCAAGTGGTGCGCCGTTTGGCTGATGAAGTGCGCACTATGATGGAAAATGACCCGGATATGCGTGGTGTGAACGATAACTGGAATGAAATGGTGAAAACCTTTCGTTTAGAGGTAGATCAAGCCCGCGCCCGTGCCCTTGGTGTGTCGTCACAAACTGTGGCGCAGGCAGCCCACACCCTGCTTAATGGCACCACAGTGGGTGAGTATCGTGAGAAGAATCGTACCTTCCCCATTACGTTGCGCCAACCTGAAGAGGAGCGTGGCTCGGTGGAGAAAATGCTGCACGCTTATATGCCCACCATGACAGGCCGTTCCGTGCCCATGGCGCAAGTGGTGCGTACCGATTTTACTTGGGAGCCAGGGGTGATTTGGCGCCACAACCGTGATTTCGCTGTAACGGTGCAAGGAGATGTGCGCCCTGGCATTCAGGGCAACACTGTGGCGGAGCGCTTTGAAAAACAACTTGTGCCTTTTGCCGCACAATTGCCACCAGGGTATCGCTTAATCACTGCCGGAATTATTGCCGAATCTGCCAAGGGTGAAGATTCTATTATGGCGTGGGTACCGCTTATGTTGTTTATTATGTTCACGCTATTAATGCTGCAGTTACGGAGTTTTTCCCGTAGCTTCTTGGTGTTTATCACCGGCCCTTTGGGCATTGTGGGAGCGGTAACCACGCTGATCGTGCTGAACAAGCCGCTAGGTTTTGTGGCTTTCCTCGGTATTATTGCGCTGAACGGCATGATTATCCGCAACTCCGTTATTTTGGTAGACCAAATAGAACAGGATATTGCCGCAGGTGTGGAAACTTGGCGTGCGGTGGTGGATTCTGCAGTGCGCCGCTTTCGCCCTATCACTCTTACGGCCATTACAGCTGTGTTGGCTATGGTGCCCTTGGCACGTAGCGATTTTTGGGGCCCCATGGCGGTGTCGATTATGGGTGGTTTAATGATTGCCACGGTGCTGACCTTGCTGTCGTTGCCAGCTATGTATGCTGCTTGGTTCCGCGTAAAGGTGCCAAAGAACGCGGAGCTTTAAGGCATGCCGCATGAGGGCAGCTTGAAAACTCTTAGTGCTGCCCTCATGTTGCCTTCATTACTAATGATAACCCCCTCTAGCAACAGGTTTTTGAGTTATGAAGAACACGGTAGAAACACAAACCCACGAATTTCAGACTGAAGTTAAACAGCTGCTGCACCTGATGGTGCACTCTTTGTATTCCAGCAAAGAAATTTTCCTGCGCGAACTCATTTCCAACGCCTCTGATGCTTCCGATAAGCTATCTTTTGAAGCGTTGCAAAACGAAGCCCTCTACGAGGGCGACGGCGAGTTGGCCATTTACATAGAGCCTAATGAAGAGGTTGGCACCTTAACCATTCGTGATAAAGGCATTGGTATGAGCCGCGATGAAGTGGTGGCCAACCTTGGTACTATCGCACGTTCTGGCACCGCAGAGTTTTTACAGCAATTAAGTGGTGATGCGAAGAAGGATTCACGCTTAATTGGCCAGTTTGGGGTGGGCTTTTACAGTGCGTTTATTGTGGCTGATAAGGTGGAGGTGTTCACCCGCCGTGCAGGTGCTGCTGCCGCCGACGGCGTTTACTGGAGCAGCCAAGGTGATGGTGAATTTGCGCTAGGCCAACAGGAGCAAGCCGAGCGTGGCACCCGCATAGTGCTACACCTGCGTGAAGAAGAAAAAGAATTTTTAAGCCCATGGCGTTTGCGTGAGCTAGTAACTAAATATAGCGACCATATTTCCTTGCCGGTAATGCTGCCTAAAGAACCAGAAGAGGATGCAGAAGATAGCACGGTGCAATGGGAGCAAGTGAATAAGGCCACAGCCCTGTGGACGCGCCCGCGCAACGAGATTACTGAGGAAGAATACCAAGAGTTTTACCAACATGTGTCGCACGATTTTAACCCCGCGCTCACGTGGTCACATAACCGTGTAGAGGGCACGTTAGATTACACCTCGCTGCTGTATATTCCAGAACAGGCGCCCTTTGATTTATGGCAACGGGATATGGCGCACGGGTTAAAATTGTATGTGCAGCGCGTGTTTATTATGGACGAAGCCGAGCAGTTTTTACCGCTTTACCTGCGTTTTGTGCGCGGTATTGTGGATAGCAATGATTTATCGCTCAACGTGTCGCGCGAAATTTTGCAGAATAACCGCACAGTGAACTCGCTGAAAACGGCGCTCACTAAGCGTGTGTTGTCCATGCTTGAAAAGTTAAGCAAAGATAAAGAGAAATACCAAACTTTTTGGGATGCTTTTGGCAGCGTGCTAAAAGAAGCGCCGGCAGAGGATTTTGCTAACCGTGAAAAAGTGGCCAAGTTGTATCGGTTTGCAAGCACTCACTCTGGTGGGGAAGCCCAAAATGTAAGCTTTGCTGATTATAAAGAACGCATGAAAGAGGGGCAGAAAGCAATTTATTATTTGGTGGCAGATAGCTATCAAAACGCTTTAGGCAGCCCGCATTTAGAAGTGTTCCGTAAAAAAGATATTGAAGTGCTATTGCTTACTGATCGTATTGATGAATGGACCATGGGCCACTTTACCGAGTTTGCTGGCACCCCGCTGCAAGATGTTTCTAAGGGCCAGTTAGATTTAGGCGAGTTAGAAGATGAGGCAGAGAAAGCAGCGCAAGAAGCCGCCGATGAACAATTTGCCCCACTGGTGGAACGCATTAAAGAGTTGTTGAAAGACCAAGTAGAAGAAGTGCGCACCACCCATCGCCTCACTGATTCGCCAGCTTGTTTAGTGGTGGGTGAACACGAATTAGGTTTGCAAATGCGGCAAATTTTAGCGGCTTCTGGGCAAGAGGTACCGGAAACCAAACCTACCTTAGAAATTAACCCTAGCCATCCTTTGGTGGAGCGCCTACAAGCAGAGCAGGCAGAAGATCGTGTGGCCGATTTAGTGCACGTGATTTATGAGCAAGCACGCCTTGCGGGCGGCGAAGCCCTTACTGATGCAGCGTCTTATGTGCGCCGCATTAATAAGTTGCTGTTGGAGTTATCAGCGTAACTAAGCCATTAGTGGGGCGCTGTTAGCGCCCCCTTTTTTTGCCTAATCAAGGAGGCTGCATGGAATTGCCCATTGAGTATATAGAGCCTGTATTTCGCCCCCCTAGCGAGGGGCGATCGTTGATTTTGCCCGTTACCAACGGTTGCTCATGGAACCAGTGCACTTTTTGCGACATGTACACCCAACCACAAAAAAAGTTTCGGGCCCGCAAAGAAGAAGATGTGCTTGAGGAAATACGCCGCACAGGTGAGAAGTTTCGAGTGCAACGGGTGTTTTTGGCTGATGGTGATGCCATGGTGTTACCCACCCACCGGTTGTTACGCATTTTAGAAGCCATTCGCGAGCACTTGCCGCAGGTGGAGCGAGTAACCTCTTACTGTTTGCCGCGTAACCTGAAACGCAAAACCGTTGCCGATTTGAGGGCTTTAAAGGCAGCAGGCTTAGATATGCTTTATGTGGGGGCGGAATCAGGCGACGACGAGGTGCTGAAACGTGTGCACAAGGGTGAAACCTATGCCAGTACCGAGGAAGCCTTGCTAAAAGCGGGAGAGGCAGGGCTACGCCGTTCTGTCATGATTCTTAATGGTTTAGGTGGGCGCACGCATACTAAGCAACATGCGTTGAATTCGGCGCGCCTAATGAATGCTACCCAGCCAGAATATTTATCCACCCTGGTGGTAAGTTTTCCTCTAGGCAGAGAACGTTTCGTGCAGCACTTCCCTGAATTTGAGCCGCTTAACCAACACGAGTTGTTCGTGGAAGCCGAGCAGTTTTTATCGGCTTTAGAGCTTAGCCATACGGTGTTTAGAAGCGACCATGCGTCGAATTATCTTGTGCTAAAAGGAGTGCTTGGTAAGGAAAAAGAACACTTGCTTAAACAGGTACGCACAGCAATTGAGGCACCAGATCGCATTCATTTGCGCCCTGAATGGGCACGTGGCTTATAATTACACCTCAGCGTAATCTTGCCTGCCCTTAAGCCACCGATGCACAAGCGCTTGGGCGTGTTCAGGGTGCGCTTCAAGAATACGGGCTGCGAGCGCCCGTGCGGGGCCAATATGCGCTTCATCACGCATTAGGTCGGCAATACGAAACACTAAATCACCTGTTTGCCGTGTACCCAGCCATTCTCCAGGCCCGCGCAAACGTAAATCCTCCTCAGCAATTTCAAAGCCATCTGTGGTGCGGCGCATTACCCCTAGGCGCTGTGTGGCCGTTTGTGAAAGGGGCGCTTGATACAGCAACACACAATAGCTTTGCCCACCGCCGCGCCCCACTCGGCCGCGCAATTGGTGCAGTTGCGAAAGCCCCAAACGCTCCGCGTTCTCAATCACCATTAAGCGGGCATTGGGCACATCTACGCCCACCTCAATCACCGTGGTAGCCACCAATAAGTGCGCATCGCCCCTGGCGAAGGCCTCCATGCGCTGGGCTTTTTCTTCTGCGGATAAACGCCCATGCACCAAAGCAATAGTGAGTTCAGGCAAGGTTTCTTGTAGCTTTTGGAAGCGGTTTTCTGCTGCTTGTGCTTGCAGGCTTTCCGATTCCTCAATGAGGGTGCACACCCAATAAGCCTGTGCGCCCTGCTCTAGTACTGTGGCACGAATACGTTCAGCTATCTCTAATTCACGTTGGTTGGGAATAACCACAGTTTGAATGGGTTCGCGGCCAGGTGGCAGTTCGTCGATCACGGAGCTATCGAGTTCACCATATAAGCTCATGGCAAGGGTGCGGGGGATGGGGGTGGCAGTGAGGGCCAGCTGATGTGGTGTGTGGCCTTCTCGGCGCCCCTTTTCACGCAGTGCAAGGCGTTGGTCGACACCAAAGCGGTGTTGTTCGTCGATAATTAACAAGCCTAGTTGGCGGTACACCACCGCTTCTTGAAACAGGGCATGAGTGCCTACCACCATGGGCAAGGTGCCTGCCGCTAATTGGGCCAACACTGCTTTTTTTTCACTGGCTTTCATGCTGCCCGCTAACCAACCAACTGGGATGTTTAAAGGCCGTAACCAGTGCAAGAAATTTTGCTTGTGTTGTTCTGCTAATAATTCAGTGGGCGCCATTAACGCCACTTGATAACCAGCTTCAATGGCAAACAAAGCTGCTGCAGCGGCTACTAAGGTTTTGCCCGAGCCCACATCGCCTTGCACTAAGCGTAGCATGGGTTGGCCCGAGGCAACGTCTTGTTGGATGTCTGCCACTACCCGCTGCTGGGCGCCGGTAAGTTGAAAAGGCAAACCTGCTAATAAGTGTTGGTACAAGGCTTGTTTGGCAAACACGGGCGCGCTTTGCTGGCGTTGTTTGATACGCCGTTCGAGGGCGGCAAGTTGGTGCGCCACCAGTTCTTCAAGCACAAGGCGGGCAATGGCTGGGTGGCTGCCATCTAATAAACTATGAATGGGTGTATCAGGGCTCGGGCTGTGCAGTGTTAGCAAGGCATCTTTCAGGCTAGGCAGTTGGGCGTGCTCAAGGGGCAATAAATCCCGTGGTGGAAATTGGCGTAATAGTGTTAGCGCTTGTTCCATCATGTGGCGCAGGTTTTTTTGGTGTAAGCCTTCGGTGCTAGGGTAAATTGGTGTGAGAGTGGGGGCTAAGAGAGGCAAATCGCCGTTCTCATCAAGCTCAAATTCGGGATGATAAAATTCAAGCCCTGTGGCGCCAACCCTAGGTTCGCCATAAACACGCACAGTGCGCCCAGGGGCTAAGCTGTTTTTGAGTTGTGCACCAAAGTGGTAAAAACGCAGGCCCACAAGGCCGCTATGATCACGAATTTGGCATAACAGGCTGCGCCTGCGGCCAGGCATTAGGCTAGTGGTAACCACCTGCCCTTCTATCACCACATAATGCTCGGGGCGTAACTCAGCAATAGCAGCCACACGGGTACGGTCTTGGTAACGATGGGGTAAGTGGAAGAGTAGATCTTCCACATTGTGGATACCTAGGTTGGCTAAACGTTCGGCGGCCTTAGGCCCCACCCCCCTAAGCTGCGCTACACCTTGTTCTGCGAGCTCGTTAATCACTTGCGGCATGGTTAGGGCAACCTGTGGATAACTCTGTGTAAAAGGCTGGATAACTAAGCATTTGTTGTGGGTAACTCGTTGTTTAAGGTGATGGTACGCACTGCCTGGCGCAACACCTCGATGGCTTTTGGCCGTGGAAAACTATCGCGCCACACTAAAGCAATAGTGCGCTGGGGCGAAGGCTCTGTGAAGGGGCGAATAACGAAATCCTCTTGGCGGTAACCACGCGGGGTTAATGCTGAGCTAGGCAGTACCGTAATTCCTAGCCCTCCTGCCACCATATGGCGCAAGGTTTCCAGCGAGCCACCTTCAATTTGTACGAGGTTTTTTTGCCGCTCTGAATCAATAGCTGTGCACAATTCTAATACCTGGTCGCGAAAGCAGTGCCCTTCTCCAAGTAACAGCAAGGTTTCGTCTAGTAGCTGTTCAGGGCGGATGGCATCCTGTTCTTTCCAAGGGTGGTTGGCAGGTAACAGTACCGAGAAAGATTCTTCATACATTTGTGCACGCACCAAGCCACCGCCGGAAAAGGGTAAGGCAACGATAATGGCATCAAGCTCGCCTTGGTCGAGCTTTTGGCGCAGCACATGCGTGTAGTTTTCTTCAATAAATAAAGGCATGGTGGGTGCTGCTGCGCGCACTTTCGGGATCATCGGTGGGAATAAATAGGGCGCGATGGTAAAGATAGCGCCAATGCGTAAGGGCGAGCTAATTTGATCTTTATGGCTAAGGGCCATTTGCTCGAGGTTTTCCACCTGCTCTAAAATACGCTTGGCTTGTGCTATTAAGGGGATAGCTTCGGCAGTGGCTCGAATTTCACGGGGGCGGCGTTCAAACAGGGTAATTTGTAAGTGCTCTTCAAGTTTACGAATGGCGGTGCTTAGCGTGGGTTGGCTTACGTTACAACTTTCGGCAGCGCGGCCAAAGTGTTTCTCTTGCGCTAACGCCACTAGGTAGCGCAACTCTGTCAGGGTCATAGTTTGCCTCAGTGAAAAGTGCATGGTTTAGGGTTGGCTGCCCACTTGATACAGTGGAGCACGGTTTTTTTCAACCGCAACATAAACAAATTAAGAAAGCATGATATAGGATTATAACAAATGGCACATATTCTCATGGTGGGGTTGGGGCAACTTGCTAGCCCTTTAAGCAAACAATGGTTGCAGCAAGGCCACCAAGTAACGGCCATTCGCCGCAGGCAACAGGCGCCTGCGGGTGTGCAGTTGTTAGCGCAAGATTTATTGCATGCCTCAAATGTGCAGTTACCCAGCACGCCGGTGGATCTGGTGTATATCATTCTCACCCCTGCTGAGCGGAGCGAGCAAGCTTACCGTGATGCTTTTCTTACGGTGCCCGAACGGGTGTTAACCCCATTAGCCAAGCAACAGCAATTGCCACCGGTTATCTTTGTTTCGAGCACGGCGGTGTATGGTGATGGAGAGGATGCTGTGGATGAGGATAGCCCAACGCAACCTAGTGCTTTTAATGGCCATGTTTTGTTAGAGGCCGAAGAGCAAGTACGGCGGTTGGCGCCAAGCACGGTGGTACGTTTTTCGGGTATTTATGGCCCCACTCGCCAAGGCCGTGTGGCATTGGCTAAGCGCCTATTACAACACCAGGCAGAGGTGCCGAAGGCACGCTGGAGTAGCCGTATTCATAGTGATGATGTGGTGGGTTTGCTGCTGCATCTTGGCCAGCGTTGGCTTGCGAATGATGCACCCCCAGCGGTGGTGGTGGGCACTGATGAGGAGCCGGTGGTGAATTTAGCGCTGCTGAATTGGTTGGCGGTACAGCAAGGCGGCAAGTTAATGCTTACTTGGAAGCAAGTGGCTGGCCGCCCTGTGCATAGCCGTTATTTGGCTGCAGGGCACTATAAGCTGCAGTACCCCACATTTCGTGAAGGTTATGCTAGCGCAGCACCATAATGGCATCCATTTCCACATTAGTGCCTTTGGGCAATGAAGCCACGCCAACGGCAGCGCGGGCGGGGTAAGGTTGGCGGAAGTATTCTTCCATAATGCTATTTACCAGCTGAAAGTGGCCAAGATCGGTGAGGTAAACATTAAGTTTAACGATGTCTTGTAAGGAGCCACCAGCCGCTTTGCACACTGCTGCAAGGTTAGCGAAAATTTGGCGCACACTAGTTTCCATATCCCCTTCCACTAGTTCCATGGTGGCTGGGTCTAAGGGAATCTGGCCACTTAAGTAAACGGTATCGCCTACTTTTACTGCTTGGGAATAAGGGCCAATGGCGGCAGGTGCTTCGTTGGTGCTGATGGTGGAACGGTTCGTCATAGGGTTTCCTTTACAACTAGCCGGTAATACGGCCAATACGGATTACAGTATCTATCTTTCTTAAACGCTTGATGATACGGGCGAATTGCACGCGGTCTTTCACGGAAACGATAATTTCGAGCACCGATACCATGGCGTCTTTTTCGGCCATGTTAATGGTTTCAATGTTCGAGCCCATTTCAGAAAATATGGTGGCAAGTGTAGCTAGCACACCTTTTTTGTTGCGCATTTCAATGCGCAGGCCGGCGCTAAATACCTGCTCAATGTCCTTTTCCCAATACAGTGATAGGCACTTTTCGGGGCTGTTGCGCATTTCGGCAAGCAAGTTATTACAGTTGTCGCGGTGCACCACAATGCCGCGGCCCGAGCTCAGATGGCCCATAATTCCATCACCTGGCAAGGGGTAGCAACACTTGGCGTAACTAACCAACATGCCTTCAGTGCCACGGATAGAGAGTGGCGCGCTAACATCAAAGGATGGCAGTGATTCGGCGGCAGAAAGGTCGCGGGCCACCAGTGGGGCTAAGCGGTTGCCGAGGCCGATATCCTCCAGCAAATCATCGCGGCTGGCATAGTTATGTTGCACAAGTTCTGCATCCATACGCTCTTGGTCGATGTCGGCTAAGGTAACGCGGTAAACGCTCAGCGCTTGGTTAAG
>Ga0079226_10000102_pt1 | contig 51817 bp, 53 predicted proteins | sample Poulit2014_FD_76345 | JGI IMG/M metagenome (GOLD analysis project Ga0079226, IMG submission 76345) | Agricultural soil microbial communities from Georgia to study Nitrogen management - Poultry litter 2014 | ecosystem: Environmental > Terrestrial > Soil > Agricultural land | place: USA: Georgia...
GCTACAGGCGCATAACAAGGCTCATAACTGCCGCATATAAAATGGTCGGGGTGGAGGGATTCGAACCCCCGACACCCTGCTCCCAAAGCAGGTGCGCTACCAGACTGCGCTACACCCCGATGTCGTGATGCGAGATATTAGGCATACACCCACCGTTGGTCAAGCCCTAAAGTGCCTTTTTGCCTGAACGGTGAATCGTTTGCACATTAAATCGCCGATCTGTTCTTTTCTCACCCTTTATTTGTTTTTGCACCCAATTCATTGTCGTGCGAGAATTAGCGCTTGTTATTTCTTGCCTTGCCTTGCATTAAACACAGGAGAACCACCCTATGGGCGCCATCGTCCTTGAAGGAAAACAATTAGCGAAACAGTTCGAAGAAGAAATGAGTGCACGCGTGGCTAAGCTAAAAGAACTCGCCAACGGCCGCACACCTATTTTAGCCACCATATTAGTTGGTGCCGACCCAGCCTCTGCTACCTATGTAAAGATGAAAGGCAACGCCTGCGAGCGCGTTGGTATTGAGCCTTTAGCCATCGAGCTTGGTGAAGATACTAGCACCGATGAATTACTTGCCGAAATTGAAGCCCTGAACAATAACCCTGATGTGCACGGCATCTTGCTACAACACCCCGTACCAAGCCAAATTGATGAACGTGCTTGTTTTGATGCCATTGCCCTTGAGAAAGATGTGGACGGGGTAACTTGCTTAGGTTTTGGCCGTATGAGCATGGGCGAGCCTGCTTATGGTTGCGCCACTCCGCAAGGCATCATGCGTATTTTGGCTCATTACAATATTGCCATTGAAGGCAAGCACGCCGTGGTCGTAGGCCGCAGCCCCATTCTTGGCAAACCCATGGCGCTAATGCTGCTGAATGCAAACGCCACGGTTACTATTTGCCATTCGCGTACGCAAGATCTCGCTAGCCACATTCGCCAAGCCGATATTATTGTAGGTGCCGTAGGCAAGCCTGAATTTATTCAAGCCAACTGGATTAAAGACGGCGCTATAGTTATTGATGCGGGATACCACCCAGGCGGCCTAGGTGATATCGAAATTACTGACGACCTTAAACAACGCGTAGCAGCTTGGACACCAGTGCCAGGCGGTGTTGGCCCAATGACGATCAATACACTCATCTTCCAAACTTTAGCAGCTGGCGAAAAAGCGCTCGGCTAAGAACTGCTTGCCATTCGTGGCAGCCAACGCAGCAATACCATGGCAGCTATAAAGGCAACTGCTGCTGCCATGGTAAAAATTACTACACCCCAACCTTCCCACAATATGCCCGACAGCACAGCACCAGCCGCCCAGCCTGCACCTAAAGAAACGCTGGCATAAGCCGCTTGTGCCTGCCCTGCCAACTGCGCAGGAAAGTATTCGTGCAACCAAGCCATAGCACTAGCATGGTAGCAAGCAAAGCTCGCAGCATGCAGGCATTGGGCAAAAACCAACCAAGGCCAATTAGTGGTGGCGCTACCAATAATAGCCCAACGCAGTGCGGCTAAAAGCAAGCTTGCCACGAGTAGCTGCTTAATGTGAAAACGCCTTAACAGCCATGCCATGCACATAAACAATAAAATTTCAGCGACAACACCCACCGACCACAGGGCGCCAATCCAGTGGCCAGGCACCGTTAAGGCATGCAGGTGCAAGGTGTAAAACGCATAATAAGGCCCATGAGAAAGCTGCATCAATAAACCAGCCACAAAAAAAGCGAGCACCGCTGGGCGGCGGAATAGCGGCCAAAACGATAATGGCTGCCCAGCTGTTTGAGCACCAAGTGGGGCCCCTTCAGCACTAGGTAAACAGAGGCTTGCTAACCACAGGCCTAGCAGCAGCAACCCCATTGCCAAAGCAATGATGTGCACCCCATAAAGCTCGACGGCCACCCCGAGGCCTAACACCGTTAGCACAAAACCCACCGAGCCCCACATGCGGACCAAGCTGTACTTATGGCTTTGTGGCCCTAAAGCTTGCAACACTAACGCTTCGCACTGGGCCATCACGGCATTCCAAAAAAAACTGAACCCTGCCAACACAAATGCCATGGCGGCAAAACTATGGCTTATCAACACGGCGGGAAACACCAGAGCAGCGCAGAGATTACCCATACGAATAATACGTAGGCGCTTACCAGTTTTATCGGCAAGCCACCCCCATAGGTTAGGCGCGCCCAGTTTAGTAATGTGAGGAATGGCCAACAGAAGGCCAATTTGCACGGCAGAGAAGCCACGCTGCTGCAAGAACAATGCCCAGTACGGCACCAATACACCTAGCAGAGCGTAATAAAGAAAATAATAGGCAGAAAAGCGAGTATAGAAAGGAATGCCAAGCATACAACAGCAGCGCACACTTAAGGCGCGCTGCTTACTCCTAGCTTAATAAGGGCTGTCTTGGCCTGCAGGGATCGGTGCCAAAGGCAGCTCCACATCACCACATTGCGCACGATGGCGCAAACAATGTTCCATTAACACCAGAGCCATCATTGCTTCAGCAATAGGTGTGGCACGCACACCAACACAAGGGTCGTGGCGCCCTTTGGTGACCACCTTAATAGCCTCACCACGGCTATTCACAGAGCGCCCAGGTAACAGGATGCTGGAAGTGGGTTTAAGCGCCATGGATACTTTTAATCTTTGCCCCGAACTAATGCCACCCAGCACACCCCCTGCATGGTTACTAAGAAAGCCTTGGGGTGTTATTTCATCACGGTGTTGTTCACCGCGCTGAGTAACCACATCAAACCCATCGCCAATAGCCACTGCTTTCACTGCATTAATGCCCATCATAGCTTTCGCTAAGTCTGCATCGAGTTGGTCAAACACAGGGTCGCCCCAGCCCACTGGCACATTATCAGCATACACATTCACCCGCGCGCCAATGGAGGAGCCATCACGGCGAAGTTGGTGGATTAATGTTTCTAAAACTTCTATTTTGCTTTCATCAGGAAAGAAGAAAGGGTTATCGTTAACGGTATCCCAGGCAAAGTTTTCTGCGCGAATATCACCAATTTGCGTCACACCACCATAAATTTTAATGCCGTAACGATGGGCCAAAAATTTGCGCGCAATGGCGCCGGCCGCCACGCGCATGGCTGTTTCACGGGCAGATGAGCGGCCGCCACCACGGTAATCACGTAAACCATATTTTTGCGTATAAGTGTAATCCGCGTGGGCTGGGCGGAAAGTTTCAGCAATGTTGGCGTAGTCTTTTGATTTTTGATCGGTATTCTCGATCAGCAAACCGATGGAACAGCCCGTGGTTACCCCCTCAAAAACACCAGATAGAATTTTAACTCTATCGGGCTCTCGGCGCTGCGTGGTATAGCGGCTTGTGCCGGGGCGGCGGCGATCAAGCTCCACTTGCAAATCCTCTTCGCTAATGGGCAAACCTGGAGGGCAGCCATCCACAATTGCGCCCAACGCAGGGCCATGACTCTCACCAAAAGTGGTAATTCTAAACAAACTTCCAAAACTACTGCCAGCCATGTTTTTCTCCGGCCAAAATCAACATTTAACGCCCATCAAGCGCCCAATAAAGTTTCTGTAAAAGCTGAGCTATATTCAACAAGCTGTTGGCGCGTAAGCATAAAAGCTCCTTCACCGCCCTGCTCAAATTCAAACCAGAAGAAGGGAACCTCTGGCCACAGCTCTGCAACAGCCGGCCAAGAATACCCCACTTCAACAATCAAAATACCGTTTTCTGTTAGATAATCTGCACTTTGCACTAACAAACGGCGGGTAAAATCCAAGCCGTCATGGCCTGAGGCCAAAGCAAGCTCTGGCTCATGAATATATTCCTCAGGTAAATTAGCCATTTCATTGGCATCCACATAAGGCGGGTTACAAACAATCAGGTCATAGCGCTCTTGCGCCACCGACAAACCGTCACCAAGCAAAGGGTATACACGCTCTTCGAGGCCATATTGAGCTACATTTATTTCACACACAGCCAAAGCATCTGCACTGATATCGATAGCATCTACTGTGCTGTGAGGCAGTGCGTTGGCCATAGCAATGGCTATGCAACCGCTGCCCGTGCATAGATCGAGCACGCGTAACGGCGCATCTGGGTTTACAAGCCAGGGGGCAAAGCGCTGTTCAATCACCTGCCCAAGGGGCGAACGTGGAATCAATACTCGTTCATCAATATAAAAAGGCATGCCACAAAACCATGCTTCTTGGGTTAAATATGCCACTGGTATACGCTTATTTATGCGCTCTACAAACAGTGCCACGATGGCTTTTTTCTCACTGGGTAGCAGTTGTGCATGATAAACACGTGGGTTCACCTGCCAAGATAAATGCAATGCATGCAGCACTAAGGCTAGGGCCTCATCATTATAGTTATCAGTGCCGTGACCTAAAAAAACATCATGCTTGCGCAGTTGGGTTTCACCCCAACGTAGGAAGTCACCTAAGGTGTTAAGGTGCGCTAATGCCTCTTCTTGATCTATTTCTTGCAACACTTGTATTGCCTCGTGCTAAATAAGGCCACAATCCTAGCACACATGGACATTTTGCCCTATAGCTAGGTGCGTTTTACACAGCCACCATGGCAGGGTGGCTAGTAAACAAACAGTGCAAATTATTCCTAGGCCCAGCTAGTGATAACCTGTTAACAACAGTGCTAGTATGTCTGCTATCTTTCTTCTCATAACCGTTACCATCATCATAGGTAGCGTGAGAAATGTTAATAGGAAATTGCTGTGAAGCTGCATCATCAAATTTTCATTGCCATTGCGTTGGCAGCACTAGTGGGTTTCCTTATCCCCACCGATTTAACCATTTTAAACGTACAGATTTTAGCACTGCTTGATGGTGTGGGAACCATTTTCCTTAACGCCTTAAAAATGCTAGTGGTGCCACTCATTGTCACCGCGATTATGTCGAGCCTTAACAGCATTGGCACCGGAGAAGATTTAGGCCGCACAGGTTGGAAAATGGGGCTTTACTATACAATCAGCAGTGCAGTTGCAGTGCTGATTGGCTTGCTGGTTACTAATCTGGTCAAACCTGGCATCAGTAAAGGCGAACCCGTGCGAGACAAACTCGGCCTATCAGAACGCACTGCCGATGTATTAGAAAGCGTGCAAAGCCATTCTGTGGGTGATTTCACCAGTATCTTTTTCGATTTCTTGCCCCCTAACCTATTCGAAGCAGCACTCAATGGGCAAATGCTTGGCCTAATCATTTTTTCATTATTATTTGGTTGGTTTATGCAAAAAGTGCAAGGTGCTCCTGGCGAGCACTTGCGCCAAACCATCGATGGTTTTTATGAGGCCATGGTGGGTGTCACCTTATTTATTATTAAATTCACCCCCATCGGCGTGTTTGGCCTAATTGCTAGCACAGTAGCACGTACTGGGTTTAGTGCCCTTCTGCCACTTATGTGGTTTTTAATTACAGTGCTGCTAGCTCTGTTTATACATGCATTTGTAGTGCTGCCTTTAGCGATTAAGCTGATTGCGAAACGCCCACCATTGCGCATGATCAACGCCATGTCACCGGCCTTGCTTACAGCATTCTCCACATCTAGCAGTGCCGCAACGTTACCTTTAACCATGGAATGCTTAGAACAAAATGCGGGTGTATCGAAAAAAATATCTAGCCTTATGCTGCCCTTGGGTGCCACAATAAACATGAACGGTACAGCTTTATACGAATGTGCCGCCGTTATTTTTATTGCCCAAGCTTATGGCTTAGATTTAAGCCTTGCTATGCAATTCACCATTGTTATTACTGCCATGCTCACCTCCATTGGTGTTGCAGGCATTCCAGCAGCAAGCCTCGTGGCCATTACCCTTATACTAGGCGTGGTGGGTTTGCCCGCTGAAGCCATCGGCCTCATTTTAGTCACCGACCGTATTTTGGATATGTGCCGAACTTCCGTAAACATTTGGGGTGATGCCGTGGGCGCCGTGCTCATTGCACGCAGTGAAGGCGAGGAAAATATTTTGCAATCCGCGCCGAAGTCCATTTAATGAAGATGTTAAGGGGCAGCCATGTCACGTAGTAGCCGCATTCTTGTTGTGGCTGGCGGCGCTTCGGGCCTAGGCAAAGAGATTGTTCTGCTCGCCGCACAAAAAGGTTATCGGGTGGCTATTCTCGATACCCATGAAGCACGTGCGAAACAACTTTGTTCGCACCTTGCCGATGAAAAACAAGAGCACTTTTTTGTGCGTTGCGACATTCGTTCAGAGCAAGATTGCCGCCGTGCCATTGGCCGCATTGTGCAGCGTTGGGGCCACATAGATGTGCTTTTTCAAGCCGCCGGGATAGCAACATCTGGCCTAGTTGAAACCGTAACCCAAGAGCAATGGCGCCAGCAATTAGATGTGAACATGCTAGGTACCGTTAACCTTAACCAAGCGGTATTGCGTGAAATGAAGCAACAAAAAGCCGGCCATATTGTTAATGTGGCCGGGTTAGTAGGCCTTATGCCCACCCCTAGTATGAGCAGCTATGCAGCCACTAATGCCGCCATTATTGCTTATAGTGAAAGCCTATATAGTGAGCTTGCCCCACTAGGCATTTACGTTAGCGTGGTTTGCCCACATTTTTTTAAGAGCCATCTCAACGAAAACCTGTACACAACAGATCCACTTGCGCGGGCACGCTTTGAACGCTTGCTTAACCGCACCAACATTAGTACAGAAGAAGTAGCACGCCGAACATTCGTGCAAATGGAAAAGAAAACGTTCATGATTTTGCCACACCCAAACAGCCGTGCCTTATGGCGGCATAAACGTTGGTTTCCAAAACGTTTTTACCGCTCATTAATAAACCTTGCAGAAAAGGTGCGCCCTACCCCTTAGCTTCTGCGGCAAGCACTTGCAGTGTGGCTTGGTAATCTTTTTCAATCACCTCTTCCACCCGCTCAGCTAACGCACGTGCGATTTTTTTACCCATAACTGGTATGGCGCTATTGATCTCAATATCAATAAGCTGCTGGCATTGGTGTTCAGCAACCTCTGTAATCTGCACCTTGCCTTCAATGCTAACTGGGGCATTCCCTATCTTCACGGTATAAGCACCAAAAAAAGGAGCTTCAGCATGGTTTTGCCACACAAACCGAGTTACTAGAGGCATGGTGCTGTTGACAAAACGGCGGGCGAAACTGGGGATGCGGTTCATGTCTACTTCGATTGTACGAACAATATGCACCACAAAACCCTCAGCTTGTGCAGCACACTGCTCAAACTGATAGCTCTCAACCCCTTGCACAGCAAAACGACTTTCATAAAACTCTTGCTGTGTTAAGCGCTCCATTAGCTTGGCTGCTGAAAGGTTAAAATGGCGCTGTTGAGTGACTCGCATACCTTGTTTCTCTGCTTTGATTAAAAAAAAGAAGTATGAGGCAAGTGCCTAGGTTAGGGCTAGGCCGAAATGACGGGCATAAAAAAACCCTTGAATATCAAGGGTTTTAAAACTGGCGGAGAGGGAGGGATTTGAACCCTCGATACGCTATGAACGTATACCCGCTTTCCAGGCGAGCGCCTTCAGCCACTCGGCCACCTCTCCGTACACCAAAGCCCGTGGGCTTTGAGGGCGCAAATATAGCCTAGTTGCCTAGTAAGTGCAACGGCTACAACAGCTAGCCCTTTTGAGTGGCGAAATAACGGCCAGTAAACTCGCTTGTTATTTCGCCTTGGTCGTTAACAATAGCCACCGAGAGCATTAATACGGCTCTTTTCTTACTCACAAAACGCTGTTGAAACTGGCGCATATTTTTTGCCACGGCCCGCAGGGTCGCTTGGCTTTCTAAAGGCTTTACATAACGAATAGCGGTTTCCACCGCCACCACATCCACGTTTGGCTCGTGGGTTTGTTCGGCCAACAAAGTGGTTAGCGCCCAACCGCTTAGGGTGCACAGAGCCACTTGGCTGCCGGCAAAAAAAGTGCCCTTATCGTTATTATTACCACTTAATGGGGCGCTAACAATGAGTGTCTCTGCTTGCCAATCCATAAGTTCAAACGCGTAATATTGGCTAATGGGGATATTCTGATGAATTCGTTGCGTTAAGTTGGTTAGTAGCATAATTCACTCACTGCTGTGTTGTTATTGTGGCGGCACCTCACGAACAAATTGCTGTGGATCCACCTGCGGCACCTTTTTAATCGACCCAGCAGGCGTTCCTAAATACACAAACCCAACGATCTCGTCTTTTTCTGCAAACCCTAACGCTTGTTTCACGTGTGGGTGCTTAGCCATTGCCCCTGTGCGCCACATGCCACCAATGCCATAAGCGTGGGCAGCGATCATCATGTTCTGCACAGCAGCCCCTGTGGCCAAAACTTGATCTACCACTGGGATTTTGTGGTGTTCTTCAATTTCAGCCACGGCAACAATAATCATGGGAGCACGAAGCGGTTTTTTAGCCATATCAGCGGCTGCTTCTGTACTTAGTGTTGGGTTATCTTTGCGCAAAGCTGCTACAAAAATATCAGCCAATTGTTCGCGTTGTTTACCGGTTAAAATTAAAAAACGCCAAGGCCGTAATATGCCGTGATCTGGCGCTCTCACCGCAGCAATTAGTAACTGCTCTAATTGTTCTTTGCTAGGGGCCGGTTCGCCCAACACACCAATGGAAACTCGTTGCTGAATGGCTTCAATGGCGTCCATGAACACTCCTATTATGCAGATTGCTGCAAATGCGCGCGTATTATGGCCGCAAACGCATTTGCATTTATTGGTTTTGTTTTGCTAGTTGTTTCGGCCTAATGGCTTGCTATGTTTTCGGCATCTTTAAGCACTTGCTCGCGGCGCATACCATCAAAGATTTCTGTATGTTTAAGCTGTTCAACAGCTGTTGCATGCTCGCCCTTTTTGGCTAAAGCGATAGCTAGCAGAGCCTCGCTAAATTGGTCAAGCTCCACAGGTGTTAGCGTAGTGGCAATTGCCCGAAACGACGCCAAAAAAGCTTTTTGGCTGCTGCCATCTAACTGCTCCCGCGCTGCTTGCGCCGCACTTTTATGTTGCGCAGCTTCATATACGGCCTGCAATTCGCTAGCTTGCTGAATCACCTGTGTGGGTGTCATGCCATCGAAAGGGGCGTACATGTCGGGCAGCTCAGTAACCGGGCGATCAGGGGTTTTTGCCCACTCATCATCTAGCCGAGCAATTTCATAGGCCATTAAGCGAAATAAGGCCTCGCTAAATTGATCACGTTCTTTCTTCGACATTTTTTCAGCGATCTGTTCAAGGGATGTTTCAAACCCAGCCTCACTTGAGCCATCAATCACGGGTTCTTGAGCACAAGCACTCAATAGCAACGCCGCCACTGCCACGGCCAGTAAATATCTTGGCATAACTTTTCTCATTGCCGCACTTCCCTTTGATTGTTGATTTTTTCAGTGCCAGTGCTGCGGTAAGGATTAATATCCAAGCCTCCGCGGCGGGTAAAACGTGCCATCACTAGCAGTTCGGCTGGAGCAAGCACCTTGCTTATATCCACAAAGGCCTGCTCCACAATATGCTCATGAAACCCCGTCGCTTGGCGAAAACTCACTAAGTACTGCAGCAAATGCTGCGCACTAATGGGTTGGCCTACATAACGCACCATCAGCGTGGCCCAATCGGGCTGCCCTGTAACGGGGCATAAACTGCGCACTAAGTGGGTATACAATGTTTCTGCCACTTCACCTTCGCGCCCAGCATCGTGCTGTAGCCATTGCTTGCCCACGGGGCCAGCCACATCAACGCCTTGCAACAAAGGCAGCTGATCTAGGCATTGCCCCTCTCCCTGCCACAGCGGCAAAGCAGCTGCCTCGCTTAGGGAGCGTATTTGCACGTTGGCCTGCGCACCCGCCGTAGCACTAATATCCTGGGCGATGATGGCGGCCACAGCCTCAGCATCAGCGAAGCGGCTGTTAGCAAACGAATTGAGATATAACTTAAAAGATTTGGATTCCACTAAATGAGGGCTGGCCGCCGGTATCCGTACTTCAGCCATCGCCACCTGCGGTTTGCCGCTATTATCTAACCAAGAAAGCTCGTACGCATTCCAAATATCTTCGCCTTGAAAAGGCAGTTCAGCGCCTACTCCTAGGCCATCACGGCTAGCTGCACGTGGAATAGCGTACAGTTGGTTAGCATCATATTGGTCTACAAAGGTGGTTTGCTGCCCTAAGGCAGTGTTTTTTAATACATCATCCATAGTTGCCGCCTCAATGCCTAATACCTGTGCCGCGATCAAGCAGCCACCATGCGAAAGCAAACATTGCTGCCGTGAAAATTATCAGCGCAAAAATGGAGATGCCTACGGATACATCGGTGTTATGGTCGCCCAAAATGCCATAACGAAAACTGTTTACCATATATAGCACTGGGTTAAACTTTGATACGCCCTGCCAAAACTCGGGCAATAACTGAATGGAGTAAAACACGCCACCTAGATAGGTAAGCGGTGTTAACACAAACGTAGGTACAATGGATACGTCATCAAAGTTATTCGCGAACACAGCATTAATAAAGCCCGCTAAGGAAAACAAGATGGCCGTAAGCAGGATGACGAGGAAGGTGAGAGAAGCATAAGCAATACCTAGGCCATCAGTAAAAAACATAGCGATAATGGTTACAATGCCTGCCACTAACAAACCTCGCACCACTCCACCTGCCACATAGCCGCAGAGCACCACAAAAGGCGACATGGGCGACACCATCAGCTCTTCCACAGAATGGTGGAATTTTGCTCCGAAAAAAGAACTCACCACGTTGCTGTAACTATTCTGGATGACACTCATCATGATGAGGCCAGGCACAATGTACTGCATGTAATCAAAATCGCCCATTTCACCAATGCGGCTACCTACAATTTTGCCGAAAATAACGAAATATAACGTCATCGTAATAGCTGGGGGCAATAGGGTTTGCGGCCAAATGCGCATAAAACGCCTAATCTCTTTAGTTGCCAAGGTGGAAAACGCCACCCACTGTTCGTTGTGCCTCATTCTGCTGCCTCCTGCTGGCCCAAATTTTGCTCCACTAATCCCAAAAACAGCTCTTCCAAGCGGTTGGATTTATTACGCATGCTTGAAACGTTAATATGATGCTGATTAAGTTGTGCAAACACAGCGTTGATAGATACGCCTTTGGGCACCGCCACTTCTAAGGTTCGTTCGTCAACCAACTCAGCCGCAAAACCATCAAGGTTTGGCGCAGCAGTTAAGGGAGCCTCGAGATCAAGGATGAAGGTTTCCACGGTAAGTTTTTGTAGTAACGAGCGCATATCAGTGTTTTCTACAATGGTGCCGTGGTCGATAATGGCAATGCGGCGGCAAAGAGATTCCGCTTCTTCTAAATAGTGGGTGGTGAGAATAATAGTTTTACCAGCCTTGTTTAGCCCTATTAAGAAATCCCACATGGAGCGGCGCAATTCAATATCCACCCCTGCGGTAGGCTCATCTAAAATAAGCAGCTCGGGCTCGTGCACCAAAGCGCGAGCGATCATTAAACGGCGCTTCATACCACCAGATAAAGAACGTGCTTGGCTATTGCGCTTGTCCCATAAGCCCAATTGACGGAGATATTTCTCCGCCCTTTCCTTGGCAATAGTGGCAGGGATACCGTAATAACCTGCTTGCGTCACCACAATATCAAACACTTTTTCAAACTGATTGAAGTTAAATTCTTGCGGCACAATGCCGATTTTCTTTTTTGCTTCTTTGCGCTGTGTTTCTAGGTCGTAACCAAACACTTTTACTGTGCCACTGGTTTTGTTCACTAATGAGCTAATTATGCCAATGGTAGTGGATTTACCTGCACCATTGGGGCCAAGCAAAGCAAAAAACTCACCCTGTTTTACTTCAAGGTCTACGCTAACAAGTGCTTGGGTGCCGTTTTTATATGTTTTCGACAATTGCTGAATTGATAAAGCTAACAAACTTCACTCCAAAAATTTAATAAGAAGGTTGGGCTATCACCGAACCATCAGGCTGAAAAAACAATGGTAGCAGGCCCTGTTCACCACGCCATATCCAATGCATACCCTCTACACCAAACCAACACCAAAGGCCTTCCATCATCCAAGGCCAATCTTCTGCGCCAATACGCGGTTTGCCCTGTAGTGCCGAAACAAAAGCAGCGAGGATGGTGTCGTGGGTAACATGAACGGCTAAAGAAGCGGCATTAACTTGCCGCTGGCGCTGATATAAATAGGTGGCTAGTTTAGTCAATCCTGCTGTGGGCGTCAGCATACCTGGCATGCTTTCCGTTAGATAACGGTTAATAAAACCTTGTGCGCCTAGGCGAAAAAACTCAGGCCCCGCTTGGTTAACATCTACCACAAAACACCCAGGCTCCACCAACGAGGCGGCAATAACGGGCTGCGTATGTGCCGCTAGCAATAGTTTACTAGCGCGATGAGCGCCAGCCGCCATGTGCATAGCAGTGTCAACACAACGGCCAACGGGGCTACTAAATAAAGCTTGAATAGGCAAGCTTAAGTGTTGGCCCCACTCATATGCCAGTGCAATGCCCTCTTCCGTTAACGGCACCGAGCCATCAGCAAAATCGTTGCCTGCATCTTCGCGGATGGAATGGCGTGTGAGTAAATGCACTGGGGTGTCGGTGGGTAAATTTTGTTGCGATGCGAGTAATGCAGGATGCAGCTTCTCCATTTACCTTCCTCCACTCAGTAAAGAATGCATGATGCCTAGGTTTAGCATAAACCACCAATTAGCCTATGAATCTCACTAATTCAAAACAGCTATCACTTGCCCTAACAAAGAAAAACTGGTGACAAAACAAGCAACAATGCCATTTAAGGCTAAAAAAACAGCAAACGATAACGTTTTTTGTTTTTTCCTAAAAATAGGCTTGACGCTTTCCCGTTAATTGGGAATAATGCGCCCCACTGACATCGGGAGCGTAGCAACGCAAACGATGAAGGTAGTGCACCCGTAGCTCAGTTGGATAGAGCGTCTGGCTACGAACCAGAAGGTCGGAGGTTCGAATCCTTCCGGGTGTACCATATTACGAAGGGCTGCTATTTAAGCAGCCCTTTTTTTATGCCAGCAAAAAGCAACCCGTAATCACACACCTTCCACTTATAGCCTCCACACACATGCGCGTTACTGTTCTTTTACTTCTTGGCTTTATTTCCATTGCCTTTGTGGCAACCGCACAAGCCTCAGCACCACAACATTTTAATCAAGCTAAAAAACTACTGCGCGAGCAGGTGTACCACGACCGTAATAACGAAGGTGATAGTTACTGTGGTTGCCAATGGCAATGGGTTGGCCAATCTGGTGGCCGAGTAATTCACAATAGCTGTGCTTATGAGGTGCGTGCACAACCCGTGCGCGCTGCACGCATTGAGTGGGAACATGTGGTGCCAGCTTGGGAGTTTGGCCACCAACGGCAATGCTGGCAGGAAGGCGGCCGCCAGCATTGTAAAAGCACCGACCCTGTGTTTCGGGTGATGGAAGCCGACATGCACAACCTTACCCCCATTGTTGGCGAGGTAAATGCCGACCGTTCTAATTATCGATTCGCCATGTTACCTAACGCTGCGCCTTTACACGGCGCCTGCCCCTTTCGGGTTGATTTCAGCGTTCGTAGAGCACAACCGCCGGCAAGCTTTCGGGGCGCCGCGGCACGCATTTATTTTTATATGGCCGATCGCTACAACCTTAGAATAAGCCGCCAACAAGAGCAGTTATTTATGGCGTGGCATAAGCAGCACCCCGTTACTGCTTGGGAAACAGAGCGCGACCACAGAATTGCGGCCATCATGGGCCACAACAACCCTTTTGTTACTGGTGCACGAGAATGGCAACGGGGCCACAAAAACAGCCGCGAAGGCCTGCTTAACCCTGTACCAAGCGCACAACAACCCTCAACAAGCAACAGCGCAGGCCCCATTCACGGTAACCGCAACAGCAAAATCTACCACCTGCCGCAAGGCTGCCCAAGCTATAACGCAATGAAGGAGCACAACAAGGTGCTATTTAACAACGAAGAAGAGGCTCTAGCAGCCGGCTATCGCAAGGCCGGCAACTGCCGCTAGTTAAATAAATTGCCATCCAAGCCCACGATAAGTGGCCGCCTTGCCCACACACTCTGCATCACGCAACAACAGCAACTCATTAAAACGTTCGGTGAGCTCACCGGCTTTAGCATGGCGAAAAAACACCGTATCACCAATGCTTAAAGCCTCAGCGCCCTGCACCGGTGTCTGTACCTCACCCGCACCTTCATTACTTAATAAGGTTAACCCTTGGGGCCACACGGGCTCTGGCAACTTATCTTTACCCACTGCACCTGAAGCCACATAACCGCCGCCCAAACAAGTGGCAATCATTGCACTGGGCTTACGGCATACTTCAAGTGCAAACATCAATGCAGGCAAATGCTGAAAATCATTGTAATGATCAAATAATGTGGGTGCATATAAGGCGCTACCTGCACTGACCTCGGTAACAGATGCATCTTTTGTTGTGCTTTCCAAGCTACCCGTACCGCCACCATTCACAAACCGCAGCGGTGCGCCTGCTTTAATTAATGCCTGCACCACAGTTTGCCGACGCTGCTGATACACTGCCACCGAGCGCGCTTTCAGTTGGCGCATTAAATAGCTTTTCACCGCTTGCCCTGGCAAATGATCCGGTAAACCCGCCACCTGCGCCTCGTAGCCCATTACACCATCAAGATAAACACTGCTTTCCTTTGCAATATGTGCAAACAGCGCCAAGGCCTCCTTCACAGTGCGAACGGGAGAACGATACACACCAAAATTCAGCCCAGGCAAATGCCAAGACATATCCACACCCATGCACAGAGGCACCACCACACCAACGGCTCTAGCTACCGCTGCAATGCGCTTTACCTGCTCAGCATTATCCACCATCAGCACTATTAGGTTGCCTAGCGCTATGCGCTCACAAACCTGATGCAGCGTATGAATTTCGGTGGTGGGATACGCCACTAGCAAGTCATCAAACCCTTGTGCGGCAAGTGCGCAAGCTTCTAAACCATGGAAGCACATTAACCCTTGCAGCTGCTCGCTCATGGCCATGGCATGGCGTAATAATTCGGGGCAGCGTACAGATTTACTGGCCAAACGCACGGGCAAGCCGTTAGCGCGCTGTATTATGCTCTGTACATTATTTTCAAATGCATCAAGATCCACGAAAGCCGCTGGGCGGCCATGTTTTGCAAGTGCCTGATCATAATTTAAAAATTGCTGAGCCATACTAATTCTCTGGGAAGCGTGGTTTTTGCGCCAAGGCTTCTAGTTTGGTGCCAACGATAGCGAAACGTGCTAATGCCTTTTTTCCGCCAGCCATGGCAGCAACCAACTGCTGGAACAAGCCATACTTTTCCGCAGTATAAGGAAACCAGTTTGCTTCAATTTTTTTGCTTTGTTTATCGATCAAAACAGCTTTCGAACGTGCCATGCCACGCAAGCCCTCAACACCTTTTACACGGCCAGAACCTGATTCACCCACACCGCCAAAAGGTAAAGCAGGGTTACCTTCAGTAAGCATGACGTTATTAATTGACACAGCGCCACAACGCAAAGCTGCTGCTACTCGTTTTGCACGTGTAAGATCCTTGCTCCACACACTTGCGCTTAAGGCAAAAACACTACTGTTGATAGTGGCAACAACTTCTTCTTCATTGGCAAAAGGCAACGCTACAATAACGGGGCCAAAGGTCTCATCCCGCATTATCAACATGTCGTCCGTTACATTGGTGACTAAGGCAGGAGTAATAAACTGACTATCGGGTAAACGCTCGCCACCAACCACCGTGGCACCTTTTTCACGTGCATCGGCCAAATGGCGCAAAGTGATTTCTGCCTGGAAACCTGTGGTCATGGAGCCAATATCTGCATTGCCTGTGGCATCCTCAGCAACCACCAATTGCTTAAGGCCATCTTCCAAAGCAGCCACCATTTGTGGGTAAACGCTTTGTTGCACATAAAGCTTTTCCACTGCGGTGCATGATTGCCCTGCGTTGGTAAGCCCTCCCCATAAAGCGCCTGCTGCTGTGCGCTGTATATTCACATCATCAAATACCACCATGGCATCTTTACCACCAAGCTCAAGCGCCACTGGTATTAAATGTTGTGCTGCAGCTGCCGATATTTTTCGCCCGGTGGTGGCGCTGCCAGTAAAACTAATCAAATCGGGTTTTGCATCTACAAGCTCAGCACCCAGTTGGCCATCACCATATGCCACTGTTAGTGCGCGGCTAAGCAACGGCAAACCTACTACTGTTTTTTCTAACACACCATGCATTAGGGTGTATTCGGAAGGCTTTAAAATTGTGCTATTCCCCGCAGCAAAAGATGCCGCAATGGTGGTTGCTGCAATGTGGAAAGGATAGTTCCAAGGGCTAATCACTAGCACCACACCCACTGGCTCATACCAAATACGTGATTTTTTTCCCATTAATGATAAGGGGGTGCTGGCCTTTTCTTCGCCAAGCACCTTAGGCGCAGTTTTCACTACCCAGTTAAGGTATTCCACTACACCTAGAATTTCAGACACCAACGCATCAGTACGCGCTTTTCCTGTTTCTGCCACCACAGCATCAATAATTTCTTCTTGTTGGCCTACAATACGCGCTTTCCATTGTTTTAGTTCTTGCATGCGCTCCTGCATGCTCGAGGCGGAGATCAAAGGTGCCGCTGCGCGGGCTTTTTGCATTATGTTTTGTGCTGTCATGCTTCTTTCCTGGAGTTTTTTGGATTGGATAATAGTTGCACTGGTGGCAATTCTTGCTGCTTCATCGGTAAGCATTGCAAATGCACCTGCATGCCTGAAAACACTTGCGACTGGCCGCTATCGTCACGATCAAGGCCAGCATAATAGCTGGTGTAAACCACCCCCTTGAGGCCTATCATCAGCAAACGTGGCAAGGCTCCTATGGCACCCGTCTTGTAGGCCCAAGCCGATAGCATGCGTAGCAACAAACGGATCACAAAAAGAGGCAAAACACCCAACACAACGGCCACAATACGTATGCTTTCTTCGTCTTCCTGGCTGCTTGCAGCAAGTATTTCAGGCACCCAAACCACGGCATTAATATAATCGTAGGGTGGCAGTTCGGCTGTGCCAGGTGCCAACACCCTACCTAACCGGCGCCAGCTGTACTGCTCAAGGCGGCTTAAAGCGCGCTGTTCACGGTTCATCCTGCTCCTCCTATGTTGCTATTTAATAAATGCTCTGCTGCTTGATGCGCCATAGCCATAATTGTGAGCGACGGGTTAATACCTGGCGCATTAGGGAACAAACTGCCATCAACCACGTGTAAACGCGGCAAACCATGCACTGAAAACTCTGGGTTTACTACAGAGGTGCGATAGTCCACTCCTTGGCCACAGCCTCCCATCAAATGCACAGAAATATTAATAGGAGATTTTAATACCCTTGCAGCACCTGTGGCAGCATAGACTTCTTTTATTACCGCCAAACCCGCTTGAGCACGATCACGCTCTGGCCTGCCTAATTTTTTATTGATCACAGCTTTGCGCTGCCTATTTAATGAAATTGTGCCTGGGGTAACGTCACGAACGGCCACCTCGATACAAGCTAAGTGGCGATACTGAGCCATAATTTGTTGGTGCTCGACACCAATTTGTGGCAATAAAAAACCCACACCCACAGGGCCTGCAAATACATTTTCGAGTTTAAACCCCTGCTGCCGGAAACGCGGTTCTTCTGATTTCACCCCCTGGAAGCTGCCTTTATGAGCCTCTACAGGTTCGTGATATAACGCAAAGGTCATGGATTGAGGGTGGCAATAAAAACCTTTACCTAAAGCGGGCAACTGGTGGTGATAACCTGATTGCAATAAAATTTCTGTGCTGCCAATAGCACCGGCTGAAAGCACGCAGTCACGAGCATAAAAAATGCGCCGCTCACCTTGGTGCAATGCGTGCACTGTTACATGTTGGCTACCATGCACCACACCTTGCACCTGGCATTCAGTAATAATTTCCAGCCCCTGTTGTTGTGCTGTTGGCAAGAAAGTATTCACCATGCTTTGTTTAGAGGCGCGGCGGCAACCCGCAAGGCAAGTAATGCAATCATTCCCAGCGCAATCGGCTTGGCCGCGGCGCAAAGGTGCCCAACCATAGCCAAGCTTCTCAAAGCCCTGCACGTAAAGCTCAGCGTTACGGTTGCGTTCATCGGCAGAAATGGTGTGTAAGGCGCATTCACTTTCCACAGCGTTGTAATGGCGTGCCATGGTGGCGCTATTGAAGGTATCTACACCTGAAAGGGAAGCCCAAGCATCCCAAGCTTCATCATCAAAACGATCGAGTAATGCCTGGTTAAGCACAGTGCCGCCGCCAAGCACTTTGCCACGAATCATAATAGTATTAGCGTCGGCGGTGGGGTCCATGCCGCCATTCCATGCGAGTTCGCTATTGGCGTGCAGTTCATTATCGGGGTATGCCGTTGCCTGCCACGCTTTACCAGCCTCAAGCATAAGCACGTGCTTACCGGCCTGGGTAAGATAATGAGCAAGAGGCCCACCTCCCGCACCAGAACCAATAATCAGGTAGTCATAAACTGTTATTGTCATTCTCGCCTCCTCTTAGTGGCACAAGCGTACCACAAGAGGCTTAGGCGACAATATTTTTTAGCTTACTCAATAGGCCGCAGCGCTAAGCGTTAGTGCCAAGTTCCCAACCCCCACCTAGCATGCGAAAAAGAGTGATGTGCGCTTGCAAACGTTGCTGCTTTAACGACAACAGGTTGTCTTGTGCGCTATACAAACTTTGTTGGGCCTCAAGCAGCGATAGCAAATCATCTGCCCCCTCACGGTAACGGCTCTCAGCTAGCCTAAACAGCTCTTGCGAGGTTGCTAGCACTTCTTCTTGTGCTGTGTACTCGGCTTCGATGTTATCCATGTTGCGCAAGGCTATTTCCACCTCGCTAAAGGCCGTAAGCAAAACCCCGCGGTAGCTTTCTAGCATTTCTATTTGTTTTGCTTGGTTCAGTTTGTGCTCAGCCTTTAAGCGGCCACCTTGGAAAACAGGCTGAGTTAGAGAAGCGCCAATGTTATACAGCCAGCCACCACGCCAAAGCTCAGACCAACTATCACCACGCTGGCCTGTGCTAGCGGTTAAACGTATGGATGGGAACATTGCTGTACGCGCCACTTCCACGTTCGCTTCGGCTATGCGTAGCTTTGCTTCTTCTTGTTGTAAATCGGGCCTTCTGAGTAACAATTCTGATGGAAAACCTACCTCTGTATTAGGTAAGTGCAAATCATCAAGCTTGCCATTAAGGGCCAGTTGCTTAGCTTCCACACCAAGCAATGTGGCTAGCTCTAAACGCTCTTGGAACACACGCTGCTCCAAAGGGTGTAGTGTGGCTTTTTGCCGTGCTAGCAAAGTTTCTTGGCGCAGTAAATCCATGGGCGAAACGGCACCAGCGTTTACTCGGGCACGCACCACACGCAACACATCTTCTGCCGTGTGCAACTGCAAATTAGCAATACGCAATTTTTCTTGTTGGCTTAGATAGTCCACATAACGCTGCCCCACTTCAGCGGCTACCGAGATCATCAAAGCTTGTTGTTCAAATTGGGTGCCCTGCCATTGCCACTGAGCTGCTTGGCGTTCAGCACTTAATTTGCCCCATAAATCCACCTCGTAGCTTGCGGCAAGATCAGCGGATAAATTTTGTGTCTCGCTACCACCAGTTAGGCGGCCACTGTGCCCAGCCCCTACGCTAGCATCCACTGCCGGCACTTTTGAAACGCCACTGATTTTTAATTGCTGTTCGGCCTGCAGCACGCGCGCCGCCATGGCCCCAAGCTGCGTGCTACTTTGCTTAGCCATGCCCTGCAAACGCAATAATTCCTGGCTAGCAAATTGTTCCCACCACGCAGGCGTTGGCCAAGAAGCGCTGCTTTCTGTGCCACTGTGCTGCCAATGGCTTGGCGTATCAGGCTCAGCAGTTGGCTGGAGTGTGTGCGCACAACCCACTAGGCCTAACGCACATAGGATGATCACTGTTTGCTTCTTCATGCTTAACTACTCAACGCTATCACAGGGTCTAACCGTGCAGCTTTCAATGCTGGGGCAAAACCAAAAATTAAGCCTGTACCAGCAGCACAAGCAAACGCTAGCACCATAATAGGCACCGAAAACGTTACTGGCATGATCCAGGCACCAATAATCGCGGCTGCGCCCACGCCACCAAGCACACCTATAATGCCCCCTAACGTAGACACCACCACTGCCTCCACTAAAAACTGCTGCAATATATTGCGCGTGCGCGCTCCAGTGGCCATGCGAATCCCCACCTCTCGGGTACGCTCTGTAACGCTCACGAGCATTATATTCATCACGCCGATGCCACCCACCAACAATGAAATAGCAGCGATAGAACCAAGCAAAATGGTGAGCGTATTGTTGGCAGCGGTAGCTGATTCCATGATCGATGCCATATTCCGCACACGAAAATCCTCACTACCATTATGTTGTTGAATGAGGGCTTGGCGCACTTCTTCTTCGGTTTCACTAATATAATTGGTGTCGGCTACTGCCACGGTAATGCTACCTAAGTAGCGATCACCTGAAATGCGTAGGCTGCCGGTAGTGGTGGGAATAAAGATAATGTCGTCCGCATCTTGGCCCCATGGTGTGGCGCCTTGTTCAGTCATCACACCGAGCACTTGAAATGGGACACTATTGAGCAGCACAAACTCACCCACGGGCGAACTATTAGGAAATAGCTCTTTGGCAACGGTTTGCCCAATTACCGCCACTGCAGCATAGCGTTCTGCATCTTCTTCGCTAAAGAAAACACCCTCTTTGGGGCGCCAATCGCGCAGCAAGGGATAACTGGCACTCGTGGCATTCACTTGTGTGGTGGTATCCAAAGCCCCCGCACGGGCGGTAACCCCAGTATTGCCTTCTGGCACCGCCACTTTCACGTTCGGTAATTGGTTTAGCACCGCAATATCTTCAGGCACTAGGCTTGCCATACTGCCATCGGCACTACGCCGGCTAAAGCCATCTGCCCCTGGGCGCACCACTAGTAAATTAGTACCCATGGAACTAAATCGCTCTAACACATCATCTTTAGCCCCTTGGCCAATGGCTAGCATTGCCACCACCGAACCCACGCCAATCACAATTCCTAATAAGGTAAGCAAGGTGCGAAACCAGTTTTCTTTTAGGGATCGCAAAGCCATGCTAATGGCCTCTAGGTTTTCCACCACAGCAGAAACGCTCTTGCTGCTAACAGCCTGCTTGATGTTTTGTAAATGTTCCGGCAATGCTGTGCTGCTCCCAGGCAGCAAACCGGTGTCGTTAATGATAATGCCGTCTTTAAATTCAATTATCCGTTCGGCATGTTTAGCCACATTGGCATCGTGGGTGATCAAGATCACCGTATGCCCCTCGTCGGCAAGTTCACTCAATAACGCCATCACATCTTTGCTGCTTTGGCTATCTAAAGCACCCGTGGGCTCATCAGCTAAAATAATGCTGCCACCATTCATTAACGCGCGAGCAATGGACACCCTTTGTTGCTGCCCACCAGAAAGCTCATTGGGCGTGTGCGTAATGCGGTCTCCCAACCCTAGGCGGGTAAGTAATTCGCCAGCACGTTGGCGCCGTTGTGCGCGTGGCATACCTGCATATACGGCGGGAATTTCCACGTTCTCGGAAGCATTTGAGGAGGCGATGAGATGGTAACTTTGAAACACAAAACCAAACGCCTCACGGCGCAGCCAAGCCAGTTCATCATCAGCGAGATGGTTCACTTCTTGGCCTGCTATTTCATATGCGCCTGAGCTAGGCCTATCTAAACAGCCCAAAATATTCATCAACGTGGATTTGCCCGAACCCGAAGCCCCCATAATGGCCACAAATTCACCAGCATGAATATCTAAATCTATGCTTTTCAGCACTTCTAAATAGGTATCGCCTTGTGGGTACTGCTTGCGAATGCCACGTAAACGCAACAAAGGCACTGTCATAGGCGCACCCTCGCCATGCCGCCCACACGCGCCTTGTTAGAGGCCGCGCCGAGGTTTAACACCACCAGCTCACCCTCTTTTAAACCGCTTTTAATTTCCACTTTTACGCGGTTATCAATTCCTCGCTCCACCACACGTTGGTCTATACCGCCTTGCTTATTCTGCACTTGAACAATGGTGTTGCCTTGCTCGTCTTCCATTAATGCAGACACTGGTACCGACAACACATCTTGGGCTTCCGCTAGCACGAAAAACACCTGGGCTGTCATTTTCGTCATCAATTCACGAGAGGTGTTGTCCACATCAAACAAAGCGGTGTACAGAATAACGTTATTCACTTCTTCTGGTGTGGGCAAAATTTGCCGTAAAGTGCCGTGCCAGCGCGCTTCATTATTGCCTAAGGGTGAGAAGTACACAGGCATGCCCAGCGTTAAGCGACTAACATCTGCTTCTGATACTTCTGTCCAAACAGTCATCACGCTTAAATCAGCAATTCGCATTAGTTCAGGCGCTTGCTGGTTAGCGTTTAATGTCTGCCCGCGGCGAGCTTCAAGCGACACAACAGTGCCATCCATAGGCGCATAAATCCGTGAATAACCAAGTGTTGCTTCATCAGCCTTTAAGCTTGCTTTATGCTCTTCTATCTGTGCTTTCAACGCATCAATTTGAGCATTTACCATAAGTAGCTCTGCACGGGCACTTTGCATGGCTTCATCACTGGTGGCACGATCTTTTGCCAAGCGTTGCTGGCGTTGCCATTTAAGTGTGGCTAGTTCTTGCTGTGCTTCAGATTCTTTTTGCCGAGCTTCAAGAGAACGCAATTGCGCCCGGCTACCTGCCACGCGTGCCTCTTGCACGTCGGCGTCAATTTCAGCCAACAACTGCCCTTGTTCAACCACATCTCCCACATCCACGTGCAATTTGGTGAGCTGCCCTGACACCTGCGCACCTACATCCACATAATCGTGAGGCTCTAAACTGCCGATCGCAGTTACAAGATGTTCAATATCTTCACGTACTACTTGCGCCGTTTCCGGCGGCAGTTCCTTGGTTGGTGCGCGGTAAAACCACCAAGCCGCGGCAACTGCCACAGCCAATAATACCAACACAACGAAACGGGTTTTTGTTAGGCCACGCTTCATCAGTTTTGCTCTCCACAAACCTATCGTATGTCAATTAAAGGGGATCATAATGAACAAATAAGGAAATAATATGCAGTTTTAACCAATTGTCATGGCTAACACTTGGCTAATATGTGCAATGGGCCAGCCCGATTCGTTGTGCCAACGATTAAATGCTGCTTGAGCAGCCAGTTGATCGCGCAGGCTGGTAAGTTTGTGTGGCACAATGCCACGTGCCACCAACCCAGCACGTACATGCGAGGTGGGCAACCAAGCATCCCAGCCACACATGCGCAAAAAAGATGGTGCCGACAGGCCACCTAAATGCTTGCCGCGTTTGCGTAAGAAGTCCCACAACGCCACACCCTCCGTGTTTGGCCACTGGGCCAAACATTCGCCAACACTGCCATATTCAGCACGGATTTCACGCACTAATTGCGCATTCACACGAATGGCATGCATTTTGCCGTAGTGGCGGATAAGGTTGGGATCAGCCATACGTTCGTCAAACATCTCATCTGGCATAAGCACTAGTTTGTCAGGATCAAAACCAAAGAACGCTTTTTCGAAATAGTGCCATTGTTTATCCACCCATGCGTGGTTTAGCCCCGCGCGAAAGGTCCGCCGCGTCATTACTGAAAGGTACCAGCTATCTGAACGGCTACGCAGCTCGGCAGGCGCAACCACTTGCGGCAAGCGCTGAGCTACATTGTGAGCACTGCCATGGCGCTGGCAAGCCAAGGCATACATTGCGGCAAAATCAGTCATTTTCAGGCTCAAAGTTGAACGCAGCGGAATTTACACAGTAACGCAGCCCTGTGGGTGCTGGGCCATCAGGAAACACATGGCCTAAGTGCGCATCACAACGGCGGCAAAGAACTTCTTGGCGCACCATGCCATGGCTATGGTCTACTTTTTCAGCAATTGTGTGGTTGCCTTTAGGCGCATAAAAACTGGGCCAACCACAGCCTGCATCATATTTCGTCTCACTCAAAAACAATGCCTCACCACAACACACACAATGGTAAGTGCCTGCCTCCGTGGTGTGTAAATATTTGCCCGTATAAGGCGCTTCAGTACCACCTTCTCGTGTGATGCGATACGTATGCTCGTCTAATACTTCATGCCAATCTTGCTTTACAACTTTTTTATCTGTCATATTCGCAACTCCTATAAGGTATATTCTTTCCTTTCCAGCACTTGCACACAGGTTACATATACAGTTGCTGATAAGCACGGTAGAATAACGCAACGCTATTTAATTCATTATTATCAGGGCCAAAACGTGGAACAGCCAGAATTTTTAAAATCAAATAAATTACGAGGAGTATGTTACGACATTCGCGGGCCTGTGTTGCAGGAGGCGAATCGTCTCGAAGATGAAGGGCACCGAATTATTAAGTTAAATATCGGTAACCCTGCCCCCTTTGGCTTTGAAGCACCTGACGAAATTGTTCAAGACGTGAGCCGCCACCTGCACGATTCGTCCGGTTATAGCGACTCCAAGGGGCTCTTTCCTGCCCGCAAAGCGGTTATGCATTACTGCCAAGACAAAAACATCTCTAACGTTACTGTCGATGACATTATAATTGGTAATGGTGTATCTGAATTAATCACCATGTCCATGCAGGCCTTAGTTAACGACGGCGATGACATTTTAATCCCCGCCCCCGACTACCCCTTATGGACTGCAGCAGTTCGTTTAGCCGGCGGCAACCCAGTACATTACCTATGTGATGAGCAACAAGACTGGCAGCCCGCCCTTGATGATATTCGCGCTAAAATCACATCGCGCAGCAAAGCCATTGTGTTAATCAACCCCAACAACCCCACTGGTGCCAACTATAGCAGGGAGTTTTTGTTGGAAATCATTGAAATGGCCCGCCAACACAATCTAATTATTTTCGCCGACGAAATTTACGACAAAATTTTGTACGATGAAGAAAAGCATATTTCCATTGCTTCACTTGCCGACGACGTATTGTTTATCACCTTTAACGGTATATCTAAATCTTACCGTTCAGCCGGTTTCCGCTCGGGATGGCTAGTGGTTTCAGGCGCTAAGCATCGTGCTAAAGACCTCATTGAAGGGCTTGAAATGCTAGCATCTATGCGTTTATGCGCTAACGTGTCGGCACAGTACGCGATTCAAACCGCATTAGGTGGCTACCAGAGTATCGATGATCTCATTAAGCCTGATGGCCGTTTAGGCCGCCAACGTGAGTTGGTGTACGAAATGCTGAACGATATTCCAGGCGTTTCTTGCGTAAAACCTAAGTCGGCACTTTATGCCTTTCCACGCTTAGACCCGAAGATGTATCCCATCCACGACGACGAAGCCTTCGTGCTCAACCTACTGCGCAAAGAAAAAGTGCTCGTGGTGCAAGGCACTGCCTTTAACTGGCCTGATCCAGACCACTTCCGTTTAGTGTTTTTGCCCCGCGAGGATGATCTTCGTGAAGCAATAATACGTATCGAGCGCTTTTTAGGCACCATTCGCAAATAAGAGGCTGTGTGGCTGTGGTTCCTGTGCATATCAGTAACTTTTGCTATGACAGTGCGCAAACCTTAGTGCGCTTGTACCATAGCTTTCCACGCCCTCAAGCCATTTACGTTGGCGACATTGCAGGGGTGGAGGAGCGCGATGAAGTGGGCCTGTTTTCAGCGCGCCATATGGCTTGCCTTAGTACACTCATATGGCTTGCCGATGAAGGCTTATTGCGCTACAGCACACTAATATATGAAGAAGGTATTGAGCAGGCCGTGCTAACCCATACCGCCTTTGTATTATTAAGCCATGAAACCGTGCCAATGGCGCTTAACGAACATGGCAACACTTGGATCACAGCATTGCAACAAGGGCTGCGTGCCAAAGACGGTGAGCCTCTACAGGCTCTGATGCATCATTTTATGGCGCGCGCCCTAGCATTACCCAAGTACAGCAATGTGCGCCAACCCACTGTGGCGCCTGCGCCAACAGATAATAAAGCCGCCTTGCCCACCATCGAGGAAATGTTTTCGAACCTAATGCCTTGAGAAAGGACAAAACGCCCTTATATATAGCCTCTATTTACTAGTTAGCTTTTATTTCGGAGAAAGCATTATATGAAAAGAATCGGACTCTTTTTACTCACTAACATTGCCGTGCTATTTGTAGCAAGCATAGTGCTAAGCCTGCTAGGTGTTGGTTCTACCTTGCAAGCTAATGGCGTAGATTTAGATCTCTCCTCGCTACTTATTTTTAGTGCAGTGTTTGGTTTCACTGGCTCCATTATTTCCCTGTTTCTATCAAAAACCATGGCGAAGATGTCGGCCAAAGTGCAGATCATTACACAACCTAGCACGCAGGCTGAGCGTTGGCTGGTACAAACGGTAGAAGAACTAGCTAATAAAGCAGGCATAGGCATGCCAGAGGTGGGTATATTCCCCGCCCAACAGGCGAACGCTTTTGCCACCGGCTGGAACCGTAACAATGCCCTTGTAGCAGTATCTCAAGGCCTGTTGCAGCGCATGGAGCCACACCAAGTTAAAGCGGTACTTGCTCATGAAATTGGGCACGTAGCAAATGGCGATATGGTTACCCTTACCTTAATGCAAGGTGTGGTAAACACTTTCGTAATTTTCTTCTCGCGCATTATTGGCCATGTGGTAGACCGCGTGGTGTTTCGTACAGAACAAGGCTATGGGCCTGGTTATTATATTGTTTCACTAGTGGCACAAGTAGCTTTAGGCTTCCTTGCCACTGCTATTGTGATGGCTTTCTCACGCCATCGTGAATACCGTGCAGATGCCGCTGGTGCACAGCTAGCTGACCGCAACAGCATGATCTCTGCTTTGCAACAGCTCAAGGTGGAATCTGGAGTGCCAGACCAAATGCCAGAAAGCCTCACTGCCTTCGGCATTAATATGGGTATGCGTGAAGGGCTAAAATCACTTTTCCATTCTCACCCTCCACTCGATGACCGCATTGCGGCACTACAAGAACAGCGCCACGGCTAACGGATAAAAGCCCTAGCAAAACGCTTTGCTAGGGCCTTATGGCAACATCTAGTAACACGCTGAAACCCTTGCAATTCCAACCTTTATAGCCAGTGTCATACTTCGAAACAATCCTCTGCTTGGCCACAGTAGTGAAACTTCCTATCTTGTACCTTTCGCAACAAACTAGTAACGAAAGGATTAAACCATGAGCGCAACACAACAATCATTTTCACAGCAAAACGCATTTAATGGCGCCGCACTGATTGATGCTCAGGGTCGTGAGATTCCCATTACGGAACAAATGGTTCAGCAAGCTTGCGAACGTTTAGAAACCATTTGGACTTATCCTACCCAAGCACCAAAACGCCAAGCAGAGTAAGCAACGGCTGCCAACGTTGGTTCACCGGTTGCACACATTCTAAACCGGCCAATTCATAGCGCTGACTATATTCGCGGCGCAACTGATCAAAAGCCTGAGCGGGGTTATCCTCACTCAGGCTTTTTGCTAAAGCCCTGTGGTCTTGCTCCATATGATATTGTGAGCGCAGTAACGCCAACACATCAGCCAAGGATTCAACTGGTACTGCCCATTGCCGGGTTGGTGCCAACGTGGGCATTACAGCATTTGCATCGTCCTCCCCACGCCACGCCAACCAAGCTTGGTATAACATCCAAGTGCCGCGCCATTTACCTTCAGCAGAGTAACCGGCAATATGTGGCGTACCCGCACGCACCAACGCAAATAATCCAGCATCAACCTGCGGCTCGTGCTCCCACACATCTAATATAGTGGTAGGCCCACGCCCCCTTTGCAGCAACTGGTGCAAAGCAGTGTTATCCACCACTGCGCCACGGCTGCTGTTAATCAGCAATTGCTGCGGGCTTAGCCCTGCAAGGTTTGCACCATTGAGCAAATGATATGTGGGATGTGCGCCGTGCTGGTTTAGCGGTACATGGCAGGTAATAATATCGGCAGCTAAGGCCTGCGCCAGGGAATACCAAGTACCCTGTGGCTGCTGCTCGGCTAAGGGCGGATCCACCGGCAACACCGTAAGGCCTAACGCTGCGCAATAGGCAGCCACCTTATTGCCCACATTACCCATGCCCAACACTGCAATAGTGGTGTCTTCAGGTGCTTGCTCACGCTCCACAAGCCAAGCCACCACTGCCTGTAGTACATATTCTGCCACAGCGATAGCGTTACAACCTGGAGCGTGAGCAAAATGAATACCTTGCTGGGCCAACCAAGCGGTATCCACATGGTCAGTACCAATAGTTGCCGATCCCACAAAACGCACTTTGCTACTAGCTAACAAACTAGCATCTACTTGGGTTACCGAGCGTACTAATAAGGTGTCAGCAAGGCCTAAATCCTGCCGTGATAACTGCCGCCCTGGTGCTGTTACCACTGTTGCCGCACCCGCAAACAAGGCTAGTGCCGGCATATTTTCATCTGCAATTATCTGGCTCATAAAAGCCCTCCAGGCACATTGTGGCGCCACACATGAGCGATTTGACGGGCGCTTACCTTAGGTTGCCGATAAGCGAGGTGCAATACACTAAGCCACTGTTGAGCTCGGGGTGGCGCGCCCTTTTCGAGCATGCGCATCGCTTCGTGCCACACCGCATGGGCAAAGGCTTCATCATTGCCAGTAGTAATAAAATTATCGCAAGACACGTAGAAATCATGGCCAACAGCAGCACAGAACAGCAATTCAATTGCTTGCGGGCGAACTTCCACTTGCTCAAAGCGTGCTTGTTGCTCTAGGGTACGCCCTTCGGGTGCATACCAATAACCGTAATCTTCCTGTTTACGCCTGTTTTCACCAGCAATGCACCAATGAGCTACTTCGTGCAAGGCACTGCGGTAATAATCTCGGGTATAATGAATACTTGCTGGTTGCGTGCCCACGGCAGGTGCGTAAAGAGGCTCTTTGGCCCCGCCCACAAGCACCGTTTGGTAATCACAAAAGAAGCAAGCTTGGAATAGTTGTTCTAAGTGTTGGCTGCAAAATCGTGGGCCCCTTTCTTGTAGCATTGCTGCTACATCGTTAAATAAACTGTTATGTTTCACTGCCTTTATCACAAGGAGATACCTGTTGTTTACTGCTGTATTGTCTGCACGACGCAAAGAGGAATTGCGCGGGTTGCTTATCTTAGCCTTGCCCGTGCTAGGTGGCCAGTTAGCTCAAACAGGCAATGGTTTTGTGGACATTGTTATGGCAGGGCGAGTAAGCCCAGTGGATCTTGCGGCAGTGGCTGTGGGAGCAAGCATCTGGATTCCGGTTTTTCTTCTTATCACTGGCGTACTTATGAGCGCCACCGCTGTGCTAGCACGCCATTTTGGCAGCGCACAATTAGGCCGCATGACGCCCCTCACCCAACAAGCACTTTGGCTTGCATTGCTACTTAGTTTGCTAGGCATGCTACTGGTGCGCAACATGGCACCCGTATTAGAACTTATGGAGATTGAAGCAGATATGCGCCCCATTGTGCTGGGCTACTTAGAGGGCCTGAGCTGGGGCATTCCTGCAGCTGCGGTTTTCCTAGCCCTGCGCAGTTATACCGAAGCCATAGGCCATACTAAGCCCGTGTTTTGGATTAGCCTGTTTGGCCTGCTAGTGAACATTCCCATTAACTACGCCCTAATTTATGGCAAATTTGGCTTGCCTGAATTAGGTGGTGCCGGCTGTGGCTGGGCCACGGGCATCGTAATGTGGATTATGGCCATCACCATGTACATTTATGTTCATCTAGGCAAAGCCTACGCCGAGGTTCGCTTAAGTTTTAAACACTTATCCTTTGAATTTGCCACTATTTTGTACATGCTGCGCGTGGGCATGCCTACGGGGTTAACCATCTTCTTTGAAGTGAGCTTGTTTTCTATTATTGCATTGCTATTAGGGCCTTTTGGTGCCGTGGTGGTGGCAGGGCACCAAGTGGCGCTAAACTTCACCGGATTGTTATTCATGTTGCCCTTAAGTTTAGCTATTGCCGTTACCATACGTGTGGGCCATGCTCGTGGCAGGAACGATAAAGAAGCAGCCGCTTACACCGTGGGCACAGCACTGCGGCTAACCTTAACCACAGCTACGCTGATGGCATCGATGATTTTGCTACTCCGCCACCAAGTACCTTTTATTTACAGCAACGATATGCAGGTACACGCTATTACGGCTAGCCTGCTACTTTTTGCCGCCCTCTACCAAATACCAGATTCCCTGCAAGTTACCGCCAATGGGGCATTACGTGGTTTTGAAGACACCACAGTACCAATGTTGTTAACCTTGTTGGCGTATTGGGGCGTAGGCTTACCCGTTGGTTTTATTTTGGCACGCACCGAATGGTTTGGGCCCATGCTTGGTGCCCCCGGTTTTTGGATGGGCTTAATTGCCGGCTTATCTGTGGCGGCAGTTTTACTAGGGCTGCGCCTGCGCTACCGCTTAGGCCAACCACTTGCTGCAGCTGGCACTACCTAACTCTGCTTCTTTTGGATCCAATAATGAAACGCCTCGCCCACCTGCTCTTCTTTAAGCAAGGTGTGGCCAAGAAATTGGCAAAAACGCGGCACATCGCGCTGAGTGGAAGGATCGGTGGCCACAAGCATTAATATTTCAGCTGCTTGCAACTGGCGTACCTTATTGTGTAATAACATAACGGGCTCTGGGCATAATAGCCCTGTGGTATCGAGCACAGCATCGGCCTGTTCTTTCACTGCCACCACCTATTTAATGAAGACAACTGTTTTGTTGCCATCAACAACAACACGGTCTTCTAGGTGCCAACGCACCGCGCGCAACAAAACGCTGCGCTCAATATCCTGGCCAATTGCGCGCAGATCATCTGCACTATGGCGATGGGTTACACGTTGCACGTTTTGCTCAATAATCGGGCCTTCATCTAAGTCGTCCGTTACATAGTGGCTGGTAGCACCAATTAATTTCACCCCGCGCTCCCAAGCACGTTGGTAAGGGTTAGCGCCAATAAATGCGGGCAAAAACGAGTGATGGATATTAATAATTTGGCCGGGGTACTGCGCTACAAAATCAGGGCTCAATATTTGCATATAGCGAGCGAGAACAATCACATCTACCTGGCCCTCCAGCAGATCTAGTGCCTGCTGCTCGGCTTCGGCTTTGTTGTTTTTAGTAACAGGAATGTGATGCCAAGGAATACCAAAGCGTTCTACCTCGGGGCGCAAATCATCATGGTTGCTGATCACCATAGGAATGGTGGCGGCCAAATCGCCACGCATAGTGCGCCATAACAACTCCATTAAAGCGTGATCGTGTTTTGACACCATAATTGCCATGCGCTTTTTATCGGAAGCCACAGTTAAGCGCCATTGCATGCTATAAGGGGCGCCCACTTGGTCGCGGAAGTGTTCGCGCAGCTCATCGATACTGCAGGTTAACCCACCCGTTTGAAATTCCATGCGCAAAAAGAAAGTGCCACCCGTAGCATCCGTGGCATGTTGGTCGAAATCGGTGATGTTTGCGCCATAACGAAACAAAAACGTGCTCACCATGCTAATGATGCCAGGTTTATCTGGGCAAATGATTAATAAGCGAGCGGTATTCTCTTGGGTGTTCAACGTCATTTCTCCGATTTTAACTGCGGTGGTTAATTGGTAGCGGCGCCACACTATGTGTTACCTAACAAGTACTTAGAACAAAATAACGGCGTTGGTAAAACAAAAAGGAATTATACCTAAAAGCGCATCACTTAGTAACTGAACCGGCGCTTTATTTTGCCGCTTGCCAAGCAGCCATAAAAAGCCGGCAAAGCATGCCATAGGAAATGCATCTAACGCAGAAAAGCACAGCCAATACACTGATATTTTTCACATTTTCAGCTAAAACAGGTACTATTATCGTGTTTTACTGTGGTGCCTCCCCGCTGATAATCAGAACACCTTGCGGTGCACAGAGGCGTTTTTCTCACCGGCTGCCCCTACAGCCGCTTGACTGGAGTACCAATGTCCGATCGGGCGCATCTCACCTCACTTAGCTTCGGTGCTGCACTCAAAGAAGCCTTGTTCAAAGAGAAATATACAAAACAACACTTCAGCAAAGATTTCTTCGCTGGCATAACGGTAGGCATTATCGCCATCCCTCTTTCCATGGCTTTAGCCGTGGCGGTGGATGCCCCACCACAATACGGCCTCTACACTGGGATCATCGCAGGCATCATCATTGCACTCACAGGTGGCTCGCGCTATTCCATTTCAGGCCCAACGGCCGCCTTCGTGGTTATTTTACAGCCTGTGGTATACACCTATGGCTTAGGCGGGCTGCTGGTAGCCACACTCATGGCAGGGCTAATTCTGGTGGCTATGGCCATAGCGCGGCTGGGGAGGTTTATTGAATATATACCGAATTCTGTCACCTTAGGGTTTACTGCGGGTATTGCCATCGTTATCGCCACCCTACAAATTAAAGATTTTTTTGGTTTGCCCACCGGAGACTTACCGCCAAGCTTTTTAGCCAAAGTGCAAATTTTACTTGCACACCTGCCGCAACTTAGCTGGCCTACCCTCACCACTGGCGCAGTTACCCTTGGGGTGCTCATTCTTTGGCCCCGCTTACGCAGCCCTATCCCAGGGCATCTACCTGCTGTAGTTGTTGGCGTTATCGTCTCGCTATTACTGAATAAATACGGTTACAGCGTAGACACCATTGGCAGCCGTTTTACTTTTATGTTGCCAGATGGCGGTACGGGCCAAGGTATCCCACCTTTTTTGCCTAGTTTCAAGCTACCTTGGCTGTGGGAAACACCGAGCGGGCAAGCGCTGTGGTCCTTCGATATCCTCACAGCCTTAGTACCTGTGGCCTTTAGTATTGCCATGCTCGGCGCTATCGAATCGCTTCTGTGTGCGGTTATCTTGGATGGCATGAGCGGCAAACGCCATTCTGCTAATGGTGAATTACTTGGCCAAGGTTTGGGTAACATTGCCGCACCCTTTTTTGGTGGCTTTGCAGCCACCGCAGCGTTGGCCCGTTCAGCTGCAAACTATCGCGCTGGGGCTGTATCACCCATTTCTGCCATCATTCACTCTATTGTACTGCTGCTGTCTGTATTGGTACTTGCACGCTGGCTTAGCTATTTACCGATGGCAAGCATGGCTGCTTTGCTCCTTATTGTGGCGTGGAACATGAGCGAAGCGCATAAGGTGGTGCACCTTATTAAAAAGGCGCCAGTGCAAGACATCCTGGTGCTATTCGTGTGCTTATCGCTCACAGTATTGGTAGATATGGTGGTAGCTATTTCTGTGGGCGTGGTGTTAGCGTCGCTTGTGTTCATGCAGCAAATTGCAGAAATGACGCGAGTAACAGATGTCACAGACCAACGCAAAATCACCGATGGCGCCAACATTGCCCAAGGATGGCGGATTATCAAAATCAATGGCCCATTGTTTTTTGCCGCGGCCGATCGGGTGTTCAGCCGCTTAAGCCAAATGAGCAAAGAACATAAGGGCTTAGTGCTTTACCTTGATGCCGTGCCTTTGCTAGATGCAGGCGGCCTTAATGCTTTCATGCATTTTGTGGAGCAAGCTCAACAACATAACGTGGAGTTAATTATTGCAGATTTACAATTCCAGCCCTTACGCACCCTAGCAAGGGCAAATATTCAACCCATTCCAGGCAAACTTATGTTCACTCCAACCTTAAGCGAAGCCATTGACGTTATTGCTAAACCAGAGTAGCTAACGATAGCCTGCGGGGCTAAACTTAGCCCCGCACCCTAATGGAGAAGCCTTGTGCCAACGCCCTGCCCCTGCCAAACAGGCCTACCCTATGCCAACTGTTGCCAACCACTGCACCAAGGCAATACAGCCCCTTCCGCTGAAGCACTAATGCGCTCGCGATTTAGTGCTTTTACTTTAGGCTTGCCTAACTACCTTTTGGCCAGCTGGCACCCAAGCACTAAGCCTGCCCAGATTAACCTTGATAACACCCTTTGGGGGCGCCTAGTTATTCATCCGCAAGATGAGCCAGAGCATGTGCATTTTAGTGCTTTTTTTAACCATGATGGCGAATGGTATGTGCAATCTGAACTATCTACTTTTTGCCAAGAAAACAACCAATGGTTTTACTTAGCAGGTACTCCTTCAGTTGCTGCGTGGCAACCCCAGCGCAATGCGCCTTGCCCCTGCGGTGCAAGCAAAAAGTATAAGCAATGCTGCCTAACGAGGTAACTAACTATGGCTTTATCAGCACAGGCTAAATCTGATGCAACCTTAGTGCTAGTTACCGTGATTGCAGCAATAAGTTGGATCTTTTCCAAAGAAGCGGTGCTAGGCATGCCACCCATTTTGTTTATGGCGGTGCGGTTTTTCTTAGCTGCGTTGTGCCTAGCCGTGGTTAGCGGGCGCCACCTAAAACAGCTAACGGCGCCGCTGTTGCGCCGCTCTGTTGTGGTAGGCCTATTTTTTGGCATCGGCATGGCCACCTGGGTGGTGGGCCTAGCAAGTGGCGACAGCATGGGCGAAGGTGCTTTTATCACCAGTTTAGGCGTGGTGTTAGTACCTGTGGTGGCACGCTTTGGCTTTGCTGAAATTCCACCACGCACCACTTGGTACGCCCTGCCCGTGGCTGCTGCAGGCCTTGCTTTACTGGCCTTAGAAAACGGCTTGGTTCTTTCTGCACCACAGCTATATTATATTGCTTCTGCCTGCTTTATTGCCTGCTTTTTCACGCTGAATACCCAAGCAACCAATACAAATAGCACAGGTACACGTAAAGCTGTACACCCCTTAGCACTCACCACTATCGTTATGTGCATCGCTACCCTAGTTACTGCTGTGGCTTCCTTTGCGGTGGAACGTAATAGTTGGGCAACCTTTAGCATTACGCCTGCGCTGACCGGCTGGGTGGTGGCTAGCGCCACCATTGGCACTGCACTGCGCTTCTTATTGCAAACCTATGCCCAAAGCTTAAGCACTAGCACCAATGGTGCGGTAATCTTGGTGCTCGAACCTATTTGGGTTGCCTTGTTCTCGGCTTTTTGGTTCAGTGAAAGGCTCGGCGGTGTGCAGTTGCTCGGTTGCACCTTTATTTTTGCAGCATTGCTTATTAACCGCTGGCACGTTATCAGCCAAGGAATAAAAAAATGGATGCGATGAAATTTCACCCACCCAATACCATGTTATGCCCGTTACGTTCTTGCCTGGTGTTGGTGGATTTGCAAGACAGCCTGATGCCTTTCATTCACGACCATGCCACCGTTAGCAAAGAGGCTTTGCGCCTTGCGCGCATAGCCCATGCGCTCGGCATACCCATATTAGGCACTGAACAAAACCCAGCCCGCTTGGGGCCTAACACGGCCACACTTAAAGCTTTGTGCAGCGACACCTTAGAAAAAGAACATTTCGATGCTTGTGCGTTGGAATTACTACCAAATGCCCTTCCCATTGGCTGCTCGCAGATTATTCTAGCCGGCTGCGAAGCACACGTATGCCTTATGCAAACTGCTCTTGGCTTGCTGCATCGTGATTACGACGTATTTGTAGTGGCCAATGCCTGTGGATCACGCCGTGGCGAAGATAAAACTTATGGTTTGCAGCGCCTGCAGCAAGCAGGTGCCACCTTGATTACCGCAGAAATGGCAGGGTTTGAATGGCTACAGCGCTTTACACATGAAAACTTTCGCACAGTTCTAGAGCTCATTAAGCCCTTATAAGGGCCTCGGCAATATTAGTGGCTCTTGTTCTAAGGCCACTTTAAACTGCCGCCATACACTCTCTTTTACCGCATCCGCAATACCTAGCACATCGGCGGCGCATGCGTTTTCGCGGTGGTTTACAAGCACCAGTGCTTGCTGGCTATGCATGCCTATGCCGTCTGGCTGATGCCCCTTCCAACCCGCTTGCTCAATAAGCCATCCTGCTGCCAGCTTGAAAGTGCCGTCTGGCATGGCGTAGGCAACAACATTAGGGTGTTCGGCAGCAAGCGCTGCATAGTGTTTTTCTGCCACCACTGGGTTTTTAAAGAAGCTACCCGCATTCGCTAGCAGCTTAGGATCAGGCAGTTTAGCGCTACGAATATGGCAGATAACCTGGCGCAAACCTTCTGCATTCTGTTCTTCCTTGGGCAAGCGTGCAAACGCTTCAGCCACATCACCATAACCTAAAGCGAGTGCTTCACCTTGCGCACGCAGGCGCAATACAATGGCGGTGATCACCCATTCGCCTGGGGCAATACTTTTAAAATAGCTATCGCGATAGCTAAACTGGCATTCCGCTAGCGTAAATTCTTTTTGTTGTTGGGTAGGTATATGCACCGCACGAACGCTATGCAACACATCGGCGAGTTCCACCCCATAAGCACCAATGTTTTGCACCGGTGCTGCTCCGCAATGGCCGGGAATGAGCGATAGGTTTTCTAGCCCTTGCCAGCCTTGGGCAAGGGCCCAGGCCACTGTGGTATCCCAGTCTTCACCTGCAGCCACCTGCACTAGCACATGGCTGCCCTCTTGCCGAAGTAAAGCTTTGCCAAGCAGCCGTGGGTGCAGCACCAAGCCAGGCACATATTCGGCAAGCACCACGTTGCTCCCCCCACCCAGCACGGTGACAGGGTGCTCGGTGGCATAGCGTTGCAACAAAGCACACAGCTCAGCCTCACTGCTCGGTGCGGCAAAATACTGAGCTTCGCTGCGTAAGCGAAGGGTGTTGTGTGCTTGCAGAGAAAATTGTTGGCTAATCAAGAGAGGTGGTTTTCCTGAATGTGGCGCAAAAGCGCAAGGCTAGCCTCTTCCACCATGTTAAGCACGAGAGTAAAGCCCTCTGGGCCACCATAGTATGGGTCTGGCACCTCTGCTTCACTTACATTTGCTGCAAAGGGTAAAAACAAACCCAAATAGCCCTCATAATCTGCCGGCTTCATGGCTTCTAAATTTTTCAGGTTTTCCTGATCCATGGCGATAACGTAATCAAACTGGGAAAAATCGGCACTGCTTACCTGGCGCGCGCGCAAGGCTGATAAATCATAATCACGCGTGGCGGCTTCTGCCACAGTACGCGGATCGGGCCCTTTACCAATATGCCAATCCCCTGTGCCTGCACTATCAATGTGGATGCTATCTGTTAGGCCTGCCTGTTCCACCACATGGCGAAATACGCCTTCAGCGGTGGGCGATCGGCAAATGTTGCCCAAACAAACAAACAGCACATTAATGCTCATGGTGTGTCCTCAATTAGTTGTCGAATGTTAGCCAAATCGGCTGCGGTATCTACTCCAGCTGGCACAGCAACGCAAGCGGGGGCAATGTGAATGGCAGCACCATAATACAAAGCGCGCAATTGTTCTAATGACTCTTGTGCCTCAAGGTTTGCCTGTGGCCAAGTAATGTAATCGTTTAACAACGCCACACGATAAGCATAAATACCTATATGGCGCCAAAACATCTTGGCCGGTGCCGGCCCTGAGGTTTGTTTTTGCTTGGCAAATTCATCGCGCTGCCAAGGGATAGGCGCGCGGCTGAAATACAATGCGCGGCCAGTGTCAGCAAACACCGCTTTTACCGCATTGGCATCCCATACTTGCGCCCAATCTTTGATGCTTTCGCAAAGTGTGGCCATTTGAAAGCTAGGCTGTTGCAAAAGGTTTTGCGCCACCTGATCGATCGCTGCTGGGGGAATAAGAGGCTCATCACCCTGCACGTTTACCACCACCTCATCATTAGCAAGGCCTAATTTTTGCGCTACTTCTTGCAAACGGTCGGTGCCCGAGGGATGGTCTGCTGCTGTCATTACCACTTGGCCGCCATAGGCACGTACCGCCTCAGCTATACGCTCGTCGTCTGTGGCTACCCATACAGCCTTGGCTTGGCTTGCCAAACAACGTTCATACACGTGTGCAATCATGGGTTTGCCTGCTATTTGCGCTAAAGGCTTACCTGGCAAGCGGCTGCTGCCATAGCGGGCGGGAATAATCACGGTGTAACTCACGCTGTGTTTCCTTCTAGCAAAGTGGTAAATACATCAGTAAAAAAAGAGCCCGGTAGTGTGGCCTCAACACTAAACACCCAGCCCCGCTCACCTAACCATTGGCCGCATTTCACGGCATCTTTTTCTGTCATGACAATGGCGGCGGTGCCTGGCAAGGCAATGTCCGCAGCTGTAAAGGCATGGTGATCAGGAAAAGCATGGGGCATAACCTGCAACCCCAATGTGCTGAGCGTGTTAAAAAACCGCTCTGGATGGCCAATTGCAGCCACACCATGTACGCGGCTAAAGCGCGCAGTGAATTCTGCCACGCCCAAACGTGTGTTAGTGGCAGGCTGCCAAAATGTGCCAGGTTCAAGGGACATGGATACAGTATTAGCCCAAGGTGCTGCCGCTGCCACACCGCCGTTGAGCACCACCCAATTCACTTCATCTAAGCGTTCTGCGGGTTCACGCAGTGGGCCGGCTGGTAAACATAGCCCGTTACCTAATAAACGCTCGCCATCTAACACAGCTATTTCTGCACTGCGTGGTAAGGCGTAGTGCTGCAAACCATCGTCGCTAATTACAAGGTCGGGGGCAGTGCTAAGTGCTGCTTCGAGGGCTTTATCTCTCTCGGGGGCAATGAATACTGGCACCCCTGTTTTACGCGCTAACATAAGTGGTTCATCGCCTGCCACTGCAGGAGTTTGCTCTACGGTAACACGCCAGGGATATTGCGGCGGTTTAGCGCCGTAACCGCGTGAAATTAGCGCTACTTTTAGCCCTCGTTGGGCGGCTTCTGCGCATAGCGCCACCACTAAGGGGGTTTTACCAGTGCCTCCCACCGTTATATTACCCACCACAAGCACAGGCACCGGCGGTTTAGGGGCTGCGGCACGAAAGGCCTGCAAGCGCCGGCGAGCCAAACTGGCCACTAACCAGCTCAGTGGGCGCAATAGCGCAAGGCGTTGGCTACGGCCATACCATGCTGTTTCTACCCACTGGGTAATCGCCTGCTTCACTGCTACTGCTCTTCAAAGCTCATTTGGTGTAGCTGGTAGTACACGCCTTTTTCGGCTAATAGGCTTTCATTAGTGCCCTGCTCGATCACCTTGCCGTCATCGAGCACCAAAATTTGGTCTGCATTTTCAATGGTGCTCAAACGGTGTGCAATCACCAATGTGGTACGCCCTGCCATCACGCGCTCTAGCGCTTTTTGAATGTAATGCTCTGACTCATTATCTAACGCCGAAGTGGCCTCATCTAAAATTAGAATGGGTGAGTCTTTCAGCAAAGCACGGGCAATGGCAATGCGTTGGCGTTGGCCGCCAGAAAGTTGAGTACCATCTTGGCCCACATGGGTGTCTAAGCCATGCTCAAGTTCTTCAATAAAACCCCAAGCGTAAGCATCTTTTGCTGCCTGCATAATAGCTTCATCTGAAGCATCACTGAGCTCACCATAAGCAATATTATTGCGCACCGTGTCGTTAAATAGCACCACATTTTGCGTCACCATGGCGATGTTGCTGCGCAGGTCTTGCAGGGGATAATCGGTTAAAGGGTGGCCATCCAGCAAAATGCTGCCTTGGGTTACTTCATAAAAACGTGGGATAAGTGAAGCAATGGTGCTTTTTCCTGCACCAGAACGGCCTACCAAAGCAACTGTTTCACCTGGCCTTGCCACAAAGGACACGCCTTTTAAGGCCTCATTTTTGTCGGCGCCTGTGTAACTAAAGCGCACCTCCTGAAACTCAACTTCACCGCGGCAATGGGCTAATGGGCGTGTACCCCTATCTTGCTCTGTGTCGTAATCCATTAATTCAAAAATAGATGCTGCACCGGTAATGCCACGCTGAATTTTAACGTTCACATCGGTGAGCTGTTTGATAGGTTTTTGGATTAACGCCACAGCGGTAATAAAGGCTAAAAAGTTACCTAAGCTAAGGTCTTCACCCATCAGGCGAATATATAGGTAGGTAATAATGCCCACACCCACCGAAATGACTAGGTGCACTGACACAGAACCAACTATCTTGCTTACTTCAAGTTTAGTTTGTTGCGAGCGGAAGCTGTTGCTTGCTTGTTTAAAACGCACACTTTCTTGTGCTTGGCCAGAAAATATTTTTACCGCTTGGTGGCCTTCAATGGCTTCGCTTAAATATTGCGTAATGCTCCCCATGCTTGATTGAATGCGCACACTGATTTTACGGAAACGTTTGCTCATGTAATTCACCACTAAGCCAATAGCTGGCCCAACAGTGAATAAAATCAGCGTTAGTTTCCAATTGGTATAAAACAAATAAACCAACAACCCAATGGCAGTGAGGCCTTCACGTAAAATAACCGTCACCGCATCTGTGCCGGCGGCGGTTACTTGCTGGGCATCATAAATCAGCTTAGACATAATGCGCCCCGAGGCATTTTCTTGATAATGCTTGGTGGGTAAACGCAGCACGTGGTCGAAGGTTTCGCGGCGCAACTCATACACAATGCGTTGCCCCACCCATGTAATACTATAGCCACCGATAAACTGGCCAACACCTTGAATCAATGCAATAACAAAGGGTGCTACACACACGATCAGCACCATCATAGGCGTTGGGTTTTCAATGGTTTTGGTGATCACCTGCATCATTTCGGCCATCACTGGGTTCATCGCCGAATAAATTAGGTAACCAAACACACTCGCTGCCAACATAAGCCAGTGCCGGCGTGTATATGCTAATAAACGCTTATAAGTTTCCCATGGAGAATCTGTAACTTGGCCATGGGTTGTTTGAGATGAACTCATTAAAGAAAACTACTCCTGCGCAGGTTGCGCTGTGGTGAAATTCAGGTTGACGTAGCCCACTTGCCCAGCAATATCCATCAGTGTAACCACCGCTTGGTGGCTCGCGGCGCCATCAGCACTAATAGTGAGGCTACTGTCGCTATCTTCGAGCGCTAAAGCCAGTGCTGAGCGCAATGCAGCCATATCTTCATAAGTAAAAACGGCTTCGCCAAGGTAATAATGCCCCTCATCACTAACCATAATTTCAACAGCGTCGCTAAATTCATTAATCGTTAATCCATCTGCTGTGGGTAACGTAATATCAAGGCGTGCCTCTTGCGTGAAAGTGGTAGACACCATAAAAAAAATAAGCAACAAGAAAACAACATCAATCAATGGTGTTAGGTTGATATCGGGGTTATCGATGCGTTTTGGCCGGAAGTTCACCCCTCTTCTCCCACTGCCTCGGTTTGTGTCATCCAGTCCAGCAGTTTTGTTGCCTCGCCTTCCATTTGTACGGCAATATCGTCCACACGGCGCAAGAAAAAGCGATGAAAAAACATGGCTGGAATGGCCACACATAGCCCAGCTGCTGTGGTTATTAACGCTTTTGAAATACCACCTGCTAACAAAGCTGTGTTACCACTGCCATGCAGCATAAGGGCCGTAAAAACCTCGATCATGCCGACCACGGTACCAAGCAAACCAAGCAAAGGGCTAAGCGCCGCAATGGTACCTAAAGCACTAAGAAAACGCTCTAGTTGGTGCACTTCTTGGCCGGCAACCTCTTCCATGGCCGCACGAATATCTGCACGGCTCACACCACCTTGGGCAAGCCCCGCTGCTAAAATACGCCCCATCGGCGAGCTATTAGCTAAGGTGCGAAGATGGCTTGGTGCCAACCCACCTTCGCCGCTATGGCGTTTAATTTGCCCCACCACATTAACTGGAATAATGCGCTTTACTCGTAATGACCAAAAGCGTTCTAAAATAATAGCTAATGCCACCGCAGAGCCAAATAAAATGGGGAGCATCAACCACCCCCCAGCCATAATTATTTCTAACACTCAACGCCCCTTACTTAGCTTATTGTTGTTCGCCATGGTTGTGTAATGCGCGCCACGGCCTTCGCTGATGTACACGCCATTGCTGCGGCTTGGAATTATGGTGCCCGCGCAAGTGAAACACAATCATACCGCTATTGGCTGTGCTTAATACAGGCACCTGCGCCTTTTGATAACGCTTTACCACCGCAGCGGCTGGATGGCCAAAAGCATTGCGATAACCATGGCTAAATACAGCATAACTAGGCGCCACTGAGCGCAAAAATGCATAACTGGAACTAGTATTGCTGCCGTGGTGAGGCGCTTGCAAAATAGCACCTGGGATAAAGCTTTCGTGCCGCGCCAACCAAAACTCTACTGCTTGATGAATATCGCCCGTGAGAAGCACTTCACCATAAGCCCCCGTAACACGCACCACACAGCTATTGTTATTACTCTTCTTTAAAGCTAGCCCTGCAGGTGGCCAAAGCACAGCAAATTGCACACCATCCCACTGCCATTGCTGGCCACGCCAACAGGGCTCAGTGCCCGGCAAACGTTGGGGTTCGCCACTCAACCAACGCACATGGCTATATTGAGCACGCACGCTGTGCCAACCACCACTGTGGTCGCTGTCTGCGTGGCTAATTATGCCAAGTGGAAAGCGTTGCGGTTGGCGCTTAAGCCAAGGCAGTAGAATACTTTTACCGCTATCACCGCTGCCCCATTCAAGGCCCACATCAAACAGCAGCAAATGGTGGCGGGTGCGAACGGCAGTAGCCTGGCCTTGGCCCACATCGAAGACAATGAAATCAAAGCCACCTACTGGCGGCAGCTGCCCTCTTGGCCACCACCAAGGCAAACACAGCAGCAATAATAATGAACGATGAAATGGTAGGCGCGGCAAGCACACTAACAGCACCGCCACAAAAAACAAAACCAGGGCCACAACCGTGTTAGGCGCACTCAGCTGCCCCTGCCAAGGGGCCAACACGGCTAGCCATTGCTCCCCGAGCCTTATAGCCCAAGCAAGCACAGGGCCAAGCCAAGCCACAGGCGCCCCCAACGCCAGCAGTAATGCCAACGGCACTACGCACCAAGCAAACAAAGGGATCATGAGCATATTTGCCACTGGTGCCAGCAACCCCCAACTACCAAACCACCAGGCCCCCACAGCTCCAAGAGCAACCGACAACAGCCATTGGGCGCGCCACCATAGGCCGCGCATACCGGTGTAAAACAGCACAAGCAAAGCACCTATGGCAAGGTATGACAGCCAGAAACTGGGGTCTAAGGCGCTTAAAGGTTGGCAGAAAAGCACCACCACCAATGCCGTTTTAAAGCCTGCGGTAATACCACCAGGGCGGCCGCGTGCAACAGTTAGCATCATCACTGCAGCCATTATCAATGCCCGCTGGGCAGGTAAGGCAAAACCGGCTAATGCGGCATATAAAGCTGCTGCCAACAGAGCTGGCAGCAAAGCTAAACGCGTGGCTGCTTGCTGCAGCGGCAACAACAGCAAACACCAACGGCTAATAGCCCAGGCAAGCCCCGCCACCAAACTCACATGCAGGCCAGAAATAGAAAGCAAATGCGCTGTTCCGCTGGTGCGATATTGCTGCCACTGCGCTTCACTTAAGCCTCGGCGATCGGCCACCACTAAAGCGGGCACCAATGCCTGCGCCACGGGCCAAGGCGCCAAAATGTGCCGCAACCTGGCGCTAATAGCTTCACGCCACTTGCCCAAACTTAGCCTTGGCATTGTTTGCTCGTGCACAGCCACCAAGGTGCCGCGGCCAACCACACCACGAGCAAAATCAAGCTGAGCGCTATCAAACACACCTTCGTTTACCGTGCCATGGGGGCGCTTCACTTTAACACTCGCCAGTACAATGGCACCGCCTGGCAATGCTGCCACTTGCTCAGCAAGCGGTGCATAATAAGACAATTGCAACACACCAGAGCTTGGCACCCCCGCCTGGTGTGGCAACAAACGCACTCGTAGCGAATAACGCTGTTGCCCAAAACGCTCACCTTGTGCCTGCCAGCTAAATGCCAACACCTCTGCTTTCACGGTTGCCGTTTGCCCTTCTAGCGCTACAGGCCACCAGTTTTTTTGTGCAACCGCCACATGCCAATAGCCCCAGCACAAAGCAAAGGCAGCAGCCAACACGGCAGCCACAAAGGTGTGTGAATAGCGCAATGCAGGCACGTAACGCAGCAGCATTAAGGGCAATAAAGCCCAAGGCCATGGCAACGCGAAATAGGTTTGCGCAATTAAGACAACACAAAAAGACCATTGCCACATAAGCCCTCCTTCGCCTAAAAGCTTAAGTGGCTAATGTGGCAACGCAGAGAGGCGAATGCCTGAATTCAGGTAAGCAAACTACCTTAGGTTAGCGGGTGCAATGCTCCGCCTTGTAAGCTCAACTGGCGTTCGCAGCGGCGGGCAAAGCTTAAATCATGAGTGACCACAAGCAAAGACAATTGCCATTCATGGGTAAGTGCAAGCAACAAATCTTGAATTTGTTTACCAGTATTTTCATCTAAGTTACCCGTGGGCTCATCTGCCAAGATAACCATAGGCTTAGCGATTATCGCCCGTGCAATTGCCACGCGCTGGCGTTCACCGCCACTGAGCTCACTAGGTTTATGTTGTAAACGGTGGCCTAGCCCCACGGTTTGCAACACTTTCTCTGCTTCAGCAGCAGCATATTTTGCACTGTGGCGGCCAACCAAAAGAGGCATGGCAGCGTTTTCTAAGGCACTGAATTCAGGCAGTAAATGGTGAAACTGGTAAATAAAGCCCATTTTTTGATTACGTAATTCGCCACGTTTACGTTCCGATAAACGCTGCACATCCTGCCCGTCAATAGTAACGCGCCCCTGCGTTGGTGTATCTAAACCGCCTAGCATGTTCAACAAAGTTGATTTGCCTGAACCCGAAGCGCCAACAACAGAAACAGATTCACCCGCATAAACGGTAAGGTTTACATCTTGCAGCACATCCACCGAGGCAGCTTTTTCCACATAGCTGTGCTGCAGCCCTTGAACTTCTACCACAGCTTGTTGGTTTTTTTTATTCATAACGTAAGGCCTCTGCAGGGGCTACTTTGCTGGCCCGCCATGAAGGATAAAGCGTGGCCGAAAAAGAAATAGATAGGGCAATCACAGAGATCAGCCATACGTCTGCCCAGTTAAGTTTTGATGGCAAGTAGTTAACAAAATAGGCATTGAACATATCGGCATTAAACGTCTGCTCGATCCAAGCACCAATGGAGGAAATATTTAGCGATAGCAATATGCCAAGCCCTACGCCTAGGAGCGTGCCAGCAAAACCGATCAACGTGCCTTGCACAATAAAAATACGCATAATCATGCCTGGGCTTGCACCAAGAGTGCGCAGCACAGCAATATTGCCGCGTTTTTCTGTTACCAGCATTACTTGGCTAGAAACAATATTAAAGGCAGCCACCGCCACAATAAAAGATAGCAGCAGCGTCATCATGGTCTTTTCCATTTTGATTGCTTGAAACAGGTTTCCGTGGCTACGGGTCCAGTCGGATGTCCAATAGGAACCCTGCAATTGATTCGTTAATTCCCAGCCCACCTGTGGGGCAGCAAAAAGATCGTCTAAACGCACGCGCACACCTTCCACTGTATTCGGGCTGCGCGCTAACCGTGCAGCATCTTCCACGTGCACATAGGCAAGTAAGCTATCCACTTCGGCTTTTACTTGGAAAATGCCCGACACAGTGAAGCGTTTGAAGCGCGGCGTTACGCCGGCTGGGGATAAGGAAGCTTCTGGTAGCACAAACACCACTTGATCGCCCACATCAACACCTAGTTGGCGGGCCAAACCATAGCCAAGCACCATATTGAAAGAGCCGGGCGCTAAACTAGCTAGCTCGCCATGGTGCATATGCTCCCCCACAATAGATACCTTCACTTCATCCTGGGGCTCAATACCGTTGACGATTAAACCCGCTACATTACCGCGGTTAGCGATCATGCCTTCGAGCTCATAGAAAGGCGCCACAGCTTGCACACGGGGGTGTTGGCCCACCTCATTAGCCAATTCGTGCCAATCGTCCACAGGTTCTCGGCCGTGTACCGACACATGGGTAACCATGCCTAAAATGCGAGTTTGCAGCTCTTCCTCGAAACCATTCATTACCGATAATACGGTAATTAACACCGCTACCCCTAGCATTAAGCCAAGCGTAGAAATAAGCGCGATGACAGAGATTAAGCTGTTACGAGTGCGGGCGCCGGTGTAGCGCAAGCCGATAAAAAGTGATAGTGGTTTAAACATGGTGCGCATTAAACATGATTCTCTATACAATGGCCACCGTAAGGATGGCGCGAAAAAGTAGTACGTTCACGCAAAGAGCCAACCGCTAACCGTACATAAACGCCCAATAGGAGGGGCAATATAATGCGAATAACAAAACAAATGCTAGGCATTATTGCGCTAATGTTTTTCTTTACTAGCACAGCCCATGCTTTCAGCATGCCAAAGCGTGGCGAACAAATGGCCCAAGTGGAAAGCCAATTTGGCCCACCGGTTAACCAATATGATGCTGTGGGCAACCCGCCTATCACCCGCTGGGATTACGAAGAGTTCTCGGTGTATTTTGAACACCGCACTGTGGTGCATTCAGTGGATCACAGTAAAGCTCTGATTCCCATGCGGCTACACGAAAACCGGCCACAAACATCTGCGCCAACTGCGGCGCCTGAAACCGAACCTGTTGCGTCCGCCACTCCTCAGGTAAACAGTAATAAAAGCAACGGCAAATATCGCTACGACACCACCACGGGCCGCATGGTTCCGCGAGAATAAAGAAATTTTTCGTCAATCTCTTCACAGAGCGCTATCATAGCGCTCTGCTTTAATACTCATTGCCTGCTTAACGAGAGATCTATGTTAGAACTATTGCCTGAGTGGCATCCACATTGGGGCGTGCTGCTAATTTGGCCAGCCCACATTCGCACCCTGCCCACTGTGGAAAAAAACTACGCCAATATCGCCAGCACCATTTTGCAAGAAGAGCCAGTATTGCTTGTTTGCGCAGATGAGGAACAGCAAGCGCACATTACTGGGCTGCTGCGCGAACAAGAGGCCAACCTAACAGCGATACACTGGCACCTAGCAGCAAACCTTAAGCACACAAACAGAACCATTGCCCCTTTAGCTGCACGCCACTATCACGCGCTGTCGCTGCACACTTTCGATGCAGGTAGCGCCTTAAAAAGTGTGGCTTGGCAACTGCCACTGCAAAACCACCAAGATTTAACTTTACAAGCCGGTGCCATTTGCAGCGATGGCCGCGGCAATTTAATAGCCGCTGAACCTGAGCTATTAGCATTAAACCCAAACCTTGATAAACAAAGCATCGAACAGCGCATTCGCGGCAAATTTGGCACTCGCAGTATCTGGTGGCTAAAAAATGGTGAACTTGAACCACAAAACCCAACTAGCGTGAGCAAGCTTGTGCGCTTTTGTAACCCCCACACGCTTGCTTATTCACAAAGCACAGATTCAAAGGGCGATTACTACGTAACCCTAAGCCAAGTACAACGTGAGCTATATGCTATTGCCTCTGGGCAAAGCATCGATTTAGTGCCTTTACCTTTGCCTTTAGCCCAATATGGTGCCGACGGCGAACGCCTGCCCGCAAGCTACACCCATTTTCTTATTCTAAAAAACACGGTATTAGTGCCAGCCTATGGGTGTGTGCGTGATGAATCAGCCTTGCAGCAATTGGCCCACGCCATGCCAAATTACAACGTTACCTCCATTGATTGCCGCGCTTTGCTTGCCCACGGCATCGACCTTAACAACATTGCTTTGCCACTGCCCGAAGGTGCTCTATAAGGCCCCCCCATGAGCTTAGTACATATTCCTGAGATAATTGGCCACCGTGGTGCTCGTGGAGAAAGCCCAGAAAACACGATGGCAAGCTTCCATTATGCTGCGGCTGTTGGCGTGGCTGGCATCGAGCTTGATGTGCGCATGAGCCAAAACGAAGTGCTGGTGGTGTTCCATGATAAAAAGCTATACCGCACCACCAAACAACGTGGCTATGTACACAGCAGTGAAAGCTTGCATCTACAGCGCCTAGATGCAAGCAAAGACGGCCCCATATGGCATGAAACAACCCCTATTCCCACGCTAGAGGAAGTGCTGCTTAGCCTGCCAGAACATCTTCACTTCCAGCTAGAAGTAAAAGGCTTTATGCCACCACCCTATTTGCTTGCGTTAAGCACACGTTTGGGCGAGCTGATTAACCGCCTAGGCGTTAGCGGGCGCGTGGTGGTTACCTGCGAAGACAGCAATTTCCTACGCCTATTCCATGCGCAACACAGCCATATCCTTCTAGGCTATGTGTGCCAATACCGCTACCGGCGCCCAATTGGCAATGCACTACGGCACCACTGCCAATGGCTTATGGCTAACCACCGGCTAGTTAACCCACGCCTGATGCGGCTAGCCCGTGCAAATGGTTTGCGTGTTTCTTGCTGGACAGTAAACGATATGGATGAAGCCCGCCGCCTCGCAAACCTTGGCGTAGACAGCATTATTACCGATTACCCCACAAGCCTGCTTGCTTATTTTCAGGCGTTACAAGATCGCACATTGGGGCCAAAAAACGGCAAATAGCTTGTTGCTGGCGGCGTGCATCTGCCAAACCAAGTTCCATTAGTGCCTCGGTAAACCGCGGCTCAAACAGCAAATAGCTTACTGCTGCTGCACCGCTACGCCGCGTGCCTCCTGTGCCGCGTAAAAATAAGCGCAAACGCCAGGGCAATAGGTGCAAAAACTCTGCCGCAATCTCATCAATAGATTGCGAAGGGTAGATTTTCAGCACCTCAATTTCGCGCATACCAAGGATTGGCTGCCTATCCGACGTGGCATGAATTGCCTCGTTGACACGCTCTAAACGCTCGACATCACCCTCTAGCGTATCCACAAACACACTATTGAGCACATGCCCTAAAATTTGCGCCATGGAAGGATATGGCCCCGTTACCTGGCGCGTGGTTACACGCTCACTTTCCCCCGATACCCCCACCACAAGTATGCGATCTGCACCAAGGTGCAACGCAGGGCTAAGTGGATATTGTTGGCGCATGGCACCATCACCATAATAATCATAGCCAATTTGGTAGGCAGGAAACAAAATAGGTAGCGACGAAGACGCCATTAAATGTTCCACTGAAATGCTTGTGGGCTCGCCGCGCCGGCGGGCACGCCGCCAAGGCGTTAGCCCTTCTACTGCCTGGTAAAACGTTACCGATTCGTTGCTGGTGTAAGAAGATGCCGTAATAGCTAGCGCGCGTAGATGGCGCTCAGCAATGCGTTGCTGAATATCAGCAAAAGGAATTAAGTGTTCTAGCATGTGGCGCAGCGGTTTGTTGTTTAAAAACGCACTATTGCGTGGCGTAGAAGCAGTGAGAAAGGTGGGCAAAACCCAGTGTAGGAGTTCTTTAAGAAACGCTCCCATATTAGTGTAGAAGACATCACTTGGGGTGATTTCTCGCCATGCCTGCTCTAGCTTTGCTACGGCTAAATGAAAATCATGGGCATAAGCTGCGATAGCAGTGGCATTAATAGCACCTGCAGAGGTACCACAAACAATAGGAAACGGGTTTTTGTGCCCGGCCACCACCTGTTCGGCGATACCCATTAGCACGCCTACTTGGTAAGCAGCACGGGCACCGCCGCCAGATAGAATCAAACCATTTTGCATTTGGCTTGGGGTTATGATGCTGGGGCGGTTTGCAGTAAGCATAATCACCCCTCCACTCAGTTAACGCTGGTGGGTTAAATCAACCGCCTCATAAGCCACTTTAGTGGCAGCTTGGCTTTCTTGCTGAGCATCGCAGGCACTAGGCTTACCGCCACATACATCACAGCCTTCTTTAAAGCCCAACGCACTCATGCCACCACAAGAACCTTTAATAGGTTTACTGGCAAAAATAACACCCAAAGACATCAGCGCAAAAAGCACTGCGAAAACGGCAATGGATGCCAATACAGTTACCAACATATTAATTCTCCTCTTTGAGGTGCTGTTCAAATGAGGGTGTGCTTGCCTGTTCAAACGCTTCGGTGGTTTTATCTCGCACAATTAATAACACTTCTAAGCCTTCTTGCTCGGCAAACCGCAACCCTTCTTCAGGGCCCAATACTGTTAGTAGTGTAGCAAGCCCATCGGCAATCATACAGCTTTCATGCAGCACCGTTACCGAAGCAAGCCCGTGTGCTACGGGCTTGCCCGTGCGTGGATCCACTGTGTGCGAAAACTGCCCTTCTTCTGTGGCATAAAAATTACGGTAATCACCAGAGGTAGCCACCGCCTTATCACCCAAGGCTAGCACTGAGGTTGCCTCACGCTGCCCAGGTTGTGGGCGCTCAACGGCAATGTGCCATAATTCTCCATTGGCTTTTCTACCATATGTGCGTAAATCGCCACCGATATCAACCAACCAACCTTGTACGCCTATTTCGGTTAAATATTCGCCCACTAGATCTACGGCATAGCCTTTAGCAATCGCTGACAAATCAAGGTACACACCACCTGGTTGGTAAATTTCATTACCCTTTGCTCGGCGCTCTACCCTTTGCCAGCCAATACGCTTTTGCACCTGTGCAATGGTATCCTCTGAAGGTATTTCTTCGCCTCGTGCTGTTGGGCCAAAACCCCATAAATTAACCAGTGGGCCTATGGTTGGGTCGAACGCGCCTTGGCTAATCTCTGCGAGCTCTAATGCGGCATCAAGCACATAAGCAAATTCTTTAGGGATTTCATGCCAGGTGCCTTTCGCAGCAGTGTTATACAAGGAAATGGACGATTTAGGGTCGTAGGTGCTCATTTGCGCATTCACTAGCGCAAGGCGTTCTTCCACACCCTCTTTTACTTCTTCTGCTGTCATGCCCTCAGGCACGTTAGCAAGCTGCACAGTCCATACCGTGCCCATGGTTGGGCCTGTGAGTTTATGGTTGGCCATAGGAGGCTGCGAGCAAGCAGCAACAAACACCAGTGTGACAAACAGAAACAGGGCTTTTAAGCCCTGTTCTGCGCTAAATGAATTAGCTCTCATGGTTAATCACCGAAATCATCTAAGAGGATGTTTTCAGGCTCTACCCCAATATCGTCTAGCATTTTGATCACTGCCGCGTTCATCATCGGCGGCCCACACATGTAGTATTCACAGTCCTCAGGGGCGGGATGATCTTTTAAATAGTTATCAAACAACACCTGGTGAATAAAGCCTGTGGGGCCATCCCAGTTATCTTCTGGCTGAGGGTCAGAAAGGGCTAAGTGCCATTCAAAGTTCTCATTTTCCTCGGCAAGCTTATCGTACTCATCCACGTAAAACGCCTCGCGCATGGAACGTGCACCGTACCAGAAGCTAATTTTGCGATCCGAGTTTAAGCGCTTGAGCTGGTCGAAAATATGCGAACGCATGGGTGCCATACCCGCACCACCACCGATAAACACCATTTCAGCATCGGTGTCTTTGGCGAAGAAATCACCAAAGGGACCAAACACAGTGGCTTTATCACCTGGCTTTAGGTTGAACACATAGCTCGACATAATGCCGGCTGGGATATCCTTGTTGCCTGGAGGCGGTGTGGCAATACGAATGTTGAACTTAAGAATGCCTTTCTCTTCAGGGTAGTTAGCCATGGAATAAGCGCGCACCACATCGTCATCATTGTTTTTAGCCACAATGTCGAAGAAGTTGAAACGCTCCCAATCACCACGGAATTTCTCTTCGATCTCGAAATCTTTATAGGGGATGGTGTATTTCGGGCACTCAAGCTGCACATAACCCCCCGCACGGAAGTTCACGTCTTCGCCTTCGGGCAGTTTCAACACCAGCTCTTTAATAAAGGTAGCCACGTTGTTGTTGCTGATCACTTCGCATTCCCACTTCTTCACACCGAAGATTTCTTCAGGAATTTGAATCTCCATGTCTTGCTTAACAGTAACTTGGCAAGACAA
>Ga0079226_10000103_pt1 | contig 51814 bp, 55 predicted proteins | sample Poulit2014_FD_76345 | JGI IMG/M metagenome (GOLD analysis project Ga0079226, IMG submission 76345) | Agricultural soil microbial communities from Georgia to study Nitrogen management - Poultry litter 2014 | ecosystem: Environmental > Terrestrial > Soil > Agricultural land | place: USA: Georgia...
GCATCCCTCCTGTTCTTCATCACCGTCACATTCGGAGGCATCGCCACATTCCTCCCCGTGTACACGTTCCAAAAAGGATTCGATTCACAGTATATCCAGTTCTACTTCGTCATCTACGCAGCATTCCTGATGCTCTCAAGGCTCTTTGCCGGCAGGCTCTATGACAGGCGCGGCATCGCCGTCGTCTTCGTACCGGGGTCACTGTCCATCATCGCCGCCATGATCATGCTCGGTTTCCTGCCGAACCCTGCATACCTGTTCATCGCAGCCGCACTCTACGGATTCGGCTTCGGGTGCGTACAGCCCGCACTGCAGGCATGGGCCGTCAACCGTTCAGAGAACAACAGGCGCGGCACGGCAAACGCCACATACTTCTCAGCCTTCGACCTCGGCGTCGGATTCGGGGCGATGATGTACGGATTCATCGCAGAAGCATTCGGCTACAGCACCATCTATTTCACCAGCGCGTTCAGCGTCACACTGTCGCTCATCCTGTTCATCATCATGATGAACAGATTCAGCAAAGAACAGTCCAATGCATCCAACATATAATTCCCCCTTTTTAGTTTAGCACTCTCGATAAGGGGGAACTTATTTACTAGAACATAAGTTTATGAGTGTTCATTCTTTATTAATAAAGGAGGAATTGGTAATGGGTTGGATTATAACGCTGATCGTAGGCGGTATCATCGGTTGGCTCGCAGGTATTATTCTAGGTAAAGATGTACCGTTCGGCATCATCGGCAACATTATCGCAGGACTCGTCGGTGCAGCCATTGCAAACGCGCTCGGACTCAGTTTCGGACCCACACTCGGCGGTGTAAGCCTCATCGGCGGACTGATCGGTGCAATCATCCTGATTCTGGTTGTTTCATTCATCATGAAAGCGATGGGCGGAAACAAAGCATAGTACGAACAAGAAAATCCCCCCGGACTTTTATCCGGGGGGATTTCCTTGTTCAGAAACGTTCCTCTTTGCGGGTTTCTTCAATCAGCCAACGATCCTTTTTGGAATCTGAAAGTGCACGTTCTTCCCGCTCCTTTTTCAACTTATCCAGTTCTATCTGCATCTGTTTGTTCTCCAGGATATAGTTCTCCTGTTTCAATCGCTCCAATTCTTTTTTCTCTTCAAGCTCCCGTAGTTCAAGCTTCTTGTCCTTCTGATTAAACGTACGGCTGATTGCATACAGCGGTATGGAAAAAACCATCACGACCGGAATTGTAGCGACCAGAAATTCTAATATGCCCATATCTGCCCACCTCTTATCCTGTTAGTCACATTTTACCATACCGTCCATCCGGATGCCCCTCTTTCCATAAATATGTAGCCGGATCTTTAAAATGGTATTCCCTTTACTTATAATTGATGTAATCATCCTTTAGAAAGTGGGGTTTAGATGCAAGTGAATCCGGACAATCTTTTGAATGCGTATGAAAGAGGGTTTTTGGACAGAAACACCAACAAGGTTTCACATCACCCTCCCAAACTGATCATCAATTCCAATGAAGAAAATATCCTTTCCCCGATCCTCGATGAAATGGAAATATGCGATTCCTTCATCATCTCTGTCGCCTTCATCACTGAAGGCGGGCTTGCTACCTTGAAGTCAACACTGTACGAACTTGGCAAGAGGAATGTCAGGGGACGGATAGTGACTTCCACCTATTTAAACTTCAACAAACCCAAAGTCTTCAGGGAGCTCATTAAACTGGAGAACGTCGATGTGAAAGTGACCGACCAGGAAGGTTTCCATGCAAAAGGTTACATATTCAATAACAGGAAATACAGTGCGATGTTCATCGGAAGCTCCAATCTGACTGATACCGCGCTGAAGAAAAACTATGAGTATAATCTGAAACTCACCAGCCTGGAAAACGGGGAGGTTATCAACCATTTCAATGAGAATTTCGAAAAGCTTTGGGCAGAGGCCTCCCCAGTAGATGAGTCATGGATCGAAAAGTACGAGGCAGATTATGAAGAAGAACCGGAGCGCCGGAAGATCATCCAGATAATTGAGGACCAATCCAAATATGAATATAAGTCCATCACCAAAGACAAGATTGAGCCGAACCTGATGCAAAAGGAAGCCCTGATACAGCTTAGGAACCTGCGGGCGGCAAGTAAAAACAAGGGGCTTGTCATCTCAGCGACGGGGACAGGAAAGACCTATCTTTCAGCTTTCGATGTAAAACAGTACAAACCGAAAAGGATGCTGTTCCTCGCCCATCGGGAGCAGATACTGGATAAATCCAGAAAGGATTTCTCTTCCCTGATCGATGAACCCTCTTCCGCTTTTGGCATCTATAGTGGGAATCAGAAGGACACCGATGCCAAATACCTTTTCGCAACGGTACAGACGCTTTCAAAGGAGCAGAATCTGAAACAGTTTGACCCGAGTGATTTTGATTACATCATCATCGATGAGGCGCATCGCTCCGGTGCTGCAACATACAAGAAGATCATCGATTACCTGCGACCTGGTTTCCTTCTGGGAATGACCGCCACTCCTGAGAGGACCGATGATATGGATATATTCTCTTTATTCGACTATAACATCGCCTATGAAATCAGGTTGCAGCGGGCGCTGGAAGAGGAAATACTCTCACCATTCCACTACTTCGGCGTCACGGACTTTGAACAGGACGGGAGCGTAATCGATGAAACTGCATCACTTTCCCAACTGGTGAATAGCGAACGCATCGATCACATCACAGAAAAAATCGAATACTACGGCCAATCCGGGGAAGAGCGCCGTGGACTCATGTTCGTCTCCAACAGACAGGAGGCTGCTGAAATGAGCGGCATGCTGAATGCACGTGGCTACAGGACCATCCCCCTTACCGGAAAGAACACGCAAGAGGAACGGCGCGAAGCTGTCCGGCGTCTCGAGTCCAATCAGCTGGACTATATCATCACCGTGGATATATTCAACGAAGGGGTCGATATCCCCTCGATCAACCAAGTTGTCATGCTGAGACAGACACAGTCCAGCATCATATTCGTCCAGCAGCTCGGACGAGGACTCAGGAAACATGAAAACAAGGATTATCTGACCGTCATAGATTTCATCGGAAATTATAAGAACAACTACATGATTCCCATCGCACTCACCGGTGATAAATCCTACGACAAAGACCGTCTCAGGAAATCAATCAATACACGCAATGCGATATCCGGGGTTTCAACAATCAATTTCGAAAAGATTGCCAAAGAGAAGATCTATAGATCGATCAACACCTCCACATTGAATTCCCAGAAATTCATGCGTGAGATGTATGTCTATTTGAAAAATAAGCTCGGCCACCAACCAGGCCTGGTAGACTTCAAAAAAGATATGGATACGATGGACCCTCTCATCATCTTCACCAAATTCAGCCACTACATTGAATTCCTTCAGAAGATAAAAGAGGTTGACGTTACATTGCCCGACAGCCATCATCGTATACTGACGTTCATTTCCCAGGAAATATCCGAAGGCAAACGGGTTCAGGAAACACTGTTGATACTTGAAGCGATGAAAGGTCCGGTCAATGTACGGGAATTCCAACTGAAGATGATCAGGGAAGGATACCATATGACAGACCTGACGATGGAGTCGATCATAGGCGTGTTGACACATCGATTCTTCAAAAAGCAGGAGCAGGACAAATATGGCTATCCGCTTGTGGAGGTGAATGATGGCACCCTCCACCTCACCCCTGAATTTTCTGCAATATTGTCAGACGACATCATGAAGAAACAGGTTGAAGACGTCCTCCAGTTGGCATTGCTCAACTCGGAGGACTACAACCAGTCAGAAGAACTCTCATTGAACAGTAAATATAGCCGGAAGGATGCCTGCCGCCTACTGAACTGGGACAAGGATGAAGCATCTACCATGTACGGTTATAAGTATAAGCACGGGACTTGCCCCATCTTCATCACCTACCATAAAGATGATGAAATCGAAGAGACGATAAAATATGCTGATCAATTCCTCGATCAGCATACGCTTAAGTGGTTTACACGGAGCAATCGCAGATTGGACTCCAAAGAGATCAGGGATATTCTGGATGACCATCGGGAAAACGGGCTCCCGATCCATATCTTCGTAAAAAAAGATGATGACGACGGAAAAGATTTCTATTATCTTGGAAAAGCGGATATCGACTATGAAACCGTCGAAGAGACAACGATGAACGGCCAGGAAGATGGCAAGCCCGTCGTCACCATGAATATGATGATGGAGCATGCTCTGGATTACGATATATACAGATACCTCGAGGCACATACCCACTAAAAAACGAGTTGCGGAAAATAATCCGCAACTCGTTTTTCATCTTATTCCCCGTCCTCATCCTCGTCGTCTGAGTTCTGACGGTTGTGGTCTTTCAGCAATGCGACCTGCTTGATGAGGTGGTTTTCCATATCAAGCACGATCCACTTGTCATTTTCTGTGTTTACATAGTCATCGACTTCGATGTCTGTGTTGATGCTCTGTATCCAGCCGCCGATTGTATCGATGTCCTCACTCTTGTCGAATGTGATGTCGAATTTTTCTTCCAGGTCATCGAGCAGCACGCGGCCGTTGATGTGGTAGATGTTATCTTCGACTTTGACCAGTTCGGGTTCTTCGTCTTCATCGAACTCGTCCCGGATTTCTCCGACGATTTCCTCGAGTATGTCTTCCATCGTTATCATGCCTGCCGTGCCTCCGTACTCATCTATGATGAGTGCGATATGGACGCGCTCTCTCTGCATTTTAACGAGTGCATCACTGATGCGTGATACTTCTGTGATGAGCGGCAGCTCGTGCATGTATTCTTCCGGTGTGACGTCTTCATCGGATACGTGGTTGGTAAGGAACTCCCTTACGTTGATGAATCCGAGAATCTGGTCTTTGTCGCCGGTTGAATCTGCGACGGGATACCTTGTGAAGTTATGCTCCTTGACGGTTTCAAGGACGTCATCGATGTTCACCGGATCTGTCAGGGTGATCATCTGTGTTCTCGGCACCATGATGTCTTTGGCCAGTCTTTCGTCGAATGAGAAGATGTTCTGCATGTATGCGAGTTCCGTCTGGTTGATTTCCCCGCTCTGATAGCTCTGGGTCATGATGATCTTGAGCTCATCTTCTGAGTGGGCCTGTTCTGTCGGCACGTCTTTGAAGCCGATGATCCTGAGCAGCAGTCTGGATGTACCGTTCATGGACCAGATGAGCGGCTTCATGATGACACCAAAGAAATACAGCGGTCCTGAAAATGCCATGGCCATCTTTTCTGCGTACTGTATGGCGACGGTCTTTGGCGCAAGTTCACCGACGACGACGTGTATGAACGTCACGATGAAAAATGCAGCCGCTACAGTGAACACTGTATTGAGTTCCTGCGGCAGGCCGAAGAACGAAAACAGGGGATGCAGAATGACTTCGAATGTCGATTCACCGATCCACCCGAGTCCAAGGGCTGTCACTGTGATCCCGAGCTGGCAGGCGGACAGGTAATAATCCAGCTTTGCGGTCATCCCCTGCACACGCTTTGCCGGCCTGCTCCCTTCCTCCACAAGGTGGTCTATGCGTGACTTCCTTGACTTTACCAATGAAAACTCAGAGCCTACAAAGAGCATTGTAAGCAGTATGAGCAATGTAAATAATACTAAATTTATTAAAGTGGATATGTCCAATTAGTTCCCTTTATATAAAGGGATTCACCTCCGGTAATTTTGACTACAATTTTCCATAAAAGCGCTTTCTACTCTGACTTCTGTCCTGCTGTCAATATTGCGCATCAACACTTGATTCTGCATATCAGCTTTCAAATTCGCCTTCCCAATTGTAGTCACCTCCACTTTTGCCATAATAATTAAGGGTATTCTATCATAATTTCATGCACTTTTACCACCTATATGTATAACATTCATAAATATTTCATGGATGAAAAAGATCCGGCCGCCACCGGATCTTTGAGTCAGTATCCTTTTATGAATCCAAACCCGACTGTACCATGTCCGGTATGCACACCAGCAACCGGGACAAGCGGTTCTACGATGAGTTCCAGGTTTTCAAGACGGGATTCGATGCGCTCTTTCCAGTCATGGATCAGCGATTCATTGCCCGCATGGACAATGGCGAGCGTACGCACTGCATCTTCTTTCACATGCTCTTCCAGACTGTTCATCACGGCGTTGATGAGTTTCTTTTTCGTACGGACCTTTTGGCCAACGATAACTTTGCCATCTTCGAACATCAGTTTCAGATGGATGTTAAGGAGTGATGCCAGCATAGACTGTGAGGCGGATATACGCCCGCTCTTCCTCAGCTGTCCGAAACTCTGTGGGAGCAGATACAGTTGTGCCTGCTGCGCCATATCCTTCACCCTCTGTACCACATCAGGCAGGGGTTCATCGGAACTGCGGGCCTCAACCACGGTATCTATCATTTTTCCGAGCGGGTAGCTCCCGATACGTGAATCTATGACATGTAATGTCTTTTGGACCTCGGCTGAGGCACTGAGTGAGCTCTGGTATGTGCCGGTAAGTTCACTTGAAGCATGGATGGCCACGATGGAATCGTACCGCTCATCCTTATCAAGTGATTCATACATTTCCATGAATTCACCGAACAGGGGCTGCGATGTCTTCGCTCCCTCCCCGCTGTCTTTCAGCATGTCGTAGATTTCACCGGTTGTTGCATCTTGACCTTCCCTGTAGGCCTTCCCGTCAATGATCACCGACATCGGCAGTACTCTGATATCATGCCGGTCGATGTATTCCTTCGACAGACCTGCGGCAGAATCTGTAACAATTGCAATTCTATTCATTAAACCACTCTTTCCGAAATCATTCTGATTTACTTCAAGTTTAGCATTTAAGACGTACGTTTACTATAATTTATCGGCATACCGCATCACAGCATCGTAGACAGCACCCCGACGGGCCATCAGACTGCTGTAGTCCCCGGATTCGATGATGCTGCCCTCTTCCATATAATAGATCCGGTCGAATTCATCCAGTCTGCTGAGGTCATGCGTACTGACGATGACGGTATCCTGTGTCATTATACGGTCCCAGATTTTCTGTTTCAGCCTGTCGTCGAGGCGCGCGGTCGGCTCATCCATGATCCACCATTTCCGGTTTTCCACCATCATGCGGATGAAGTGAAGCCGCTTCTCCTCGCCGCCCGAGAGCCTGCCTGTATGGGTGATCATCGTCTCCGGTGCATAATATGCCATCTCCAGCGTTTTGAGATGATGCCGTATGGTTCCTGGGGAGACATCCATATGTCCGAACATCGTGATGTTGTCTTCTACAGTGGCATTGTAGAAATCGAGGTGCTGGGGCATGATCGACGCATCCTGCCGGATTGTACCTGTTGTCTCGCCATCCCTTCCGTAAAGATGAACGCTGTCGTCACCCCCTATGATGCGGTTGAGGAGCGTCGTCTTACCCGATCCGCTGCTGCCGATGACTGCGTGTTTCTGTCCTGCGTCAAAAACGGCAGTGACATCCTTCAACACATCAGCGGCCGTACCCCGATATTTATAACGTAAATCTTTTACCGCTATACTGCTGATATCCTGCGGTGTCTCCGCTACAGGCTCCCGGTTGATATCATCCGCATCCAGCTCCCCGACTGCATCTTTCACCGTCCGGTAGCTGCTTGCCGGCTGCATGACAGGGACCGCCTGGTCAAAATAGCTCAGGGCAAGCAGCATGACCATTGGCACGAGCATTGGTGTTTCCTGGTACATGATGAAGATGATCAGGATCAGTGTGGCAATTTGGATGATATTCGCAGCAAGGACCATCAGACTGTCAAAGAGGTCCTGGCGGTTTTCACTATGCCGGATCCGGGACAGGTAGCCGTCCAGTTTCGTTTTACGGCTTTTTGCCCTTTTTGTCACGAACAGGTCGGTATAGTCATGGATATAGTGATAGAGCTTCATATAGAATGTACTGTCTGTCTCCTCCCTCTGTCCGGCTTCATTATAGTTCAGCCTTTCAAAAAGCTTCGGAACTGCAAAAAGGAGCAGAATCGATGCTGCCGTCATCAGGAGCACGCTCTCAATATTGATATAGAACGCGAGCATGATGAGGATGAGCGTGAGCAGCGCTGCTGTGATATACGGGTAGATGATCCTGATGTAGTAGTCCTCCACGCGGTCGAAGTGCTGGTTCAGCCGCTGGATGAACCGGGCGCTGTGAGTGTCTTCATCGAGTGCCAGAGACTTCCTGAAATAATTCAGTCGCAGCCTGCCGATCATCTGGAATGTCGCTTCGTGCGACAGGAGCCTTTCGATATACCTGAAGGCCCCTTTCATCATGCCGAACAGCTTGATGACCGCAATGATCAGTATGATAACGAAAAACGGAGGCTCGAAGAAGCTCAGACTGATCATATAGCCGCTGAGGCCGAACAGCGCCACACCGACGAGGCCGCCGGCGAGACCGAGCAGGATACTGTAGAAGATCTGTTTCCTTTCACCTGTAAGATATCCCATCAGTACCCTCCTTTCTGCGGCACGATACGCCCGTCGCTCAAGGTATAATGCCGGTCCGCTATCTTCAGCAGCTGCCTGCGGTGGACGACGGCGATGACTGCAGCATCCTGTTTGAGTTTTTCGAGGTGATCCATGACGAGCTGTTCAGTCCCGGCGTCCAGGAACTCGGTGGGTTCATCCATCAGGATGATTCCCGGCCGCCGTATCAGCACCCGCGCCATTTTAAGCCGGACGATCTCACCGCCGGACAGTGGGATGCTGTGGTTCACAATCCGCGTATGGATGCCCTCTTCCAGGTTATTGATGCTTTTTGTCATGCCGAGTTCATCGAGTATGGCCGAAACCTCCGCCTCTTCGTAATTACCTTCTGACACATAATCATATATGGTGGTATCCGAGAAATACACCTGGTCGGATATATAGCCGATATCATCACTTCCGACGCACACTTTACCCTCTGCAGGACGGTGCAGTCCCAGAATGGTCCTGAGCAGTGTTGTCTTGCCTATCCCCGAAGGGCCCGTGATTGCCGTAAACCCGGTGGACGGCACTCTCATGTCCGTCCGGGCAAGGAGAACGGTGTTACCGTGCCCGATGCTGATGTTCTTCAATTCCACAGCAATTTCATCCGTACCGATCAGTCGGTAATCCGTTTCCTCACCTTCTTTTTCGAGCCATTCCTCTATCACCTCCAGATGTCCCTGTGCAAGCTTTCCGTTGTGGAATTCTATACCGAGTACTTTCAGTGCATTATAAAACTCAGGGGCCAAAAGCAGCGTAAAGAATGCTGCGTAGAAAGTGATGCTTTCGAAGATGATGATCTCAAGCCCCACCTCAAGCGCAATCAGCCCGATGCCGAGTATCGTGATAAACTCGAGCATCAGAGTGGACTGGAACGCATACTTCAAAATGGCCATCGTGTCTTTGACATACCGTTCATTGAACGCCTTGAGCCGGTCCACCACGGTCTGTCCCGACTGTGTATTCCTCACAGTGTTCTTTCCGCGGACCAGGTTGAGGAATAAAGTCCCGAGCGCATCGAACTGGGTGGCGCGGTCCTTTGACTCGTCCGCAGTCCTGAGCCCGACAAGCACGTAGTACAGCGGAACAAAGGGTGCGGTGAACAGCATGATGAAAGCTGCAGCCCTGTGGATGAAGAACATGGCGATGATAATGGCACAAAGCCGCACCATGGTCTGAATGACTGTCGGGATGAACACCTTCTCGAACGGACGGTATTTTTCAAGGTGCACAAAGACGGCATTTATCATGGATTCCGAATATTTCACGGTCCTGTCGTCAATTTTCCCGAGCACCTTCTGCCCGAGTCTTTCAATGCGCGCATTCGCCATCCGTCTGCTCACAATCCTGTACAGAAACGTAACGAGGGCAGACAGCACAAAGGAGACGGCCATCCACACGACATCGGGTATCCCGGGGGCGTTTCCCCCGATCACGATATCCGACAGCACCTTTGAAATATTATGCCCGAATAATATGAATGCACTGACGGCGCCGAGGCATATCAGCACATACAGTGCCAGTTGTCTTACGGGTATATTGATTTTCATAACATTCCTTTCCAGTTACAAAAAACGTGAAGTTGCCTCCACGTTTATCCCCCGATATAACTCATATTGATTTTTTTGCGTTGTCTGCGGCGTTCGGCGGTGATCTCCGTCCGCAGTTCGGAATAGCGGTCATCCCTTTTGTTCCATACGCCCGTCAGCGTCTCTTTGAGCCGACGATCGGATATCCCTTCCCTGAGCAGCGTCCGTATATCGAAACCGTCGGTTGCAAACAGGCAGCCATAGAATTTGCCGTCGGATGACAGCCGTGCCCGTGTGCAGGTTGAACAGAAGCTCTCTGAAACACTTGTGATGAAGCCCAGGTGGGACTCTGCATCCCTGTGCCGGTAAACTTTTGCCACCTCGCCGTAATACGCCGGCTCAAGCGGTTCCAGGTCGAATTCGCCCTGCAGTGTTTCAAGTATCTCTTTTTTTGTCACCACTTTATCGAAGTTCCACCCGTTGTCATTTCCGACATCCATGAATTCTATGAAACGAAGCGTTACCGGCAGCGTTTTGAAGAAGCGTGCCATCGGCAGTATTTCATGTTCGTTCAGCCCCTTTTGCACGACCATGTTGATCTTTATCTTAAAGCCGATGGATATCGCATATTCTATCTGTTCTATGATGCGTGATGTCCCGATGCCCCGGTCGTTGATCTCACCAAAAAGCTGGTCATCCATTGCATCCAGGCTGATGTTCAGGCGCCTCAGCCCTGCGTCATACAGTTTCTGTCCGTGCTTTTTCAACAGCATGCCATTGGTCGTCATGCCGATATCTTCGATTCCCGGAATGCCCGCAAGTTTTGCAATCAGTTCATGGAGGTCTTTTCTGAGCATCGGTTCACCGCCTGTGATCCTCAGTTTTTTTACACCGAGTTCCGCATATATACGGGCGATACGTTCCAGTTCTTCGAATGACAGGAGCTCCTCTCTTTTCATGAACTCAAAATCATCACCGAAAACCTCTTTCGGCATGCAGTATCTGCACCTGAAATTGCACCGGTCAGTGACCGATATGCGCAGATCCCTGATCGGTCTGCCGAATTTATCTGTAATTGATTCGACCATAGCTTCCCCCTCCCTAGAGGATGTCCATCCTCCTGTTTATATTTACCAGTGCATCTTCATGCACTCCGTGCGCTATTGCGTCCAGGGTTGCCGTTTCCCTGTTTTCAAAAAATGCCCGCATACTCAGTCTGTCCGTTTCAAGCTGTGCTCTCAATGCACCGGCGAGATCCGCCCCCTGATAAATACCGATCAGAGGATGAAGCTGTCCTTCTGCCTCAGTAAGTATGAGCGTTTCTTCATTAGTCTGTGACTCCCCATGCAGTTTCAAAAGCCATCCGGCCGGCACATAGGGTGTGTCGCATGAGACCACCATGAGCCTGCAGCCGGGGCGGTGTTTTGCAGCAGCATAGATTCCGCCGAGCGGGCCTTTATCCAGAAAACCGGGCAAATCCGTCACTGTTTCATAGCTGAACGCGCCTGCGAGTCTCTGATTGGTGCTTACCACAATCTCTTTGACGACGCCCGACTCTTTCATCACCTCTGCAATATATTCGTACATCGGTTTCCCCCGAAGTTCATAAAGCGCCTTATCTTCACCGAACCGGGTGGAGTTCCCTCCCGCCAGGATTACTCCGACGGTCTTCATCATCCGCCGCTCACAGGCGGAATCAGTGCCACTTCATCAGACGGTGAAATAATATGGGCGTCTTTGACGAATGATTCATTGCAGGCAATCTGGAACACATCCCCTGTAACCTGAGGAAATTCTTCATATACAAGGGTTCTCAGGTTACCGGCCGTAATCGTTTCCTCGACGGGCAGTGTGATGCGGCTGTTTCCGATTTTTTCCTTCAAGCCGGCAAAAAGCAATACGTTCATCACTTATCCTCCTCCAGACTGGGATGATACCGGCGCGAATCCCCTATCCATTCTTCGCCGTCTTCCCATATTTCCTTTTTCCATATCGGTACGGTTTCCTTGATGCGCTCGATGGCATATTCATTGGCACGGTAGCTGTCCGCGCGGTGCGGAGCACTCGTGACAATCACCACTGCAATGTCGGATATTTCAAGCTTGCCTGTGCGGTGGGCAATCGTCGTGATTACCCCCGGCCATCTTTCACTGATTTCCTCACCGATCTCTGCAAGTTTCCTCTCCGCCATCGGCTTGTAGGCTTCATAATCCAGATGGACGGTGCGCATACCTTTTGTCCACTCCCTGACATGGCCTGTGAACATGCAGACTGCCCCCTGGCTCTCGTTGATTGTATATGAATGATATTTACTGATATCCAGCGGTTCTTCTGTAATTTCATACTGTTTCATATGTCAGAACTCCATTCCTTGAACCAATCCATTATTCTCTCTTCATCATACCTTATATCAAAGGTCTTTAACACATTATGAAGGTCGATATTATCAACATTTGTATGACCGTGACGGAATGAATGGCTCAGAAAGATCTTGGGACAGCCAAGTGCTTTGTAGCCTTCGATCAGTACGCAATCGACCCCCTGATCCTCAAGGTGCGCAAGCTGCCGCTTCAGATCGGGTGCCTCCCTTTTCACCTGCATCGACATCCCGGGGGTGTTCAGTATGCTGTAGTCGGCGCCCGAGCGGGTGAAAGATTCACTGTCGGTCCTGCCTTCCATAACCACATCGTCATCATGGTGGTGTTTGATGACCGCGACTGTACGCCCCTCTGCTTTGAGGCTTTCAACCATGCGGTTGACTACGGTCGTCTTCCCGGAATCTTTGTATCCTGTAATTTGCAGTATTTTCATATGTCAAAACGGTCCGTTCCGGTCGTCATATCGGTCATCATCACCCTGACGGCATTCCCTTTTTCAAAACCGCGTGTACCGCCCGGCAGCACGATGACACCGTTGCTTTTGGCAATCGAGGTCACGGCATTGGATTTATTGAACCCGGATGGACGCGCTATGATCCGGCCGTCCCGGTATTCGAGCTCCGCCCGGATGAAGCGGGTGAACGGGTTCGCTTTGCTGAAGTCCTCATCAAGGATGCCTTCCACCACCGGCGCATAGATCTTATCGTGCCCCATCATCTTAAGGAGCGCCGGACGCACGAACAGCTCAAATCCCGAATAGCATGCCGAAGGGTTGCCGCTCAGGCCAAACAGCGGCTTATCCCCGAGGACACTTACCGTCGTCACGCTTCCGGGACGCATGCCGACCTTGTTGAACAGTTCGATGGCCCCGAGATTTTTGTACAATCCAGGCAGATGATCGTAATCCCCGACGGACACGCCGCCGGTCGTAATGACCGCATCGACTTCCGAGAGCATCTCCCGGACACGCGCCGTCAGCGTATCCAGATCATCCGCCTCAAGTTTATACAGCCTGCCGTCGATATTCATGCGCTTCAGCTGACTCTGGATCATCGGGCCGTTCGAATTGCGGATCTTTCCTCTCTCAGGCGGTGCATCGACATCAAGCAGTTCACTGCCCGTCGACATGATGCCGACCACCGGCTGACGGTATACTTCCACACTGCTGTAGCCGAAAGTTGCGAGTGTGGCGACGGTCCCCGGATTGACGAATGTCCCCTCCGGCACGATTACATCCCCTCTTTTGCATTCCTCGCCCTGCAGTGCGATGTTTTCATCCGGGCTGAACGCTTTCCTGACAGTAAAGCCGTCCGCTGTCTCTTTCGCCTGTTCGAACATGACGACCGCATCCGCGCTTTTTGGCACTTCCGCCCCGGTCATGATCCTGAATGCCTCATTCGGTGCGAGCACGTAGTCACTGCTCGCGCCGGCCGGGATTTCCTCTACCACTTTGAAGGCGATCCGGGCCTCGCCCGATGCCCCCGCACTGTCTTCCGAACGGATGGCGAACCCGTCCATCGCGGACTTGGTGAACAGCGGCACATCATCTGTCGCTGTAAGATCAGCCGCCAGTATGCGGCCGTAGCTCCCAGTATAGGGGACCTTCTCATGCGGCAGCCGCCCGACATTGTCAATTACACGGCCGAGAGCTTCCCGGACGCTGATTGGTGTACGGTTGATCGTCATTCTATTCCTACTTTCATCACAGTTATTTTGTTATACTCATTATAATGGAAAGGGTGGTATAAATGTCAGAATTCAGTCATTTCAATCAGGAAGGCAGGGCCCGCATGGTAGATGTCTCGGATAAGGATATAACCGTGCGGACCGCCGTCGCTAAAAGCATACTTGAAGTCACTCCGGAAATTTACCAGGGGATTACAGAAGGCACTGTCAAAAAGGGGGATGTGCTTGCGGTCGCACAGGTGTCTGCGGTCATGGCTGCGAAAAACACTGCACAGATCATCCCGATGTGCCATCCGCTTCCCCTGTCGGGCATCGATATTTCATTCGCATGGGAGACCGGCGCTTCATATCTGCTGCACATTACGGCAACAGTGAAGACCACAGGCCAAACCGGCGTCGAAATGGAAGCACTGACAGCCGCTTCGGCTGCTGCACTCACCATCTACGATATGTGCAAGGCGCTGGATAAAGGCATGGTTATCAGGGAAACGCAGCTGATGGAAAAAACCGGTGGAAAATCAGGGGATTACAGACGGGACTGAATCACTTATGCAGTTCGTGCACACAATGGTTCAACTCAGGAACGACGAGGCGCTCCATGGCGAGCGTCACCGCCCCGGTCGAACCGGGCAGCGTGAAAACCACAGTCCTTCCGACGGCACCGGCCGCCGCCCTTGATAATATACTCCTTGAACCGATGTCTTCAGTGAAACTGAGCATGCGGAATATTTCACCGAACCCTTCAATTTCCTTGTCAAATAAAGGACGCACCGCCTCTATCGTCACGTCACGGGCTGCAATGCCGGTGCCTCCCGTCGTGATGATGGCGTCGATGCCCTTTGCGGCAAGACCCTCCACCGTCCGGCTGATTTCCTCCATATCATCCGTAACGATGATATAATCCGCGGCATCCACTTCCACGTTCGTTCCACTCAAATATTCAAGCACTTTCCTGCCGCCTTTGTCCGTCTCCTTCGTCCGCGTATCACTGACTGTGACGACGGCCGTCCTGATGGTGCCCTCCATCCTGTCTATGATGCTCATGAACATTCCTCCCTTGTCTATCTAACCGAACAGCTGGTCGACCAGCGTCCGCGCCCGGTCAATACCGCCGGTATCATGGATCAGTATCCGTCCGCTGTCAAAGCAGACCAGCCGCGCATCATCATAGTAGAATTCACTGAAGTACGGTGTCCGGTTGACTTTAATGCCCATTTTATCCACCGCTTCATCCACTGACGCTTTGGTGATGCGCGCATCCATCACCTGGATCGTATCCCGGCCGCACAGTCTCATCGTCTGGCCGGCCGGTTCGCTGAGCGCAGGATACGTAGGACGCCCGCCGCATGTCGGGCATGTTTCCTCTTTCATCCGATCGATGCAAAATCGGCTGTGTTCACTCTCCCATATGTCGCCGATCCGCATGTAATGCGGCGCATGATACTGCCCGGTCAGTATTTTGAGCGCCGTTGTCACCTGTTCAGACACCGCCATCTGAACCGCCGGAGCAATGATGCCCGCTGTATCGCACGTCAGAGTGGAAGACGGCAGGACCGGCACCAGGCAGCGGTAGCAGGGCGTTGCTTTCGGCACGAAGCCGCAACTGCTGTATGAAGCCTCGACACACGCCGCAAACACCCACGGGAGGCCAAATTTCCAGGCCACATCATTGATGAGGAGACGGGTATCGAAGTTATCCGTCCCGTCCAGGATGATGTCAACCTCTTCTGCGAGCGACTCAAGAAGCGGGCCGTCACAATGGCCGATATGCACATCGAGTTCGAGGTCCGGACGTACTTCGAGGAGCCGTTCCTTCGCCCCCACCGCTTTCGGCGTCTTTTCCCGGGCATGGCGGCGGGAAAACAGCGTCTGCCGCTGCAGATTCGATGCCTCGACGTAGTCCCTGTCCACCAGGATGATCTTTTTAACCCCGGCACGTGACAGCATTTCCGACGATACCGAACCAAGCGCCCCGGCACCGATGATCAGTACCGTCGCCTCCATGACCCGTTTCTGCCCTTCAGTGCCTATATTTCTGTATAGAACCTGCCTTGAATATTGTTTCACTTCATCACACTCATTTTGTGTAAATTTATTGATGCTTCCAAACCCCATTATAAACCATTATAAATGGAATCAAAAAGGTTAATACCCGTCACCTGCCAAGGCCTATGCCAGTCCGCTTTTAAGAGAATGTTACAGTACTGTAAAGATTTCGTATACTTCCGTTAAGCTATGATAAACTGAAACAGGTGGAGTACATAAAAAATGATCCCCTCAAAATGAAAGGAGCTACAGGCATGCGAAAGATACTGGTAGTTGATGATGAACCATCAATCGTAACGCTTTTGAAGTTCAATTTGGAGCAGTCCGGCTATTCGGTGCTGACTGCAGAGGACGGCAACACAGGCCTTGACCTTGCCCTTGATGAAAAGCCGGATCTCATCGTTCTCGATCTGATGCTTCCCGGTATGGACGGCATGGACGTCTGCAAAACCCTGAGGCAGGAGAAGATGAACACCCCCATCCTCATGCTTACTGCAAAGGATGAGGAATTCGATAAGATTCTGGGCCTCGAACTTGGCGCCGACGACTACATGACAAAACCTTTCAGTCCGCGGGAAGTCGTCGCCCGAGTCAAAGCGATCCTGAGAAGGAGTCAGGTGGAGGCAATTGCCGAAAAAGCGGAAGAGGACGTGATGACCATCGGCGACCTGGAAATACATCTGGATAAGTATGATGTCTATCATAAAGGGGAGCTGCTCATCCTCACACCGAAGGAATTCGAACTCCTGCTCTATCTTGCAAATCACAAGGGCAGGGTACTGAGCCGCGACCAGCTTCTAAACGGTGTCTGGGACTTCCATTATGACGGAGATACGCGCATCGTGGATGTGCATATCAGTCATCTCAGGGAAAAGATCGAAGAGGACTCGAAACGTCCCGAATACATCCGCACCATACGGGGCTTCGGCTACAAACTTGAAGGACCGGCAGTATGAAAAGCCTCTGGCTGAAAATCTCCCTGGCGTTTTTCGGGCTCATACTCGCCCTCACCCTGGTGCTCTGGTTCCTTCTGGCATCAATCATGCAGAATGCCTATACAGAAACCACAAGAGAACATCTGATTGAAAATGCGGAGATGGTATCACAGATCATCATTGCTACAGAGGCAATCGAAGATGGCGACCGGCTGCAGGAGTGGGTAAGCAATTTTGACGCCCCAATCGAAATGCGGTTCACGGTCATTGACGACCGGGGTGAAGTGATTGCTGATTCGGAGAATGACCCCGCCACGATGGACAATCACCGCAACCGGCCGGAATTCGAAGCTGTGCTTGAATCCGGGGATGAATACGGGGAGACCATCCGCTACAGCGAAACACAGGATTTGAACATGATGTATATTGCAACGCCTGTAGTAAGTGACGGGGAGACAGTCGGGGCAATCCGCACTTCCCTCTCCCTGCAGATCATCGATCAGGCCATGAACAGACTCTGGCTGTCGCTCACTCTTGTCCTCGGCATCATGCTCGTGCTGACGACCATAGCAGGTATCCTAATCGCACGGGGCATTACGAGACCGATCGGACGAGTCATGGATGTCACAAGACGCCTCAGTGAAAAGGACTACAGCAGCCGGATAAACACGAAAGTCAGCGGTGAAATCGGCGAGCTCTCGGCGGCTGTGAATACACTCGCAGCCAGTCTGCAGCGCCAGATGACGGAAATACAGGAAAACGAACAGCAGCTCACCAGCATCATGTCGAACATGGTCAGCGGCGTCATGCTCATCAACCAGGACGGCAGGGTCGAGCTGGTCAATTCCGCCATGGAAAAATTCTTCTCACAGCATTCAGAGAATATCGTCGGTCAGCCGTTTGATAAAGTCGGCGAAGGCATCGGGCTCTGCGACCTTATCCGTCAGGTGTTCGAAGACAACAGGAAAGTGCATGACGAAGTCCACGCCTACTATCCGGAAGAACGTATCATGGATGCGCACCTCGCACCATATTACGGCCAGGGATGGCAACAGAAGGGCGTCATCATCGTACTGCATGATATAACGGATATACGGCGCCTTGAAAAAATGCGCAGTGATTTTGTCGCCAATGTATCTCACGAGCTCAAAACGCCGGTAACCAGTGTCAAAGGCTTTTCCGAAACACTCATGTCCGGGGAAGTCAAAGATGAAGAGACTGAAATGCAGTTCCTGAAGATCATCCATGATGAAAGCCAGCGGCTCGACCGATTGATCAGAGACCTTCTGAACCTCTCCAAAATCGAAAGGAAGGAAATCCCGCTCAACATCGACCGGGTCGACATAGCAGAACTCGTCCATGAAGCAGCAGTCACCCTCCATGGTTCTGCAGAACAGAAGCAGACACAGCTGATGCTCCCGGGGCATGACCGGCCGGTCATGCTTGAAGCAGACCGCGACCGGCTGCGTCAGATCATACTGAATCTCATCGCCAACGGCATCAACTATACACCGGAAGGCGGCACTGTCCGTGTGAGTCTCCGCGAGAACCTCTACGAGGTCAGAATAATCGTGGCCGACAACGGCATCGGTATCCCCGAGGAAAGCCTCGACCGTATTTTCGAACGCTTTTACAGAGTGGATAAAGCACGTTCGCGCCATTCAGGCGGCACCGGTCTCGGACTCGCAATCGTAAAGCACCTCATCGAATCACACAGCGGGCGCATCGAAATCGAGAGCACCGAGGGAGAAGGCACAACCATCACCGTCATCCTGCCAAAAACGCAGGATGAGGAAAAATAGATTCACAACACGGCACCCTGCCAGGGTGCCGTGTTTATATTTGGATATCCATCATCCCTGCACTTTTGATTTCACCCTCTGGAACAGTATATTGTTCTCGAGATGGATGTGATCGAACGTCTCCCTCTCGAGCCTCTCCAGCCTGTCATAGACCAGCCTCTGAACGCCGGTGGCTCCTGCGTATGGAGTGAAGTCATTCGTGATTTCACGCAGCCTGTGGAAGAAATCGGTGATATCCTTGTGTTCATTCCTGATTTTCTCCACACGTGGTTTGAGCGCCCCACGCTTACTTTCCGATGGATTGTCAATATAGGATGCGAGCAACGGGAAGACATTGACGTCCTCCTCCTCACTGTGTTCCGCCATTGAATTTCTCAGGCTTTTGAATATTTCCCCCACTTCTGAAAGTGATCCGTTCTCATCTGCCGCCTTTTCCACATAAGGGGCAAGCACCGGCAGCTCGTCCTTCAGATCTTCGTGATAGCGTCTCTGGATATATTTGATGATGCTCTGTTCATCCATATATTTTATGTCGATGCCGTCCGTGTTCTCTGTATCGAGTTCGTTTATTTCGTAGAGGATATTCTCCAGCGGGACACCCTGTTCGAATGCGGCATCGGAAAGTTTCCGGTCTCCGCCGTTGACAAAATCCATATGCATTTCCCGCAGTATATTGCCTGCCTTGGGAACTTCGGTTACGGTTTCGCCCAGCGTCATATTTCCAGTTATCGTTTTCACCATGCATTCCTCCTCGTTTATTATTCCTAATACCTTAATCGCAGGAAATTTAAACAGGGAATCATGTTGCCGCATACAGTTTAATGCAACATTTGCATGGGTATATTATAATCATGATATAAGTAATGGTGGAGGTAGAAGTGATGAATGAAAAAGTGAGAATGGCTGTAACACTGTTGCCTGTCATACTTGTCCCGCTTTTCAATGAACGGAACCGTATAAAGGATCATCCGGACATGCAGAGAATCGGATCTGCATCTGCTGATGTATACCACACAGCCAAAGACACGGGGACGACTGCTGCCCGCGCTGTCAAAAATGCAGGGACAAGCACATACAATACAGGGAAATCTGCAGTATCCACAGTTGGTGGTGCAATCTCCGACAGACGACGCACGACGGCCTACAAAAAAGAGATGAAATCCTACCGCAAAAGTGTAAAAGAAGAGGATTCCCTTCTCAGACAGTTTGAAAAAGAAAAAGAGAAGCACCGCAGGAAACGGCTGTCTGACAGTGCTGCTATCAAAGTACCGAAAATCATGCAGTCCCACAGCCAGCCGGACAATGATGAGAAATCAGATCTGATGATGGTCGACAGCGAACATGTGGAAGCCTCCTCACCCGGCCCTCGGATCCATGCAGAGAAAAAATCGTCTCCCGACAACTACAGCACAGCCAGATTCTATGAGGAAGATCATCCAGAAAGCCGCTCCAGTCTCGGTGAACGTGAGGAACGGCCTGGTCTTGACAGCAGGGGATATTCAGAAGAGATTTATAACGAAGAAAATAATACAGAAAAAGGAATGGGCAGCATGACAAACAGTATCAATCCATATATCGAAGAAAAAGTAAAAGGTCACCCGGAGGAAAACTATGAAAGCGGTGCGCTCCACAGGAAGCACAAACAGGCACTTGATCCGCGCGGCACTTCATATAATAAGGCGTCACAGACCGAACCTGAAAATTCCCTGTTCAACAGGCATCGTGCGATGCAGGAGCAGAAGGTGACTGAACACGGCCGTAAAACGGGTATCGAGGGTGCCATGTCCAGATCGAAGTATCAGCAGAAACTCGACAGGAAAATAGACAGGCACCTGGATAAACATCATTCCTGAGTGGACGACACCTTTAATAATGACAGGGGTTTGCTGAATGGAGATTAAAAACATCACAGTATTCTGCGGCGCACGTACGGGGAATGATCCCATCTACATCAAATCCGCCTATGAACTTGGGGAGCACCTTGCGAAAAGCGGCATCGGCCTTGTATACGGCGGCGGTGCCGTCGGACTCATGGGTGCTGTCGCCAACGGTGCACTTGACAATGGGGGAAAAGTGACCGGTGTCATCCCCCAGTTTCTCGTGGACCGGGAGATGGCGCACGAAAAAGTACAGCATATGGAAATAGTACAGACTATGCATAAGCGTAAAGAACTGATGGAGGCGCTTGGGGATGCAGTCATTTCGCTTCCCGGCGGCGCCGGCACACTTGAAGAGTTTTTTGAAGTATTTACCTGGGGCCAGATAGGCCTTCATGAAAAGCCTATCGGCCTTCTGAATGCGGGCGGCTTCTATGATGAGCTTCTGCGGTTATTCGGGAAACTGATCGATGAAGGATTCCTCGACGAAAAGTACATGGGACAGCTTTTCACAGGACAAAGCGGCAGCGAGCTGCTCCGGAAATTCAAAGACTTTACGCCTTTGGAAGTCAGGACTTATGACGATATAAAACGCCGATGATTACAAAGGGAATCGTCGGCGTTTTTCCAATTCTATATGATAGATTACATGTTTTTTCAAAGAATGACCGTCAACAATCAGCGGATGATCGAATTCATCCATCTTTTCCATGCCAATCTTCTTCATGATGTTTATGGATGGGAGATTGCGTTCTGCTGCAAGTGCATATATCTCCTTTATGTCGGTATGCCGTTCGGCAAACTTCAGGACGCCGCGGGCAGCTTCTGTGGCAAATCCATGGTTCCAATGCTTCTTCGAAAACCTCCAGCCGATCTCAATCCCCGGCAGCATCTCCAAACGGAACGGTCCATCCTCCTCCAGCACCTGCAGGCCTGTGAAGCCTATGAACTCGCCGGTATCACGGCGTTCCACAGCAAACAGCCCGAAGCCTCTGTCCTCGATATCCTTTTGTATTTCCACGGCCAGTTTCTCCGAAACTTGGGCTGACAGGACATTCGGAAAGTATCTTCTGACATCCCTATCCATGTTCATCCTGACGAATTCCGGGATGTCACTCTGCTTCCAATCCCTCATTATCAGCCTTTTTGTCTTGATATATTTCATGACGATCTCAGCCACTCTCTACTGTATATTATTGATTCCAAGCCCGCTTCAAATAAAAATGAAAGAGAAAGAAGAAACTACTCTCCTACTCTTCCACCTTGCTGCTTTCGTTCTCTTTTGGCGCGTCCATCCTCTTGTAGGACATCAGCTGCACTTTAACCCTGTCTTTTTTAAAGTCGTAATTCTCAATGCGGCTTTTCTTATCCGTAGTAAACACTACATCCACGAAGTCGTATGATTCTTCAAAATCGAATCTGACATTGAATGTTTCAAACTCCTGATCAGGTCTCGGTTTCTGGGCGACCACCCTGGACTCCATGCCTTCAAACCGCTTCACCTGCATGCCGGTAATCTCTCCGACCTCATGCCGCAGCTCTTCAAGTGACATGATCCTGCCTTCCACGATATTGAATTTGTTCTCGTGCATTAAAATCTCCTCACTCTCATGGTTTACTATATACTTAATTCCCTCTCAGACAACATTGTAATCGTTTAAGATTCCGGATCCTCTTCTTGCGACCCGTCTCCGGAAGTGTCACTGCTGTCTGTTGCACCACTGCGTTCTGTTTCCTGCAGCTTCTCAAGCTCTTCTTCCTTTATCTGAATATTCTTTTCCAGCTGGTCATTCTCGCTCTTGAGATTCTTTATCTTATTTTCGAGGTCCTCAATCTGATTATTGATCTTGTCCAGATCCTTCTCAGCCTGGCTCTCCTCCCCGCCGCATCCTACGAGCACGAGTGTCAGCACCAATGCTGCGCCTGCCAATTTTTTCATCCAATCACCCTTCACGCATCTTCCCTAACATTATAGCACTTCATTGGATACATGAGAAACTTCAGCCAAGAAAAAAAGCTTCCCGCATTAAGCGGAAAGCCTTCAATTCATCATTCACTTATAGTCACTTCATCCAGCTGATAGATACCCAGTGCGTCCACTTCAAAGTTCTGAACTGAGTTATGCACGCCTGTCAGGTAGTTCTGATGGTGAATATATGCCATCGGAGCAATGTCCACGAGCATTTCCTGTGCTTCTCTGTATATTTCGAGTCTTTCATCAGGATCTGTGGACATGCGTCCCTCTTCAAGCAGTGCATCGAGCTCTTCATTCTCGAGGAATGAACGGTTGCCCGGATCCCCGACCATCTCTGAATGGAACAGTGGATACATGCCGTAGTCAGCATCACCCGTTACAGTGGACCAGCCAAGGATGAACATATCATGGTCGCCCTGCGCAGTCCTTTCAAGGTACGCACCCCACTCAAGCTGTTCAACATTCACGTCGATGTTGATTTCTTTGAGCGCCTCCTGAAGGTATACCGCAGTATCTATACGCTGCTGCTCATCATTTGTCCATAGATCGATGGAGAAGCCATCTTCATAACCGGCCTCCGCCATGAGTTCTTTTGCACGGTCAAGGTCATATTCAATGCCCTCAACATCTTCATCATAACCGAAGACATCAGGTGCGAGCGGCCCTTTCGCAGGAGTGCCTACGCCTTCATAGACACCATCGATGATGGCCTCGCGGTCAATCGCATGAGAAATAGCCTGACGCACTTTTTCGTCATTCAGCGGCTCTTTCTCAACGTTGAAGCCGATATATGAAAGGGACAATGATTCAGTATTATCGAGCGTTGTATCCGGGTTGGATTCCACACGCTCCATATTGCTTGAGCCGACCTGCCCTGCAATATGACTTGCACCTGTTTCGATTTCGGCAATACGTGCTGCCGTCTCAGGTATTACTTTGAAAGTTACAGTATCAAGTGCAACCGGATCTTCATGGTACTCGTCATTTCTTTCAAGCACTACATTTTCACCCGGAGCGCGGGACTGGACTTTAAACGGCCCTGTACCTATCGCATTATCAGAGACATGCTGCCCCATATTATCAGAAATTGCATTCGCAACTTCCTCGTGTTCTTCGCCGCCTTCGCTGCGGAGTTCATAGTATTCCTCTACTGTCATATCTTCATCCGCGAGCGCCTGTTCATAGTCTGCATCGATGACTTCCTCACTCAGCATACCGCCGGCGTCATGCGCCAGGTGTGCAAGCAGCGGCCCGAAAGGATATTCCGTCGTAATTTCGACAGTATAATCGTCAACGGCCTCCACATTCGTGATCATTTCATACAGGAACATACGTGGTGACGCCATTGCAGGATCCAGAATACGGTTGAAGTTGGCTGCCACATCGGAAGCGGTGAAATCACTTCCGTCATGGAAAGTGACACCTTCCTTGAGGGTGAACCTCCATGTAGTATCGTCAACCTCTTCCCATTCTGTCGCAAGTCCCGGCTGGACTTCCATATTCTCATCAAGTACTGTCAGCGTATCATAGATGTTGGAACGCACGTTACTTGACGGTACGTCATTGTTTCCGTGTGGATCCAGGCTGACGATATCGCTTGTCTCGGAAATGACCAGATCTCCGCCTTCTCCACCTTCGCCTCCGTCAGCCGCTTCTTCCCCGTTACCCTCACCGGATTCGGCTGAATCGCCTTCAGGCTCGACTTCGCTGTCGTCCGTACAGGCTGCAAGAGCAAATGACAAAATTAAAACCATGCTCAGCATAAGAAGCAGTTTTAAATTTTTCATTTTCTTTCCTCCTAATAATTTTTAATTAAATATTATGTATTTAATTACCCCCATAATACCTGAAGCAGGAAAGCGCTTCAAGGTGAATTTTCTAACTTTTTACAATAATGCAAACCATAACAAAAGAAAAGACTACTCCCCTATGCCTTCTGGCACAAGGGGTCCAGCCTTTTTTTAACTTTCATTTTTTTCTCAGATAAATTGAAATTATTCCACCGATGCGTCTCTGAGGTCAAAGATGTTGTAGCTGTCGATACCGAGATCTTCCACAGAATTCTGATAGGCATTCAGGTTTTCAGAGTGTCTGACGAAGATGGCGGGCGCTTCTTCTACAAGTAGTTCCTGGGCATCTTTGTAGATTTCCTCTCTCGCATCCTGGTCCGATTCGCGCTTCCCTTCATCGAGCAGGGCATCCAGTTCATCATTCTCAAAGAATGAACGGTTGCCCGGGGCACCGACCATATCGGAATGGAACAACGGCGAGATGCCATTGTCCGGATCGCCTGTGGAGTTCGACCAGCCAAGGATGAACATGTCATGTTCTCCACTGCCCGTCATTTCAAGATATGCGCCCCACTCAACCTGCTCGATTGTGACGTTGATGTCCAGTTCTGCGAGTGACTCCTGCAGCCAGACAGCCATGTCGACCCGCTCAGGGTTGTCATCGTTCACCATCAGGTTCACATCAAACCCGTCCTCATATCCTGCTTCTGCAAGCAGTTCCCTGGCTTTATCCATATCATATTCAGGGCCTTCCAGGTTTTCATCATAACCCAGCACCCCCGGGGCAAGCGGTGCAGCAGCGGGGGTGCCTGAATCATTGTATACGCCTGAAAGCACTGCTTCCTTGTCGAATGCATGGGTGATCGCCTGTCTGACACGTTTATCATCAAAAGGTTCTTTCTGGGTATTGAATCCGATGTAGTCGATGGAGACTGAATCCGTACGCTCCAGCGTCACGTTTTCATTCTCTTCGACCCTCTGGATATTGCTGGACTCAACCTGAGCGATGAAGTCGGATGAGCCGGTTTCAAGTTCGGCGAGTCTTGAACCGGTTTCGGATACCACTTTGAACGTTGCCGAATCAATATTCGGCGCCCCGCCCCAGTAGTCTTCATTGGCAACAAGGCTTGTGCTCTCACCCGGCGTCCTGCTTTCAAATTTCATATAGCCCGTTCCCACCGGATTCTGCTCAACGACCGTACCTAAATATTGGGCGATTGCATCTGACGCTTCCTCATATTCTGAACCACCATCTGCACGGAGTTCATAATAATCTTCCACTGTCATATCGAGACCCGCCTCATCAATGGCATTTTGATAGTCTTCATCAATGAGCTCCCTGCTGATCATCTTACCCGCCCCATGCGATAAATGGCCCGGCAGCGGAGAAAATGGATATTCCGTCACGAGCTCCACCGTGTGTTCGTCTACAACATTCACTTCACTGACCATTTCAAGAATGAACGACCGTGCTGAAGCCATCGCCGGGTCGAGCAGTCGGTCGATATTCGCTTTCACCGCTTCTGCATTGAAATCAGATCCGTCATGGAATTTCACATCCTCCTCCAATGTGAATCGCCAGGTCGTCTCATCCGTCTGCTCCCATTCACTTGCGAGCGCCGGCACGATTTCAAGGTTTTCATCCTGTGTCACGAGCGGTTCATAAATGGTATCCCGGACCTGTTCCGACGGCACATCGTTGCTGCCGTGCGGATCCATCGATACAGCATCACTCGGGAATGCCAGGGTCATATCCCCGCCGTCTGCAGTCTCACCGCCTTCACCACCTTCACCGCCTTCAGGTTCGACCTCGCTGTCATCCGTACATGCTGCCAGCGCCAGTACGAAAATGCCCATCAACAATATCTTCCAGAAATGCTTCATGATTTTCCCCCTTCTGAACTATGAATCCATTTGATTCCATCGACTGAATTGTAAAATAAACCCTGCATGGATAATGCTATATTATATCAGACTGATTATTCCCGCAATAAAAAATATTCAGAAATATTAAAAAGTCCCCCCTTCTCTGGCCGTGTTTCTACCATAAAATAGTTTAATATTTAACTTTACAATACCTTATACATAGAACTAATAAAAACTTATTACACTAAATTTAAGTTTTTGCATAATTAGTAATGTTGACCCATTCAGAATTTACTGAAACTGTATTGCTATCTCCCCCCTGTAACGTTATTATTACTAAAGGACATTTTGGAATTTTTCTTAAATTCATTCAGAATTATTAGGGGGTCAACAAATGGCAGTCGTTTCCAAAGAAACCGCCCTGGAAACCAAACCGGTCAATCCCAGGGTGAAAAGCATGAAAGATTTCTATAAGCGCCTTAAAAAGAATAAGTCTGCCCTCGTAGGTTTCTACGTGCTATTATTCTTCTTTTTCGTCTCAATATTCGGCGCAATAGATGCAAATTATGGTATAACCGGCGTCAGTTCAAACGCTACGAACCTGACAGCCAAACTTCAGGGGCCGTCAGCCGAGTACTGGTTCGGAACCGACCATCTCGGACGTGACATATTCATACGTGTACTCCACGGCATGTACATAACATTGGGTGTCGGCTTTGCAGCCACTTTCCTCGCCGGTCTCGTGGGTGTCCCTCTGGGCATCATCTCTGGCTACTTCGGCGGGTGGGTGGATACGGTCATCATGAGAATTATGGATATCCTGCTCGCATTCCCGGGCATCCTGCTCGCACTTGCAATTGTCAGTGTACTCGGCGGCAGCACTATAAATGTGACAATCGCCATCGCAATCGGGGCTGTTCCCCAGTTTGCCAGAATTGTCCGCGGTTCCACACTGACGACGAAAAAACTCGAGTATGTGGATGCGATCCGCGCACTCGGGGCGAAAAACGGAAAGATCATCTTCCAGCATATCCTTCCGAACATCATGTCACCGATCATTGTAAATACGACACTGTTCATCGCTACGGCAATATTGTCTGCTGCCGGACTTTCATTCCTCGGTCTTGGCGTACAGCCTCCAACTCCTGAATGGGGTGCCATGCTCAACGACGGTAGAAACTATATGTACCAGGCAAGCCATATCACATTCTTCCCTGGTATGATGATCGTTATTGTCGTACTCGCATTCAACTTATTCGGAGATGGTCTGAGAGACGCTCTCGATCCGAAAATGAAGAAATAGGAGGCATTACATGACTACTTTTATAATCCGAAGACTTTTACAGCTCATTCCTGTACTTCTCGGTGTGACGATACTCGTATTCAGTCTGATGCACCTGACTCCGGGTAATCCGGCTGTAATCATGGCCGGCGAAAGTGCGCCGGAAGCAACAGTGAGGGCCATCGAAGCGCGTCTCGGACTGAATGATCCGCTTCATATACAATACTTCAATTTCCTGGGCAGTGCCCTGCAGCTCGATTTCGGGGTGTCCATCCGTGACAACATTCCGGTATTCGACCATATAAGACCACGGTTCTTCATCACAATGGAACTTGCCATCTACGGAACAATTTTCGCAGTCGTGGTCGGACTTCTGGCAGGCATTGTTTCCGCCGCACGCCAGTACTCCTTCTCCGATGTTGCACTGATGGTCGTTGCACTGTTCGGCCTCTCCATGCCAAACTTCTGGCTCGGACTCATGCTCATCCAATGGTTCGCCATAGAACTGCGCTGGTTTGCACCGACAGGCTGGGGGGACCCGAACCAGATTGCCCTTCCGGTCATCGCCCTGGGAACAGCCGGTGCCGCAATCATTGCCCGTATGACACGGAGCAGCATGCTGGATGTACTGTCCCAGGACTATATAAGGACCGCCCGTGCCAAGGGTGTCAAAGAACGCATCGTCATTTTCCGCCATGCGCTCAAAAACGCCATGATTCCGGTCGTAACGGTAATCGGTCTCCAGTTCGGCTATTTCCTCGGCGGTTCCATACTGACCGAAAGTGTATTCGCAATCAACGGCCTGGGCCGTCTGATCATCGATTCCATACTGCAGAGGGACTTCCCTGTCGTGCAGGGCGCAATACTTGTCATCTCTGTCAGTTTCGTAGTAGTGAACCTGGTCGTGGACATTTCCTACAGGTTCCTCAACAAACGCGTAGATTTAAACTAAGTTGGGAGTGACATACGTGTCAGAAAATATACTCGATATAAATGATCTCAGGACTTCCTTCTTCGTGGAAGGCAATGAAATCAAAGCGGTGGACGGAGTAACTTTCCAAGTGCCAAAGGGCAAAACACTCGGCATTGTCGGTGAGTCCGGATCGGGGAAAAGCATCTCCGCACTGTCGATCCTTCAACTCATTGACGATCCGGGTAAGATCGTCGGCGGCAGCATCCGCTTCAAAGACGAAGAGCTTACAACAGCAAAAGGCTCAAGGATGAGAAACATAAGAGGGAATGAAATCTCTATGATCTTCCAGGAGCCGATGACTTCACTTAACCCTGTATATACCATCGGCCAGCAACTCAGAGAGGCATATAAGATCCACCAGGGACTCGGCAAAAGGGAAGGGACGAAACGCGCCATTGAAATGCTTGAGCTTGTCGGCATCCCTTCCCCTGAAAAACGGGTGGACCAATACCCGTATGAACTTTCAGGCGGGATGAGACAGCGTGTCATGATAGCGATGGCACTCGCCTGCAAGCCTGAACTGCTTATCGCGGATGAACCGACTACAGCGCTTGATGTCACAATCCAGGCGCAGATACTTGAACTCATCAAGAACCTTCAGGAAGAAATCGGAATGAGTGTGGTCATGATTACACACGACCTTGGCGTTGTTGCAGAGACATGCGACTACGTTGCGGTCATGTACTGCGGCAAAGTTGTTGAATTTGCGGACATCGAAACTTTATTCGAAAATCCCAGACACCCATATACTGTCGGGCTGCTCAACTCACTGCCCCGCCATGATATCGACCAGGATGAACTCGTGCCTATCAAAGGGAATGTGCCGGCTCCGGACGAAATGCCTTCCGGCTGCCGCTTTGCACCGCGCTGTCCACATGCATCGGCCATATGCAGAGAACTGCCCGAACTGGAGACCCAGGCAGACGGCAATGACGTAAGATGCTGGATCTATACTGAACAGTGGGATGGAGAGAAGGGAGTAAAAGTCTATGACAACGAAACAACTTCTTAAGGTGGAGAACCTTAAACAATACTTCCCGATCAAAGGCGGCTTCCTCGGTCGTACTGTCAACCATGTCAAAGCTGTGGATGATATTTCATTCACCATCAACAAAGGGGAGACCTTATCGGTCGTCGGAGAGTCGGGCTGCGGAAAATCAACCACCGGCCGCGCCATCCTCCGGCTGGACGAACCGACAGAGGGAACCGTCGAATTTGATGGACAGGACGTTCTCGGACTGAGCAAAGCCGAGATGCGCAAAATGAGGTCGGATATGCAAATCATCTTCCAGGACCCTTACGCATCCCTCAATCCGCGTAAAACAGTGAGACAGACGCTAAATGAGGCGATGGAGATCCAGAACGTCGTACCGAAAAAAGAACGTAACGACAAGATCATCGAGCTGATGGAGACGGTCGGTCTCCAAAGGCACCAGATCGACCGCTTCCCCCACGAGTTCTCAGGCGGTCAGCGTCAGAGGATCGGTATCGCAAGGGCGCTGTCCGTAAATCCCAAGCTCATCATCTGTGACGAGGCAGTCAGTGCACTGGATGTATCCATCCAGGCGCAGGTGCTGAACCTTCTGAAAAGGCTGCAGCGTGAAATGGATCTGACTTTCCTGTTCATCGCACACGATCTCGGTGTCGTACGCCATATTTCCGACAGGATTATCGTCATGTACCTAGGTAAGATTGTTGAGATGGGTGAGACGAAGAGCATTTTCGACAACCCTCAGCATCCATATACGAAAGCGCTGCTGTCGGCGATACCGGTACCGAACCCGAAAAAGAAATCAGAACGCATTTTCCTGCGCGGGGATGTACCGTCACCAATCGATCCGCCGTCAGGCTGCAGATTCCATACAAGGTGCCCGTTCGCCACGGACAAATGCCGTGAAGAAATCCCTGTACTGGAAGCCAAGGATGAAATCTATGAAGGCAAACACACAGTGGCATGCCACTATGCCCTTGATATCCAGGACGGGAAACATGAAGCGAGATACGAAATGACAGATGTCCGTGAAGTTCTTGATGAAGAGGGCATGGACAATGATAATAAGGCAAAAGAAAAAGAGAACGCCTAAAACTGAAAAATACCGCCTGTACACATCGGCTGTGCAGGCGGTATTTTCATTGTCAGAAGACCAGTGCATCCAGCAGGAACCAGATCGTCATGAACAGATAGATCAATGCGTTGAATATCGTACTGGACAAAAAGGCAAGCAGTGAGCCAAGGGAGGCTTTGAACGCCTGGTCCATATCCCTGGGACCGATCAGTTCGACAATCAGCACGAAGACAAACGGCACGAAGACGACACCGAAAGGCGGGTATACGAACATCCCGATGATGACACCGGCGACCGCCGCATATTCTCCGCGTTTTGTACCACCGTAGCGTTTGACGAAGTAGCTGTTTGCTATGAAGTCACTGAACAGGACGAGCAGCGTCAGAATAAACACAATGACCCAGAACATCCACGACAGTCCCTCCGGGTCCACGGCGAAGTGGAACACCAGAAAACCAATCCAGAACATGAGTATTGAAGGCAGGACGGGGAACACAAGTCCCGCAAAACCAAGAATGATAGAAGCAGCAATAATAATCCACCAAAGTATGTCCATCAAACTTCTCCTTTTCTAATTTCTGTTTTAGTGAAGAAAAACAATATGAATGCCACGCATAAAAATGCGCCGGAGATGAAGAATGAGTTCTCCACCCCCACCATGTCACCCGCGGCCCCGCCGAGCAGGTTGCCGAGCAGCTGTCCGATGATCATGGCATTCGCAAACAGTGTCGATGCATAACCGGGAAACTGCGGCAGCAGATCCTGGAAGTAGCTGATCCCGAGGCCGAGGAGCACCGCAAGGAACAGAGCCAGTGGCACCTGCCCGATCACCATCATGGTGAAGTCGTTGAAAATGCCGATGGAGAGAAAGTACATGCTTCCTAAAAATCCGGCGGCAATCAACAGCGATTTCGTGCTTATCTTACCGGCTGTATAGCCGATGAATATCATGAAAGGCACTTCAAGCCCTGCGCAAAGGCTTGCGAGTATACCCACCGCACTTTCCGGTTCGCCCAGATAGTTCGTCACGTAGAGCGGCATATTGAGCAGGTACATCCATTGTCCCACATGAAGCATGGTAAATGCTGCAAACGGAATCAGAAGCATCATGTTCTTCATCAGATTCGGCGCTTTGGGCTCTTCATAATTCATGACCTCAAGCGTCGTTTCCGGCCCATCCTTCCCGGCTGCCGGCCGGATGAGGAATGACAGGCCCAGTACGACGATGAACATGACCACCGTACCGGAAAACAGCCCTTTGAACCCGTATATGCCAAGCAGCACCGAACCGATCAGCGGCCCGAACAGGAAGCCGAACGAAAACATGGAACGGAGCACTGTATTGGCCATCACAGCGAGGCTCGAACGGTAGGCATTTATGGATTCCCGCGCTGAGGCATACAGCTGGGGCATGGCCGGTGCCCCGAGTGCAGCGAACAGGATGTACGCCGGAGCAAGCAGCCAGACATTACCGATGAAGAGGAACGTCGAGAAAGCGATGACCATCATCACAAGCGCTGCGAGTATCAGGTATTTACGATCGAAGTTCAGGGTGTCACTCTTCCTCCCTATGATCGTATTCATGCAGAAGCTGCCGACGGCAACAAACGCCATGAAAATACCGTACGTGGAAGTGGGCATGCCGTGTGTTTCTGTCATGAATATGACCAGGAACGGTGCGGTCAGGGAGACGGCCATGCCAAGGAGTGTCATGTTGAACAGGAACAGTTTATAGTTCTGTATTTGAAAAAGGTCTCTGATCATTTATACCATTCTTTCATTAAGTTTTTCTCAGGAAGCGTTGACAAAAGTCCGGACGAGCGTCAGGAATGCTTTGACCTGCGGCAGTTCGAGCACACTGTTATCAAATGCGATATAGGTGTCCCTTGTAATCGGCCGGCCGTCAAAGAGCACTTCATCGAGATTGAACTTGTCCTCATCAAAATCGTCCAGCACAATTTCGGGAAGTACTGTCACACCGATGCCTTCAAGCAGCAGGGCCCTGCATGTTGCAATCTGATCGACTTTGATCTGCGGATCATATTTCCGATTGAAACGCTGCTCGAAAAACTGTTCTATTTCACTCAGATAGATGGGGTCCGCCTGGAACTCGATGATCGGGAGGGCTCTGTCCCCTTCATTCGCTTTCGGCGTCACAAGGTAATGCTTGTCGATGAACAGCAGTTCATTCTGCTTGTTCATCATGCGGTTCCCGCGCACAATCGCGATGTGGAAGTCATTCTGCTCTTCAATGATCTGCTGCGAAGAGCCCACTTTGATCTTGATGTTGACGTTCGGATAGAGATTCAGATACTGCGCAACGATTTCCGGCAATATGGTATGCCCGATAAGGGAGGAAACGCCGATGGACAGATTACCCTGTATGGAGTTCTGGTTTATCCTTATATATTCTTTTACGAGCGATTCCTTCTCCACCACACTTCTTGCGTGTTCAATGATCTTTTCCCCTTCGCCCGTAACATAAAGTTCCTTTTTTGTCCTGACAAAAATTTTCACTCCCCATTCATCCTCGATCGATTTCAATCTCTGACTGACCGCAGGCTGGGAAATGAACAGCTTTTCAGCAGCACGCCTCAATGTCTTCGTTTCATCCAGTGTTACCAGCAATTTATAATCATCGACTTTCATGGCCAACATCCTTTCATACATAAGGAAATCTTATCATAAATTCCACCACATTCAATATTCAGGCTGTAATTTGTGTGGCTTAAGTACTGTCTGGGTATATACCATACACATACAATAAAACGGGAGTTGATATTAAAGATGGCCGAGAAGAACAAATTTGAGAAAATAGACGAGCAGATTGACGGCTACACGCTGGACCGGCAACCGGGCGTTGAACGGGAAATGGATCCTAAGCCCCTATACCATGCGGAGTACTACAAAGGCAGCGGGAAACTGAAGGATAAGACAGCCATAATCACCGGGGGAGACTCCGGTATCGGCCGTGCTGCGGCACTGCTCTATGCAAAGGAAGGGGCGGATGTAGTCATCGGCTACCTTGACGAGCACAAAGATGCTGAAAATACGAAGAAAATGGTCGAAGCCCACGGTGCCAGATGTGCCATCTATCCATTTGATGTGAAGAAGAAAGAGGAATGCGGCGCACTTGTAGATTTCACTCTCCAGAAGTTCGGGAAGCTGAACATCCTTGTCAACCATGCAGGCGTCCAGTATCCGACGACGGATTTCCTGGATATTTCGGAGGAACAGGTAAGGGAGACATTCGAAACCAACATCTACGGCATCATCTTCCTGACACAGGCTGCCCTCCCGCACCTCGGAAAAGGCGACAGCATCATCAATACGACGAGCATTACAGCATACAACGGCTCGCCTGACCTCATGGATTATGCAGCAACCAACGGGGCCATCACTTCGCTTACACGTTCACTCGCCGGTAATCTTGCAGAAAAAGGCATCCGCGTAAACGCAGTTGCCCCCGGTCCCATCTATACACCGCTGATTCCGGCAAGTTTCAGCGCCGAAAAAGTGGAACATCATGGTGGCACTTCGCCGATGGGACGCCGCGGCCAGCCGTCGGAACTCGGGCCAGCCTATGTCTTCCTCGCCTCCCCGGACGCAAGCTATATGACCGGCCAGGTCATGCACATAAACGGTGGAGACTATATGACCAGCTAAATATCCGTACATCACTAAACGCCAGTCGGTCGACTGGCGTTTATTTTTTCATATCCAATTGTTTTAAGCAGTGTGACGCCATTCTCTCGAATTGATTGAAATCCTTCTCCAATCCCCCCATGACCTCATCGGCAACCCGATAAGCGAATTCAAACTGTTTTTTTGATACTTCCCCTCGCTTTTTTGCCCGTCTGATATCAAATTCATCCACCAGTTCATAGCGGCCGTCAGGCAATGCAAGCACATCCAGATATAAATCAACCCTTCTCGCCTTTCCGGGTTCCAGAAAATGTTTGATATTGATGTCGAAATAATACTGGACTGCCTGTCCGTGTTCATCATACATCACTGTAAGACTGTAGTTCCGGTTTTGAGGCAGTATCTGCAGCCACCGGAACCCGTCATCACACACAAGCACCGTCTGATTAAGTATCGGCACCGTTAGCGGTGATCTGACCTTTCTTATTTCTATAATGCCGGTCAGTATTTTTTCACCTTCATATTGAATGATCTTTTCATGGTAATCGGATTGGAGGAGACGTCTCCACCCTCTTTTATCGAGATACTTGGTCTTCATCACACTCATCTCCTTCCCCTGATTATACAGAAATTCCGGGGAAAATGTGAAGGAATATGGACCGGATGCAATCCGTTAGTCAATACCGAGTATGATATGTGTCTCTGAAGCCTTTGCCTCGTAAGTCCCTTCTTCATTTTCAGGGTTATGCGCCCCTGTATTCGCTGCTCTGTATAACAGTATTTCACCCCCGTCTGCATCCAGATTCCCTGCATTAATAGATTCAGAAAGAGAGGACCGGCCTTCCGGCTCAACAACCTGCAGATCATATTCACTTTCCAGGTGATCAAATGTCAAAAGGTTGTAATCATCCAGAAATTGCTCTTTTTCTTCAGCAGAGAGAGACACAGTATACATCTCCTCTACATCCGATATCCCCAGGAATTCCGCAAGGCTGTTGGTGTCCATGATGCGCTCCTGCAGTGCTTCATTATAGATGGAGGCATCGCCGTAGTAATTCGTCTCCGGGAAACGCACATTCGTCCAGGCAAGGGAGGCATTCCGGACGTCTCTCATCGTCGCCGATTCGGGCATCTGATGGGCCGCTGTCTGGTAATCTTTGATGAAAGCTTCTACTTCCTCTTTTTCATTGAACTGTAAAAATCCATTCAGTCCGTTTATTTCTATAGAAGAGACCGCCGCCGGCTTCTCGATATTAAACAGGATATCGTAGGCGTTGGCAAACCCGCTGCCGTCAAGCATATCCGCCATGACTGCACGCATGTCCTCCTCCATTTCGAGCCTGCTGAACTGTCGCTCGATATAGCTGCCGTCTTTCATCTTATAGCTGATTTCCAGCACATCTCTTTGTGCATCCTGGTTCGAAGTCTTCTCGCTGTCTACCGCAGCCTGATGGAATGCGACCGTGCGCTCAATCAACTCCCTGTCGTCAATATAGAGGAAATCGTCACTCACCGCATCCGCCGCTCCGCGGTACGTACCGTAATCACTGCCTGTATAATCGCTGCTAATATTGACACCCTCCACCTCTTCAGCGTCAGGCACATGGGAGACATACTGGTTCCATCCCGTAAGAAAGACGATCCAGAACACAGCCATCAATATCAGTGTTGTGATGATGGATCCGGTATTCAAACTGATTCTGGCTGCGCCCTGGAAAAACATCTCCGTGACGATGTACGAGAATATCAGTCCGATGCCTAATGCAAGCATCGTGACGACAATTGAAACGGGCAGGGCAAATGAAATCACCAGACCGACCATCAGCATGCCCGTGATTGAAAGGAGGGCGACCAGCAGGTTCCTCACCCATTTATGATTGAAATTATAATGGACATTTTCATTTTTACTTCTGTTGTACAGGACGTAGGACAAAATGATGAACACCATGCCTGTGGCAAACCATATGATCATCTTCCATAATTCAAAGCCCATCGAAATCTGCTGCACTGCAAATATCGGGAAAGTATTGTCTATGACAACACTCGTCACTCCGCCATCTCCAGGGACTGCGGAAGACGGTCCGTTTGCAATGCCGTCGAATAAAATGCCGGCCGTGGAAACGTTGAGATTCCAAAAAATCACCGGCAGGAAAAACATGATGATAACCACCTGCAGATGGTTGAAAATACTGTTTACAAGCAATCCTGCAAACAGCGAAATCGCAAAAATCACATAAAGTACAAACAGTGAATAAACCAGCCACAGGAGCAGGTCCTGCAGTGCGATGTCAAAACTCAGAATGTATCTTTCAAAGAACAGGATGACCGCTGTGATTAGGAGCGGTACAGTAATGTGGATCAGACCGGCCACAATCAGATGGCTCATCATCCTGTGTCTTTTTACAGGCAGGCTGTGCATGAAGTCGACCGAATCTTCCCTGTTGCGGTAGTTGAATAAGAAGAGCACCAGCAGTACGGCATAGATCATGCCGCCGGCAAGTTGGAATTCCGCAGTTAGTTCGAGCGGGTTATCCGGAATATCCCCTCCGTCCCCCTGAACCGTATTATTCATATTGACGGATTGGACCCACAATACGAACGGCTGTACCAGGATATTTCCGATCAGGTAGAGGACAGTAAGCCAGAAGACGCGTCCCATGAAATGGATGAGTAATGTTCTATTCAACAATGATGTTGCTGATTTCATACCCTTTTTCCCCCATTTCGTAAGTAAATATTTCTTCAAGTGTCAGCGGCAGGATATCATACATTAGCGGGTTATATTGCGTCACTTTCTTCTCTATGTTCTCTAGATCACCTTTGACGATGCATGTGACTATTCTTCCTTTCGCTTCATGATGGACGACTCCCAAGTATTCATAGAATGCCTGATCGGGCAAGGTGTTGAAGGCAACCTGGATTTTGCAGTGCGTCCCTTTGATTTCTATGAGATCCCTATGGAACAGTAACTCACCTTTGTGCATTATGGAGACGGAATCACATAGGTCTTCCATTTCCCGTAAATTGTGGCTTGAAGCGATGACCGTCATCCCGTGATTGGCAATATCCTGCATCATGATGTTTTTTACCTGATGCCTTACGATTGGATCCAGTCCGTCAAATGGTTCATCGAGCAACATCACCTTCGGACAGGCGGAGAAAGCAAGTACGAAAGAGGCCTGCCGCTTCATTCCTTTAGATAGTTGTGAAAGAGTTTTTTTTGAATCCAGTTTAAAATGCGCGGTCAGTTGGGCAAACCGTTTATCGGACCAGTTTGAGTACATCCCCTTATAGAATGCCGCCATATCATTCAAACTGACTCCGCTGAAGAAATAAGGCACGTCATGGATAAACAGTACATCATCTTTAATATCAGGATTTTCAAATATTTCTTGCCCATCATATAAAACATCCCCCGCATCCGGTTTGTATACACCCGCGAGCAGCTTCATAAACGTTGTTTTGCCCGCTCCGTTGGATCCGAGCAGTCCATGAATCGTCCCTGGCTCAATCGAAAGAGCTGCATTGCTGATCGCCTTTTGGCTGCCAAATGATTTATCGAGCGCTTTAGTTTCCATTCTCATTGATATCCTCCTTTCCCTGGTCCGCATGTTCTACAAGATTTTTTAAATATTCTTTGGGGACATTCATTTTAAGCAGTTTCTGGATGATTTTTTCCAATTCATCTGACAGCATTTTAATTTGTTTTTGATTGATTTCTGTTCTCATTTCGTTTACAAAACTCCCCTTCCCGGGCAACGAATAGATATATCCTTCTCTTTCCAGTTCCCGATACGCTTTTTGAATCGTATTCGGATTGATTGTCAATTCCTGTGCCAGGCTTCTTACAGAAGGAAGCTTTTCTCCAGCCCTCAAAATGTCCTGTATGATTAACTGCCTTATCCTCTGTACCAATTGCTCATATATTGGAATCCTGCTCTTAAAATCCAGATTAAACACATGCACACCTCCTACACTAACTGTATTGTTTGATATAATACAGTTAGTACAGGTTTTTGACAATAGGTTTTTGACAAAAAAACCCCCGGAATGCAGATTAAATCAGGCATCTTGCATTCCGGGGAATTCAATCAAAATATTTTTTCTAGAGCGCATGTCCGGAACCGCCGTCGACATTGACGGCAACTCCGCTGACGTATGATGCAAGGTCGGAACACAGGAACGTAATGACATTGGCCGCTTCCTCTGTATCACCAATGCGGCCGAGCGGGATGTTGTGCTCATCCAGCCGTGCGTATTCTTCCCAGCTTAAATCCGGCGCATCCGATTTCCACTTCTTCATAATCTGGTCGCTCTTTATCAGACCGATACATACAGCATTCACCCGAATATTGTATTGACCCAGGTCTTTGCTCATCGCTTTTGTCATTGCCATACCAGCTGCACGGGAAACTGTGGTCGGCAGAGAGGAAGGAGGCGGCGTTTTTCCAAGTACAGCCGTCATATTCAATATCGCTCCGCCGTTCTCTTTCAGATGCGGCAAAGCTGCTTTTGATACTCTGACCGCCGCCATCAGCTTGAGGTCGATGTCCTGTTCCCAGTCGGATATTTCCACATCTTCAAACGCTTTGGCGAATGATCCGCCGGCGTTATTGATGAGTATATCGACCCTGCCGAACCTGCTGACGGTGGCATCGATGATTTTATCTGCTGCATCTTCCTCAGTCACATCCATTTGGACACAGTCCACTTCGCCATGTCGGGAAATCTCATCTTTCGCCTTGATGAGGTTTTCCTCGCCCCTGGCCACAAGCATCACTTTTGCACCGAGTTTTACCATCTGTTCGGCTGTTTTACGCCCGATCCCTTTACTCGATCCTGTAATGATGACTGCCTTTCCTTCATATCCAAAATCCATGAATTCTCCCCCTCTTATACTTTAAGCACCCAGGTTAACGTTGTGATGAATATTAGATACATCTTCAAGATCATCCAGTGCTTCGATCAGCTTTTCAAACTGTTCCAATGCTTCATCGTCCAAGTTCACTTCGTTCTGGGCAATCATTGTATGTTCCGCAACCTCATATTCATCGACACCCATTTCATCGAGCGCCCGTTTCACTTCATGAAAACTCTGGGCATTTGCATATACAACTGTATACCCGTTCTCTTCAGTGACATCCTCTACGTCCACATCGTTCTCCATCAGATACATCATCGTCTCTTCTGAATCAAACCCTTCAAAGACGAATACCGCCCTAGATTCGAACATATAGTTGACTGCTCCGCTGACACCCATGTTGCCGCCGTTTTTTCCGAAGGCAGCCCGTACATCAGAGGCTGTCCGGTTGACGTTATTCGTCAGTGCATCCACTATCAGCATGGAGCCCTCAGGACCGAAACCTTCGTAGCGCAGTTCATCGAATGACTCATCATCACTGCCTTTTGCCTTGTCAATCGCCTTGTCGATTATGTGCTTGGGCACAGAATAGGTCTTCGCGCGGTCCAGCACCGCTTTGAGTGCCTGGTTGCTCTCAGGATCCGGCTCGCCCTTTTTGGCCGCCACGTATATCTCACGGCCGAATTTTGCATTCACCCGGCTTGTGCTCTGATCTTTCTGAGCTTTTTTCTCTTTAATGTTATTCCACTTTCTTCCCATGTTCTCATCTTCCTTCAAATCAGTTTTCTTTTATATAATATATCATCTCAACGGTTTTTATTCATGTAGCGGTACAGTCTCAGCATGCGTTTGATGATAATGAGCAGATTGATGAACAGATTGAATCCCATTTCCCTTTCGGAAAATTTCCTGTTCTTCATCCTGTTGAAGTCATACATCGTGAACAGCACGTACAGGATGAGACCCACCACCGTTATGCCCAGATGGAGATACGGCAGATCGATGAAGAAGCTCATCAGTGATGCAAAGATCAGTACCAGCAGCGCAACGAATAAATACCTTCCCCAGTGTGTGATATCCCGCAGGAAAAAATAGCCGATGACCCCAAAGAACAGGAAGACAAGTATTCCGAGCAGTACGATGCGGTAGAATACCCCGGGGCCGAAATCCCTGATGAACGATTCGAACAGGCCATAGGAGACCACCCCGATCAGGATTGCATAAATATGGCTGATGACCGGGCCGCTGCGGTTGAATCCGCGTACGAACAGCGAAATCATCAGGATGCCGAATACCACCATGGAAGCTGTCGGCCGCCATGCATCGGGCAGATACTGGCCGAAATAGGTACCGATGCCGAAAATCACCCAGTAATAGGCAAAATACAGCCATACGAGCTTAAGGTTTTTTGAGTTGGCCATCCAATGCCTCCATTCATATATATTTAACTACCCTGAAATGTCCTCTGTTAACGTTTCAGCGCAGCATTTACATTGCTGTAATTTTCAGATTATATACCAAATATTTTATTTATATTACAATTGCATTACAAAACACCATTATCTTCCTTTATCTGCTATCATATTCAAAGTGAACTACAGACATCTGAAAGTTTTTGAACATAAACATAATGGAATACATATAATCTTATTAGAAATCAGGGAGGATAACAAATCAAATGAAAAAAGTCATCACAGCACTCACAGCAACAGCTGCTTTTGCTGCCTACGGCATGGCGGACGACGCTGAAGCATCATCTACATATAAAGTACAAGGCGGGGACACGCTCTGGAAAATCTCCCAGGAAAACGGTGTATCCGTTTCACAGCTTAAATCATGGAATAACCTGTCCTCAGATCTGATCCTGGTGAACCAGACGCTGACAGTGAGCAAAAGCGGCTCCGCAGATTCATCTTCGTCATCCAGCAGCTCAGAGAGCTCCGGCAGTTCTTCATCAGATTCCAGCAGCTCTGACAGTCAGACAGGCGGTACATACACTGTAAAAGCCGGCGACACACTCAGCAGCATTGCAAGGGCCCACGGCATGAATTACAGGACTCTGATGAACAGCAACAATATTTCATCACACCTGATTTACCCGGGTCAGAAGCTTACTGTGAACGGCAGTTCTTCATCAAGTTCCAGCAGTTCCCAGTCTTCTTCAGACAGCTCTTCTGCATCTGAGAAAAAAGAAGAGCCGAAGAGCCCGTCAGTATCTGCTCCATCACCGTCCAATGTATCCTACGGTAAGAACTACTACTACTGGGGAGACTGCACATGGTACGTCTTTGAACGCCGACAGCAGCTCGGCAAACCGGTCGGCAACAACTGGGGCAATGCATCCAACTGGGATAACGCGGCAAGAAACCAGGGCTATTCAGTCAGCAGCAGACCTTCAGTGGGCGCAATCCTGCAGGCGAATGCATGGACAAACTCCGCATGGGGCATGGGCCATGTTGCGATTGTTGAGAGAATCAATTCCGACGGCTCCATCCTTGTTTCTGAGATGAACTTTGGCAGCGGCCAGGGTGTCAAGACTTTCAGGACAATCAGCTCCTCCCAGGTGTCCGGGCACAACTTCATCCATTAATGACAAATCCCCCTCAGGATCAGTCTGAGGGGGATTCTTTAGTGCTCCGGTCCGTTTTTGCGCTGTTTTGATCCGCTCCTCGGCGCTTCGGTGTTGATGATCATTTCCACCTGGTATATACGGTTGACGAGACTGTGTATAGGCGCCTGTGTCATCATGTAGACTGCCCATGGCAGTTTGGGCTCAAAATCGTGCAGTGCTATGATGAATTCGTTTCTTCCTGTAAGTGCACGGAACTCGAGTCTCGGTGTTTTGTTCGGTTCCCTTTTCGACAGTCCGCCGCCTTTTATGCGGTATATTTCCACGCCGTTGTAGCTTGCTTCCCCATCATACTCGATGATCAGGACGGGACGGCTGATTTTGGCAAAATTCACTTTTATGAGCCTGCCGGAAAATTCCACGTTGATCATGCCGTACAGTATCTCATCCAGCCATTCGAAATAGTACCGCCCGACATCCTTCACCGTCCAGCCCGGCGGCAGCGGTGCCCGCTGTACACTCCTCACATTGTTGTAATCCGAAGTCTTGTAGGACAGGTTCTTCCCGTACCGCTTCACCGGTGTGGAAGTGACATTCACATCCGCACCGTATGCACCGAGTATATCCTTCATATAATCCGGGCTGACCTCATCCTCCACAAATATGATCTGATGAACTTCATTCATCTCACACGCCCGTGCGATATTATCCGCAATCAGCACATACAAATCTTCGAAACGGCCCTGTGTCAGACGGTTCAGCCGCATGATCGGGTCTTCGAAAAAGATGACGGCATCGATATCCGAAAGTGCCTTTTCCACTTCCGGGAGGATGAACAGATCGTTTTTCAACAGCGTGATGTCAAGATTGCTGTCATCCTGATTGGGGCTGGAAAAGGCGAACAGGTTGTAACTGTCTTTCAATTCATGGTACAGATTCCGGCCGATTCTGCCGTGTATCCCCATCAAAAGCAGGTTTTCCATAGTCTCACTTCCTTACTTAGTACTGATTACCCGCACGTATAGCATTTGAAAACACCATTACAGTGATTCAACATTCTCCATCGATTTCCTGTGGGCGATGAAGATAATGCTGAGCAGCAGGATGATCGTAATGCCGATGAACAGGAAAGGCGTTTCGAAATGGGTGGCGAAAATCCCCGACAGAAACGATCCTGCCACGGAACCGACTGAAAAGTAGGAATAGAATATCCCGTTCGCCTTGCCCCGCTCATGCATCTCTGTATTCTGTCCAATGATTTTGTTCATCGACGGGAAGATGAGACTGAATCCTGCACCATATATCACCATGGTCATATACACCAATGCTGTCGAAGGGATGAAATGCAGCAGTACCATCGATATGCCGACAATGAAAATACCCGTGCTCACGAGGACGACCGGACTGTATCTGCTGTAGATCCGGTTGAGCGGCGTGGCAAATACGATGATGGCCGTTATGCCGAATACACTCAGCATCACCCCCGTTGACTGGTCGGACAGACCGAGGGCTGCGGTTTTCAGCGGCAGGCCGAAAGCCAGGGAACCATTGGAGATCATCAGCGTGAACGCAGAGACATATGCCACGATGAGTGACGGCCTTTTGATGATTTCCCAGTAATTTGTGGAATAGTGGATTTCTCTCGTCTCCTCTGTCGTACTTTCCTTCACCGTAAGCAGCAGAAGGAGCAGCCCAAAGATAAATATGCAGGCGAGGACAAGATAGACCATCTGGTAGCCGGCCTGGCTCGAGATGATTCCGCCAAGGGCGGGGCCTGCTACCGCTGCTGTGCCGATCGAGACACCGGTCAGCGCCATGGACCGGCCGATTGTCGCCTTTTTGGATATGTCCGCCACCAGGCTGAATGCAGCCGGTGTCAAAAGACCGCTTGAAAACCCGTGGACCACCCGTATGAGGAGCAGCAGGCTCACTGACGGCACAATCGTATACGTCAGGATGATCACTACCTGGAGCGCCATGCCGAACACCAGCATGTTCTTCCGGCCCATCTTATCTGAAAAGTACCCGCCGAAAACGTTACCGACCATGTTGAACAGTGAATATACAGCCACAATGATACCTGCTGTATATTCACTCGCTCCGAGTGATATCGCAAACGGTGTAATGATCGGGAGCTGGATGAACAGATCCAGGAAGCATATTACGATAATGATATATAAAAATTTATGCATTTGAATTTTCCTTTAACTGATTTTTACTGCCACTCTGTATTATAACAATTTTTTCACACCGATGGGACTGGATGGCTCGGGCGATGACAGTCATTTTGTAAAAGGGGGGGAATAATCCAGCCGCCGGGTCACGCTATGTCACCCGGCGGCTGTGTTAATCATGCCTTCTTATTCAGTTTTTGTTCATATGCATCGATGATTGCGCTGACGGCACCGTCGCCCGTAATGTTCGTCGCTGTACCGAAACTGTCCTGCGCCATATAGAGCGCGATCATGAACGCAACCGCCGCTTCATTGAACCCGAGGTTTGACATCAGTATACCGCTCGCAGCCATGATTGCACCGCCCGGCACACCCGGTGCTGCAATCATTACGACGCCGAGCAGCATGATTGTGCCGAACATGGCCCCGAAGCCTGGGAGTTCATAGTCCGGCAGCACTGACATCACGGCGATTGAACAGCTGACGATCGTGATTGTACTGCCTGAGAGGTGGATATTTGCACAGAGCGGGACGACAAAATCCGCAATTCTGTTGCGGACGCCGTTCTGCTTGGTCTGTTTGAGCGTTACCGGAATTGTTGCGGCACTGCTCATCGTGCCCAGAGCTGTGAAATAGGCCGGAATCATGTTCTTGATCATCCTGAACGGGTTCTTGCCCAGTGCAGCACCTGCAACCGAGTACTGAACCACAATCCATACCCAGTGCAGGAGTACAGCTACCAGCAGTACGACACCGAAGACTGCAAGTGTGGTAAAAATCGTCCCTTCTGAAGCCATCCCCGCGAACACGCCCGCGATGTAGAAAGGCAGGATCGGGATGACCACTTTCTCGATGAGGAATTCAGTGATGTTCTTTCCCTCTTCGAACCATTTCGCCATCAGCTGAGATTTCGTGAGTGTGATGACGATACCGAAAGCGAATGCCAGCACGAGCGCCGTCAGAATATCCATCAGCGGCGTGATTTCAAATTCAAAGAACGGTTCAAGCCCGCTGGACTCTTCCGGCACACTGCCGCCGTCCGTGATTTTTGGCATTACGAATATCGCCACGAGATAGGCCAGTGTACCGGCTCCCAAAGTTGACAAGTACGCCGTACCCAGCGTCGCACCGACAACTTTGCCTGATCCTTCCCCGATTCTTGAAATACCGTTCGTGATGAAGAACAGGATGATCAGTGGAATCATGAAGAATATGAATCCGCCGAGCAGCGATTCTATCGTTACGAACAGTCTTGCGAGCAGCGTAAGGAATGTGTCCAGCCCTCCTGTTGCATCTACCCCATAATACAGTGAACCAACCGTGATACCGACGATGATACCAGCAATCAGCTTAAGTAATAACTTCAACTAAAATTCCCCCTATTTATGTAATGATTCCATATTACCTCATTGGAATGGATAACAGAAGGTTGAACTTGTACACTATTCGTCCGTTTTGAAAACCTTTTCATAAGCAACGTACCAATCGTCTTCATTTTCATCCAGATGGAGCCTCTCCCTGAATTCAAACCCCCACTTTTCAAACTGGTACTGCATTTTCCCATTTTCCAACGAAGTATCGGTGTGGATAGCTGCATATCCTCTATCCACCAACATGGATTCTACACTTTTAACCATATAGCCTGCAAACCCTTTCCCCTGACTTGCCGGGTCCACCGCCATCCTGTGCATCGCTGCGCTTTTTGTCCATGGAACCTTCCATCCGATACTGCCATAGGCTGCCGGATGTTCATCATCTACGACGACAAAACCCGATATCCCTCCTCCATCCTCGTATACATAGAGGGAGCCATTATTACAGTCCTGCTCAAAACGCGGCAGGCTGGGATATACATCACTCCACTGTGTATTGCCCGCAGCCTGCATCAATGGCACGACCGACCTTGTTATTTCCATCACACGTGCCAGATCTTTTCTTTCCGCTTTCCTCAAAGTCATGCTGATCTCCCTTTCAATTTTCTCACAAATCTCTATTTTCACTATTTTCATGTTCATATGTGCATATCAATAGTGTATAATGTGATTGAGAATTAATACAGAGGGGTTTTGTAAAATGTTCAAATTCGATAAGTATACGAGAGCCTATCACATCTCAAACATGATTTTCTATCTGTTTACACTGGTTGTGACCGGTCTGATCTACGTATACGCCTTCTATCCGCCCATTGCCGAAGTGACATCAGGAGACTTTTTCGCAACGTTCGGACTGCGTGAATTCGGGGGATCACTGTTCTTCCTGGTGCTCATAATCGTACCGCTCATGGTATTGTTCGGGGCAGCCTATCACCTGTATAAAGCTGTTGTATTCGGGAAGCACCCGGAAACTGCGAAAGACTGATGTAAATGACGGAAGAGCCGGCGCCTATTGGCGCCGGCTCTTCTTTGATCAGTGATAACTCACATCTGCATCCGGGCTTCATATCCCGCATCTTCCTGTTCTCTGCCGCGTGCCATTCTGACAAGCAGATAGACAATCGGAGTATCGATGATCACGATGACCATCTTGGCGACGTACTGCGCCGCAATCATGCCGAGCATCGCTTCGAGAGGGACTGTGCCAAAGAAGGCGATGGTGATGAACAGGCCCGTATCCACGAGTTGCGTGACCCCGGCCGATACATTGTTCCTGAGCCACAGCTTCCGCGCCCCGTGGCGGGTTTTCAGCCTGTGGAATATCGACACGTCCAGGTGCTGGCTCACCATGTACGAAACAAGGCTGGCGGCGATGACCTGGAAGCTCCCGCCAAGGATCATTTCATATTCCGCCTGCATGGTGAAGGCGGGGGCCGGCGGCAATTCTATCGCCAGGTATATGAACAACAGAACGACGAGCTGTGTAAAGAACCCCGCCTGTACCGTCCGTCTTGCGTTCTTTTTGCCGTATACCTCCCCGATGACATCGGTAATCAGGAACGTTGCCATGTAGACGATGACTGCAGCAGGGAGCATGAATTCCCCTACCGCGAAAAGCTTCACACCCAGGATGTTGGAGACGACCAGCAGTCCTGAGAAAAGTGCGGTCAAATAAAATAACATATATCATTTCCTCCTTATTTCTTCAGGAAGAAATCCTTATCAGCCCTCTAAAAACTCAGCGGTTGTCCACATGCTCCGGGTACATGTCATGATTCATCATACGGTGTTCGGCCATGCGTTCATATTTCGTCCCGGTGCGCCCGTAGTTGCAGAAGGGATCGATCGAGATGCCGCCCCTCGGCGTGAATTTTCCCCATATCTCGATATACTTCGGATCCATCAGTTCTATCAGGTCATCCATGATCATGTTCACGCTGTTTTCATGAAAACCGCCGTGATTCCTGAAACTGAAAAGATACAGCTTCAGAGCTTTGCTCTCCACCATTCTGATATCCGGTATATAGCTGATGTAAAGCGTTGCGAAATCGGGCTGGTTCGTTATCGGGCACAGCGTCGTAAATTCCGGGCAGTTGAATTTTACAAAGTAGTCCCGGCCCTGGTGCTTATTCTCGAATGTTTCCAGCACATCCGGACTATAGTCAAAATCATATTTGACCTCCTGGTTGCCGAGCAGACTCAAATCTTTTGTATAATCTTCACTCATCACGATTCTCCTTTTCATATAAATGCATTATCCAATAAAAAATGCCATGCACCCCGTCTAAGGCACATGGCATCAATGATCGATCCGCGTCTTAGTTTTTTATAGAGGGTTTGGGCTAAGAACCTCTTCACTATTCATTTGCACCTGACTTATTATACTATATCCCCACATCAATTGGAAGAACGCTTTGCCTACTCCTCGTAGGCCTTGGTCAGCGCTTCTTTGAATGCCTGGGGCGGCTGTGCGCCAGAGATGCCGTACTTCCTGTTGATGACAAAGAGCGGCACACCCTGTGCACCGAGTTTGTTCGCCACATTCTGATCTTCGATCACCTGCTCCTTGTACAAATCGCTATCAAGCATTTCACGGATTTTTTCCTCCTCAAGTCCAAGACCGGTGCCGATCTCAACCAGCTCTTCTGTATCAGCGACATTGACGCCGTCTGTGAAATAGGCTTTATAGAGACGGTCCATCGCTTCTGCGTCCAGGCCTTCCTCCCGGGCAAGTTTGACGAGGCGGTGGGCATCCCTCGAGTTTGACGGCACCACTTTCTCCATATTGAACTCAAGGCCGGCCGCTTTTGCCGTATCAACGACCTGATTGTTCATGATTTCCACTTCCTTGACACTCTTGTCATATTTTTTGGCAAGCAGTTCCGCCATGGTCTCCTCCGGTTCCTTCGCTGCAGTCGGATCGAGCTGGAAACTGCGGTAGACAACCTCCAGATCATCCTTCCCGGCAAATTCCTCTATCCCCGCTTCAAAATTCCGTTTGCCGATATAGCAGAACGGACAGCCGATATCCGACCAGATCTCCACTTTCATATACATGCCTCCCTGCCGGTTTGTAAAAACCGGTTATTTATACATATTGTAACAGGCCGGCCTTCATCCCCCTGCATGCATTGCTCAGACACCCTGTTTGTTACTCCACAGCAGTGTATGGAGCTGGGGCAGCACCCGCGCGTCATTCATGCGCGCATCACCCATCGTCATCTCCACCAGCTCACCATAGCGACCGAGGAGCTTTTCCGTATGGTTCTGGACATTTTCCCCGAAATACGGGTTGCCCGTCTGGAGGTAGAACGGCACCGACGGATACTTCATGTGGACATGTGCGGCATATTCAAAGTCCTTTTTGTCAAAGACCACCACTTTGAGATTGTATGACCCGTAACCCGCCTCAAGTCCTGCGAGAACACGGTCAAGCCGCTCAAAATCCGTTTCCATGCCTGAGCTCGGCGGTTTTGGACTGACAGTGACATCATCCACCCATCTCATCCATTCCTGGAACATTGTTCCCTGGGTTTCCATGGCAAGTGCAATCCCCCTGTCTTTCGCAGCCATCACAAACGGCTCCATATTTTTAAGCAGAGCAGGGTTGCCGCCTGAAATCGTGACATGATTATAATTCCCTGCCGCCAGTTCATCCAGTGAACAAAAAATTTCTTCGGACGTCATCATCCGGATGTTTTCCTTCTGGGACCCATCCCATGTGAAAGCCGAATCGCACCAGCTGCAGCTGTAGTCGCAGCCGGCAGTCCGGACAAACATCGTCTTCTGCCCGATGACTGCACCTTCTCCCTGGAATGTAGGTCCGAATATTTCAAGTACCGGCACTTTCATCATTTCCTGAATTCCTTTGGACGATAGATTACATAGCTCGAGGGTGTCTCCCTCAGAAAAACCTGAAGGCATACAGGACGGTTATCCAGCGTCGCCAAATATTCACTGACCATTTCATGGATCGTCTTCGCCAGAGTTTCCGAGGTCGGCGGTATATCCAGAAATCGGGGATGATCGTTCAGCAGTGTATGATCGAAAGCTTCATCGATCAGTTTCTTGACATCCGAAAAGTTCACCAGGAATCCGAGGTCATCAAGCATGTCTCCTGCTATAGTCACATTCACGAAATAGGTGTGTCCGTGTATATTGGCACATTTCCCTGCCCGCTGGTCGGGGATATGGTGTGCAGCCGAAAAGTTGAGGTCTTTATTGAGCTCGTATTCAAAGTCATGCTCAGGTGTCTGATACATCATGAACATCCCTCTCTTTCCTCAATATATGCGTTCAGCCCATCATTCCGCAGCCTGCACGCAGGGCACTCGCCGCATCCGTCGCCGATTATGCCCTCGTAGCATGTCAGAGTCCTCTCTCTTATGTAATCGAGCTTTCCGTAGCGGTCGGCCAGTGCCCAAGTCTCTTTCTTGTCCAGCCACATCAATGGCGTTTCAATGACGTAATCCCTATCCATGGCCAGATTGGCCGTAACATTCATGGATTTGACGAAAATATCCCGGCAGTCCGGATAGCCGCTGAAGTCCGTTTCACACACGCCTGTAATGATTGTTTTTGCCCCTGTCTGGTAGGCCAGTGCAGAAGCGAACGACAGGAAAAGCATGTTACGGGCCGGTACGAATGTATTCGGCATCTCCATATCTTCCCCGCTGATCTCCATATCATGACGGGTCAGGGCATTCGGGCTCAGCTGACTGAGCAGTGACATGTCCAGCACATGATGCCTGAGGCCGTGTTCTGATGCAATCTGTTTTGCCACTTCAATTTCAAGGCTGTGCCTCTGTCCGTATTCAAATGTCACAAGCTCCACCTCATCGTAATGCGCCATCGCGTGGAACATGCATGTCGTGCTGTCCTGGCCGCCTGAAAATACTACCAGTGCTTTTCTCTCTCATCTTATAGTGTCCCCCAGCAATTCAATGGTAATTATATGAGTTTAACAATTTTCATCGGCCTTTTCCACCGCCCAGGCCGGCCGCCGTAAAAAAATATAATATGGATAATGAAAACAAAGGGGACCGGCCGTGACTTCATGGTCACCAGTGCCATTGCAGAAATTTCAACGTCCAGGGAAGCAAGAGGCGCTGAATGATGTAAAAACTCTTTAAATGTCCCTGTAAACTTGATATAATTTAATATTGCATGAAAGAAATTTCATGCGTTCTATCAGGTATATCCTGCAAATATAAATGATAGGTGGAAATCGAATATGGAATATCAAGTATTACTCTATTACTATTACACAGACATTGAAGACCCTGAGGAATTTTCCCGGGAACATCTTGAACTCTGCAAAGACATGAACCTCAAAGGGAGGATTCTTGTAGCGGAGGAAGGCATCAATGGTACCGTTTCGGGTACTGTCGAAGATACTGAGAAATACAGGGAATATATGGAGAACCATCCGTTTTTCGAAGGCATCACCTTCAAGATCGATCCGGCGGAAGGCCATGCTTTCAAGAAGATGCATGTGCGTCCGCGTCCTGAACTCGTCAACCTGAGCCTGGAGGAAGACATCGACCCGCGGGAACTGACCGGAGAATATCTTGAACCGGCTGAATTCCTGCGCCAGATGCAGGATCACGACACAATCGTCCTTGATGCCAGGAACACTTATGAATATGACGTAGGCCATTTCAGGGGCGCCATCCGCCCGGATGTGGAAACATTCCGCGACCTGCCGGAGTGGGTTGAAGAGAACCGTGAAATGCTGGAAGGCAAACGCATACTGACTTACTGTACCGGAGGCATCCGCTGTGAGAAATTCTCAGGATGGCTGAAAAGAGAAGGGTTCGATGATGTCGGACAGCTCCACGGCGGCATTGCCACATACGGCAAGGATCCTGTCGCAAAAGGCCAGAACTGGGACGGCATGATGTATGTCTTCGATGAGAGGCTGACAGTTCCGATCAACCAGGTCGAACACACGGTGGTCGGCAAAGACCATTTCGACGGTACTCCTTGTGAACGCTACATCAACTGTGCCGATCCGGATTGCAATGCACAGATCCTCGCTTCAAAGGAAAACGAGGACAGGCATCTTGGCGGCTGCAGCATCGAGTGCACAAAGAGCCCGAGAAACAGATATGTCATTGACCATAAACTGTCCTCTGAATTCGTTCAGGAACGAATTCAGGAACTTGAAGAGGAATATTACGCCAGATAAAACTGAACGCACCAATCCGGACCGGATTGGTGCGTTTTTTTTACATCTTGACTATGATTCTGCCGCGTATTTTCCCTTTCAGAATATCGTTCAGTGTCTCCGGCAGATCATCAAGGCCGATTTGATGGGATATATCAGTCTCAAGGGCCGATGGTTTCATATCACCTGCGAGCCTGTCCCACACTTTTAGCCGATGCTCCATCGGATGCTTCACCGAATCGATGCCGAGCCAGTTTATGTTGCGTGAAATGAACGGCAGTACCGTTGTCTGGACTTCGATGCCGCCGGCCAGGCCGCA